>Ga0210394_10000706_pt1 | contig 63973 bp, 55 predicted proteins | sample IncBWC12MmetaG_FD_160121 | JGI IMG/M metagenome (GOLD analysis project Ga0210394, IMG submission 160121) | Forest soil microbial communities from Barre Woods Harvard Forest LTER site, Petersham, Massachusetts, United States - Inc-BW-C-12-M | ecosystem: Environmental > Terrestrial > Soil >...
GAGCACCACTTCGTCGGCACCCAACCGTTTCCCATCCGCCACCTTGTTCGCCGACGTGGTGAAAAGCACCGTGTGCGCGCCGAAGGCCTTCGCGAATTTCACGCCCATATGCCCAAGCCCGCCGAGCCCGATCACTCCCACTTTTTGTCCTTTGCTTACTTTCCAGTGGCGCATAGGTGAGTACGTGGTGATGCCGGCGCAGAGAAGTGGCGCAGTACCCGCAAGATTTGCGGAGTTCGGGACACGCAGCACAAACGCTTCGTCCACCACGATGTTGTCTGAGTAACCGCCGTAGGTGACGCCGCCCAGAATTACGTCCGGCGAGTTGTAAGTAAATGTTGCTCCGCCCACGCAGTATTGCTCCTCGCCGGCGCGGCAGTTCTCGCAGACCCGATCGGAATCCACCATGCAGCCGACCGCGGCGAGGTCGCCTTCCTTGAATTTCTTAACCGCGCTGCCGACTTTCACCACTCGCCCGACAATTTCATGTCCCGGAACGCACGGGTAAACCGTTGCCAAAAAATCGACCCATTCGTTTTTCACCTGATGCAAATCGGAATGGCACACGCCGCAAAACAGAATTTCGATCTGCACATCCTGCGGCCGCGGTTCTCGCCGTTGCAAAGTGTATGGCGCCATCGAGCCGGAAGTATTTTGCGCAGCGAACGCCTTCGCAGCGAACGTCTTTGGCTTCTGGCCTTCCTTAGCAGTTTGTTGCGCAGTCTCGGTCATCGGGAGGTACCCTTTCAATATGTAGATTTGAATGTTGGTCTGGACTTCGTTAGATGCAATCAGCCACTGTGCGGCTTCACTGCTGGAATCCCAGTCTATCCATTCCGCGGGTCACTTGCCGAGCCAAATCGACGCGTCTTGCGTTTTCCAAGTCACCGAGCTTATACTTAATTGCTTCTAGATAGGTCGCTCGCCAAGTGGGCCGCAAGCCCACTTTTTTGTTGGGCGCAGATTTGGCGCGGGGGTCGAGGTATCGGCGGAAGGTGAGGACCGGATAACTGCCGCGCCTAGAACAGAATGGACTTGGAAAAGATACGTGAGGCAGCGGAGCGAGTGGCGCGCTCGCAGGGCCTCGAGGTTTTCGACGTAGAGTGGAAGATAGGCAAGCAGCGGTTGCTGCGCGTCTATCTCGACCGGCTACCCGGCCCGGCCAACCCAGACAACCTGGGAGTGAGCCACGCGGATTGCCAGCGCGTGAGTGAGCAGTTGAGTGTAATTCTGGACGTGGAAGATCTGGTTCCGGGGCCCAGCTACATTCTGGAGTTGAGCTCGCCGGGCATGGATCGAAAGTTGATCAAGCCGGCTGACTACGAGCGATTTGTCGGCAGACTGGCGAAGATTTGGCTTGAGACGCCAGTAGAGAACCAGAAATATCTGGAAGGGCGATTGGCCGGATACGCGGACGGCAATGTGAAGTTGAAGTGGAAAGACCGCGAAATTGAAATTCCATACGCCGGGATTCGAAAAGCGAACCTGGTAGTAGAACTCTAGGGAGACCTTGGATGGCGAGTCTGCTGTACCAGACAATCGAGCAGATCAGCCGGGAGAAGCACATCGAGCCCGAGGTGATTGTTGCGGCCATTGAGGACGCGATGGTCGTAGCGGCGCGGAAGTACTACCGCACTGAGGAAGAGCTGCGCTCGAAGTTCAATCCTGATACTGGGCACGTGGACGTGTATTCGGTGCGCGCGGTTGTGGAAGAAGTCACAGATCCGCTGCGCGAGATTTCCATCGGCGACGCGCGGAAGAAACAGCCGGAAGTGGAAGTAGGCGGCGAAGTCACAGAAGCAAAGCCGACCGACGTACTGGGAAGGATCGCGGCACAGACTGCTAAGCAGGTGATCCTGCAAAAGGTTCGCGAGGCCGAGCGCGATACAATTTACAACGAATTTCACACGCGCGTAGGCGAACTCGTGAACTGCATCGTGAAGAGGACCGAAGGACCGGACACGATTGTAGATTTGGGTCGCACTGAAGCGCGGCTGCCGAAGCGCGAGCAATCACGGCTCGAGGCGTATAACGTGGGCGACCGATTGCGCGTAACGATTCGCGCCGTGGAACGCGCGGCGAAAGGGCCGCAGGTGGTGGTCTCGCGCGCCGATCCCGCTTTGGTGCAGCGATTATTTGAAATGGAAGTGCCGGAAATGTATGACGGCACAGTGCAGATTCGCGCGGTGGCGCGGGAAGCGGGCGAGCGCACGAAAATTGCTGTGGAAAGTCGCGACAAGGACGTCGATCCGGTGGGCGCCTGCGTGGGCATGAAGGGTATGCGTGTCCAGTCGATCATTCGCGAACTGCGCGGCGAGAAAATCGACATTATTCCCTACAGCGAAGAGACGGTGGCGTTCGCGCAGAAGGCGCTGAGCCCTGCGAAAGTGACGCGCGTGCAGATCGTCGATCCCGAAGAGAAGCGTCTTGAAGTAATCGTCGAGGACACGCAACTCTCATTGGCAATTGGCAAGAAGGGACAAAACGTCAGACTTGCCAGCAAGTTAATCGGCTGGAACATCGACATCAAGAGCGAGGAAGAGAAGCGCCGCGAAATCGAAGCGCAAATGGCCGCTTTGACGGCGCCGGGAACTCCGCTCACGCAACTGGCTGGCGTGGGACCCAAGACAATCGAGAAACTGGAAGCTCACGGCGTCACTTCGATTGAGAAGCTGGCAGACATGACGCCAGAGCAACTTGTCGAAATTCCTGGAATCGGCGAAAAGATGGTGGAGAAGATTCACCAATCCGTGGCGCTGTATTTCGAGGAGCTTGAAGCACAAGCCGCTGCTGGTCCTGAAGCTGCGCCTGCTGAGGCCGAGGTAGCAGTGGAAGGTGAGAGCAGCGTCGCGGAAGCGGAAGTGAGCGCGGAAGGTTCCTCCGGCGGCACCGCATCGGTAGAAACCGCCGACAATTCCGAGACGGCGGAAGGTACAGAAGCTCGCGAAGCGGAGTCCTTAGAGGATGCGGAGGCGGGCGTAGACGCAAGCGTTGAAGCGGCTCAGACAGAGGCAACCGCCGGCGGGGAAGCGGACTCGGATTCAGAAGATGGCGCTGAGAAATCGGCGGGTACCGATTAGTTTTGGAGAAAAATAGGGGCTGATGGCAGATTCCAATCAGATTCGAATTAACGAGCTGGCGCGCGAACTCGAGATTAAAGCGAAAGTCCTGATCGATTTCCTGCCGGAAATCGGCGTCGCGGAAAAGAAGACGCACTCAAGCTCGCTCGATCTCGAGCACGCGGAGCTTGCGCGAAAACATTTCGCAGGCCTGGCGGCGAAGGAAGCTGCTGCCGAAGCGGAGAAGCAAGCAAAGGCGACTGCGGCGAGAAAGCCTGCCGCGCGTCCTGCGGCTGCGCCTGCACCATCACCAGCAAAGCCTTCAGCGGCCCCGGGCAGTATCGCGCCTTCCGCTGCGGCGAAACCGGCGGCACCTAGTGCCATTCCGGGAAGCCCGGCGGTACGTCCTGCTGGAGCGCCGTCCTCCCCAGCGTCCGCGTCTGCTTCGGCGACCAGCGCTCATCCACCCGCACATCCGCCAGCTCAAACGCCAGCTGCTGCGAAACCCGGTGGGACTCCTGCTGCGGCTGCTCCTGCAGCCCCGGCAAGACCCGGAGTTGCGCCATCTGCGCCGCGTCCAGGAGTTCCGCTTCGGCCTGCCGCACCCGGCCAGCCAGGCGCTCCTGCAGCACCGCGTCCTGCCGCTGCTGCGCCATCTGGAAGTCCTGCGTCGGCTTCAGGAACAAGTTCGGGTGCAAGTTCTGGAACAGCGCGACCCGCAGGCAGTCCTCCTTCGCAAGGCCAAAGATTTCCAGTTCGTCCCGGAGCGCCACCTTCCGGTGGGCAGCCACGTCCCGGCGCACCTCAGAGTTTTCGTCCAGCAGCGGCACCCGGACAGACGCGTCCCACCGGCCCGCGCCCTGGTATGCCATTGCGTCCCGGAGGCGGACCTCCCGGAAGATATCCTCAGCGTCCCGGCGGCCCCGGCGAACGAGGTGGCAGGCCCAATCAAGGACCCGTCGGCGGACAGCGCCCCGGCGCGACGGGCGGAGCAGGAATTCCGAAAGCTGAACCCGGCAAGCCGCTTTACGCGCGTAAACCTCCGGCGTCGCGCGGCCGTCCACTCATCGAAAAGCGTTACGCGGAAGGTGAACGCAAACTGCATCCGGTGCGTACGCGCGCGGGTGCAGGTGCGGGACGGACGGCGCAAGCAGAGCCTGTGGCGCCAGTACAGCGCGAGCCGCGTGAAGTAACGGTCACCGAGGGAATCACAGTCCGTGAGCTGGCTGAAAAGCTCGACATTCGCGCCAAGGAATTGCTGAAGACGCTGCTTGACCGCGGCGTTTTCGCCAGCATCAATCAAGCGCTGGACGCGCCTACAGCGACAAGTCTGGCCGAAGCATTCAACGGAATCGTGCAAGTAGTCAGCTTCGAAGAGCAGATTGTTCAGGAAGAAAAGGTCAAGGAAGTCCGGTCCGGCAATCAGCAGCCGCGCGCTCCTGTGGTAACCGTGATGGGGCACGTGGACCACGGCAAGACCAGCCTCCTAGACGCGATCCGCGAGACTGAAGTGGCCGCCGGCGAAGCGGGCGGAATCACGCAGCATATTGGCGCGTACGAAGCACGCATCGATGGCCGCCGCATCGTGTTTATCGATACGCCGGGCCACGAAGCGTTTACGCGCATGCGTTCGCGTGGAGCGAAAGTTACCGACATCGTTGTGCTCGTGGTGAGCGCGGACGATGGCGTGATGCCGCAGACAGAAGAAGCGATTGCGCACGCTCAAGCTGCCAATACAAAGATCATCGTCGCGATCAACAAGATCGATAAGCCGGGCGCCGAGCCGGAGCGCGTGAAGAGGCAGCTCGCCGATCGCAAGTTGATGCCCGAAGAGTGGGGGGGCGACACGGTGATGGTGGAAGTCTCGGCGAAGACGAAACAGAATGTGCCGAAGCTTCTTGAAATGATTTTGCTGGTCGGCGACCTGCTGGAGTTGAAGGCCGATCCGGACGCGCCTGCCAGTGGAACGGTGCTCGAGTCGCGCGTTGATAAGGGCCGTGGGCCAGTGGCGACAGTGCTCGTACAGAACGGCACCCTACATGTGGGCGATTTCTTTGTGGTCGGCGCGGTGTACGGAAAAGTGCGTGCGATGTTTGACGATATGGGCCATCCGATCAAGCAAGCCGCGCCGTCGACACCGGTCGAAGTTCTCGGTCTGCAAGGCGTGCCGGAGGCGGGCGACCAGTTCCAGGTTACGGACGAAGCGAAAGCGCGACACATCGTGGAATACCGGCAGGGCAAACAGCGCGAAGCATCACTTGCGAAAACAGCTTCGGGCCGCTTGACGCTCGATCAATTGCATGAACAGCTCCGAGCAGGCGAAGTGAAAGACCTGCCGGTCGTTTTGAAAGCGGACGTGCAAGGGTCAGTGGAAGTGTTGAACGACATGTTGCCGAAGCTTTCAAACGATCAGGTGAAGCTGAAAGTGATTCAGGCGAGCGTCGGCGCGATCAGCGAGACGGACGTGCTGCTGGCTTCGGCCTCGAACGCGATTGTCGTCGGGTTCAACGTGCGTCCGGAAAGAAAAGCCGCCGAATTGGCGCAGCGCGAGGGCGTGGATATCCGGCTGCACACGATTATTTACGAACTGCTGGACGAACTGAAGAAGGCCGTCGCCGGCCTGCTCGCGCCGGTCATCAAGGAAACCTATTTGGGCCGCGCGGAAGTGCGCAACTCGTTCCGCGTGAAGGGCGTTGGAATGATCGCAGGCTGTTCGGTGCAGGACGGTATTCTGAAGCGCGACGCGGAGGTGCGCGTATTGCGTGACAACGTGGTGATCTACACGGGCAGAATCAGTTCGCTGCGCCGCTTCAAGGACGATGCGAATGAAGTGCGCGCTGGATTTGAGTGCGGCGTGGGCGTTTCGAATTTCAGCGACGTGAAAGTGGGCGATATTCTCGAGTGCTTCAAGATCGAGAAGACGGTCGCTCCAGAGTTCGTCAACGTGGGAGATCGCGGGCGGCCGCAGAGCGGCGCGGAAGCAAGCCGAAACTGAAGATTTGTAAACTGTCGATTTTCAGCGAGCAATTTGTGTTTGGCGATCTCGGGTTCCTTTACGGATCGTCTTCTTCGACGGGTTCTCGATGGGCACGGACATGCCGATTGGTCTTCTTACCCTGGAAATTCATATTCCCGACGCGCAATCCCTCAAGGATAAGCGGCAGGTGCTGCGCAGCCTGAAGGATCGGCTGCGCGCGCATTTCAACGTGGCGGTGGCGGAGCTGGCACATCAGGAATTATGGCAACGCTCGCGCGTGGGCGTGGTGAGTATTTCAGGAGACGGCAAATACCTCGAGGAATCGCTTGAAGCGATTGCATCGGAATCCGAGCGAATTCTGGGACGCGACTTGGTATCGCGCGACATTGAATATTTTGAGGATTGAGAATGAATACGGGAGCAAGTCGCACCGGGGGGCACCGCGTGGAGCGGATCGCCGAAGAGATCCGGAACGAAGTGAGCCTGATGCTGGCGGGTGAGCTGAAAGATCCGCGTCTCGCCGGAACCGTGATGATAACGGAAGTGCGTGTGACGCCCGATCTGCGGACCGTGCGCGTGTACGTGAGCCTGGCGGATGAAGACGAAACGGAGCGCGCCAGCACGCTCGCTGGATTGCAGGCTGCGAAAGGCTACGTGCGCCACGAACTCGTCGAACGGCTTCAGCTTCGCCGCGCTCCGGAAGTGTTGTTCATCCTCGATCAGTCCGAAGAAATTGGCGATCGCATCGATCAGCTCCTGCGAAACGCAAAAAGTCCGGGGAAATAGCCGAAGCATATGCCCCGGAAGCCACAGCCTCCTGCCATCGACGGTATCCTTGTGGTTGATAAGCCTCGCGGAAAAACTTCGCACGACATCGTCGAGTCCGTGCGCCGGCTCGTTGGATTTCGGCAGATCGGCCATCTAGGAACGCTCGATCCGCTCGCAACCGGCGTGCTGGTGCTGGCGCTCGGAAGGGCGACACGCCTTGCACAGTTTTACGCGGGTCGTCGAAAGCGTTATAGCTGCGCGGTGCGGTTCGGTTTTGCCACCGACACCTATGACGCGGATGGAGAACCGCTTGGCGCGGATTCGGCGCCTGTGCTTGATGCGGAAAAGATCGCTGCTCTGGCGGCGCAGTTTGTTGGAAACATTCAGCAGACGCCGCCCTCGTTTTCCGCCAAGAAAATTCACGGAACGCCGGCGCATGAGCTGGCTCGAAAACACAAGCCGGTGAATCTCGAGCCGGTCGAAGTGGAAGTGTTCGAATTTCGGCTTACCGAAGTGGAAGGCTCGGTGGCTCGCTTTGTGGTGGAGTGTGGCGCCGGCACGTACATCCGATCGCTCGCACACGATCTTGGCAAACTGCATGGCACGGGTGCGCATCTCGCCGAAATTTCGCGTACGGTAGTCGGCGAGTTCACGCTGGATCAAGCGACAACCCTGGCGGACCTGACAGAGGACGCGAAGGCCGGGCGCATCGCGGATAGGGTAATCAAGCTCGAAGGCATGTTGCCGGAGCTGCCGCGCGCGACCGTGTTGCCGATCGTGGAGAAGCGCGTGCAGCACGGGGCGAAATTCAATTTGTCGCTCGCGCAGATTCAGCCGGGCCATACCACCATCGCGCAGGGCGCGCCTGAGCAGTTAAATTCAGGCCAATGGAAGCCGGCGCGTTTGCGTGTGTTCAATCAACAAGGCCAGCTCATCGCGATTGCCGAGCCCGTGGTGCCTCGCACCTATCAGCCGCTCGTCGTGCTGGAAGGAACGTCCTAGGCCTCCGACTCGCGCGCGGCTATTTTCATAGCTGGGCTACTGCTACGGTTGCGGCGGAGGCTGCGGCGGCGTTTCATTTTGAGGATTCGGATTTGGCTGCGGTGCGAGAGGTTGTTGGGGCAATGTCTGAACCGGGGGCTGCTGCGGAGGCTGGGGTAATTGGACGGGAGGTTCGCTGCGATCGATCCCGCGCCCACCACCGCCGAAGGATCCTCCCTCGCCTTCCCCCGTGCCGCGGCCTGCGTAGATCAGACGATCTTTGCGCGGCGAAAAATCCACCAATCTCGGCGTGATCATCACGATTATGTCGCTATCTTGATCCGTCTTACCCTGCACGCTGCCGAGCATGCCAATACCAGGGACGGAAGACACGTAGGGCCAGCCATTCAGCGAGGTCGAAACCTCGGGCTGCCTTATCCCCATCACCATCGTCGTCTCGTTTTCGCGCAGCCGAATCGTCTGCTCCACGGATTCATTCGATATCACAGGTATCCCGTTAAACGACTGCGCAGCGATGCTGCTGATTTCGAGATTCAGGTGAAGCGTCACTTCATCGTTGGGATGAATGCGGGCCGTCGCTTTCACTTTCGTTCCGATATCCAGGTACTCAACACCCGGAAATGCAGTGGCCGCCAACGGATTGGTCGCTCCACTGAAGTTTGTGTTGTTCAGAATTACCGTCGCGGTATTTGAACCTTTGTCCGCCGTGACGGCGTCCGCTCTTCCGTTCGCGTCAAAATCCGCGGTGGCGACGGCGACGGGCGTGGTTCCGACCGGCAACTCGAAATTGGGTCCGAATAATCCGCTGCCCAGATTGAGCAGAACCGAAACCGCATTGTCGTTCTCGTCCGCCACGAGAAGATCGAGCCGGCCATCTACGTTGAAGTCTGCCACGGCAAGCGAAGTAGGGCCATTTCCAGCCGGGAATACACTCTGCGCCTGGAATGTTCCGTCGCCGACGCCGTTGAGAATCGATACCGTGTTGTCGGTATTATTCGCGACGGCGAGATCGGGGAATCCGTCGCCACTAAAATCGCCGGTCGAAACCCAAACCGGTGCCGTTCCAACTGCGTAGTCCGTGCGGCTTCGGAACGTTCCGTCGCCATTTCCGATAAAGACTGAAACCGTATTGTCGTTTTGATTCGTTACGGCCAGATCGATGTGACCGTCGTTGTTGAAATCAGCCGCCGCGATCGAAGAGGGTGCATGGCCGGCCGCGATGAAAGTCGGCGTCTTGAATGTGCCATCGCCGTTACCCAGAAAAACGCCCAGGGTGTTATTCGCATTATTCACCACCACGAGATCGGCGAAACCACTACTGGTCAAAGTGGCTGCAACAGCAGCAACGGGCCCGGTTCCGGTGCCAGTAGCGATGTCTGCCTTAGGCTTGAAGGTTCCGTCGCCATTGCCGAGAAGAATCGAGACGGTGTCCGCCGTGCGATTGACGACAGCAAGGTCCAGATTCAAGTCATTGTTTACCGTTGGGTTGAAATTCGCGCTAGTGATCCAAACCGGCCCAGCCCCGGTGGGGATTCCGGTCGTTGGCGTTACGAATGTGCCATCGCCATTGCCGAGGAAAAGCGAAAGCGTGTTGTCAGTATTATTGGCGACGATGATGTCCTCAATGCCGTTGTTGCGAACGCTGCCGGTGGTCACAAAAACGGGCGCTGCGCCTGTCGGCAGGGCAGTGGTGGGTAGATTCCCCGATATCAAGCCAGCTACGCCCGTGGAAGTTCCTGCCAGGCTGGGTGAAAACTGTGCGAGGGCCACCGGAAAACGTTCACCCACGAAAAACGTCGCCGGCTTTCCGTCTTCCGCGCGCAGCAAAATGCGCCGTCCGGTGCGAACCAGCGAAAGCATCTCAGAGAAAGTTGCGCTGGCGCCCGGCACTGTCGCGAGGAATGTAGTTGAGCCACCGCCGAAGGCCACGAGTGGCGGTACTAAAGACCCAACACCGACTTGGCCTGAGCCTAGGAGCGAAGCAATTTGAGTAGCTGTTAACCCAGCGAGCGACGACGGCGTACCGAAAAGCTGGGTTATAACGTCGATCAACCCTTGCTGCGATTGCAGGGCTTCCTGCACTTGCTGGCGGCTGAGCGTGAATACTTTAGTGCTTTGAGGTGGAGTGATTCCCAAATCCCGTGCGTAATTGCGATCCACTTCCAACACTTCGATTTCAAGGATCAGTTCTCCCACGGGGTTTTCGAGATTCTCGATCAAGCTCGACGCGACTGTGACCGCCTGGGGAGAAGCCCGCATCGTAATCGTGCCGGTCCGCGTATCGAGATCTGCGCGCGTGATGCCGGCGATTTCACGCACCAGGCGGAATATCTCCGTCATTTGCTCGGGGGTTTCTGAAGCGGGCAGGATGACGGTGCGCACCACCGAAATCGCATAGTCCTTGCGCTTTTGCGTCGTGTTTTCGGCCACGAGGAAAAGATGTTTCGTCAGCGGCCTCCAGAAAGTGCCGGTTTCCTCGCCCAGCAATCGCATCGCAGTGGGGAAATCCAGATCGTCTATGTGAAACCGAACCGTTCGCGGGCGCAGGTCCACGTCAAACGCGACCTCGACCCCAAATTGCCTCGCGATCTCGTTGTAAGCGCTCTGCGTGTCTCCTCGGAGATCAAAGTTCTTTTTTCCGGGCGTGTATTCGAGATGTACTTCGCCCGCCAGGTCTTGTGCGCTTGCCGCCGCCTTTACTTGCCCTCGAAACAGAGCGCTGAGCTCGGCATAGCGAGCCTGAAGCACACGGTTGGAAGGGTCGAGTGCGCGAACTGAAATCAGAAGCCGAAGCGCCTCGGAGAGGCGTCCGGAGATTGCTTCGCGTTCGGCAAGATCCATCTTTTCCTGGACGACGTGCCCTTTGGCGATCTCCAGACTCGAAAAGTAACCGGCGTCGTTGGGAGCCCAGCTCACGGCATCGGAATAAGAGTCGAATGCGGCCTGCCAGTTGCGGTCATGCTCGGCACGCAAACCTCGCTTGTAAGCTGCCAGGGCTTTATTGGGGTCGGGTTTAAAGGCTGGTTTTGCGGGAGCGGCGGTGGGCGACGAGTTTTGCTTTTGAGGCGAGCCAGCCTGCTGCTTTGAGCTGAGCGGAGCCGCGGATAGCGTTAGAAAGAGCCAAAAAACAGCCACAATCGGAATTCGCGCGAGCCGTCGCCATTCATGCATAAGAGCTTCCATTCTACAGGAGTGAGGAGGCGGCGTGGCTGCTGAGAGGGCGAAAGCCCTTGATTTTAACGATACGGAGGCGCTAGACTTGTAATCGTAGTTGTAACTGTGTTTCAACTGGAAACTCCATGCTTTCTGCTCTTTTGGTGGCCCTTCGTGAAGGCGTCGAAGCCGCGCTGGTTGTCGGCATCGTCTTGGTGTATTTGAACCGTACGGGCCGAGGCGCGCTTACAAGATACGTGTGGGCCGGGGTTGCACTTGCGTCTGCGGCAAGCGTCGTGGCTGCCATCCTGCTCGATCGCTGGAAGGTGAGCGAAGACGGCTTTGAGGGATTGTTGATGCTGGTGGCCTCGGCGCTCGTGGTGACGATGATTGTGTGGATGAATCGCGTGGCGCGAACACTGCGAAAGGATATCGAATCGCGGCTCGAAACATACGCGCAGCAATCCACTCGCGCCGCGGGATGGGGAATCGGAGCTTTCGTGTTTCTGATGGTTGTGCGGGAGGGCGCGGAGCTTGTGCTGATTCTGCGAGCGGTGGAACTATCGAGTGCGGGCGTGGAAGTCTGGATCGGCACGCTGCTGGGAATCGCACTCGCAGTCGCGGTAGGCCTCTTCTTCTTCCAAGGTACGCTGAAAATTCCGCTGCACCGATTTTTTGCCGCGACTAGCGTGATTTTGATGGTTGTTGCGTTCCAGCTGGCTCTTACAGGGCTGCACGAATTGAGCGAGGCAATGTGGCTGCCCTCGAGCAAGCTGGAGATGGCAACGATTGGGCCGATCGTGCGCAATGAAGTTTTCTTCTTCATCGTGATCCTTGGCGCTGCGACACTTGTGGTGTTACGCGAATGGTTTGGATCGAAGGCGCCCGTCGCCGACCAGGCCGCGAACCCGGCCGAGCGGAGAAAGTTGCAATGGGAATTTCGACGCCGCCGCGCCTGGAGTTTTGCGGCAGCGAGCCTGTGTTTGCTCGTCGTACTGGCTTTGACGGCGGAATTTGTATACGCGCGCAGCGTAAACGCGCCGGTGCAGGCCACTGCGCTCGTGGCGCAAAACGGCGAGGTGCACATTCCGCTTTCGCAATTGATGGATTCGACTCTTCATTACTACACCGCTGAAGTGAATCAGGCTGACATACGATTCGTCGTAATTCACAAGTCGGGCGGCGACTACGCAACCGCCCTTGATGCCTGCCAGATTTGCGGCGCCGTCGGATACAGGCAGGAAGGGCAGAACGTAATCTGCCGGAATTGCGGCGCGGCGATTTATATCCCGTCGATTGGACAATCGGGCGGCTGCAATCCGATCGCTGTGAAATCGCGGGTGGAAAAGGGAGAAGTGGTGGTCGACCTTTCGGCGCTGATGGACGCGGCCTCGACAATTCACGCCAAATAGAATGTTTGCCCGCCTCGTAGGTGAATCCTTCGTTCGCAATCCGCGCCGCAAAGTACTCACTGCTGCGGCGCTCGTCGTAGGCATGGCTGTTGCGACAGCCACTCTTACGATTGCGCTCGATGCCGGCGACCGGTTGGCGCGCGAATTCCGCAGCCTGGGCGCGAACCTTCTGGTGAGGCCGCAATCGGATACGCTTCCGGTGGAAATCGGCGGCGTGGATTATCGCCCTGTCGACGAGGGTGCATATCTGCGGGAGTCCGATCTCGGCAAGCTGAAGATGATTTTCTGGCGCCACAATATTCTGGGATTCACACCGTTCCTCGATGTGCCGGCGGTGCTGGATGTTGCCAACCCGCCCGCCGCCACTACGCTGATCGGCACATGGTATGACCATGAGGTGCCGGTTCCCGACGGGACGCACTTTCGCACCGGGCTCAAAACCACTCATCCCTCGTGGAAGATCACGGGCAAATGGTTTGCGGACAATGCGAAGGAATGCGTAGTGGGAGCCGATCTTGCCGCAGCGCATCCAGATGCAATTCAGGTCGGGAAGACGATCGAAATTGGTTCGTCGATAATCTCGCAGATTAAAACTCCCCTCTTGGTGACCGGAATCGTTTCGACGGGCGGCGCTGAAGACCATTCGGTGCTGGTCCCTCTCTCGGTTGCGCAGGACCTTTCGAATCATCCTGGCCAATTTAGGCAACTTTTTGTGAGCGCGCTCACGAAGCCCGCCGACGCGCTTTCGGTCCGCGATCCGCAATCTTTGACGCCCACCGAATACGACCGGTGGTTCTGCTCGCCGTACATTTCCTCGATCAGCTACCAAATCGGCCAGGCAATCCCCGGCGTCGACGTGCGCGCCATTCGCCGCGTAGCGGACACAGAAGGTAGGATTCTCTCGCGCATCAGTACGTTGCTATGGATTGTCACTTTAGCGGCGCTCGGCGCGGCGGCTTTGGCGGTAGCGGCGACGTCCGCGACCACCGTCCTCGAGCGGCGTGCTGAGGTAGGAGTGATGAAAGCGCTCGGTGCGCGAAATATGATCGTCGGCGGAATTTTTCTTGCCGAACAGCTACTGCTCGCCGTGGTGGGCGGCGCGACGGGCTATCTGCTTGGCATATTGCTTGCGCGAGCTTTGGGACAAAGCGTATTCGGCGTGCCGGGCTCGCCACGGATGATTCTGTTTCCCGTCGTATTGGGGCTGGCCGCGTTGGTGGCGATTCTCGGCAGCTTGTTTCCTTTGCACCGCGCCGCGCATTTCGAGCCTGCCGCGATTTTGCGAGGAGAATGATGTTCGGTCGTTTGCTGTTTCAATTATTACGCGGGAGCCGCGGGCGTTTGGCGGTGGCGCTGATTGCGATAGTGAGCGGCGCCGCCGTAATTTCTGCGTTGCTTAACCTCAATCTTGACGTCGGCTCCAAGCTAACGCAGGAATTCCGCACTCTAGGTGCGAATGTCGTCGTCGCTCCGAGTCGAGCCCAAGGGAGCGTGCCGCCCAGAGGAAACGCCCTGCCTTCGTCGAATGTTGCTGGGCTGATGGACGAGAATCTGGTTTTCCAGCAGATGAAATCGGTGAAAACTCCAGGAATCACAGCGGCGCCGTATCTTTACGTGATCGCCCGCGTTGGAAAAAATCCGGTGGTTGTCGCCGGTACGTGGCTCGACGAGGCTCAGAAACTTTCGCCGACATGGAAAATCGAGGGGAACCGAGTCAATTCGCGCGACGACCTCGTGCATGCCCTCGTCGGTCAGAACGTCGCACGCGAGCTTCATCTCGCTCCCGGCAGCGAATTCGCGTTGGATTACTTGGGCCGCACGGCGAAGCTAACCGTCGCGGGGGTCGTCGACTCCGGTGATGCGGAAGACAATCAAGTATTCGTGAACCTTAGCGTCGCGCAGCAGCTATCGAATCTGGACGGCCAGATCGGGCTCGTTCAATTGAACGTCGGGGGAGGTTCGGAAAACGTAGCGGACGTAGCAGCGAAGCTGGCCACCGCACTCCCGGGCTACGATGTGCATCCGATTCGCCAAGTGACGGCGGCAGAAGGAGCGCTCCTCAGCCGGCTCCGGCTGCTGATTTTTTCCATGGTCGCGCTAATTCTGGTGCTCACGTCACTGTGCGTGCTTGCCACCATGGCCGCGCTTGCGATTGAACGCCGCGAGGACGTAGGCCTGATGAAAGCCCTCGGCGGATCGATCTCGCGTGTGGTGGGGTTATTTCTCGCCGAGGTGGGCGTGCTCGGCGCTGTGGGCGGCGCGATAGGCTGCGTGGTAGGGATGGTGTTAACGCGCTGGATGGGGCATCGCGTGTTCGAGGCGACGATTTCGATCCGCTGGGAAATAATTCCGCTCACAATCGTGCTCATGATCGCCGTCGCACTGGCGGGCGCTTCTCCGCTGCGAATGCTTGGGAATGTGAAACCGGCCGTGATCTTCCGAGGAGAATAGTGACGACGCTTGTCCAAGTCGAGGGGCTGCGAAAAGAGTACGGGCACGTGCGCGCGCTCGATGGCGTTTCGTTCCAGGTGAACGAAGGCGAATGGATCGCCTTCATGGGCCCATCCGGCTCCGGCAAGACGACTCTGATCAATATTCTAGGTGGCCTCGACACGCCGACTGCCGGGCAAGCACTTGTCGATGGCACGGACGTCGCGCGCCTCGACGAGCCGGGCCTCACGCGATTTCGCGCCGAGAAAATCGGATTCGTCTTCCAGCAGTTCCATCTCGTGCCGTACCTCACGGCGGTCGAAAACGTGATGCTCGCGCAATATTTCCACAGCACGACCGATGAGAACGAAGCGCGCCTAGCTCTCGAGCGCGTGGGATTAGGCGACCGCCTGAAACACCTGCCCTCGCGCCTTTCCGGCGGCGAACAGCAGCGCATCGCCGTGGCTCGTGCTCTGATCAATCATCCGAAGTTGGTTCTCGCCGATGAGCCGACCGGCAACCTCGACGAAGCTAACGCCGAAACGGTAATTCGCCTGCTCCGCGAACTGCACGATCAAGGGCACACGATCCTGATGGTCACGCACGATCCAGAGATCGGCCGGCTAGCGGACCGTCGAATCGATCTCGCCCACGGCCGCATCGTGCAGATTTCGGAATTCTCGGAAGAGGACGAAATCCGGTTTGATCATCTTCTCGAGCAGGTCTGGATCTGCGGTGAAGAGGGAATCGCGCCGGCGCTCGAGAAAATACGGCAATCGAGCGACCCTGACCCGATGCGAATTATTTCGCGCCTCGCGGACTTGAAACTCCTCGAACTGCGTGGCAGCGAGGTCTCGCTCACCGCACACGGCGAGAATCGCGCACGCGATATCGTCCGTCGGCGGCGCCTGGCAGAACGCCTGCTGACCGACACATTCTCCATCGCCGATTCCGAGGCTGACTCTCACGCCTGCAAATTCGAGCACATCATCAGCCCCGAGCTCGACCAGCGCATTTGCGCGTTTCTGGGCCATCCTCAGACCTGTCCGCACGGCAATCCGATCCCGCCCGGTCGCTGCTGTCCGTCTCGCTAGCGCAACGCCTGTCTCTGTTAGAATTGAATGGATGCCGATACCACAGGATGCCCGTAAAAAACCAACCGACGTAAAGGTTCGCGTCTCGACCGGAGAGGGCGTTGATGTGACCTGGTCAGACGGGCACACGAGCCACTATCCGTTTCCGTATCTGCGTGATTTGTGTCCGTGCGCGTTGTGCAATGATGAGCGCGATAAGAAGGCTCGCATGGGAGCCTCACCCGTCGCCTCGATTGAGCTACCGATGTTCAAGCCGCGCGTGACGGCGAAGAGCGCCCAGGCCATGGGCAATTACGCATTGCAGATATCGTTCTCGGACGGCCACGCCACCGGAATCTACAGCTTCGAGCATCTGCGCGAGATCTGCCCCTGCGAGGCCTGCGGCAGGGATTTCCGGGACGTACAATCTTCGCAGCCTGAAGCCAACGCCGCGCCTGTTCGGACCAAGCCTTGACGACAATCGTCGGAACCGGCCAGCAATCGCCAGCAACGGCGCGCGTTGCGGCGCTTTCCTTGGGAGCCTGTTTCAACGTATAGTTCATCCCCTCATCATTTAATAGCGTATGGCATCAAACACCACGGGTAACACATTCACGCCGGGTAGACCCCGCCCCGTAGCCAAAGTCCTCGTGGCCACTACGGCCATGCTGGCGTTCATCTCTTTCTGGCGCGCGGCCGCGATCGTCCTCAACGACCTCGCTTCCTCAGCCTATTACGCAGGTGGTGAGGCCGAGCAGTTCATCGGCAAGACCGCTCCCTGGTTCATTCTCGGCATCATGCTGTTCTCGTACGCGGTGCGCGCCGTGTACGTCGAGAGCTGCAGCATGTTCGTGCGCGGCGGTGTGTACCGCGTTGTGAAAGAAGCCCTGGGAGGCACCCTCGCCAAATTTTCTGTTTCGGCTCTGATGTTTGATTACGTCCTCACCGGCCCCATCAGCGGCGTTTCGGCAGGGCAGTATCTCGTGGGTGTCCTCAACGAACTACTGGCCTATGCTCACATTCCGCTGCACCTCAACGTCAACGCCACCGCCGCGGCTATCGCTATCGCCATCACCCTTTATTTTTGGTGGGAAAACATCAAAGGTGTTCCCGAATCAAGCGGCAAAGCCCTTCGCATCATGCAACTCACCACCGTGATGGTGGTGATTCTGATCGGGTGGTGTGTCTACACTCTTTACGCGCGGCCTGATTGGCAGCTTCCCCCGTGGCCGCATCCCTGGAACATGAAGCTCGATAAGGGCTCGCTCGGCTGGCTCGATCGCTATCAATGGGCGCACATGATTACGCTGATCGCGATCTTTGTCGGCCTCGGACACTCGGTTTTGGCGATGAGCGGCGAGGAATCACTCGCACAGGTGTACCGCGAAATCGAGCACCCGAAACTTCCGAATCTGAAAAAGGCCGGGCTGATTATTTTCATTTACAGCCTGGTATTCACATCGCTGGTTTCGTTTTTTGCAGTGATGATCATTCCAGACAATGTTCGCCCTGCATTCACCGAGAACCTAATCGGCGGGCTTTCGATGCATCTCGTCGGAAGCTTTCCAGCGCGTCTGGCTTTCCACGTGTTCGTAGTAGTTGTCGGTACGCTGATTTTGGCCGGAGCGGTGAATACGGCCATTGTCGGCTCCAATGGTGTCCTGAACCGCGTGTCAGAAGATGGAGTGCTCACCGACTGGTTCCGGCATCCGCACCCGCGCTTCGGAACGACGCACCGGATCATCAATCTTGTCGTGGTCTTTCAGATTCTGACCATCGTGGCAAGCCGTGGCGACGTGACTTTCCTCGGCAACCTGTATGCGTTCGGTGTGATTTGGAGCTTCTCGATGAAGGGGATCGCCGTCCTCGTGCTCCGTTACACGCATCCACAGGATCGCGAATATCGAGTTCCTCTCAACCCCGTAATTTTCGGTATCGAAGTTCCGATTGGTCTCGGCTTAATCACCCTCGTCTTGCTCGCGATCGCGATCATCAACTTATTTACGAAGCCGGATGCCACGATCGCCGGACTCACCTTTTCAGCATTGCTCTTTACGATATTTGAAATCTCCGAGCACCGCGTGAGGAAGCGACAGGCGGGCGCATCCCACGTCGAACTCGATCAGTTTAATCTCGCGCCGGAAGCAGAGCTGACGCCGACAAGCGTCGGCGTGGCGCCCGGAAACATTTTGGTGCCCGTAAGCACTTATTACGCCCTCTACCACCTCGAAGCGGTTTTGCGGCGTGTGAGAAGTCATGACGCGGAGGTCGTTGTGCTGCACGTGCGCATGTTGCGGCGCGCCGCCTCAGGCGAGTACGATTTGGCGCCCGATCAGCTCTTCAGCACGATCGAACAGCTGCTCTTCACTAAAGTATTGGCGGTCGCTGAGAAGGAAGGCAAACCGGTTCGTTTGGCGGTCGCCGCCGCAAACGATTTGTGGGAAGGCATTCTGCGTACGGCCGCCAATCTCGAATCGAGCAGCATCGTCTCTGGCAGTTCATCAAAAATGCCGGTGACGGAGCAGGCTCGCGCTATCGGCTTGGCTTGGGAACGAATGCCCGAACCGAGACCGCGCGTCACTTTAGAGATTTTTACGCCTTCGGGTCAGGAGCAGATTTTTTATCTTGGCCCTCACGCACCTCGGCTCACGCCGAAAGAGATTGATCTGCTGCACAAGCTCTGGCTGAAGCTCAGCGACAAGTTACCGGGTGAAGAAATCCATCACCACGACATTGTTCACTTCGCGCTCGATGAGGTCGAGCGCGAGATCGATGAAGGGCAGGAAGACGCCGTGATTCAGCGGCTTCGCGAACATCTTCACGATATCGAAACACACCGGCCGCAACTTCCTCCGGCCAAGCCGCAATCGTAACGCTTCTAAGCGGTCAGTTCCGATGTGCAATTCGGGCAACGCTTGGCTGCGATGGGGATTGCCGTCGCGCAATAAGAGCAGTCCTTGGTCTTCGGTGCCGCCGCAGGCGCGGGCTTGTTCCAACGATTCACCATGCGGATAAGCAGGAAAATCGCGAATGCCACAATCAGAAAATCTATGATGTTGTTCAGGAACACGCCGTAATTGATCGTAGGCGCTCCGGCAGCTTTCGCGGCCGCGAGGCTATCGTACGATTTTCCGGAAATGTTGAGGAACAAATTCGCGAAATCCACTTTGCCCAGAATCAGGCCGAGAGGCGGCATCAAGACATCGCCCACTAGTGAGGTGATAATTTTTCCGAACGCGGCGCCGATGATGATACCGACGGCCATGTCGAGCACGTTCCCGCGCATTGCGAATTCTTTGAATTCCTTCAGCATGGAGTTTTCTCCTGATCGCTCTTGGATCGGAAGTCAGCCCGGGCCGGTTCGGGCCTGCGCGTGATAGTCGCGCTGTGGGTATTACGGGGCGGAAGGTTAAACGGAACGAGACCGCGTGGCAAGCCCAAACCGATGTTTCTCTGGGTGCTCAGGCCGAGGACAATTTTAAATCAGTCACAATCTGGAAACGACAGATGTCACTTCATCGAGCAGTCGCCGCGTCGTCTCGGCCTTGTCGGTCTCCGCATAAACTCGCAGCATAGGTTCCGTCCCCGAGGCGCGCACCATCACCCAGCCAATCTCTCCGAGATATACTTTCAGTCCGTCGAGATCCTCGCGGCGCGCAACAGGCCAGTCGAGCAGCCGTCTGAAATTTCCATTCGCAAAATGCTGCAGCGCTTTTTCCTTTTGCCCCGGTTTCAGCGTGAGGTCCGCACGGCCGTAATGATGCTCTCCGAATTCAGAGTGCAGCATCGCAATCAGTTCGCCGAGCCGCTTCCCGTGCCAGGCCATCACTTCCGCCAGCAACAGCGCGCTCACCGTCGCGTCACGCTCGGGAAGATACAGCTTCGTTCCAATCCCCCCGCTTTCCTCGCCGCCGAGGAGGACGTCGCCGTCGAGCATTCGGTCGCATATATATTTGAACCCGATGGGTGTTTCCCACACTTTGCGTCCAAATTTCGCGGCGATCTTGTCGATCATTTTCGTGGTGGAAAATGTTTTGGCCACGTCACCGGTAAGCTTGCGCGTACCGGCCAGATGCCAGAGCAGCAAGGAAAAAATCTGGTGCGGCGTCACGAACGTTCCGTCGGCGTCCACGGCGCCGATGCGGTCGCCATCGCCATCAAGGGCGAAGCCCGCATCGTATTTTCCTTCGCGCGTCGCTTTGCGCAGCGCTCCCACGTGAGGCTCGATCGGTTCGGGATTCAGGCCGCCGAAAAGCGGATCGCGATTTCCTCGAATCTCTTTGCATTCGATTCCATTTCGCTGAAAAAGTTCGCTCAGCAGCCCGCTGCCCGCTCCATGCATCGGGTCGACGACAAACCGAAACTTCGCCGCCCGCAACCGATCCCAGTCAACCAATCCCGAAATTGTTTCAAGGTAGGGCGCTCGAACGTCGAGCGAATGAATTATATCCATGCGCGGCGGTAGCGTGGGCACGCCGTCTCGCAACACCTTCTCAAGTTCATTTTCAATTTGGGCAACGATAGTGGGCGAAGCGGAGCTTCCATAGCTGGCTTTGTACTTCATCCCATTCCACTGGTATGGATTGTGACTGGCCGTGATCTGAATTCCGCCGGCGGCATTGCGAAGCCGCACTAGCAGGGAAAGCGCGGGTGTAGGGCACGCTTCGCTCGCCAGCCATACGGGGGTGCCTGTGGCCGCGACGGCCTCTGCCGCCCCACGTGCGAAGCGCTCAGAGCCAAAACGCGTGTCGTAACCAACTAAAACGCCGCTGCCGGGTTTCTCGGCTCGTACCACATAACGAGCGATCGCGTGCGCTACTTTCCGCACATTGTCGGCGGTGAAGTCTTCCGCGATAACGGCGCGCCAACCGTCAGTTCCGAAGCGAATTTGAGTCATCTGCAAGAAGTATAAGCGATGCGCAAACGGGATAGAAGCAACTCGGAGAAACTCGGTGCGGCTAGTCGCCCATAAACTTCAAGTACAGCCCTTCGCCGTCTTTGCAGCGTCCAGCCATGCCTTCAATCGCGTCCACGAACGCGCGCTGCTCTTCGGTGTCTGCCTTTTGCCGGATGCGCCGTAGCTCGAAAATAAGTTCGTCCATTTGAAGATGGTTGAAGACGGTCTCGCCCCAGGGGTCGATGTAGCGCAGAAAATGATAGGTGAGATCGTCCCACGATGGGAAAAAGCGGCTGAGCAAACTTTCAAGGTCCGGTATCTCCTCAACTGCTTTGCCGTCCCTATTTTCGAGCCGGATACTCATTCCCATCAGCAGGCCATCCTCTAGAGTAATTCTCGGCGCCGATTTTCTTCCAGCCACTTCACAATTTTTCCCACATCCTGCGAGCGCTCGCGACGGCAAAGTAACACTGCGTCATCCGTTTCCACCAGCACCAAATCCTGAACGCCGATCGCGGCTACGAATTTCTTTGGGCTCCAGAAATAATTGCCGCTCGCGTCCAGCACGTGAAACGGCCCGCTTGACACGTTCGCTCCAGGCTTTTGCGCGAGCAACTCGTACACTGCGGCCCAGGATCCGATGTCACTCCAGCCAACCTTTGCAGGAATCACGGCGACCCGGAAAGCGCCCCTTGCCCGGGTTGCCGGCTCCATCACCGCGTAATCAACTGAGATGTTCTCAAGCCGAGCGTATGTGCGTCTCAGCCGCGCCGCGTATGGTGGCTTGCCGATAAACCGGCTCAGGTCCATCAGGGCATCGTGGGTGGAAGGAAGAAACTGTTTCAGCGCGTTGAGAAACGTAGAGGCGCGCCAGAAAAACATCCCCGCGTTCCAGAAATAACGCCGAGAAGCCACGTATCGCTTCGCCTGCAGCAGTCCAGGTTTCTCTGTAAAGCGACGCACGTCAAACGCGCCGATTCCTTGCGAGCGCGCGCAGACTCCTCCTCGTTCGATGTAACCGTAGCCGGTCTCCGGCCGCGTGGGTGGAATTCCCATCACCACCAAATTTCCGGACACCTGCGCCATCTCCATTGCCGCCCGAACGAGCTTTCGATAGCGTGCGGCATCCGCAATGTAGCTGTCAGACGGCAAGACGGCCATCACCGCGTCGCCATGCTCATGTTCGATATGTATCGCTGCAAGACCAATTGCCGCCGCAGTGTTGCGGCCAAGCGGTTCAGCCAAGATATGTGAAGCCGGCACCCCACGCATTTCGCGGCGCACTGCGGCTGCCTGCTCCACATTTGTTACGGCCCAGAAGTTCTTCAGCCCGAGCACCGGCTGAAGGCGGCGCAACGTAGCGCGCAGCATTGTGTCGTCCCCGGCGATGTTCAAGAGTTGCTTCGGGGTCCGCATTCGGCTGCGCGGCCAAAAACGTGTGCCTCGTCCACCCGCGAGCAGCACCGCACAAGTTGGTAGCTTCGACTGCCTCACTTGTGCACCAGCCGGGACCACTTCGATTCCTCAACTCCGGAATCCTTCAAGCGCTGTAAGAGTTCGTTGGGGTTGCTCGGAACGTAAGTCCGTAGAAGCGTCGTACGGGCAGACGGCTCGATTCGATAGGCGCCAAGCGCCGCCGGAATCAGCCACACTTGCGCAGGAGCGTATTCCCCTCGCGAATCGCCCCATGCAAAGTTTCCGGCGCCTTCAAGAATGATCATCAAATCGAAATGTTCGGGCGAGGTGGTAGCCGCAACGGACGCCGCAAACTCCCATTTCTCAGTCGCAAAATAACGGCACGAGACGAAAAAGGTCTCAGTCACCGGCCCGCCCGTAACAGTCACCGGTTCAATCTTCCCGCCGCTTTGTTTCCCGAAACGGATTACCTCGAGCGCCTTCTCAATGTGCAATTCGCGCCCGCGCCCCTTCGCGTCGCGCCGATTGTAATCGTAAACGCGATACGTCAAATCTGAATGCTCCTGTATCTCGCAGAGCACCAACCCCGCGCCAATCGTATGCGCCGTCCCCGCAGGAACGAAAATCGCATCACCCTCGCGCATGGCGATTCGCTCCAAACATTCTTCCGCGGTTCCGTTGCCGATGGATTGCTCGAACTTCTCGCGATCAACCCCAGGTTTCAATCCCACCAGCACCTCGGCACTTGCCCGGGCTTGCACCGCGTACCACATCTCCGTCTTCCCGCGGCCACCCGCCGCTTTCTCATATCGCGCTGCGTACTCATCGTCTGGATGCACCTGCACCGAAAGCTTGTCCTCAGAGAAAATAAATTTCACGAGCAGCGGAAACGCCGAACCGCGATCAGCCTTTGTCCCAGCCCATTCGGCACGCATCTCGGGCCAAACGCTCCCGAGCCTCCTGCCCTCAAACGGTCCCGAAGCGAAGCGGCACTCACTACCCGTCATCCAGGCTTCGCCCAGCGGTTCTTTGAGATTTGATTTTTCTGGAAAGAATGGCGCGAGCGAAAGCGAACCCCAAGGCCGCGGACTAAAAATCGGTTCCAGTCGCGCCGGACAGAGAATAACGCGGCTCGACCGAAGAAGCGCGCCAGCCGCCGCAGTCCTTCTTCGATTCGCTCCATCGAAGTAGCGTAGGAAATTCTCAAATGCCCGGGCGCTCCGAATGCATCACCCGGCACCACGGCCACATGCTCGCGCTCCAAAAGCACCCGCGCCATCGCTGTGCTGTCCGGCATTTCGGAATTTAAATGCGCGGAGATATTAGGAAACACATAGAAGGCCCCTTCCGGCGTCGTGCACGTCACCCCTGGGATCGCTCGCAGCCCCGCAAGAATCCGCTCGCGCCGCCGCGCATACTCGGCCAGCATCTTTGCCACCGAGTCCATCGGTCCGCGCAACGCTTCGAGCCCCGCATATTGCGTAATCGAATTAGGATTCGACGTTGACTGGCTCTGCAGCTTCGTCATCGCATCCACTACCGGTTTCGGCGCCAGCGCATAACCGATGCGCCACCCGGTCATCGCAAATGTTTTCGAAAGCGACCCGGCCACGATCAGCCGCTCCTTCGATCCCGGCAGGCTCGCCACAGAAAACGGCCTCGCGTCGCCATACGTGAAATGCGAATAGCATTCGTCGGTCAGCAGCCAGGTGCCATGCTGCTTGCATACCTCAAGAATGCGCGCGAACTCATCCGGCGGAATCACCGCACCAGTCGGATTGCTCGGAGAATTGGCGATCACGATCTTTGTTTTCGGCGTGAGAGCTTTCTTCAGATCAGCCGCGCGCAGCCGAAAACCATCTTCCGCCCGCGTCTCCAAAAACACAGGAGTTCCATCGGCCGCTTTCACAATGTCGGGATAGCTCACCCAGTACGGCGCGGGAATCACGACTTCGTCGCCCGAATTCAGCAGCGCGCACGCCGCGTTGTAAATCGCGTGTTTCCCGCCGGACGTGACGATGCACTCTGTAATCTGGTACGACGACCCGAGCTGCGCAGCGTGCCAATCGCAAACAGCCTGACGCAACGCCACTATGCCTGGAGTCGCCGTGTACTTCGTGCGATTTTCTTCAAGCGCCTTGATTGCCGCCAGCTTGATGTGGTCCGGCGTCGGGAAATCCGGTTCGCCCGGGCCAAAATCCGCCACATCTACCCCGCGCGCCTTGTAGCGCTCCGCCTCTTGCAGCACCATCATCGTCTGCGACACGCTGATCCGGTTTACGCGGTCGGCCAGCTCGATAATTTCCTCCGCTTTCATTCCCGTGGCAGATTCCATTCGGCTCCTCATATCTACGCCAGGAGTAGTTGAGTCAACTCACCCAACTCACCCTGCTTGTTCACTCATCCCACTTTCGCGCGCAACCGTTCTTCCACCAGCGCCGGCACCAGATCCTTCACCACGGGCGCTCCCAGCCGCGCCAGTTCGCGCACCAGCCGCGAACTTAAAAAGCTGTAAGCCACCGCCGGCAGCATGAACACAGTCTCGATCTGGGGCTCAATCTTGCGATTCATCATCGCCATCTGCAGTTCGTACTCGTAGTCGGAGACCGCGCGGATCCCTCGCAGGATCACTCGCGCATTTTTTGCTCGCGCGTAGTCCATCAACAACCCATCAAACACTTCCACCTCGACGTTTTTCCACTCGAACGTCACCGCTTCGAGCATCTCCACCCGTTCTTTTACGGCGAACAGCGGGTCTTTTTCGAGGTTCCGCGAAATCCCCACAATTAGGCGGTCGAAAATCGCTGCCCCGCGGGAAATAAGATCCAGATGCCCGTTTGTCACAGGGTCAAACGTGCCTGGATAAATTGCAACCACAGGTCGGTTAATTTCGGAAGCCATCGGTTGCTGATTCTAACCTAGAATTTCCAGCCTGCCTGAGAAAAAGCGGCTTTGCTACTGAGAGCCTACAACCGTTCCGCAAGCGCCGTTCAGTCGCTTCAAATCCCCGCTCGGTGCCTGTCAGGAGCAGTTGGCTGGCCGCCCATTGACCAATAGGACTAAACTAGTCGTAGTTTAACTCGCTGTCTGGCATGGAGTTGCCTGCATCACTGAGCTTGACAGAGAGGCAGCCCAGGCGCTAAAATCAAACTGCGACCGAATCAGTCGCATATGCATCCATGATGAAGCTGTCCAAGAAAGCAGACTACGGGCTCATCGCGCTGAAGCATCTCGCGATGCGGAATGGTGCTATGAACGACGGAAGCTCCTGCAGCGCTGCGGACATCTCTGAAATGTACAAGCTATCCGCTCCGTTGATGGCGAAAGTGCTTCAGAAGCTAGCCAAGGGTGGCCTGGTTGCCGCGCGGCACGGTTCGAGCGGGGGATACGCGCTGGCACGGGATGCGGCGCACATCAGTGCGCTGGACGTGATTCGAGCGATCGACGGCCCTTTATTCATCACGTCGTGCGTCACCTCTCATGGCACGTGCGATCTCACGACCACCTGCTCGATCCGCGAGCCTTTGCGCCGCGTGAACGACAGCATTTTGGAAGTGCTCGAGAAGGTGAAGATCTCGCATATGACCGACGAATCGCCGCTGCACGAAGTCGTCGAGCTGAGAGTTTAGTTCGGGGCAAATAGATTTAAGGGTGAGGGAGAAAGCGAATGGCAATTAAGCTTCCGGTTTATTTTGATAACCATGCGACCACGCCGGTCGACCCGCGCGTCGTCGAAGCCATGGTTCCGTATTTCACGGAGAAATTTGGCAACGCCGCGAGCCGCAACCACGAATTCGGTTGGAAGGCCGAGGAAGCCGTGGAGAACGCTCGCGGGCAGATCGCCAAGCTCATCAACGCGACGCCCAAGGAAATTGTCTTCACCAGTGGCGCTACCGAATCCACCAACCTCGCGATCAAAGGTGTCGCCGAGATGTACCGCGAGAAGGGCAATCACATCATCACGCAGGTCACCGAGCACAAAGCGACCCTCGACACATGCAAGCGCCTGGAGAAGTACGGTTACGAAGTAACGTATCTTCCAGTTGAAAAAGACGGACGCATTAATCTCGACGATCTCCGTCGCGCAATCACGCCGAAGACGATCCTGATTTCGATCATGTACGCGAACAATGAAATTGGCGTCGTCCAGCCCATCGCCGAAATCGGAAAAATCGCCAAGGAAAAAGGCGTCTTCTTTCACGTAGATGCGGTGCAGGCTGTTGGAAAGATTCCAGTCGACGTGCAGAAAGACGGCATTGATCTGATGTCCATCTCCGGCCACAAGATTTATGGCCCCAAGGGCGTTGGCGCTCTCTACGTTCGCCGCAAGAATCCCCGCGTCCAGCTTGCCGCCATCATCGATGGCGGCGGTCACGAGCGCGGCATGCGTTCTGGCACGCTCAACGTTCCGGGAATCGTTGGCCTGGGCCAGGCCTGTGAGCTTTGCCAGCAGGAAATGTCAGCAGAAGCGGAAAAATTGAGCCGGCTGCGCGATCGCTTGAAAGAATCAATTATGTCGCGCCTCGATGAAACCTTCATCAACGGCTCGATGGAACATCGCCTGCCGAACAACATCAACATCAGCTTCGCCTACGTCGAAGGCGAATCGTTGCTGATGGGCATCAACGACGTAGCCGTATCGAGCGGTTCAGCCTGTACCTCTGCCACGCTCGAGCCCAGCTACGTGCTGAAGGCGCTCGGCGTCGGTGAAGACTTGGCGCACACTTCGATTCGCTTCGGCCTTGGCCGTTTCAACACGCAGGAAGAAGTGGACTACGTCGCCGACCGCGTCGTGGAAACCGTTTCCCGCCTGCGCGAACTTTCGCCGCTCTACGAAATGGCGAAAGAGGGCGTCGATATCAGCAAGATGAAATGGGTAGCAGCATCGGATTCGCACTAGGAATCGAAACGTAGCTCAGGTCCCGTTCTGGCCCAATTGGGGCCGGAATTGACCTGAGGCACTTTTCTCGGTTTTGGGTTTTGCAGCGCAAAAGTTCAAAGGAGCAAAAGGCACATGGCTTATTCAGATAAGGTAGTCGAGCACTACAACAATCCGCGCAACGTCGGCTCTCTCGATAAGAAAGATCCCAACGTTGGCACCGGCCTCGTCGGCGCGCCCGAATGCGGCGACGTCATGAAGCTTCAAATGAAGGTTAACCCGGATACGCGCGTCATCGAGGAAGCGAAGTTCAAGACGTTCGGCTGTGGCTCGGCCATCGCCAGTTCGTCGCTCGCCACCGAATGGGTGAAAGGCAAGACAGTCGAAGAAGCGCTGGCGATCAAGAATACGGACATCGTCCGCGAGCTTTCGTTGCCGCCGGTGAAGATTCACTGCTCGGTGCTCGCCGAGGACGCGATTAAGGCTGCGCTCGGTGACTGGAAGAAGAAGCAGGGCGAGGCCGAAGCAAAGCCGGCTGAGTCCGCCACCAGCGCACACTAATTGATTCGCGCGAAGCGAGCGCGTCGGCTGCATCGATTGCAGCTGGGCAATGGCTTGCTTCGCGACGACAAGAGAACAGGCATGATTCACGTTACCGAAAAGGCGGCTGCGAAAATCCGCGAACTGCTGCAAAAAGACGGCGTCCCCGCCGAATCCGGCGGCCTGCGCGTGGGTGTGCAGGGCGGGGGGTGTTCGGGGCTTACGTACGCGATGAGGCTCGATACGGAAGCGCGCAATCGCGACAAGGTGTTTGAAGAAAATGGCGCGCGTATTTTTGTCGATCCCAAAAGCTACCTCTATCTCCACAACACCACGCTCGACTACCTCGAGGATTTGATGAAGCAGGGTTTCGTCTTCCAGAATCCTCAGGCGACGCGTAGTTGTGGCTGCGGAAGTTCTTTCACCGCCTAAGAATTCCTCCTGGCCGCTGTTCGCTCATCCTTCGGGATTGCGAATCGCAGCTGATTCGAGGGCCAGCACCCAGCAGCGAGTGAACTAGCATGAGTGTGACGAAAACTCAGACGCAACCCACTACAGCCGCGAATTGCTGGAGCTGCAACGCTCCCGTTGCGGCCGCGCATTTCTGCGCTTCTTGCGGCAAGATTCAGCCGCTTCCCCCGGGCACCGACTATTTCGGATTTTTCGGCTGGCCGCAAAAATTGACGATCGATCCGGCAGTGCTAGAAGAGCAGTTTCACAAGCTGAGCTGGAAGTTGCACCCGGATAATTTTGTTCGCGCGAGTGAAGAGGAACGCAATCTTTCGCTCGACCGTTCGTCACAGCTGAATGACGCGTACCGCACGCTGCGTGATCCGATCGCACGAATCGAATATTTGCTGTTGCGGCTAGGCCTGCGAAAAGAGGGAACCACAAAGCAGCAAGCTCCGCCCGAGCTCCTCGAAGAAGTCTTTGAGCTCAACGAATCGCTCGACGAACTTCGCGAAGCCCGTGTCGACGGCGGCGACGTTGAAGTTTTGCGCGCTCGGCTCATCGAAGCACAGAATAGTTTCAAAGAAAAACTGGGCGAAGTTGATGAAGAGCTTGCCGACGTCGCGCGCGAATGGGACGCCGCGCTCGATGCGAATGCCGACGAGGCAACGCGGAACGCGCTTCTCGCCCGCATGAACGAAATCTTAAATCGCCGCAGCTACATCCGTAATCTGGTAGCGAGCGTGCAAAAGGAATTAGAGTAACGGCCACCTTTTTACCCTGAGCGCACGAAGGGCAGGTGGGCCAGCTTTTGGTGAAATCGAAAATGGGACGCACAGTAGGAATCGATCTCGGCACCACATACAGCCTGATTGCATATCTGGATCCGCAAACGGGCGCGCCGAAGTGTATCCAGGGTCCCTATGGTTCCTCGTTGTGCCCCTCGGTAGTAAGCGTAGATATGGATGGAAGGATTTTAGTAGGCGAACCTGCCCGCGAGCGCCTGCTCACAAATCCGGACCGCACGATCTATTCCGTCAAGCGCCTGATGGGCCGTGGCGTAGCAGATATTCAAGACGAACTCACCCGCTTCCCATTCCGCATCGACGAGAAAAGCAGCAACGTGATCCGAGTTCGGCTCGGCGACAAACTCTTTACGCCGCCAGAAATTTCCGCTTACATTCTTCGCGAGCTCAAATCCTGGGCCGAAAAATACTTCGGCGACTCAGTCGATCGCGCAGTCATCACAGTCCCTGCCTATTTCAACGACGCGCAGCGCCAAGCCACGAAAGACGCCGGCCGTCTCGCCGGCCTCGAAGTCCTACGTCTCGTCAACGAACCGACCGCGGCCGCACTCGCTTATGGCCTGCACAAACAGAAGCGCGGCCACGTAGCCGTCTACGATTTTGGCGGCGGCACCTTCGATATCTCCATTCTGAAACTCATCAGCACCAGCGAAGGCGACATCTACCAGGTTCTTTCGACGAATGGCGACACGCATCTCGGTGGCGACGATATAGACAACGCTCTAATGGACGTCGCGCGCAACGAAATTCACGCGCAGTTCGGTATGGAACTTGACCGTCACGGCGAAGCCGTCCAGGAACTGCGCCGCGCCCTCATCCGCGCAAAGCACGACCTTTCCTCGAGCGAAAAAGCCGCTGTGAAATGCCGCATCTCGCCAACACAAACCTACAGCCGCGAATTCACGCGCGCTGAATTCGAGAATCTAATCCACCCGATCGTCGCGCGCACCATGGCCCCCGTAAAGCTAGCCCTCGGTGACGCGAAGCTCGCCCCGAAAGAAATGGACGAAGTCGTTCTCGTCGGCGGCTCCACCCGCATCCCGCTCGTCCGCAAAACCGTAGGCGATTATTTCGAGCGCCCGCCTCACTGCGAACTGAATCCCGATGAAGTCGTCGCGCTAGGCGCTGCCGTGCAAGCGGACATCCTCGAAAGCGGCGTCAAAACCATGCTGCTTCTCGACGTCACTCCGCTATCCCTGGGCATCGAGACGATGGGTGGCGTAGTCGCGAAAATTATCCCGCGCAACTCCACGATTCCCGCCAGCGCCCAGGAAATGTTCACCACCGGAGTCGAGAATCAAACCGGCATCGACGTCCATGTCCTCCAAGGCGAACGCGAACTCGCCAAGGATTGCCGTTCCTTAGCCCGCTTCCAGCTCAAAGTTCCGCCCGGCCCAGCAGGCCTCGCGCGCATGGAAGTAAAATTCCTCATCGACGCAAACGGCATCCTGCAAGTCGCCGCAAAGGATTTGCGCTCCGGCGGCGAGCATTCCATCGAAGTGCAGCCGAGCTACGGCCTCTCCGACGCCGAAGTGGAGCACATGCTCGAGGAATCCATCGAATTCGCCGAGCAGGATTTCGCCGAGCGCCAGTTGATCGAAGCGCGCACCGAAGCCGAAGCGATTCTCACCGCCACCGAAAAAGCTTTCCGCGATCCGCGCTCATCCGAAATCAGCGCCGCCGAGCGCCGTTCAATCAACAATTCCGTCGCTGCGCTCCGCTCCGCAATTACCGGCACCGATTACAAGCTGGTTCGCCAGCGCATCGACGAACTGAACCAAGCAACAACGAATCTGGCCGAGATCTTAATGAACAGCGCACTGCAAACGGCCCTAGAAGGCAAGCGCCTAGACGATGTTTAGTTTCTTGTACCGCTGGCCTCCGGCCGGCGCCTTTGAATTTGATTTTTGTAGCGCCACCCTTCAGGGTGGCGGGTTTTTTTGATTTCGGTTTTGCACTTGTAGCGAGCGGCGGCCTTCCGCGCTTTCTGCGTCCCGGCGATTTTAACCGGGGAGGCTGGCCAGCTTTCTGGTTCCATAGAAGGAGCAAAAATGGGCGGCAAGAACCCCTACATCGAAGAAACAAAATTCACGCCCGCGACGAAGAAGTACAAAATCACCTTCATCAAGGACGGCCAGCCGATCGAAGTCGACCCGGAAAAAGTCCCCTACGGTCACGACGGTCTCCCCGGCAGCATCCTCGATATTTCGCAAGGCTTTCACAAAGGTCTCGACCACGCCTGCGGCGGCGTCTGTGCCTGCTCCACGTGCCACGTGATCGTTCACGAAGGGCTCGAATCCTGCAACGAAGCCACGGACGCCGAGCTCGATCAGCTCGACGAAGCGCCCGGCGTCACCCCGAAATCGCGCCTCGGCTGCCAGTGCGTCCCCGACGGCACAAAAGATATCGTCGTCGAAATTCCCGACTGGAACAAAAATTACGCCAAGGAAGCCGAGCATTAAAACAAGAGCATTAAGTTAGAGCATTCGTCATCCCGAGCGGAGCCGCGCGTTTTTGCTTCCCTCGCGGAGCGAGGACGCGCGGCGCAGTCGAGGGATCTCTCTTACGGTTTATGATTCAGCGCAGCGGTAATCGAGGAGGCTCTACACAAATGCCCCCCACTTTCGATTGGGACGACGTAGAAGAAATCGGCATTCAACTAGCCGACAAGTACCCGAATATTGATCCGCTCACCGTCCGCTTCACCGATCTTCACAAATGGGTCTGCGAACTCCCGAATTTCACCGGCGATCCCAAGCTCTCGAACGAGGGCAAACTAGAAGGCATCCAAATGGCGTGGCACGAGGAATACAAGGATCGCCAGGCCTAGCACCCGTTCTTGTTTTCCCGGAATCCCGCCTCGCCTTTTCGCATCCAAAGAAACCGAATCGCTCCAAAACCGTCTATACGCCTGACGCAATTGAGGAGGGCACAATGGCCTTCGCCACTGAAACTGACCTGCGATATCCAGTCGGCAAGTGGGAGCGCCCCGACACCCTCACCGATGAACATCGTCTCGCCTTCATCAATCAGATTGCCGAAGCTCCAGCCAAAATGCGCGCCGCTATCGCAGGACTAAGCGACCAACAGCTCGATACGCCCTACCGTCCTGGCGGCTGGACCGTTCGCCAAACGGTCCATCACGTGCCTGATAGCCATATGAACGCCTTCATGCGTTTCAAGCTCGCCCTCACCGAGGACATTCCCACAATCAAGCCCTATCTCGAAGCGCGTTGGGCCGAGTTAGCCGACGCTAAAGCCCCAATCGGTCCATCGCTCGATCTTCTCGAAGCCCTGCACAAACGCTGGATTGCTCTGCTCGCTTCGCTCAAGCCGGTTGATTGGCAGCGCGAATTCATGCACCCCGAGCACGGCAAAACAATGTCGCTCGACCAGACACTTTCGCTTTATGCCTGGCATGGCAGGCACCACGTCGCGCACATCACTGCTCTGCGCGAACGCAATTCCTGGCGCTAGTGTGTGAATCGAATATAGTTAGAAAGGTCAGAGTCAGTGGCGGCGGAACATACTCAGCGACGTAGTAGCCGATGAGCCTTACTCCGCAGCGACAATCTCTTGGTTTGGCGCGCTCTCATTGGCACACAGGGGCACAACCGCACGATCAAATATCCTGTAGCTCACGTCCCATTCTGGCCGACCCTCGGCTGGAATTGACCTCAGGCCGCGGCCGCCCAAGTCCGCCTCGACGCCGCTTCTCACGTCTGCCAATACGGCCGATACCCGTAATAGTCATACACCTCGGCGCCCCAAGTTTGATTTGCCAGATCCGGCCAATCATCCTTATCGAATCCCGGCGCGTTCTTCATCCGATCCTTATCCATGTCCAGCACCGCCACCTTTTGCGACAAATCGAAAGTGAGCGCTTCCCATGGAATTGCAAAGTGTTTGTCGCCCAATCCAAGCACGCCGCCAAACGACAAAATCGCGTAAGCCACCCGGCTATTCCGCGCGTCAATCACCAGGTCCTCGATCTTTCCCAAATCCTCCTGAGCCGTGTTAATCACCTTCGCTCCCAGAATCGATTTCTTCACCACTACCGTAAACGCTCCAGGCGCCTGCCTTGCTCCGGTTTCCATGAAAATCCTCCTCTCATCGATTCGAATTGCTGTTGGGATTTTAAATTCTCTCGTTTCCAACCATCGCTCCGCATGAGCTATGCCACGCGAAGGCTCGATGGCGAATAGATAAATCCCCGTATTTTTACAGGATGAATTTCAGCACCAAGCTCAATCTCAGCCCGTTCTCGAATCCCGTCAACTTACTGACACGCAAAGCCTAATCGCGTCCGCCGCGCCACATACGGCGTACTCCCTCTCTTCCTACCCGCTTCTGCGTATGGTCGCATCCCCGAAAATAAGGTGTACTGATCCCAGCGCGCAATCTCACGTTCTCGTGATCGAGTACCAAAACCAAATCTTCAAAAGCCCTTCGAAGCGAAAGGATGAGCTGAATGGACAGAAACAAAAAAACCGCAGTCTTCGGAATCTACCCGAGCCTCGAGGCGGCAAATAGCGCCACGGATGTGCTCGTCAAAAGCGGGTTCCCATCTTCGGAAATTTCCGCCCTGCTGCCCGATAATCTGGGTTCTCGCCCCATAACCACCGAAAAATCTACGAAAGCTCCGGAAGGTGCTGCCACCGGCGGCGGTTCAGGCGCAGTTGTAGGCGGCGCAATCGGTCTTCTCGCAGGTATCGGTGCTCTCGCGATTCCAGGCGTCGGCCCGCTCATTGCAGCCGGACCGATCATGGCCACTCTCGCGGGTATCGGCGTTGGTGCGGCAGTTGGTGGAGTCGCTGGTGCGCTGATTGGCTTGGGCATTCCCGAATACGAAGCCAAGCGTTACGAAAGCCGTTTGAACAAGGGCGGCGTTCTGCTCTCCGTTCACTGCAACACGTCCGACGAAATCAAACGAGCCAAAAATCTGATGGAAGGCACCGGTGCCGAGGATATTTCCTCCACCGGCGAAGCAACTGTCTCGAGCAGCACCAAAACACGCTCCGCAAAGCCGTAGCTATCTCGCGGTGCTGTGCGCATCCCGCAAAGCCAGTAGCTCAGGTCGCCCGGATCGATTTTGGGTCAGGATGGCTGAGGCGTTTGACTTTCGCTGATTTTTCGCACCTGAAATCAAAAGGAGAAAACATGCTGCTTCTAATCATAATTCTCGCCCTTCTGTTCGCCGGTGGCGGCGGCTATTACGGTTACTCTCGCTGGGGCGCAGGCGGTGGGCTAGGCATCGTCGGAACCGTCATCGTCATTGTTCTGGTTCTGTACCTGCTCGGCGCTGTGCGCTAATTCCGTTATCCAAAATAGCGCTCAAGCCCCAGATCGGGTTGGTCGTCCAGCAAACTGGATTCTCAGCGTGCTTTCTGCGTGGCTTGGCTCCCGGACGAGCTTGCCGTCACCTCCGCCATAAAAATACGGCACGTTTAACAGTCATTTTCCGGCTACGCGACTAATCGGGAGTTGGCTCGCGTTGCACCACAACCAAAAACACCACACCGACAACGGTAAACATTCGGAATGCCTCTTCCTGCCCGTTCCATGTTTGCGACTGCCACATCAGAAACCATTCGCCCCCGACATCGAGAAATGCCACCAACCACATCAGCAGGCTCGTCGTCAGCGCAATCTCGGCGACGTTCTGCGCAGCGGCGAATTGCGCACTGTCCGCACGATACGATTTCAGCAACCGAACACCACCCCACCAGCATAGAAGCATAGTGACTGATTCCCAGGCGATGATGCCGATGTAGAAGACCGTATGTACCAACGGCGAGTGGACGGCGCGCCACATACCGTGGTTTCCCGGAAAGGTTGAGTCCATCATCAGGACGTGGCGGACAAACTCGTAGTTGGAGCCGTAATCCGTGACGTTGTTTACGACCAGAATCGTGTAGAAAAGTGCGATTGCAAAAACGAGCACCGCTTTGGAAACGCGAAGCGCCATTGCATGCCGCATCGGTTGTCGCACCCAGGAATTATATCTTCTCGGTGACTTACCGCGAACTTTGCTGGAGTGCGCGCAAGTCCTGATTAAGGTATTACCCGGGGAAGTGAAGCAGCTACTTCAAAACCACGGTTAATCGAACATCGACTCCCCAGCGACCCTGTAACGCATACTGGGAGCTTAGGGGTCGAGGCCAAGCGGCGCTTTGTGGTCGGCTCTACTTACAGCCGAACTGCGTATCCTGCGCCGCGATGATTTGCCAGTTGCCCTTCCGCTTCAACCAAGTGTCTGTCCAAATCAGGCATCGAGTTTTGGCGGTTCCGTCTTTCGCTGTTCGGAGGGAACTCTCGGTGCCGTAGACCATCGCGAGCTCGTCACCGAAAAAACGGACCTTGGCATCGAGCAATCGGCAACCCTGAGCCGTCTTGGAGACGTCTGCCAATTCTGCTACCTCTTCCGATTTAGAGTAGCGTTCCCCTTCCGGAGACGTTCCCTGAAAATCTTCGGCCAGAATCTTTTCCGCAATTCTGTTGTGGTTGCACGCGGCCTCGGCCCATTGCCGCTCCCCGTCCACCATAAACTTAGCGGTTGCGTTGTCGGCTGCCGCCCACTGTCCCTGCTGGCCACGCGCAGCGACACCTGCAATGATTCCGAAAATAACCAGCCCAAGCATCAACAATCGTTTAAGCGCCAATGTAATCCTCCCTTCTTCGCAAGGAACGATAGCAGGGCTTTACGCGGAGTCAAGGGAACGACGCCACGCTTCCGTTTGGGCTGATTCGCGGGAAGGGCTGACGAAATCAGGCGTTATTACCAGCTAACCACCAACAGTTCGGCGCGGCCATTCCACGAGGCCGCCAGCACATCGCGGAGCGTATGCGTGACGCGGGCAAGCCGTAGTACAATAAATCCCGTTGTGGCCCGGCTGGTGCACCCCCCACACCGCAGTTAGTTACACTTTTGTTGCACTGACGCAAGAAAACCCCTGTGGCGCTATGGTGCAACGGTTAGCACGCGGCCCTTTCAAGGCTGAAATACGGGTTCGATTCCCGTTAGCGCTACCAAAAACATGAAGGACTCTCAACGGCTGCACGAAGAGGGGATCGTAAAGGGCTTCATAATCCGCGAGTGCCAAAGCCGCTACCTCGAATTCCTGAATAGGCCTAAGCGTCGTTCGAGCTTTACGGGAGAACTGGCTCACTTCAAACATTTGGACCCCGCGTTTGCGCAGCCAATCCCGCCCGCTAAACAAAATCTTGCAGGGATTTCGAAACTCCTGAGAGAAAAAGGGGCACCCGAAAATTGCTGGGTTATCTCCGAATCGTCGCACCTGGATGCTCAGCTGATGCCCCTTCTCGACGCTCTCAAAGAGATCTTGGGAAGGGGAATCGGAACCTTTTTGTCATGTAAACCCGAAGTACTCGGCTACTTCGAAGATGAAGAAGGCCGTTTCATCCTCCACCGCCCACCAAAATCATAGTGCGTGAGCCCGTACCTCAGGTCCCATTCTGGCCGATCCTCGGCCAGAATTGACCTGAGGCCACCTTGCACTTCACGCCCAAACCCCCAAATGTTTTCTTTGCCTTTCCGTCCCAACCGCCTCAGAATACCCCTTACCCAAAGCCCAATCGTTTCCCTCAATCGGGTGTAGCGTCTCTCCGCGCCACTCGAAAGCTGCAGGTGCCAAATGACCAACGCCTGGAAACAACAGGAAGGCCAGATTGTCGACGGACGATACCGTCTCGTCCTCTACCTCGGCGGCTCAGACCACAGCGCCGTCTTCCTCACCGAGCTGCCCAATACCCGCGAGCGCGCCGCGATCAAACTAATTGGTTCCGATCCGGCTGAAACCGATTCTCAGCTCTCCCGCTTGCGCCGCGCCGCAAAACTTTCCCATCCTCATCTCGCCCGCATCCTCGAAATCGGGCAAGCGCAAATCGGCAGCGCGCACGTCGTGTATCTCGTAACCGATTACGCCGAGGAGGACTTGTCGCTGATACTCCCCGATCGCGCCCTCTCGCCCGAAGAAGTGCGCGAAATGCTGCCCCTCATTGTCGACGCGCTGCTCTATCTGCATTCACACGGTTTCTCGCATGCGCGAATGAAGCCCTCCAATATTCAGGCGGTCAACGATCAACTGAAGCTCTCGATTGACGGGGTCTGTGCTCCACATGAGCGCGGCTCTTCCGGCGAAAAGCCCAGCCCGTATGATCCCCCCGAATTCGCGCCCACAGGTCCTTCTCCCGCTGGTGATGTCTGGTCGCTCGGTATGACGATTGTCGAGGTACTCACCCAGCGTCTGCCGATCTGGGAATGGACTGGTCACGCCGATCCGCCCGCTCCGCGGACCCTCCCCCCGCCTTTTCTCGAAATCGTGCGCAATTGCTTGCGTCGCGATCCGGCCATGCGCTGCACTCTACGGGAAATCTCGGAAAATCTCGAACCCCAACCGATTCAACAGCCCGAATCGGCTCGCATTGCAGCCATAAACCCAGCCCCAACCCTGAAGACCACTTCTTATCGAGCTGCTTCGCCCCAACCCGAACGCCTCCCCGCGATGAATCCGCTTCCGCAGAAATCGAACTCGCGTTTCATTGTGCAAGCAGCCGCGTTCGTGCTGGCTCTCGCGGCCGTCATTGCCATCCCGCGATATTTTCGCCACTCCGCCAAGGCGACCGAATCAGAACCTTTATCCGCCAGTGCCGCCGCACCCGACACTACAAAAACCGACTCCCCTAAAATAGAAGTAGCGTCGCAGCCTATAACTCAACCGCTGGCTCAGCCAGCCGCACAGCCGGCAGCACAACCGACGACTAAGCCTGCAGCTCAACCCGCGTCACCGCCAGCAGCTCGGAAGCCGGAGCCTGCTCCCAAGCCCGCCGTGCACGTGAGCGCACCGCGCGCAAAAGCGCCCGAGCCCGAGCCGTTCGCAGCCAAAAAGCCAGCTCCTCCTGTCGCCGCTCCGCCAAGTCCGCACCCGGTCGTAAAGCCGCCCGCCTCAGCTCCAGCGCGCGGCCAGGTCGCACACAAAGCGATGCCCGACGTCTCCCAGAAAGCCCTCGAAACGATTCGAGGCAAAGTGCGTGTCAGCGTAAAAGTGAACGTCGACGCCTCAGGAAAAGTCACCAACGCCGCATTCGAAGCCCCCGGCCCCAGCAAATATTTCGCCGATGCCGCAATCCACGCCGCCAAGAATTGGACCTTCGCTCCGCCCAATTCCAACGGCGAAAAAGTCCCAAGCGAGTGGCTACTCCGCTTCGAATTCGCCCCTGCCGGCACAGAAACATTCTCAGCAGAGCTAAATCCTTAAATAAGGCTCCCAGTAGGGGCGCGTCTAAGACGCGCCCGCGACGCCCACCCCGCCTCCCGCGCCATCCATTCACGCGAAGCGCACCCCACGCCCATTTCATTTACGCGGCGCCCACTCCACCGCAAAAGCCGCAACTCGGACACAGCTGCTCGGCACGTACAAGACATCGCTCCTGTCTCTCTTCGCTTCTACGACCCCTAACTTCATCACACCACCACCGATAAGTAGTTAACGCATTAAGGTTACTTATGCTATGGTAATACCTCATTGATCGAGCCAATCTGCCGCAGGCGAAATCCTAGCTCCTGAATTCGCTCAGAGGACGAATCAACGTGAACCCAGCCCACCCACGTGTTTCCACTTCTCGTCGGCGCTATCTGGTCATGCCACTCGTTTTTCTCCTGACCTGTCTCGTCGGTTGCGGAGGGTCCGGAAGCGGTATGCAGCCGAATCCGAACCCGCAACCCGGCGCAATGACAACCGTAAACGTCCTTCTAACCAGCACAGCGAATGATCAACTGTCGGATTTTCACATAGAGGTCACGGGCCTAACTTTGACGAACAAAGCAGGGCAATCGGTGACCGTGCTGAACAATCCGGATGCTGCCAATGATGTACTCGTCGGATTCGAATTCGTGCATCTGAATGGCGCCTTCGCTCCGCTCGTGAGCTCGACAATCCCCCAGGATACGTACTCCTCCGCGACTGTCACTGTAGCCCGCTGTCAATTCGCTAATGTCTCCGTTGCACCTGCGGGAGGGATTCTCACCGCATATTTTGCTCAAGGCCTCTGTTCGCAGGGCACTGGCCTCACGACTGTTAACCTCCCTCTGCCAATTATTATCAGCGGTACCTCCGCCGTTCTATCTTTGGACTTACAAGTCTCACAGTCATACACGCTAACAACGACGCAAGGTGTCAACGGTCCCACGCAAAGCTACACGATTTCACCGGTCTTCACCGTCAGTCCGCTCAGCATTTCCGCTCAGCCGGCCAGCGGCTTTGTTACGGGACTCGACCTACGACTTGCATCGCTTAGTGCCGCTGGTAACTCGTTTGTTGCGACCACTCCAAATGGGTCATCCCTGAACCTTGCGACAAATGCCACCACCGTCTACCAGGGTGTGTCTGGGTTGTCTTCGATCACGGTGGGCACGCTTGTCGATCTGGATGCCGCGATACAACCCGATGGCTCGCTGCTCGCAAGACGCGTCCAGGTGAACGATCCTGCGGCCATCGCCGAATTCGTTGGCCCTTGGACCTTCACCAACGGCCAGCCCGGACAGTTCGTTATTCTGCCGAACGATTGCTTTCCTGTCCCGGATATAGCCGTGTGCGACAGCGCCGTTCAGGCCACCAATGGCGCCGCTTTTAGCGTTTCCGGGGAATTCAGTAATCTGCAGAATCTTCCGTTTGTTCCTGAGTTCGGTGCTTCGAGCTTGGTACTGGGCCAAAATTTCTCGAGTTTTTCCCTGGGAGCAAGGACCCCGCAAGGAATACCGTTTGCCACGGCAATCACTCTCAGACCACAAACAATCAACGGTACCGTCACGAACATCTCAAGCAGCAATGGTTTCAGCATCTACACAGTCTCGCTCGCAGCCTACGACCTATTCCCCATAGTTCAAGCTGCAGCCGGACCGGTATCGCAAAATCTTGCGAGTCCGAGCACCATCATTGTTTACGCCGATGCAAACACACAACTCCTCGCCACCGATTCTATCGGCGTGGGCAGCGTCGGGCGATTCCGCGGCGCGATTTTCAACGACAACGGCGTCCTGCGTATGGACTGCCAAAAAATTCTGGATGGCGTGGCTGAATAGCGACTCTGCCATCCGCTGGATTGACCGTGCCACGTTTTCCATTTTCCCCGCATTCTGATACGCTCTCTCTTTACCGAAATCGTCGCGAGGTCGAGCAGGCCAATTGTTCCGATTAGAGCGCCGCCGAATTTCTAATGGGAACAATCGAACTTTCAGAAAAAGGGTCAAGTGCTTGCAAAGAAGCGGCTTAGCAATTTTCTAATGGACACAAAAACGGCATTTTCGCGCAGCAGGCCAATTCCGCGCGAAGGAGACAATCCGTGGCAGATCTGATGAGAACTTCGAATCCGGCCCTCAACGAGCGCGCCTTTCAAGGCGAACGCGCCGTTCTCGGCGACACGATGACCCTGCAAGGCACCGTCAACAAGACGGGCGTTCTGCTGATCTGCGCCGTTGCCACCGCGGCCTGGACTTGGAATCTTTTCCTGCATTCGCGCTCGCCGCAAACCGTGATGCCGCTTGCGCTTGTCGGCGGCATCGGCGGCTTGATCGTCGCGATGGTCACGATTTTCAAGAAGCAGTGGGCCGGAATCACAGCGCCGATTTACGCGCTCCTCGAAGGTCTCGTGCTCGGCAGCATTTCGGCAATTCTCGAAGTTCGTTTTCCGGGAATTGCGATTCAGGCTGTCAGCCTCACGTTTGGCACACTCGTCATTTTGCTGCTTGCATATCGTTCCGGGCTGATCGCCGTCACTGAAAAGTTTCGTCTCGGCATCATTGCTGCCACCGGCGGCATCGCGCTTTTTTACATCGTCGAAATTGTTCTCGGCTTCTTCGGCATCCATTTCACCGCCATCAACGGATCGGGCGCGATCGGAATCGGCTTCAGCGTTTTTGTGGTGATTATCGCGGCGCTCAATCTTGTGCTCGATTTTGATTTCATTGAGACGGGCGTCCGAGTCGGTGCGCCGAAATACATGGAATGGTACGGCGCGTTCGGCCTGATGGTCACGCTCATCTGGCTGTATTTTGAAATCCTGCGCCTGCTCTCAAAGCTTCGCAGCCGCGAATAATCCGCGCGTCGCCGACATTCGATGCCTGTTGACCGAGATCTCGCAGTCAAGCTGCTGCGCGATCTTGTCGCAATCGACTCCGTAAATCCCACGCTCGTCCCCGGCGCTCGAGGCGAAGCCGCCGTTGCAGAATTTCTCTGTAAATTTCTTTGCGAGCGCGGAATTCCAGCGGAGCTCGAAGAAGCGGCGCCGGGCAGGCCCAACGTCGTCGCACTGTTCTCTCCAGCGACAGCCAAAGCGAATCGCAGCGAAAAAAAATCGGCGGCGCTCGCGATTCTTGCGCACATCGATACGGTCGGCGCGGGTGACATGCCTGATCCCTTCACGCCGCGCGAACGCGACGGGCGTCTTTACGGCCGCGGCGCGCTCGATATCAAAAGCGGTGTCGCCGCAATGTGCGCCGCCGCGATTGCGGCTCGCGACGCGGGTGCGATTCAAAAGCCGCTGCTAATCGCAGCCGTGGTAGACGAGGAGTGCGACAGCATCGGCACCGAAGCTTTGCTCAAGAGCTGCACAGCGGATGCAGCGATCGTGATCGAACCGACCGATTTGCGGCTCACGATCGCGCACAAGGGTTATGCGTGGCTTGAAATTGTGACGCAAGGCCGCGCCGCGCACGGGAGCCTGCCATCGGAAGGTCGCGACGCGATCCGCATGATGGGCCGCGTGCTGAATATTCTGGATGCGCTCGATCGCAAACTCGCCTCGCTCGCGCCTCATTCGCTGCTTGGCCATGGTTCGCTTCACGCTTCTGTGATTCGCGGCGGCCAGGAACTTTCGAGCTATCCCGCGGAGTGCCGCTTGCAGCTCGAGCGGCGGATGCTGCCCGATGAGTCTGCAAGCGAAGTGGAAGTAGAACTGCGCACCCTTGTCGCAGGGCTTGCGGCTCGCGATCCAGATTTTCGCGCCACGGTGCGCGGACTCGGCTCGCGTTCAGCATACGAGATTTCTCACGATGCGCCGATCGTGCGACTCGTCAGCAACGCGATTCGGAAGACTCTCGGTTCGGATGCCGCAGAGCAGTCCGTCGGAATGGCGCCGTGGACGGACACTGCGCTTCTCGCCGATGCCGGTATCCCTGGAATCGTTTTCGGTCCCAGTGGAAGAGGACTGCACGGGAAAGAGGAGTACGTGGAGCTGGACTCTGTCGTTCAATGCAGCGAGATTCTGCTCGAAGCCATCAGATCTGCCTGCGCCCAGTAGCCGTCTGGCAACATTTAAAAATCTGTACGGGGCGTTCAAATCGGTAACGTTTTCTCCCCACCAAAACCAATCTGGCTTCTGACACTTACTGCTCATATCCGCAAATAGCGGTATCTGAGGCATTTGCACGCTTCTGCGGCTGGCCTTCCGAATGCACTTCTTACCGCCGACTGAAGGCCTCGCCCCCCGGAATTTCATGCACGGGCGAGCCGAGGGTGTGAGCGTGAGCGAGCAGAACAACACTAGATTGAAAGCGCGCCGAGGTGGGGACCAGGCGCGGGGTTTTTCGCTGATCGAAATGTGCGTGATGATTGGGATCAGCCTTGTAATTGCAGGAATCGCGATCATTCATGCGCAGCCGGCGCTGATACAAATTCGCGCCAATACAGCGAAAGACCTGGTGCAGGGTAGCTTGCGACGAGCGCGGGAATCGGCAATTTCCGACCGGCGATCGGTACAGGTCGAGTTCCTGGTAAATCCTCCTGCAAATCCAGCTGGGTCCTACGTGAGATTGACGCGGCTGGGAGGAGGAGTTGGTCCGAACACAGTGATAGAAATGATCCCGATTCCGGGCAGCGTAGTCTACACAACCTTTCCTTTAGTGCCCGATACACCAGACGGCTTCGGAAATGGCGGCCCGATTTTCTTCGGCGGAGTGAACAACGGGCCGGCAGCGGGAATGGTGTATCAAAGCGACGGAACGTTTGCGGCGGCCGGCACGGGAATTCCTATCAATGGGACAGTCTTCATGGGTATTCCAGGGCAGGCGATTACGGCTCGAGCCGTGACCATTCTTGGAACCACCGGTCGAGTTAGGTCTTATCACATTTCCGGGACGACGACATGGTTCGATTACTAAAGAGCCTAGGAACGAGCGCGGAGGCGAAGATGCGGCGGAATTCGAGCGCGGGATTTACGCTGATTGAAACGATGGTTGCCATCGTGGTCCTGGCGATCGGCGTATTGGGCCTCGCTGCGATGCTGGCGAGCAGTGTGGCGCACATGAACGTGTCGCAGGATGAGTACATTGCCCAGCAAAAAGCAGCGGAAGCAGTTGAATCGATCTTCACGGCTCGCAACACGGGTGCGAAGACGTGGAATACATTGTGCAACATCGGGTCTGCGATTTGCCCCGCGGGCATTTTCACGGCAACGCCGACGCAGCTTTGCGATCCCGGCCCGGATGGCATTCTGGGAACCGCTGATGACAATTGCGCTCTCCTGGATAGCATCGTGACGCCCGGACCAGACGGGAAACTGGGCACTGCAGACGACGTGTTCATCGGCCTTTCGAATTTCACCCGCACGATCACGATCACCGCAATACCCGGCACCACAGAAGTGCGGCAGATTACGGTGACCATTAACTACACGGCAGGCGGATTCAATCGGGCCTATACCCTGACCACGAACATTTCGGCGTACTCATAGAAAGCTGCGAGGGAGACGGAGAATGAAACGCCAAGCTGGATTCAGCCTGATGGAAGTACTGGTGGCCACGGCCCTGATGGTCGTGATCATGGGAACAACGCTGCGCGCGTTGTCCGATGCGACGCACGCGAACGAGGCGGTGACGCTGATGGCAGACTCGCAGGAGAACCTGCGAGCGGCGATGAACTACATGACGAAGGACATCATAGAAGCAGGTGAAGGACTGCCCCAAGGGGGCATTCCAATCCCGAACTCTGCGACGTTGCTAAATCCGGCTCCCCCCCTCGCTTCGGCCGTGAACCGTCCCGGCCCAATTGGGGGACCGGCAACTTTTCCACCCAGCTTCTTAACGATTCCCGCGATTACGGATGGGTTCCAGCAAGGTCCTCAGGCCGTTACACCGAATCCGAACGTGCCGGGAGGCGTGTTGCTGGGTGCAAAGACAGATTTCATTACGCTGGTCTACGCTGACAACACAATCATCGATAAGGTTCACAACACCACGCTGAATTCGCTACCCATATTCCTGGCAGCAAGCGGTGGGAACCCAGGTTGTCCGGCGGGCAGCCTCGATCCCACGGGCCTCACCTCAACTTTTGACGCAACCTGCATAATCTTGCCCGTCGGCAACACAGCGATCACGCCCGGCGATCTGATCATGTTCCAGAACGCGAATGGCGCCACGCTTCAAACGGTAACGGCAGTCAACGGTCAAACACTCACTTTCGCAGGCGGCGGGGGCGGAGACGCCTTCGCGCTGAATGGAACCGCGAAACCGAGCGGAACGATCATCAACATAAGGAATGCCGACGGAACATTCCCCCCCACCACCGCTTCGCGCATCTGGATGATTACGTACTACTTGGATACGACGAATCAGCAACGGCCGATGCTTATGCGTCAGGTGAATTTCAGGCCCGCGACACCGGTGGCGGAAGTAATAGAGGATTTGGCAGTCTCGTACGACATTAATGGCGGTCCTCCGAGTAGCGCGCAGGTGGAAGCTCTCGGTTTCTCGCCAAGCGCAATTCGCAAAGTGAATCTTTCGCTTGCCGCGCGGGCGGACAACGCATATAGCCAGAACAAGGTCTATTTCCGGAACAATTTGCAGACTCAGGTCAGCGTCCGCAGCCTGGCCTTCTTTAACGATTTCAAGTAATTGCCGCAAAGGAGAAACTCCGTGAGGAATCGACGCGAACAAGGCATGGCACTAGTAACAGCGCTTCTGGTGCTGCTGCTGATTTCGTCCATGATCGTCGGGATGTCGTTTCTGGTGCTGACTGACCAAAAACTCGGCGGAAATAACGCCGACCGGCAAAGGGCCTTCTACGGCGCTGAAGCCGGCATGGAGTCTCTCACGACGTCGTTGCAGGACGCTTTCGCCAACAACTATGCGCTAAGCGCGAACGACATCACCACCATTGTGAACAATACGCAGACCACGACCACGAACCTTCCCGGCATGCAGTTCCTGAATCCAGATGGGACGAATGGCTTCATAATCAATTTCACGCCGGATACGGCTGCAAATAACCTCGGGAATCCGACCGCCGTGAATCACACGATTTTGTCGGGCACTTATGCAGGCCTGGTCGGTCTCTTGACCCCATACACGTTGCAAGTAACGTCGCGCAGCGCATTTGGATCTGAAGTAAGGCTGCAGCGAACGGTTCAGACCGTTGCGATCCCCGTATTTCAATTTGGAATTTTCTCGGACACGGATTTGAGTTTCTTCGCCGGTCCTAATTTTGATTTCGGCGGCCGAGTACATACGAACGGCAACCTGTGGCTGGCCGAAGGCGATGGCTCCACGTTGACGATGAGAGACAAGGTAACCGCGGTGGGCGAAGTGGTGCGTACGAATCTGGAGAACGGCTGGCCGCTGGCAACGAACTACAACGGCGCCGTGAGCATCACAAAGAACCCGGGTTCGGGTCCCTTCAATAACTTGGGGCAAGGCCAGGGAAGTACCACCGGGCAGAGCTGGTTCGGCAATATCGCCGGAACCCAGGAACCGGCTTTCCAAATCGTGTCGAATACTTACAACGGCAACGTCAGCGACGGCGCCACCGGAGTGAAGGCACTTGACCTGACAATCGCGACTCCGGCCATCGGCGGAACAGCTATCGACATGATCCGCCCGGGTGTGCCCAACGAGCAGAATACAAATCCCGGAAAGCTAAACGAACGTTACTATCGCCAAGCGAGCTTGCGCATTTTGCTGGCGGACTACGGCCCTTCGGGCACTTGCGCTGATACCGACCTCGTGAATTTGCCGATGATTTCGGGCGGCCCGTTCGTCGATCTCGCGTGGCTCGCATGGGATACGAACGGTCCAGCGGCGCCTGCGGGCGGCAAAGTGGGCAAGACACCGGGAACACCCGGCGGAGCGGCTTGGTTCAATGCTGGCACGATCGGGACGAGCGTATTTCCTCTTCCGGTGTCGGCGGCGACCAGCAACGCGGTATACACCGCGGCTGACGGCTACTGGTATCAGAAATGGTTCCCGATTGAGACGGGATGCATAAGAATCGACTACCAAAAGAAGGACGCCACTGCATTTGTGGATGTAACACAAGAGATTCTGAAGCTCGGTTGGACCGGCCGAAATATCAATCCGGTGAGCAAGGCACAGATAACGACGAATCCTCCTCCTACTCGCGTTCCGTTGCCGGCCGCTCAAGTGAATGCGTCCGGGCCGACGATCAACGGTGGCGTTGCCGTGGCGGGTTGCGGGCCGGACCCGAGTCCGAATGCCATCATTCGCCTGGCACGCTTGCGTGACAATCCTTCGACGGCGATTGGTGTTGGCGGATGTACGGCTGCCGGCTCAGCCGCTTCCCAGCTCGGCACTAACGAATGGCCCAACGTGCTGTTTGACGCACGTGAAGCAAACTTGAGAGACACAGCTCTGGCCGGTAATGCTGAGACGCTCGCTGGAGCCATGCACTACGTGGAACTCGATGTGAACAATCTCGATCGTTGGTTCAGCGGAACTCTCGGAGCTAGCGGAGGCCTGGCCAACAACACGACCGGCTACACCGTCTATTTCTCGGATCGTCGCGGAAACCGCAAGGATCCGAACTCACCCGCCTCAACAGGCCCAGGTCCGGCGAAAACCGGCGCCTTCGGATACGATGATATCGTCAATCCGGCGAGCGCGAGTGGCTGTCCCGATGGTGCATTGGCCCAGGCCGAAGATTTCGAATCGGATTTTGTGCACGGCACAGACCCGAACCCTCCGGCTGCGCCACGCACGTACGGGGGACAGTTTCCCACCGACGCCGGTGTGAACCCGAACAACCTGTGGAGCATTGGCGCCGTCCCCATGGCCATCAACAACGTGCTGAACGCCGCTACAGCCAATAATCCAAACTGCGTGCCTCCCGCCGGAAAAGACTGGCCCTTCTCGGTAGCCACGAATGCGCAGGACCTGCGCGAGAATGCGCCGGTCTTCTACCGCCGTGCGTTGAAAATCGTGAACGGAAGCACACTCACTCTCGGACAATGCGACGGGGTAGCCTGCGGCTTAACCATCGTTGCCGAGAATCCGGTCTACGTGCAGGGCGACTACAATGCCGGAATCAACGGCAATTTCGCCACGCCGTTCGTGGCAGCCTCGGTAATCGGCGACGCCGTCACGCTGCTATCCGATAAGTGGAACGACGTAAACTCTTTCGCGTTTCCCTATGCTCCTGGCACGCGGGCGGCAATAACAACGACGTACCGCATGGCGATCGTTGGCGGAAAGACGATTCCGTTCAAGCAGCCGACGGTTGGCGGCGTGGGACAGGACTTCGGAACCGACGGTGGAGTCCACAACTTCCTACGCTACATCGAGGCCTGGGGCGGTCAGACGCTCTGGTATAAAGGATCGATCGTGGCTCTCTTTTATAGCCACCAGGGCGTGGGCACGTTCAAGTGCTGCACCACGGTATACGGCCCGCCCTCTCGTGGATACAGCTTCCAGACAGAGTTCCTGACGCCGAGCCTGCTGCCGCCGCGAACGCCGATGTTCCGCGACATCAATACGCTCGGCTTCACGCAGCTGATTCTGTCGACGGAAGGTGTTGACTAGTTTCGACTCGAACGCGCTTACCCCGCAACACCCCTAGCGGCTCCCGTTCCCCCCGGGAGCCGCTTTTATTTTGAGGGCATTGTGTGCCGGCGAATCAGGGTGAAGCGGGGCGGGTGCGGGGGTTGAAATTTGTATTTGCGGCGGGCGCTGAGCAGGAGGGCGCCGATGGCGGGCCGCAGAGGCTTAAGAGCGGATCGCTGAGATTAGCCGGGGTTACCAAGCCTTCGAGAGGCTCGGCATAAATTTTGTAATTGTGATTCAGCGGGAGACGGTCGATCTCGTACGATCCGTCGAAATGCAACTGCTGGGTGGCTGCGTTGCAGCTCCAGCCGCCCAGCGTGGCGGCGATTACTGAGCCGGTGTCGGCGTCGACGGTTACTACCTGGACGCCGAAAATTCCTGTGACGAATGATCCGGTGGCGGGAGCGGGGATATTCGCGAGGGCAAAGCGATTGGCGGGGAGAATTTGTCCGCTGATTGTGCCGATGTTTACGGAATCGGCGGGATCGGGATAGAGAGAGCGGATGCCGGCGCGGTCGTCGTTGGAGAGAGGGCCATCGGGGGCTTGCGCGGTGGGGCGATCGCCGAGGAATTGTCCGGGCGGCGGCGCGTAGGGAAACATCAGGGCGCGCCAGACTGCGGAGTGATCGAGGCCGAACCAGTGGCCGAGTTCGTGGGCGAGAAGCGATTCGAGATCGTAGGCGCCCTGGCCTTGAGGAGTGGCTAGCGCGGCGGGAGTTGCGTAGGTGGCTTGATTGTCGTTTCGGAATAAGGTGTCGGCATCGAGAATTTGGCCGGCGAACGCGGCGGGACCGCTGGCGCCGATGGAAACTCCGGGTGCGTTGGCGGTGATGACGCGGGTGAAGGCGAGGACGCCGGTGGTGAAGGCGGAGCTGGATTGGTTGAAGCAGATTGTGTTGAGGCCGTCGGCGTTGCTTTGCTGATCGTTCGTGCAGGAATTTGCGGGGGTGATGCGCGCGAGCGGTGCGATAAGGCCGGGATGGGCGGCGGTGTTGAAGGTGGTGCCGGGGACGCCGGTCCATGCTTCGAAGGAGGCGGAGATGGATTGCTCGATTTCGTTGAGTTGGGCGGGCGTGCCTTGTGCGGCGACGGTGAGGATCGTGGTACTGGTGAGCGGCAGTGAGGTGCTCCAGCGGTGATTCAGGGGCGAGGCGAGCGTGAGATTCCAGCGGTTTGGTTGCGGGCAGCCGCCGGCTAGCGGGACGGTTGAGTCTGTTGTGTAGCTGAAGGCGTTGGGAGTGTGAACTGCTGCAAAAATCAAGAGGCACAGTGTGGCTAGCGCGACGGGGCGTTTCATTGGCGGCTTCCTTGCACTGCTTGAGCTTCGGCCGGGGCTATTACCAGAGTGCGGAATGCGCTGACTGGCATTTTGCGGATGGCTGTGGTTTCAAAGTTGTGCGATGCCGGATCGAAGACGGGGAAGGCGGCGGTGTCTTGGGTGACGATTTCCTCGCCGGTGGTGCGGTTGTGCGCGATTCGGAAGGTGCCTTGCATCCAGCTGACGATCGAGAAATCCTGGGCTGGAATGCGCTCGAGAAACAGAATTAATTCTTCACCCGGCGCGAATCGGGGGACGCCGGAAACTGTAGACGTGAAATTTCCAGCTTGGCCGCCGAGGAGACGGACTGTGATCTGGGCGGGGGCGGATCCTTTCCAGGTTTCCTCGACGTCGAAAGTGGTGAAGGTCCAAATTTCGCCAGCGTCCCAGCGAGTGGAGCTGGTGACGCATCGTGCCCGGACGATTACGTGAGCTGCGCGGGATAAATCGGGAACAGACATGCGCTTGAGCGTTGTGGCGCGGGCGGGCGGGCAGATCGCCGCAGAAGAGGCGGATATGAATGCGAGTGCGACGAGTGTTCGGATTGCGTTTGTCATTTCACCTCCAGGATTCCGGTGGCTGAGGCGCGGTCGTTATTCAGCGACGTGATAAAAAGCGTGCGGACGCCGGGAACAGTTGTACTCGAGATCTGCAGATCGAGTTCGATGGTGTTGGGGAAAAGGCCGGTAATGGCTGATGCTGTGACGGGGATGTCGCCGGGCGATGTACCGGAAGCTGCACCGGGAGCTGTGAATGCGTACGTCATCGTGGGATCGAGCCCGTTGCCATGAATGCAGAGGCTTACTGTTTGGGTGCCGGAGGGCGGGCGCGTGACGGTGAGCGGCGTGCCTTCCACTTCGCAGGTTGCGTTCGTGAGCGGGCCGTCGAAGTCCACATCGAGCGGAACGGAGCTGGCGGCTGTGGTTGGTTCGACTACGGTAACGCTTTTGTTGGAAGCGATCGGTTGAGCGGAAGTCAAAGCGATGATGTCTTCCGAGACGTCGAAGGGCAGAATGACGAACGGGACAGGATTGGATAGAAGGGCAGGGGCGCCGGGATTGGAGATTTGCAAAGTGAACGTTGCGGCTGTTTGAAGATCGGCGGGAGTGAGGGCGATCGTGCAGGTGGTGGCTGTGGAGCACACGGTGGGGCGCGCGACGCCATTGAGGAGAATTACGGAACCTGTGCCACCGCTACCGGGTACAAAGTTCAATCCCCGTACAGACACGGGGAAGCCCTCTATCGCGCCCGCCATCGCGCTGGAGGGCAAGATTACTTCGATGGTCGGGCCGGATGTAATCGCGATTGTGGCCGAGGCGGACTTGGTATTGTCGGCCACGCTCGTGGCGATAATTGAGATGGCGTTCGGCGACGGCGCTACGGTAGGCGAGGTGAACACGCCGTTGGCGTCTACGGAGCCGCAGGCCGCGCCACCGCAGCCTTGACCGGGGACTGCGGATTGAACGCTCCAGGTGACGGCGGTGTTGCCGCTGCCAGTGACTGCGACGAAGAACTGGCGAGTGCTGAGAGCGCTGGTGGAGTGCGGAACGAAAGCATAGAACGGGGAGATGGAGACTGAGAGTGGAGTTGAGATGCCTGTGACGGAAACGATTGCTGAGCCGATTTTCGAAGGGTCTGCATGGCTCACGGCGGTGATGGTGACAGGATCGACCGTGGGCGGCGCGGCAGGCGCGAGGTAATCGACGCTACTGGAACTTGGTGCGGTCGGCGCGATGCAAGGACTCGAGCCTGACTGGCAGATCTGCCCGACTGTCGGATTACCGTTGGGGATGCTGTTTACGAGCCAGGACACTGCTGTGTCGGCGGTATCGCTCAGAGTTGCTGCGAAGGGTGCGCGCTGGCCGGTTTGAACGGTTGCCGATGAGGGCGACACTGTGACGGTGATGTTGCTGATGAGCGTCAGGGACGCGGAAGCGACGAGAGTTCCACCCGTGGCATGAATGATTACCACGCTCGGTGTGGGCAGATCTATCGGCGCCGTGTAAACCGCTGAATTCGGGTCGCTCGGGGAAATCGTTCCAATGGTCGAGTTGCCGCCGGGAATTCCGTTGACGTCCCATGCGATGGAAGCGCCTGCGGCGAGACAGAATGAAGCGGTGAAAGTTTGCGTCTGCGCGAGAGATACCGTGGCTGCGGGTGGTGAGATGGTGTTTGTTGCCGCGCATGTGATGGTAACGCTCGCGGCGGCGGACTTAGAAGAGTCGGCAACGCTGGTGACGGTGACACTCACGGTCGAAGGCGAAGGAGTAACTGCAGGAGCGACATAGAGCGCGCTTGCGGCTCCGTTCGAAGTGATTGTGCCGAGAATCGCATCGCCTCCGACGATGCCGTTTACACTCCAGGTGACCGCATTTGAGGACGCGCCCCCGCCCGTGATACTTGCTGTAAATGCTTGTCCGGTGCCGGTTGAAACTGTGGCGGAGGTCGGCGAGATGCCGATTACGATTCCGCCTGTAAGCGTGACGGTGGCGGACCCTGTGGCGGTGCTGTCGGTGGTGCTTGATGCGGTTACGGTGATGGTCGGAGGCGAGGGCATCGTGCTTGGAGCGGTGTACAAGCCGCTCGGCGAAATTGTGCCGACGCTTGCATTTCCACCAGCAACACCGTTCGCAAACCACGTGACGCTTTTGTTTGTCGTGCCGGTGACGGTCGCCTGGAATTGTTGTGACTGGCTCAGGGAGACGCTTACTTGTGCTGGCTGCAAGACCACGGTGACCACGGAAGGACCCGTCGACGTGATTCCTGCGCAGCCGGGCATCGCGACAGCAGCCGCACAGAAAATCGCGAGCAAGAGCAGATTCAGCGGACGATTCGATCGGTCAAACGTGGTGGCAGCCCGACTCAAAGTCGCTTTCGGCCACCGCCGTTTGACTGAGGGCATCATCTGCGCGATGGCTTAACGCAAGGGATGTGCCATCGCGGAGCATTGCGAGCTGCGAGACATTTCCGTGGCGGTCTGGAGGATCATTAACGGAGCTAAGCCGTATCGCTTCACGAAAATAAGGAAGGATCGCCAGGCGAAAACGGGTTGCGTCCCAACAATCGAAAAGCTCTGCGCGCACCGCTAATCGGCCCAAATCGGCATGCTTCCAATTCATTTTGGGACGCGACCGGCGAGCTTACCAATCGAAGAGGCAGTCGAGATATCGGTGATCTACGGCCCAAGCGAGGGTGACGAGGTTGACAGCAGCGCAGGACCCGCCAAATAATCTCGGCATGGCAAAACCGGAGACAGTTCGAAGGATCAAGAGCTATTCAGCGGAAAGCGGCTACGTCTACCAGTATCAGTTCCAAGACGCGCATGCCGCGCAGCAGGGAAGCGCGAAGGGAAATGAGTACGTCTACTACGTCTCTGCGGATCGGAAGAAAATGTTTCCGGTGCGCATTTTTGTGGGAAAGGATGCGATCAAGAAATGGGACGAAGCAACAGGGCGGCCGCTGACGGGAACTGAAGAATATGCAGCGGCCAAGATGAGGCTGTTTCAGGCGTTCGATGAAGGCGAGGAGCTTTCCGCCACGGGCCCAGCATTGGTTGTCGACGAATCGAATCTCAATGCGCTGTTGCAGCGTCTCGACCTGTAGCCTTTTTCTGCTGATTACATCCGCGAGAGCACGGCCGCGCGCAGTGCAGGCTCCAAAATCTCGAAACGAAATTTATATCCGGCTGCGAGCATTTTTTCCGGCTTGACGCGATCGCTGCTGAGCAAGACGGCGTCGGCCATTTCGCCCATGGCGAGGCGGAGCACAAATGCAGGCGCCGGGAAAATTGCCGGACGATGCAGCATGCCGGCGAGCAGTCGCGTGAATTCTTCGTTTCGCACCGGATTTGGTGCCACCAGATTCACCGGTCCGCTCACCTGTTCGTGGGCAATTGCGTGGCGGATAATTCCGAGCACGTCTTCGATGGCAATCCACGACATCCATTGCTGCCCGCTGCCGAGGCGACCACCAACTCCGAGATTGAAAGGGGTAAGCATTTTCGGAAGCGCACCACCTTTGCCGGAAAGAACGACTCCGAAGCGCAGCATGACAGTGCGGATGCCCATCGCAGCGGCGCGGCTGGCTTCGGCTTCCCAGTCACGGCATAGCAGAGCGAGAAAATCAGTCCCGATGGCGCTCGATTCGGTGAGGATTTCATCGCCGCGATTGCCGTAGTATCCGATCGCCGACGCTACGATCAGCACACGAGGCTTTTGCTTGAGGCGCGAAAGGGAATCGACGAGGACACGAGTCGTGTCGATGCGGCTGCTGCGGAGAATCTGTTTGCGCGCTTCGGTCCAGCGGCCGTCGGCAATTCCAGCGCCGCTCAAGTGGATCACGACATCGAGGCCTTCGAGCCCCGCGACGTCAACAGTTGCGCGCATCGGATCCCATTGGACGTCTCCCGCGTTTGCCCCTTTGCCCGGCCGGACCAGACGGATGACGCTGTGACCATCCCCCTGCAGCGCCGCGGAAGTTGCCGTGCCAATCAGTCCTGAGCCTCCCGAAATAAGGATTTTCATGTGCCGTGATCTCTCCCGTTTTGATCACAAATCTACCCTAAAGTGCGAGATGCTGCGCGTCAATCGTCCGGCACAGTGACAGAATGAGCGCTCACCCGATTTAGGATTCGAAAAAGCCGAAACCGCTTGTGGCTCGCGCGTCCATCTAAGATAAACTCATCGGCTGCTTATGAGGTGACGATGAATCGTTTGGCGCGGAGATATGGTGCAGCTGTTCTTCTGGCGATACCGCTGATGCTATCGTTCGCATCTGACAAAGCTGCCAACGGAGACATCCGTGGTTTTTTTCCCGAGCGAGTGAAGCCTGAGCGTGAGATCGAATCGAAGCTGCAGAGTATCCCCGATGCCGCACACGCCGAGAGCAATCTGCGCCATCTAACGAGCCGACCGCACAGGGCCGGCACGGAAGCGAGTCATCAGGTGGCGGAATGGCTGCGAGATCAGTATCGAAGTTTTGGGTTCGACGCCGAAATCGTTTCGTACAGCGTGTGGATGGCTGAGCCTCGCGAAGTGAAGCTCGATCTCGTCGCGCCATCGAAGAAAGCGCTCGCCACGCCCGAGCAGCCGGTGGAGGTGGACAAGTTCACGGCGGATCCTCGCGTAGTAATGGCCTTCAATACCTATTCGCCTTCGGGTGAAGTGACGGCGCCGATCGTTTACGTGAACTATGGAACGCCCGAGGACTACGCGGAGCTTGATTCACTGGGCGTGAGCGTGCAGGGAAAGATCGCCATTGCCCGTTACGGCCACAATTATCGCGGCATCAAATCGAAATTGGCGGAAGACCACAAAGCGGCCGGCTTGATCATCTTCTCCGATCCAGCCGACGACGGATATATGGCAGGCGATGTGTTTCCCGCAGGGCCATGGCGGCCGATGAGCGGGATTCAGCGCGGGTCGATTCTTTACACGGAGGATTATCCCGGGGACCCGCTTACGCCCGGAGTGGGAGCGACTCCCGAAGCGAAGCGAATCAAGCCTGCTGACGCGAAGAATCTGCCGCATATTCCCACCATGCCCATCAACGCGCAGGACGCGTGGGCGATTCTCGAGCATCTTGGCGGGCCGCACGTTCCGAGAAATTGGCAGGGCGGCTTGCCTTTCACGTATCACGTGGGGCCGGGAAAGTCGGAAGTTCACATGAAGCTCGCAATGGACTTCGAGCAGCGCCCGATCTATGACGTTATCGCGAAATTGCGCGGCAGCGACGACGGTCAATGGGTTTTGCTCGGCAATCATCACGATGCATGGGTGTACGGGGCTGCCGATCCAAGCAGCGGCACGGCTGTGATGCTCGAAACAGCGCGAGCGCTTGGTGAGTTGTTCCGCAGCGGCTGGAAGCCACGCCGCACAATCGTGATGTGCGAATGGGACGGAGAAGAGCCGGGACTCCTAGGTTCGACGGAATGGGTGGAAGCGAATCGCGCCGAGCTTCAAGCAAAAGCCATCGCGTATATAAATACCGACGTGGGCGTGACCGGACCGAATTTTGGAGCGGCAGCGACGCCGTCATTGAAAGAAATCGTGCGCGAGGTGGCGCGTGAAGCGCCGGATCCCGAGACCAAGCGCAGCGTGTATGAAATGTGGCGAGAACATTCCTCACAGAAGAAAGGAGCGCCCAACGGTATCGCGCGGCCAGAGCTCAAGGCGGAGACTCCCGGCGAGACACCTGTCGGCTCCTTGGGAGCGGGCTCTGATTTTTGTCCGTTCTTCGATTTTGCGGGTATTCCCTCGTTGGACATGGGCTTCAGCGGCGACTACGGCGTCTATCATTCGCTGTACGACGATTTTTACTGGATGAAACAATTTGGCGATCCGACTTTTGTCTATCACGCGACGCTCGCGCGAATTCTGGGTACGGTTGCGCTGCGGCTCGACGAAGCTGATGTGCTGCCGTTCGATTATTCAGCGTATGCCGCCGAAATTTCACGGATGACGACCGATGTGAATGCTCGCGTGCGAGCGCCGCAGGGAGCGGAGGCGTCCGATTGGAAAGCTGTATCTGAGGCGGCGGACGGGTTGACGGCTTCGGCTGGTCGCACTTCCGTCGCATTGCGCGCGATTTCACCGGCAATGCTCAGTCCGGCCACGCAGCGCGAACTCAATCGCGCGCTCGCAAGTGTGGAACAATCGCTTCTCGTCCCTGACGGGCTCGCGGGCCGACCCTGGTACAAGCACGCGATTTTTGCGCCGGGCAGTTATGCCGGTTACGCGGCGGAGGTGATGCCTGGCGTGAATGAAGCGCTCGATCGAGGCGACCCCACCACTTTCCATCGCGAAGCTATGGCCTTGGCTGCGGCATTAACACGAGCGGCTGTGCGACTCGATGAGGTGAGCGGTATGGCGAAGACAGCCGCAGCCGCCCATTCGGGGTATTAATTGAGTGTCGTGCTGGTTCGTTGCGTACCAATTTTGCGCCTGCTGCGCGAGGCCGCGTTAGAATGAGTGCCATGCGTGTTCGCGTCCTATTTTTTGGACAGCTGAAGGATATCGTGGGACTCGCTCAGGACGAGGCCGATCTTTCCGACGGCGCTCGCGTGGAAGATCTTTTTGAGCGTTACGGCAGGCGCTTTCCCAAGCTTGCGGAATTTCGTCCTTCGATTGCGGCTTCGGTGAATCAGGAGTATGCGGGTTGGCGCGCTTCGCTTTCTGCAGGTGATGAGGTGGCGTTTCTGCCGCCCGTTAGCGGCGGGGAACACGTTGCGACGGTCGAAGATATTTTTCAGCTCGTACGTGAGCCGATTCGCGCGCAGGAGTTAGTCGAGAGCATCAAAGCGCCGGAGGATGGCGCGGCGGTTGTGTTCGATGGCTTTGTGCGCAACCATTTCCGCGGAAAACGGACACTCTACCTCGAATATGAAGCTTACGAAGCGATGGCGTTGGCGAAAATGCGCGAGATCGGCTCGCAGATGCGGGAGAAATTTCAGATTCACCGGATCATCATTGTGCATCGGCTGGGTCGGCTCGAGATTGGCGAAACCAGCGTCTGGATTGCAGTGAGTTCGGCGCACCGTGCCGCCGCCTTTGACGCGTGCCGTTACGCGATTGACACCTTGAAGCGCACCGTACCCATCTGGAAGAAAGAATATTTCGTCGGCGGTGCGGTGTGGGCCGAGGGCGAAATCGCCGGGGAAATATCGTCGCAGGAAGCCATTTCCCGCGCGGATGAATCTACCTCTTAGATGAAAATATCGCCTCGAACGTTCAGCGCCTTGCCGCTGGCTGCGGCGGTGGTGTGCGCGGGATTGTATGGCTCGTTATCTGGTTCATTGATTGCCCAGGAACAGCAGAAGCCCGCGATTCGCGTGGATGTGAATCTCGTTAGCATTCTCGCCAGCGTGATTGATGCGAACGGGCGTCCGGTTCCCGATCTCACGCAAGATGCGTTTGAATTAAAAGAAGAGGGCGTGCCGCAAAAAATTGAGCGCTTCGAGGCCCAGACGAACCGGCCGCTGGACCTTGCGCTAATGGTCGATTCGAGCATGAGCACGTTCAAAGACCTGAAATTCGAGGCAGACGCAGCGGCGCACTTTATCAAGCAGGTGGTCCGGCCGACGGATACGCTCTCAGTTTTCGAATTCTCGGATTCGGTCATACAGCTATCGGAATTCTTGGACGACGTTCCGAGACTGCAAGCTGCGGCGCAGAGAATCAGCCCAGGCGCAGGAACAGCCATGTATGATGCGGTGGTCCTTGCGTCGAATGCGCTGCGAAAGCTTCCACAGGAAAGGCGGCGCGCGATCGTTTTGGTGACCGATGGCGGGGAGACGACGAGCGTTTCGAAGTTTGACGACGCGCGGCGCGCGGCAATCCGGTCGGGCACGCTGCTTTATTCGATCATCATTCGTCCAGTGAAGAACGAAAACGGCCGCAACACCGCCGGCGAGCATGCGCTGATCACTATCACCGATAGCACAGGCGGAGCGTTTTTCATTCTCGACGATCTTCAGCAGCTCGACGCGATGTTCGATCGCATCAATCGCGAGCTACGCACGCAGTATTTGCTTGGATACTATCCGAACCCGCCGCCGAAACCCGGCAGCACGCGGCATGTGGAAGTGACGGTAAAATCAGGAGACCTGGTGCGATACCGCAAGGAATATTTCACTTCGGCGATGCCTCGATAATGAACCAATTTCTCGAAGTCGCGATTGACGCGGCGCGCGAAGCAGGTGCGCTGCTACGGACGGAATTCGATCGGCCCAAGCAAATTACTTACAAGGGTGAAGTGGATATCGTGACGGAATCTGACCGGCGCTCGGAAGAAATTGTGGTCGGCAGATTGCGGCGCTATTTTCCTCAACACGAGATTGTGGCCGAGGAGGGAAGCGGGGGCCCGAGAGGAGATGCGCGATATCGCTGGCACGTCGATCCGCTTGACGGCACTACTAACTTCGCACATGGATATCCGTGTTTTGGCGTGTCGATCGGATTGCTCGAAGATGGCGAGCCGATTGTGGGCGTGGTGTTCAATCCGGTGAGTGGGGAGATGTTCTCGGCTGTGCGCGGTGAAGGCGCCTATTTGGATCACAAACGCATACATGTTTCGCAGATCGACACGCTGGCTACGAGTCTGCTCGTCACGGGATTTCCGCCGGATCAACGCAGCCAGCAAACGAACATCGCTTTTTACGCTGGTTTCACTCTTCGAACGCACGGCGTGCGGCGCGACGGCTCGGCTGCGCTCGATCTTTGCGGGGTCGCGTCGGGTCGCTTCGAGGCTTTCTGGGAATTCGGCCTGAAGTCCTGGGATACGGCGGCGGGCATGCTGCTCGTGAAGGAAGCCGGAGGAATGGTTACCGATTTCTCTGGCAAGCCCTATCATCCGGGTGACCGCGAGTTGCTCGCGTCCAACGGAAAGATCCACTCGGAGATGCAGGCCGTGGCGGCCGATATAGGGGAGCAAACGGCCAAGCGATAAGTTTGCATGCAACCTGCATCATCCCATAGAATTCAGTTCTAAGTCATAAAATGGAACTGTTCCTCAACGTGCTTTGGCTTCTGATCGCCGCTGGCGCCATTGGTGTGTGGCGCAACTGTTGGCGGAGTGAGAAGCCTCGAAGCCATCGAGACTCGCTGCGCGAATGGACGGCGATGGGTTGCGCGCTTGTGTTGCTATTCTTCGCGGTCTCACTCACCGATGATTTGTACGCAGCGGCGATGCTTCTGGACGAATGCTCGGCGAGCCGCCGCCAATCCATCTGCAGTCAGCATCCGGGGCAGTCGAGAGAGATTGTGAAGGAGACTGGTCCCGCGATTCTTCCGCGGCCCCTGTCAGTCGAGCCCCCGCTGACTTATTTGTGCGGGGTTAAGATTGCTTCTTATGCGGTGAAATTCTTCGTTCACGATCTTTCTGAAAGTCGCGCCCCTCCTGTTTCAACTCTCTAAGCATCGGTTCGTTAGTGAGCCGACCTGTCGTGCGCTCGAGTTCTCTCCTAATCATTCTGTCGGCCGATGGGCATTTCGTTGAGCACCAAGCTGCGGTTAGGGCCGAACACAAAGCAAGTTAAGAGCAGAGGAGTTTCTTGGATGAAGTCAGTAGTTTTTTTTGTGGCATTGATCGCAGGCGCCGTTGTGTGTGGTTGCGGCGGTGCGAGCAATCCGTCCGATCAGACGAAGGCTGCGAGCTCAGATAGTTCGAAAGGAGGGAATTACGTCGCGTCCGATGCCAAAGGCATTCAGACGATGACAGTGAAGACGTCGAGTGTGCCAGACTACCTGGAACTGGCTGCACATATTGAAGCGGATCCGACGCGCGTAGTTCATGTATTCGCGCCTGCCGGCGGACGAATTACCGAACTGAAAGTGCGACCCTGGGAGCGAGTGGAAAAAGGCCAGACGCTCGCTCTGCTTCAGAGCAGCGACTTGGCGCGGGCGATGGCCGACTATCAACGAGCCGTCGCGGATAACGAGGTGAAGCAGAAACAGCTCGTTCGCTCGCAGGATCTGCTGGCCCACCGCGCGATTGCAGAAAAGGATTTCCAGCAGGCGCAAGCGGATGCGCAGTCGGCGAAGGCAGCATTGGACGCAGCGCGAGAACAAATTCTGGTACTCGGCATGGACCCTGATAAAGCGGGCTCGCAGTTGCGCGTCACGGCGCCGCGTTCGGGTGTTGTGCTCGATGTGAATGCCGCACAGGGTGAGTTCTCAAAATCGCTCGATGCGCCGATGCCGCTGTGCACCATCGCCGACATCACAACGGTCTGGGCGCTTGGCGATGTTTTCGAAAAAGACCTGAGCGCTGTGAAATCCGGGCAGCAAGCAACTGTGACGCTCAATGCCTATCCCACCGAAAGCTGGAAAGGGCAAATCAGCGTTGTTTCCGACACCGTCGATCCCGTCACCCGCACATTGCATGTGAGAGTGATTCTTCCAAATGCGAATATGCACATCAAGCCGGCGATGTTCGGCTCGATTCGTATCCTGCGCTCCAATTCTCAAGGCATTCTGGTGCCAGCTTCCGCAGTGATACGCGAAGGCACCGAAGCATATATTTTCGTTGACCGGGGAAATGGAAAGTACGAGCGCCGGAAGGTGAAGCTGGCCCGTTCATTTGACGGCTCACTCGAAATTACGTCCGGCATCGCGGCAGGCGACAAGATCGTCTCCGAGGGAGGGCTCCTCCTGCGCGAGGGCACGCAGGACTAGCCACCGATGCGCAACCTCATCGCTTCGCTCCTCCGGTACAGGCCGCTGATGATCGTTGTGCTGGTGGCATGGATTGTCGCCGGCTTTATTCTTTTTCTTCGGCTGGATATCGAGGCGTACCCCGATCCATCCCCGCCGCTGGTAGAGGTGATCACGCAGAATCCGTCGTGGTCTGCCGAAGAAATGGAACAGCAAGTGACGGTTCCAGTGGAAGCAGCGCTTTTCGGGATACCGCATCTGGAAGAAGTGCGCTCGATCAGCATTTTCGGCCTCAGCGATGTGAAAATGTATTTCAGCTACGGTAGCGATTACTACTGGGACCGCCAGGAGGTTTTAAATCGACTCCAATTGATTCAACTGCCATCGGGCCTTTCTCCGCAACTTTCGCCCTGGTCTCCGGTGGGTGAAATTTATCGTTACCAACTCTATGGATCGGCGTACAGCTTGAACGAGCTGAAAGCGACACAAACGTGGTTCGTCACTCGCGAGATGAAGCAGGTGTCCGGCATCATTGACGTCACGTCATTCGGAGGCAGCACCCGGCAGTATATTGCCGACATTGACCCGCGAAAACTTCTGCAATTCAACGTCACTCTTCCGCAAGTGGTCACCGCCGTGGGATCGAGCAATGCCAACGCCGGCGGAAATTACCTGACGATGGGCAGTCAGAACGTGAACGTTCGCGGCTTAGGTCTGCTGCATAACATCGCAGAAATGCAAAACGTTTTGATCACGACGCGCAGTGGTGTCCCCGTTTATTTGCGCGATGTGGCCGATGTGAAAGAAGGCTTTCAGCCGCGTCTCGGCCAGGTAGGCATCAATCACGATAACGATGCCGTCGAAGGGATCGTGTTGTTGCAGCGAGGCGAACAGTCCGTTCCGGCGTTGCGCCAGCTGGAGCAAAAAGTAAAAGCGCTCAACAGCGGATTGCTTCCCGCCGGAATGAAGATCGTCACGCTTTACAATCGCATCAACTTGATTCACCTCACCACCGAGACAGTGCGCCATGTCGTACTAATGGGCCTCGTCCTCGTTACGGCGATTCTGATTGTATTCCTCGGAGATATCCCCATTTCCCTGATCGCGGCGCTCACGATTCCGTGTTCGCTTCTTTTTGCGTTCTCGCTGATGGTGCTCACGGGACGTTCTGCGAACCTGATCTCCATCGGCGCGATCGATTTCGGGATCCTCGTGGATGCATCCGTCATCGTTCTCGAAAACATCTACAGGCGATTCCAGGCGGCGACCTCCAACGCTTCCACGCTCGATCTTGTTGCGGATGCTACCGCCGAAGCCGTCCGCCCTGTGATTTTTTCCGTTCTGGTGATTGTAATCGCGCTAATACCGCTGTTCACGATGCAGGGAGTTCCAGGCAAAATTTTCGCGCCGATGTCGGAAACATACGTTTTCGCGCTTGCCGGTGCGCTGCTATTCGCGGTTTTGTTTTCTCCTATCCTTGCCTCATTCATGCGCCCCGAGAAGGTCCGCGCCCACCATACGGTCCTTGTCACGTGGCTCGGCAAAAGATACGCCGCCGCGCTGAAGTGGACAATGTCGCGGCGCAAGACGACTCTTGCGATCGCCGGAACGGCGTTCATCATCACCCTTCTGCTCACACGGTTTCTTGGCGGCGAGTTTATGCCTAAGCTCGAAGAGGGAAACCTCTGGGTGCGCGCCACGCTGCCGCAAGACGTCTCTTACGAAGCCTCCGCGAAAATGGCCAAGGACATCCGCGAAATCCTGCTTGGCTATCCCGTCGTCACACAGGTGGTCTCTCAGTTGGGACGCCCAGACGACGGCACCGATGTGACGACCTTCAACAACATCGAATTCATGGTCTCCCTGAAAAATCTCAACGAGTGGCCGAGCGGCCTGACAAAGGAAAAACTCGTCGGTCAGATGGATTCGCAGCTCGAAAAATTTCCCGGAATCGATTTTAATTTTTCTCAGAATATTCAGGACAACGTAGAAGAGGCCATGTCCGGCGTAAAGGGCGAGAACTCCCTGAAGATATTTGGCGACGATATCAATGTGCTGGTTGAAAAGGCAGGTCAGATCAAGGACATCATGGCGGGAGTTCGCGGCGTCGCCGATCTTGGCGTTTTTCAGGAAACCGGCCAGCCGCAGCTTCTGATTTCCATCGATCGCGCCGCCAGCGCCCGTTATGGCCTGATGGCTGCGGACTTGAATGCGGCGGTTCAAGCAGCCATCGGCGGATTTGCCGCGACGCAGATCCTCGAAGGTGATCGTCGCTTCGACTTCGTCGTTCGCTATCAACCGGAATTCCGCGGCGCTCCCGAAGCGATTCGCAACATCCTGCTGCCCACGCCTGACGGCGGCCGCATTCCGCTCTCCCAGGTGGCCAACGTTTCCCTGCGCGAAGGCGCTTTCATGATCTATCGCGAGAACGGCCGCCGCTATATCCCTGTGAAATTCAGTGTGCGCGGCAGAGACCTCGCCGGAACTATCCAGGAAGTGCAAACCCGGATCGCGCAGAAAGTTCATTTGCCCGAGGGCTATCACTACGAATGGGCGGGCGAATATGACAGCCTGCAAAAAGAACAGCGCCGGCTGATCATCATCATCCCGATCAGCCTGGTGGTAATTCTGGCGCTGCTATTCACCGCGTTCAATTCTCTCCGCCACGCGCTTCTTGTTTTGGCGATGTTGCCCTTTGGTCTCACGGGCGGAATCCTCTCTCTGCTCGTCACCCACACCCCTTTCAGCATTTCGGCCGCGGTGGGATTCGCGTCGGTGATCGGAGTCTGTACGCTGGGCGGCGTCGTTTTCGTTTCAGGAATTCGTCGCAAAGAGCAGGCCGGTCATACGAAGCTCGGCGCCATCGAACTGGGCGGCATGGCGGAAATGCGTCCGGTGCTGATGGCGTGCGTTGCGGCGGGACTCGGCTTGCTGCCTGCGGCGATGTCCTCGGGCGTGGGCGTTCAGGCGCAACAGCCGCTGGCACGGGTCGTCGTGGGAGGAATGGTCACGTCACCGCTGGCCATTCTCTTCATCATTCCGGTTCTCGCCAGCTACTGGCTCCCAACGCCGCATCCACTCGTTGCACCTCACAAAGAAACGTAGCAGGCCATAGCAATCGTCTTTGCCGCCTTCGTTGACGGAACTACGACCAAGTGCTAGCCTTCGCGCTCGATTCCAATCTATGCGCGCTGTTGACATCATCCGCAAAAAACGCGATGCCATCGAACTATCCCGCGACGAAATCGATTTTCTCGTCGAAGGCGCTACGCACGAGCGCATCCCCGATTACCAGATAGCCGCTTGGTTGATGGCCGTTCTGTGGCGCGGCATGACGCGCGCCGAACTCGCGGCTCTCACCGAATCCATGCTGCATTCGGGCTCCGTTCTCGATTGGTCGAGCCTTCCCGCACCCAAGGTCGACAAGCATTCTACGGGCGGCGTCGGCGACAAAACTTCTCTTGTGATTGCGCCCGTGGTTGCTGCCGCTGGACTTTACGTCCCAATGATCAGCGGGCGCGGCCTGGGCCACAGCGGCGGCACACTCGACAAGCTCGAATCGATTCCGGGCTTCAACGTGAATCTCAAGCTGGATGAATTCCAGCGCGTCCTTGAGAAATGCCACTGCGGCTTGATTGGGCAAACTCCCGAAATAGCTCCAGCCGACAAAAAGCTCTACGCCCTGCGCGACGTCACCGCGACCGTCGAGAGCCCCTATCTGATCTGCGCTTCCATCATGAGCAAGAAAATGGCGGAAGGTATCGACGCACTCGTTCTCGATGTGAAGACCGGTGTC
>Ga0210394_10000707_pt1 | contig 63917 bp, 52 predicted proteins | sample IncBWC12MmetaG_FD_160121 | JGI IMG/M metagenome (GOLD analysis project Ga0210394, IMG submission 160121) | Forest soil microbial communities from Barre Woods Harvard Forest LTER site, Petersham, Massachusetts, United States - Inc-BW-C-12-M | ecosystem: Environmental > Terrestrial > Soil >...
TGCGCGGGCTCGACCTGAGCGAGACATTGGCCCGCGTCGCCGTCTATCCCGAGGCGCGCGACTACCGGGCCTGGGATACCGGCGAGCGGCTGTTCTGGACGCCGCTCGGCGCGCGTGCCGAAGCGCATTTTGGCGCGCCCTATTATCACGTCCATCGCGCCGATCTGCTCGACGTGCTGCTGAGCGGCCTCGGCGACGCCGATGTGCACCTGAACGCGCGCGTGGAAAACTTCGCCCAGGATGCGAACGGCGTCGCCGTGACGCTCGCCGACGGCCGCAGTTTCGCCGGCGACGTGCTCATCGGCGCCGACGGCATCCATTCGCTGGTACGGGCCCGCCTGTTTGGCGTGGAACGTCCGCGTTATACCGGCAACGTCTCCTGGCGCGGACTCCTCCCGGCCGAGCGCGTGGCGCATCTTGATCTGCAACGCGTCACCGGCGTCTGGATGGGCCCCAATCGCAGCATCGTCCAGTACTACGTATCCTCGGGGCGGACGTTCAACTGGATCGGCATCAGCCGGTCGGCCCAGCCGGCGCAAGAATCGTGGCTGGCGGAAGGAAAAATCGAGGACGCGCTTGCCGAATATGCCGGCTGGCATTCGACGATCCGGGCGGTGATCGGCGCGACGCCGCGCGTCCTGCGCCAAGCGCTCTTCGACCGCGAGCCTTTGCCGGACTGGCGCGTGGGCCGCGTCGTGCTCCTCGGCGACGCCGCGCATCCGATGCTGCCGTTCTACGCCCAGGGCGCGGCGCAGAGCATCGAAGACGCCGCCGTCCTTGCCGGCTGCCTTGCCCGATCGCCGCAGGATCCGGCCGGCGCACTGGAAAGATATGTGCGCCTGCGTCAGCCGCGCACCGCATGGATGCAAGACCTCTCGCGCCGCGAGGAAGAACTCTACCAGATGACCGACGCCGCCGCGATTGCGGCGCGCAACGCGCGCATGAGCACAAACCGGATACCCGAAGCAGCGATTTTCCCGCCCGAACAGGAACGGCTCTATGGCTACGACGCCGAGGCGGTGTTGCGCGAAGGTGCGCTCTAGCCGCGGCGGCCGCGACCCACGGTTCCTTCTGCCAGAAATCCCTTCCGGTCATCGGGAGGATGTCATAGGATTTCCACCGTCGGTCGGCGGAATCGCATATCGGAATACTGAATGGCGGTCGCGCAGATGTCTTCGGCGCCCGCGGGCTTCGCTGCATAACCAAGCGCTGCCACATTGGGGACGTCGTTGGTTCCAGGTAAGCGTTTACGCGTCGGCGTCATTATCAATTTGCTGGGCTTCGCGGTGCTCGGCGTATCCCTGTATGCGTGGGGCCGCACCAATCCGCACCATCGTCTGTATTACACGGAAGATGAGTTCCAATGGGTGCCGGTCGACTCCTCGAGTGCCCCCGCCGTCGAAACCGGAGAAGTGTGGCGGGCGCCGGCAAGCTGCCAGCTGCCATATTTCGTCAAAGCCGCCGTTCAAGCGAAAGCGAAGCTCAAAGCTTATAACGACGCGGCTCCGGAAGAAATTCGCGCGTTGCGCGACCGTGCCGACCGCCGCCTCGTGCTGCAGCCGGCTGCTGATAAGACGCCTTTCTACTATTTCTTGAAACGTGAGCAGCAGGAACGCGCGCGAAGCATCGCCGGAACCGATTACGACGCGCAATTACACGCCAAATATACGGAATGGTACGTCACCGTCTCCAAGCTTGAGGAGCGGGCCAAGCAGTGGGAGGATCAACTCACCAACCTCGCGGGCCGCGGAGACGCTTTCAGCGAGACGCGCCTTCGCAGCGCGGACGTTCCGGCGTTCAGAATTGACCGCGATTTAGACCGCTACGCACTTTCCCTGCTCGGGCTTGGCAGTTTTCCGGACGACCAACAGCGCGCCATCAAAGCTGCTTGCGTCAAAGTCATTCCGGTAAAGAAGATTGTCGCCAAGATCCACTATCACACGGAAATCTGGCGCTGGCCGATCGATCATGTTGGCGCGTTCTGGTTCGGGCTCGAGCTTGTGCTGGTCGGCGCATTCTTCGGCCCGATCGCGACGTGGATCAGCAGCGGCGATTTGCGAACGGCGTGGCGGCATGTTGGCGATGCGGCCGGACGCTTGGTCACGACGTCCCGCGGCTTCCTCGCGCGCACCGCGCTCATCGCCTCGCCATTGTGGCAACGTTTGATCACAGCCTCCCGGCGCCTTCTTGCGAGCTTTGTCGTGCTCATCGCCTCGTTGCTGCAGCGGAGACACCGCACGTTCATCAATCCCGAGCACGCAACGCCCGACGCCCAGGAGCCCGCAAACGCGGAGGCTCACTAGCTTCACGACAATCGGGCTGGATCGAACGCAAAACGCCGAGCGCCGTGCGTCTATCGCCTCTGACTATCGGATTGTTGCCGGTCGGGGGAAGGACGCCGGACGTTGCGGCCGGCGTGGCCAATGGATCAGAAAATCAGCGTCAGCAATCCGCAGAACGCCGCGCTGACAAGCAACAACGACCATTCCGAAGGTTTCAACCACAACAGTCTGCCTTCGCTCACCACCAGGGCCATCATTGCCAGCACTCGCCGTTGGACTGCCAAATCTCCCGCACGGCATAGCAAGCATCGCGGTCAACGGCTGTAGCGCCGCGGCCACACACCGCCAAAACCGCAACTCGCAACCTTGTTCGCGGCGAAGCAATCGGCAGGCGTCAAGATTCAGCCGCGTTGTTTTCTCCGCGTGTTGCATTCGCGCTACAGTGGGGGCCGGTGTCCGTCGGTCGGCGCTTGCCGATGGCCGCCCGGGTGTGGCCGATGCGTTGCTCAGATCGCGGGCCTGATACCGCCCGCGTTCGTTGCGGCCGCCGCCCTTCCCTAACCCGGCGCGCGCAAATGTTCGACGAGTTGCCGCGCGTAAAGCGGCAGCTCCTTCATGTTGCGGAGGCAGATGGTCAGGTCGCGCACCGCCCACGGATCGGTGAGCGGCACGGCCGCAATCGCCATGGTCTTGGCGACCCGGCGCGCGGTCGTCTCCGGCACGATGCCGATGCCGACCCGGCATTCGACCAGCCGGCACACGGCGTCGAAGCTGCGCAACTGCACGCGCAGCCGCAGCGGCCGGCCGATGCGCACTGCCTTCGCGGCCAGAAAGCGCTGCAAGGCGCTCGCCCGATCGAGCCCGACGAAATCGTGCTCGAGCACCTCCTCGAAACCGATCCTCGCTCGCTTCGCCAGCGGATGGTCGCGGGCGACGACGAGGACGAAGCGGTCGCGGCGGAACGGATAGGTCTCGAGCGCACCGGCATCGACCGTGCCGGCGACGATGCCGAGATCGGCCACGCCCTCGGCGATCATGCCGACGATCTCGTCGCTCAGCCGCTCCTCCAGATCGACGCTGACATTCGGATGCGCCGCGAGGAACGAACTCAGCGCCTCCGGCAGGAACTCGGTGAGCGCGTTGGTGTTCGACAGGACGCGGATCTGGCCGGCGAGGCCGCCGCCATAGGCGCCGAGATCCTCGTGCAGGCGCTCGGCTTGGCGCAGGATCGCACGCGCATGCTGGAGGAGCGTGCGGCCCGCCGGCGTCGGGTTGACGCCTTGCCGCCCGCGCGTCAGCAGCGCGACGCCGAGCGCCTGCTCCATGTTGCGGATGCGCGTCGAGGCGGCGGCGAGCGCAAGATGCGCGCGCTCGGCGCCGTGGGTGATGCTGCCCGCCTCGACCACGTGGCGGAACAGACTGAGATCGGCGAGATCGAAGCGCAAAAAGGCTGCCTTCGTATTTAACGAAGCGTGGCTATGTAGAATGCCAATTGCGCTTGGGCATTTCAATGCTAATCTTTCGCGTGAGGCGAAGTGATCCGCTGCGCGAAGTCCGTGACAAATGCCTTTGGCTCCGTTGCGGCATGCGCGCAGATTGGATAGGACGGTTGGCAAGCTTGGCGCGTCGCCGTCGAGCGAATTCGGATGAGCATGATGGCCGAAATCAAGGCCCCCGCCGCGCGGCCGTTGTCGCCGCACCTGCAAATCTACCGGCCGATGCTGACGATGATGATGTCGATCGTGCATCGCATCACCGGCTTCGGGCTCTATTTCGGCACCCTGCTGCTGGTCTGGTGGCTCATTGCCGCAGCTTCGCCGGGCGCTTATTCGCGCTACGAATGGTTCGCGAGCTCGATCATCGGCCGTCTCATCCTGTTCGGCTACACCTGGGCCCTGATCCATCACATGCTCGGCGGCATCCGCCACCTGATCTGGGATACCGGCCGCGGCCTCGGACCTGCCGAGCGCGAGTGGCTCGCCGCCGCCAATCTGATCGGCTCGATAGCGATCACCGTGGTGCTGTGGGTCGTGGGCCTCTTGGCGATGGGATGAGATGATGAGCGCAGGCCCCCTCAAACACATGCGCACGCCGCTCGCCCGCGTCCGCGGCCTCGGCGCGGCGCGATCCGGCACCGTTGAGTTCTGGCGGCAGCGCCTGACCGCGGTCGCCAATATTCCGCTGACTATCGCCGTGGTCGTCATCATCATCCTGCTTCTCGGCCGCAACCAGGCTGCCGTTGCGCAGATCCTCGGTTCCCCCGTCGTCGCCATCATCATGCTCTTGTTCATCGCCTCGATCACCGCGCACATGCGAATCGGCATGCAGGTGATCATCGAGGACTACGTGCACGACGAGATCGCCAAGCTCGTCTTGATCATGGCCAACACCTTCTTCGCCATCGCCGTCGCGCTTGCCGCGGCCTATGGCATCCTCAAGCTCTCGTTCGGATTGTGACCATGGCATCGAACGGAACCAATGGCGGCAGCGCGGGTCCGGCGATCAACGGCCGCGCCTATCCGATCGAGGATCACGCCTATGACGTCGTCGTCATCGGCGCGGGCGGCGCCGGGCTGCGCGCCGTCGTCGGCTGCAGCGAAGCGGGCTTGCGCACCGCCTGCATCACCAAGGTGTTCCCGACCCGCTCGCACACCGTCGCGGCGCAGGGCGGCATCGCCGCGGCGCTCGGCAATATGGGCGAGGACGACTGGCGCTGGCACATGTACGACACCGTCAAGGGCTCCGACTGGCTCGGCGACCAGGACGCGATCGAATATCTGTGCCGCAACGCGCCGGAGGCGGTGTACGAGCTCGAACATTGGGGCCTGCCGTTCTCGCGCCGCGAAGACGGCAAGATCTACCAGCGCCCGTTCGGCGGCATGACCACGCATTACGGCAAAGGCACCGCGCAGCGCACCTGCGCCGCCGCCGACCGCACCGGCCACGCCATGCTGCACACGATGTACGGCCAGGCGCTGCGGCATGCGGCCGAGTTCTTCATCGAATATTTCGCCATCGACCTGATCATGGACGAAGAAGGCCGTTGCCGCGGCGTGATCGCGCTTAATCTCGATGACGGCGCGATCCATCGCTTTTCCGCGCAGATGACCGTGCTCGCGACCGGTGGCTACGGTCGCGCCTATGCTTCATGCACCGGCGCGCACACCCAAACCGGCGACGGCAACGCCATGGTGCTGCGCGCCGGGCTGCCGCTCGAGGATATGGAATTCGTGCAATTCCATCCGACCGGCATCTACGGCGCCGGGGTGCTGATCACCGAGGGCGCGCGCGGCGAAGGCGCCTACCTGGTCAATTCGGAGGGCGAACGCTTCATGGAGCGCTATGCGCCGTCGGCGAAGGACCTTGCCTCGCGCGACGTCGTCTCCCGCGCCATGACCATCGAAATCCGGGAAGGCCGCGGCGTCGGCCCGAAGAAGGACCACATCTTTCTGCATCTCGACCATCTCGATCCGGCAATCCTGGCCGAGCGGCTGCCCGGCATCACCGAATCGGCGCGCATCTTCACCGGCGTCGATCTCACCCGCGAGCCGGTGCCGATCGTACCGACCGTGCACTACAATATGGGCGGCATCGCCACGAACTATCACGGCGAGGCGTTGATCAAGAAGAACGGCGATCCCGACCACATCGTGCCCGGGCTGATGGCGCTGGGCGAGGCGGCGTGCGTCTCCGTCCACGGCGCCAATCGCCTCGGCTCCAACTCGTTGATCGATCTGGTGGTGTTCGGCCGCGCCGCGGCGCTGCGCTGCGCCGAAATCCTCACGGCAAACGACCGGCAGCCGGAGCTGCCGAAAGATTCCGCCGAGCGGTCGCTGTCGCGGCTCGACAAATTCCGCCACGCCTCCGGCAGCACCCCGACGGCGCAGCTGCGCGCCAAGATGCAACACGTGATGCAAACGAATTGCGCCGTGTTCCGCACCGGCGAGGTGCTGCAGGAAGGCTCCCGGCTGATCCATGAGGTCTTCGACGGCGCAGCCGATATCCGGGTGAGCGATCGCTCGCTCATTTGGAACTCGGACCTGATCGAGACGCTCGAATTCATCAACCTGATCGAGCAAGCGGTGGTGACCGTCGATTCCGCCGTCAATCGCACCGAGAGCCGCGGCGCCCACGCGCGCGAGGATTTTCCCGACCGGGACGACAAGAACTGGATGAAGCACACGCTCGCCTGGCTCGATACCTTGACCGGCAAGGTCGCCATCGATTACCGGCCGGTGCACACCTACACGCTGACCAACGACGTCGCCTATATCGAGCCCAAGGCGCGGGTTTATTGAGGTTCGCAAATGGTCCAGTTCACGCTGCCGAAAAATTCCAAGATTGGCGAGGGCAAGACCTGGCCGCGTCCGGCGGCGGCTCCGGCCGCGCGCGAATTCCGCGTCTACCGGTGGAGCCCGGACGACGGACGCAATCCGCGCGTCGACACCTATTACGTCGACACCGGCGATTGCGGCCCGATGGTCCTCGACGCGCTCATCTGGATCAAGAACAAGGTCGACGCGACGCTGACCTTCCGCCGCTCCTGCCGCGAAGGCATCTGCGGCTCCTGCTCGATGAACATCGACGGCACCAACACGCTCGCCTGCACCAAGGCGATGAGCGACATCGGCGGCCCGGTGCGCATCTATCCGCTGCCGCACATGCCGGTGGTGAAGGATTTGGTGCCCGACCTCACCAATTTCTATGCGCAGCACGCGTCGATCGAGCCATGGCTGAAAACGGTGTCACCGACGCCGCAGAAGGAATGGAAGCAGAGCCACGACGACCGGCAGAAGCTCGACGGCCTCTACGAGTGCATCCTGTGCGCCTGTTGCTCGACCGCCTGCCCGAGCTACTGGTGGAATTCGGAGCGCTTCCTCGGACCGGCAGCGCTCCTGCAGGCGCAGCGCTGGATCGTCGATTCGCGCGACGAGGCGACCGGCGAGCGGCTCGACAATCTGGAAGATCCGTTCCGCCTCTATCGCTGCCACACGATCATGAACTGCGCCAAGGCCTGCCCCAAGCACCTCAATCCGGCGAAAGCGATCGCCGAGATCAAGCGCATGATGGTCGAGCGGCAGGTCTGAGGCCGCCACCCCCTCCTCGTGCGGCCGCAGCCGTGCGAATATCCCGGCCATGAAAACCGGTGTCCGCGGATTTGCCGTCGCAGCTCTGCTGCTGGCGTCGATTTTTTGCGCGGCGAACCCACGCGGGATCGCCGCCGAGGAAAGGAGTTCCCCGCCGCCGGCCAAGACCGCCTGTCCGTCCGCCGCGCCGGACTTTACTGATCCGCTCAGCGCCCCGCATTGGAACGGTTGGGGCGTCGGGCTTTCGCAGCAGCGCTTCCAGCCGGCAGAGATGGCGCAGCTCGCGGCGGCCGACGTACCCCGCCTCAAGCTGAAATGGGCGTTCGGAATTGCCGGCGCCTCGCGCGCTATTGCGCAGCCGACAGTGGTAGGCGGGCGGATCTTCTTCGGCAGCCAAACCGGCAAGGTCTATTCGCTCGACGCCAATACTGGCTGCACCTACTGGGAGATCGATGCCGGCGCGCCGGTGCGCGCGGCAATCACCCTCGGCAAGGACGAGGCCGGCTGGCGCGCCTATTTCGGCGATGCCCGCACCGAGGTCCATGCCGTAGACGCCGTCACCGGGAAGCCGCTGTGGACGACGCATGTCGACTACCACGTGGCGGCGCGGATCACCGGCGCCCCGCTGCTCGCCGGGACCACGCTGTTCGTGCCGGTGTCGTCGAGCGAAGAGTCGAGAGCCATGAGCCCGCAATATGCCTGCTGCAGCTTCCGCGGCAGCATCGTCGCCTTGCAGGCTTCGACCGGAAAGCTCTTATGGAAGTCCTACACGATCGCCCAGGAACCCAAGGAGATCGCGACCAACGGCGCCGGCGTCCACCGCAGCGGACCCTCGGGCGCCGCAATCTGGTCAGCGCCGACCTTCGACGCCGCGAAAAACGCGATCTATGTGACGACCGGCGACAATTATTCCGATCCCCCCACCGATACTTCGGATGCGGTCCTGGCGTTCGACGCCGCGTCGGGCGGTTTGCTGTGGTCGCGGCAGATGACGAAAGGCGACGCTTACAACATGGCCTGCGGCGCGACGGGGGCGGGGAATTGCCCCGAGCGCAAGGGACCGGACCATGATTTCGGCTCTTCGGCGATCCTCGCCGATCTTCCCGGTGGCAAGCGGGTCCTTCTCGCCGCGCAGAAATCCGGCGTGGTGACCGCGCTCGATCCGGATCGCGGCGGCGAAATCGTTTGGCAGAAGCGGGTCGGACGCGGCGGCTCGCTCGGCGGCGTGATGTGGGGGCCGGCGACGGATGCCGGCAAGATTTACGTGGCGGTGTCCGACCTCAAGCTCGGCGCCGCCGCGCCGGGCACGCCGGGCGCGCAGCCTTCGGCCGCCTACCCGCAGCTTGCGTTCCTCCTCGACCAGGCGACCGGCGGCGGATTGCACGCGCTCAAGCTCGGTACCGGCGAGGAAGTCTGGCACACGCCGCATCCCGGCTGCCACGACGTTCCCGGATGCAGCCCGGCGCAATCGGCCGCCGTCACCGCAATCCCCGGCGTCGTCTTCTCCGGCGGACTCGACGGGCACCTGCGCGCCTATGCCGCCGAGGAGGGGCGCATCGTCTGGGATGTCGACACCAGAGGCGACCATGCCACGGTGAACGGCGTTGCCGCCCATGGCGGTTCGCTCGACGGGCCAGGCCCGGTCGTCGTCGGCGGCATTCTCTACGTCAATTCCGGATCGGCTTTTTTCGGCACGATGCCCGGCAATGTGCTCCTCGCCTATTCGGTGGACGGCCGCTGACACCGGTCTCCCGACAAATGGCCGGCGACCACCCTCGCTTGCGCCGGCGATGCGCGCGGCGATAATCGCCGCGGCTCAGGAGGTCCCCATGCTCGATCACATCGGAATTCCCATCGCCGACTATGCGCGATCCAAGGCGTTCTACGAGAAAGCCCTGGCGCCGCTCGGCTACGTGCTGGTCATGGAGGTGCCGCAAACCGGCGGCGGCGAACGCGCCGCGGGCTTTGGCGCGGGCGGCAAGCCGGATTTCTGGATCGGCAGCGAAGGCGGCCTCAACCACAGTGTTCATATCGCGCTCCTGGCCAAGGACCGCGCCACGGTCGACGCCTTTTACCGCGCGGCGCTCGCCGCCGGCGGCAAGGACAATGGCGGTCCCGGCCTGCGCCCGCATTATCATGCGAACTATTACGGCGCCTTCGTCTTCGATCCCGACGGCCACAACATCGAAGCGGTCTGTCACGCGCCGGCATGATCGGCAGCGCAGCTTTGGCGACGCCGAGCGCGACCTACAGCACCATCCGGCAAGCGCTTCGCCGGCGGCAGCAGATCGTTTTCACCTACCACGGGAAGCCGCATGCGGCCTGTCCCATCGTGCTCGGCTATTCCGCCGACGGAAGCGAGGCGCTGTCCGCCTATCAGGTCGCCGGCGAATCGAGCGGCCGACGCGCGCTCCCTGGCTGGCGCTGCTTTCGCCTCGCCGAGATCGGCGATCTGGAAACACGCGACGGGGAATGGCGCGAGGGAGATAGCCACAAGCAGCCGCAAGCCTGCGTCCGCTTCGTCGATGTGGACGTGAACATCCCGCAGACGCTGGCGCGGTCCGAGCCGCTGCCCTTCGGCTCGCCGGACCTGCGGCCGCCGCGCGACGAGCGCTGATCTATTTGTCGAGCTTGAGCTTTCGCTTGCGCTGCCCGAGCGTCCGCAGCCGCAACGCGTTGAGACGGATAAAGCCCTCGGCGTCGCGTTGGTCGTAGGCGACCTTGCCGTCCTCGAATGTCACCAGGTCCTGATCGTAGAGCGAATATTTGCTCTGCCTGCCGACGACGCCGACATTGCCTTTGTAGAGCTTGAGCCGCACCCGGCCGGTTACGAATTCCTGGCTCTTGTCGATCGCCGCCTGCAGCATCTCGCGCTCGGGTGAGAACCAGAACCCGTAATAGATGAGCTCGGCGTATTTCGGCATCAGCTCGTCCTTGAGATGCGCGGCGCCGCGGTCGAGCGTGATCTGCTCGATGCCGCGATGCGCGGCAAGGAGGATGGTGCCGCCCGGCGTCTCGTACATCCCGCGCGACTTCATGCCGACGAAGCGGTTCTCGACCAGATCGAGCCGGCCGATGCCGTGCTTGCGGCCGAGGCTGTTGAGCTGCGCGAGCAGTTCCGCGGGCTTGAGCTTCTTGCCGTCGACCGCGACCGGATCGCCGCGCTCGAAATCGATCGTGACATAGGCCGGCTCCTGCGGCGCATCTTCCGGATCGCCGGTGCGTGAATAGACGTAGTCCGGCACCTCTTCGGCAGGATCTTCCAGCACCTTGCCCTCGGAGGAGGTGTGCAGGAGATTGGCGTCGGTCGAGAACGGCGCCTCGCCTCTTTTGTCCTTGGCGATCGGGATTTGATGCTGCTCGGCGAAGGCGATGAGCGCCTCGCGCGAGCGGAATTCCCATTCGCGCCAGGGTGCGATCACCTTCACGTCGGGCTTGAGCGCATAGTAGGCGAGCTCGTAGCGCACTTGATCGTTGCCTTTGCCGGTCGCGCCATGAGCCACCGCATCGGCACCGACCTTCTCGGCGATCTCGATCTGCTTCTTGGCGATGAGCGGCCGGGCGATCGAGGTGCCGAGCAGATACTGGCCCTCGTAAAGCGTATTGGCGCGGAACATCGGAAACACGTAGTCGCGCACGAATTCCTCGCGCAAATCCTCGATGAAGATGTTCTGCGGTTTGACGCCGAGCATCAGCGCCTTCTTGCGCGCCGGCTCGAGCTCGTCCTCCTGCCCGAGATCGGCGGTGAAGGTGACGACCTCGCAGCCATAGGTGGTCTGCAGCCATTTGAGAATGATCGACGTGTCGAGGCCGCCGGAATAGGCCAGCACCACTTTTTTCACATCGGCTTTCTTTGTCTGGTCTCGCGGCATCGGAAGATCCTGCGCCGGGCGAATGGCTCGCCCGAAATGCGCGCGGACTATAGGCGCGCGTGAGGGCGACGCAAGCAGCAGGCCTTGCCGGCCGGCCGCGCGGTCCCGCGTTCAGGATTTCGGACCGGGGCGTCCCACGATGCGCCGCACCGCGCCGCGCAGCGCCTCTCCCGCCCGCACCAGCGGGTCCTCGATCGCTTCATCGGTCAGCCGTGTCGGCCGCCAGCGAAAAATCAGGCCGTGCAGCGCCCAGGCCACCAGGAACATGAACACCCCGGCAAAGGCGACATCGGTGAAGAAATGCGCGCCGGCGGCCATGCGCAGCACGCCAACCCCGGCGCCGAAAACGAGCGCGGCGCCATAGGCGAGCGGGCGCCATTGCGGCGGCGCGAGCGCAGCCGGCGCCAAGGTCCAGAACGCGCCGGACGGCTCGCCGGCGATGAACGAGCAATTCGCCGCGCAGGCGCTGCGCGGGTCCCACCACGGCGTGAAGCGGCCGCTGCCGCCGAACTCGGCCACGTCGATCGGGCGGATGCGGCCCCAATGATCCTTGAGGATGACATTGGCGAGGATGCCGGGACCAAGGGCCAGGGTCAGCAGCAGGAACACCGCGGCGCGGCCGCGCAGCGGCATGCGGCGGCGCGGCCAGAGGAGCTTGCCGGCGAGCGAGACAAAACCGGGCGCGACGATCGCGGCGATCAGCAGCTCCACCGCGTCGCGCGCGCGCGATATCGCCAGAACATGTCCGCCGCCAAATCGCTTCGTCGCCGGATCGAAAAACAGCGCCGCGATGGCGAGATCAAGCCGCGGATAAAGCGCGAAGAGAAGACCGACGGCGGCGGCGACGGCAAGCGCGACGACAAGCCCGGTGCGATTCATGCGGATCGTTCAAACAAGAGCATGCACCAAGGGCCGCCCTCTGGCCGGTTGTTCATGGCGCGGCGGAAACTCTACGCCGCGTCACTTCGACAAGCCGGCGCGGCGCCCGGCGAACAGCCAATAGACGAGACCCCCGGCGATGCCGGCGGCAGCAAGCACCTCGCGCTCACGCGCCAGATCCGGCTCGCCGATATAGCCGGCGAAATCGAGACCGAAACACAACGCCAGCGCCAACGCGCCGCCGAGAACGGCATAGAGCACGCTCGAACGCAAGGCCAAACCTTCCGCCAGCGCGATGACCAGCAGCGCCGGCAGCAACGCCATCATCCAGATGAACGCGGCGGCGACGGCGACGATCGACCAGAGCGCCGCCGATTGCAGGCCGAGCGAGGCGAGATCATCCCAGGCCGGCGTGAGCGTACCGATGGTGAACACGATCGCCGCGGCGAGGCAGGCGAGGCCGTAGGCGATGAACACCATGACGATGCGGCCGAGGATCGCCATGCGCGGACGTTCAATCCGTCATCGCCATCGCCCGCAGCGCCAGGCGCTCGCGGGCGGAAAGCTTCTCCGTCGCGCTCTTGAGCTGGCCGCAGGCGGCGAGGATGTCGCGCCCGCGCGGGGTGCGCACCGGGGACGCGTAGCCGGCATTGAAAACGATTTCGGAGAATTTCTCGATCTGCGCCCAGTCGGAGCACTCGTATTTGCTCCCCGGCCAGGGATTGAAGGGGATGAGGTTGATCTTCGCCGGGATGCCTTTGAGCAGACGCACCAGAGCGCGCGCATCGGCGAGCGAATCATTGACGCCCTTGAGCATTACATATTCGAAGGTGATGCGCCGCGCATTGGAAACCCCCGGATAGTTCCGGCAGGCGTCGAGCAAATCGCGCAGCGGATATTTGCGGTTCAGCGGGACGAGCGTCTCGCGCAGCTCGTCGGTGACCGCGTGCAGCGAGACCGCGAGCATGACGCCGATCTCGGCGCCAGCGCGGGCGATGTTGGGTACCACGCCCGATGTCGACAGAGTGATCCGCCGCTTGGAAAGGCTCAGGCCCTCGCCGTCGGCGACGATGTTGAGGCCGTCGCGCACCGCCTCGAAATTATAAAGCGGCTCGCCCATGCCCATCATCACCACGTTGGAGACCAAGCGCTTGTCTCCTTCGCCGCCCGCGGCAGTCCAATCGGCAAGCTGGTCGCGCGCCAGCACGACTTGGCCGACGATCTCGCCGGGGGTGAGATTGCGCACGAGGCGCTGCGTGCCGGTGTGGCAGAACGAGCAGTTGAGCGTGCAACCGACCTGGCTCGAAATGCACAGCGTGCCGCGATCGGCCTCCGGAATGTACACGCACTCGACCTCGTGCGGCCGGCCTTCGACCTCGCCGGGAAGGCGGATCAGCCATTTGCGCGTGCCGTCGACCGAGACCTGTTCGGCGGCGATCTCCGGGCGCGCCAGCGTGAAGCGCTGCGCCAGCGCCAAGCGCAGCTCCTTCGACAAGGTGGTCATCGCGGCGAAATCCTGCGCGCCGCGCACGTAGAGCCAGTGCCAGATCTGCTGCACGCGCATGCGCCGTTGCCGCTCCGGCACGTCGATCGCGCCGAGCGCCTCGGCGAGCGCGGCGCGCGATAGGCCGACGAGCGAGGGCTTCTCCGGCGCGACATAGCGCTCGAGCGGCCGTTTCTCGATCGCGGCCGAAGCACTGCCTGGCGGCTTGGTTGCGGCAAGGGGGGTCGTCATCAGCCGATCCGTTGGGGGCGTTCGCCTCGAGCTTAGATGGGGCGCGTGCCGCCCTCCCGACAGGAGCGGACGCACCGAGGTCCGGCTATTTGCATTCCTGATCGACGCGGTCGAGGGCCTGGGCCAAGCCGCGCAGCGAGAAGGTGTCGGTCGAGCGCGTGCCTTTCGCCGACATGCCCTTCACGATCGCGTTCTGGCCGGCGCGCATCGCCTCGACCATATGCGCCTCTTCGGTCGCGTTCTTGACCCAGGCGCCGTCCTGCTGGGTGGAAAGCGCAAACGAGGTCGTGCCCACCTCCGCGGTCGCTTCGGAATTCGGCTTGAACGGGTAGCCGATAACGATCGACACCTCGTTGCTCACTTTCTCGGCCGGGCGCGTGGAAATGAACATATAGGGAGGGTTGCGCGGCCGGTCGGATGGAACGGTCTCCGAGGACGAAGGCTTGGCGATCGCGAAGCAGACCTTTTTGCCTCCCGGCGCGGCCGTGTAGGCGCCCCACTCGCCATACTGGCTCAGCAGCGTGGGCTTTGCTCCGCCGGCGACCGGCACCGCCGCCGCCGGTGCCCCCGCGGCAGGTTTCGCCGCGGCAGCGGGTTTGGGCTTGGGGAGTTTCTTCGCGGGCGTGGTTGCTGGCGCGGCGGCGTCCGGCGCGGCTTGCTGAGCGAGCGCTGGAGCAATGAATGCCGCGGCAACGAGCAGCGAAGCGACATCGATCCACCGAAGATGGGTCCACCGAAGGAGCATCGGCCCTCGTCAACGCGCTGGCGAATCCAAACCCTTCAACTTTAACCCATATCTGCCGAGGAGGGAACGAAATCGGCAGGAGCCGCGATGGCGCAAACGACACAGTAGCGCGCCGCGACCTGCAAACAGGCGGCAAAACGTGACGGCGAGCACAGCCCGACACCGTCGGAGTCTCGATACTGCACTGCGTGAACAAAGCGCTGCTCGTGCTTTCGGCCCCACGCAAGGGGTATGAGCGCGCTGACCAGGGCGAGAAGGTGTCGTGGATCAGGTTTCCTGGCTGCAAGGAAATGATCGCTCGCACCGGCAAAAACACCGGCCGGCGAGATCGAGCGACCATGAGGCTCTTCTCGCCGCAGTGGGCGCGAACCGTGACGGCGAGGCCTTCGCCATCCTGTTCGACCATTTCCGCCCGCGCTTGCAGATACAGATGGTGCGCGGCGGCCTCGCTCCGTTTGCCGCCGAGGACGTGGCGCAGGATGTAATGGAAACCATCTGGCGCAAAGCGCATCTCTATGATCCCTGCAAATCGGCGGCCGCCACCTGGGTCTTCCATATCGCCCGTAATCGCCGCATCGATTTGCGGCGACGCACCCGCGAATTCAGCGTCGCAGCCGAGGAATTCCTCAGCATTGCCGACCCCGCGGCCGGCGGCGAGACTTGCCTCGACGCGGCGCGGCGCGACGAGCAGGTGCGCACCGCGCTCGACGCTCTGCCGCAGGAGCAGGTCACGCTGGTGCGCCTCGCCTTCTTCGAGGGGCTCTCGCACAGCACGATCGCGCGGCGGCTGCAGCTGCCGATCGGGACGGTGAAGTCGCGCCTGCGGCTTGCATTCGCGCGGCTGCGCCGCCTCCTCCAGGACGTCGGCGCGACCGGCGCGTGAGCCGCGCCGCCCGCCCCGCACCGGCGCCGGCTTCCAACATCGGTGTTTTGTGACTATGGATTGCCGGCTCGCGCGTCCCGCGCGTCCCGCCATGACGAGACCCGCATGAAAGCCATCCTCTGTACCCGCTATTGCACCCCCGACGAACTCGAGCTCGCCGACATCCCGCAGCCGACCGCCGGACCCGGCGAGGCGCTCGTGCGGGTCAAGGCGGCGGCGCTCAATTTCTTCGACCTGCTGATCATCGCCGGCAAATACCAGGTCAAGCCGCCGTTTCCGTTTTCGCCGGGGTCGGAATTCGCCGGCGTCGTCGAGAACGTCGGCGCCGGCGTCACCGACATTGCCGTGGGCGACCGGGTGCTGGGCTCGACCGGCCATGGCACGGCGCGCGAATACATTGCCGTGCCGGCCAAGCAACTGGTGAAGATCCCCGAGAAGCTCGATTTCGAGCACGCCGCCGGCCTTACCGTGACCTACGGCACCACGCTTTATGCGCTGCGCGAGCGCGCCCAGCTCAAGAGCGGCGAGACGCTTGCCGTGCTCGGTGCCTCCGGCGGCGTCGGCCTTGCCGCCATCGAGATCGGCAAGATCATGGGCGCGCGCGTCATCGCTTGCGCCTCTTCCGCCGAGAAGCTCGAGTTTGCCCGAGCGCACGGCGCCGACGAGACGGTGAATTATGCGAGCGAGGACCTGCGCGGCGCGCTCAAGCGGCTCGGCGGCGAGCGCGGCATCGACGTGGTCTACGACCCGGTCGGCGGTCCCTATGCCGAGCCCGCCGTGCGCTCCCTTGGCTGGGAGGGCCGTTATCTGGTGATCGGCTTTGCCGCCGGCGAGATTCCCAAATTGCCGCTCAATCTCGTGCTGCTCAAGAGCTGCGACATCCGCGGCGTGATCTGGGGCGCCTGGGTGGCGCGCAATCCGCAGGGCCAGCGCGCGCTGATGACCGACATCGTGCGCTGGTGCGCCGAAGGCAAGCTCAGCGGCCATGTGCATGCGGTCTATCCGATCGCCGAGATCGCCACCGCGCTCAAGGCCATCGCCGACCGCAAGGCCATGGGCAAGATCGTGCTGCGGCCGTGAGCGATTGAGATGGACGATCCCGCCGCGAACCCCGCCGAGGCGCCGGAGGTCGAACCGAAATCAGATCCAGCGTTGCGCGCCATCGCCATGCCGGCCGATACCAATCCGCACGGCGATATTTTCGGCGGCTGGCTTCTCTGCCAGATGGACCTTGCCGGCTCGACCGTCGCCACCCGCCGCGCCGGCGGCCGCGTGGTGACGATCGCGATCACTGCCATGACCTTTCATCGCCCGGTCATTGTCGGCGACGAGGTCACCTGCTTTTGCGACGTCGAGAAGATCGGGCACACCTCGCTCACCATCAGGATCCAGAGCTGGGCGCGGCGCGGCATTGGCACGACCGCGATCAAGGTCACCGAAGGCGTTTTCACCTATGTGCGCGTCGGCGCCGACGGCCGGCCGCTGGCGATTTCGCAGTAGCTCGGATTGAGCGGAGCGAAATCCGGGCTACTTGATCGCTACTCGGCCGCCTCCCCCAAATCCGCCGGCGCCACGCCCGGCGGTCCCCACTGCACCGTGTGATAGTCGAACCCGGCGGCGAGCGTCGGCTTGACGATGGCGAAAAACGGCGACACGTCGAAATCGCGCGGCGTGTAGAGTCCATGCTTGCGGATATGCTCGATCTCGCTTTGCACGAATGGCCCGACCCCATAGGTCTTGCCGTTGATCGAGATGCGCTCCGGCAGGATCGGATAGCGGATCGAGGCGAAGGCTTCCGCGATCAGCGTCGAGCAGATCGCCTTGGTCGGATCGCCGCTGCCGATCGCCAGCATGCGCCGGCGGAACCAGACCGGCACCGGCGGATAGGGAAACAGATAGCGCGCCAGATCGATGATCCGCCGGGAATCGTACTGCTTGCCGATCCGCGCGACCGCGTAGTTGATGACTTTCCGCAGCGCCTGATCGTCGAGGCCGACCGGACGGCAGATGCGCGTGTGGAAGCGGAAATATTTCGACAGCGGCACGGTGACGACGCCGGTTGCGGCCTCCGCCTCGAGGAGCACATTCGGCTCGCCATTGGCGGCCACGTCTCCCGGCCGCTCGCCGACGCAGAACGCGGCGTGCGACCAGGTGGATTGGGTCAAATATTTGATCGCGGCGCTGAGCCGGCTGTTGCCTTCGATCAAGAGGATGTCGCCGGGTTGGACGGTCCGGCGGATGACCGCAGGGTCGGGCGCGAAAAACGGCGCGTAGCGCCCGGTCGGCTGCGCCAGGTAGTGCAGGATCTTGCCGCTCAAATAGCTTTCGAGCCTGTCGAACATCAGCCGCCGGGGGTGGTAATATTTAAGCCGGTTGAACTTATAGTGGGGCGACGAATCATCTCAACCATGGCGGCCGCGTTCCCTGCCGCCAGCAGGCCCGGGACACTCCGATGACCCTAGCATCCTTCCGGCGCGACTGGATCACCAAGCCGATCTTCGGCATGGCGCAGCATGCGCTGCCGCATCTCTCCGACACCGAGCGCGAAGCGATCGAGGTCGGCGACGTCTGGTGGGACGCCGATCTGTTCACCGGCAACCCGGACTGGAACAAGCTCCTCGCCTTCCCGCCCGCCCGGCTTTCCGAAGAGGAGCAGCAATTCCTCGCCGGCCCGGTCGAGGAGCTCTGCGGCATGCTCGACGACTGGCGGATCAATTGGGAGTGGCACGACCTGCCGCCCGAGGCCTGGGATTTCCTGAAATCGCAAAAATTCTTCGCGATGATCATTCCGAAGAAATATGGCGGGCTCGGCTTCTCCGCCTATGCGCATTCGGAAGTGATCCGCAAATTATCGTCGTGCTCGATTGCCGCAGCGGTGACTGCGATGGTACCGAACTCGCTCGGCCCCGGCGAACTCCTTCTGCAATTCGGCACCAAGGAGCAACAGGATCATTGGCTGCCGCGGCTGGCGCGCGGCGAAGAGATTCCGTGCTTCGGCCTCACCAGCCCGGAAGCGGGCTCGGACGCCGCCTCGATGGTCGACAACGGCGTCGTCTGCCGCGGCACGTTCGAGGGGCGCGAGGTGCTCGGCATCAGGCTCAATTGGCACAAGCGCTACATCACGCTCGGACCGGTCGCGACCGTGCTCGGGCTTGCTTTCAAGCTGCGCGATCCCGACCATCTGATCGGCGCCCGCGAGGACATCGGCATTACGCTCGCCCTGGTGCCGACGCACCTTCCCGGCGTGAGCATCGGCCGCCGTCACCTTCCGGCGATGCTGGTCTTTCAGAACGGGCCGAACTGGGGCCACGACGTGTTCATCCCGATGGATCACGTGATCGGCGGCGTCGATCAGGTCGGCAAGGGCTGGAAGATGCTGATGAGCGCGCTCGCCGCCGGGCGCGGCATTTCGCTGCCGTCGCAATCGGCGGCCGGCTCCGCCTTCTCCGCGCATGTCACCGGCGCCTATGCGCGCATCCGCGAGCAATTCCACACCTCGATCGCCAATTTCGAGGCGATCCAGGAGCGGCTTGGGCGGTTGGCGGCAAATGCCTATCTGGTCGATGCAGCGCGCCGCATGACCTGCGCGGCGCTCGACGAAGGGCACCACCCGGCGGTGGTCACCGCGATCATGAAGGCGCAGGCGACCGAGCGCATGCGCGTTGCCGTCAACGACGCCATGGACGTGCATGGCGGCAAGGGCATCATGGAGGGACCCTCGAACTATCTCGGCAGCACCTATCGCGGCGTCCCGATCGCGATCACGGTCGAAGGCGCCAATATCGTCACCCGCAGCCTCATTCAGTTCGGCCAGGGCGCGATCCGCTGCCATCCTTATCTGCTCAAGGAGATGCTGGCCTTGGAAGACGCCGACCGCGCGCGCGGTCTCGACGCGTTCGACCAGGCGTTCTGGGGTCATGTCGGCCACAGCATCGCCAACGCGTTGCGCGCCTTCGGCCGCGCCTGGACCGGCGGACTGCTCGGCCCGGCCCCGGACGCGGGCGCGGCGACGCCGTTTTACCGGCAGCTCAGCCGCCACGCCGCCGCGTTCGCGATGGCGGTCGATCTCTCGCTGCTTTCTTTGGGCGGCACGCTCAAGCGCAAGGAGATGATCTCGGCGCGCTTCGGCGACATTCTCTCCGAGCTCTATCTTGCCAGCGCGGCGCTCAAGCGCTGGAACGATGAGGGCCGGCAGGCGGACGACTTCCCGCTGCTCGAATGGTGCATGGCGGCGAGCCTCGCCACCATCGACGCGCGCTTCGATGAGATCATCGCCAACTTCCCGGTGCGGCCGGTGGCCTGGCTGTTGCGCTTCTTCATTCAGCCTTTCGGCCCGCGCCGGCGCGGTCCCTCCGACCGCGTCACCGACGCCTGCGCCGCGATCATCGCCAATCCCTGCCCGGCGCGCGACCGGCTGACCGTGGATCTCTTCCACCCGACCGAGACCGGCGAGCACGCAAACGGCGTCGCCCTGCTCGAGCGCGCTTTCGCCGCGACCGTCGCCGTACAGCCGATCCGCGACCGCATGCGCGCCGCGCATGTTCGCGATATCGATCAGGCGGTGAAGCAGCGCACCATCACCGCCGGCGAGGCCGCGCAGCTGCGCGCCGCGGCTGACGCCGTGGCCGCCGCGATCGCGGTCGACGATTTCGCGCCGGAAGAGCTGAGCGCCCGTGGCGCGGCCACCAAGGGAGACGTGCCATCGCAACCGACATCGCTGCCCCGGCCGTTCGCGGCGGAGTAGAGCGGCGCCCGGTCTATATCGTCGACGGGAGCCGCACGCCGTTCATCAAGGCGCGCAGCGAGCCCGGCCCGTTCACGCCGGTCGATCTCGTGGTGCAATGCGGGCGGCCGCTGTTGCTGCGCCAGCCGTTTGCGCCCGACGCCTTCGACCAGGTCATTCTCGGCTGCGTCAACGTCATCGCCGACGAGATGAACCCGGCGCGCGTCGCCGCGTTGCGGCTCGGCATGGGCGAAGCGATGACCGCGTTCACCGTGCAGATCAATTGCGGTTCCGGCATGCAGTCGATCGACACCGCCTACCGCTACATCCGCGAAGGGGTGAGCGATCTCATCCTGGCCGGCGGCGCCGAAGCGCTCAGCCATGCGCCGCTCGTCTTCAACCGCCGCGCGGTCAAGTGGTACGGCCGGCTCTTTGCCGCGCGCGGCCTCGGCGCGCGGCTGGCGGCGATGCTGAGCTTCCGTCCGTCGTTCCTCACCCCGGTGATCGGGCTCGAACGCGGCCTCACCGACCCGATCACCGATCTCAACATGGGCCAGACCGCCGAGCTGGTCGCGCACCTGTTCCACATCTCGCGGCGGCAGGCCGACGAATACGCGGCCGAAAGCCAGCAGCGATTGGCGGCGGCGCAACGCGACGGCCATTTCGCCGGCGAGATCGAGCCCGCATTCGCGCGCGACGGCACGGTCTACGATCACGATGACGGCGTGCGCCCGCAGACGACCGCCGACAGCCTGGCCAAGCTCAAGCCGGCCTTCGAGCGGCCCTGGGGCAAGGTCACGCCCGGCAACAGCTCGCAGATCACCGATGGCGCCTCGTGGGTCATCCTCGCCTCGGAAGACGCGCTCAAGGAACACAAGCTTACGCCCAAGGCGGTGATCCTCGACAGCGAATGGGCGGCGCTCGATCCTTCGGTCATGGGCCTCGGTCCGGTCTACTGCTCGACGCCGATCCTCAAACGCCACCAGCTGGCGCTTAGCGACATCGAGCTATGGGAGCTCAACGAAGCCTTCGCCGCGCAAGTGCTCGGCTGCCTCGCCGCCTGGGATGACGCCGAATTCTGCCGCGACGCGCTCGGCCTGCCCGACGCCGCCGGCCGCATCGCGCGCGACCGGCTCAATGTCGACGGCGGCGCCATCGGCCTCGGCCATCCGGTCGGCGCCAGCGGCAACCGGATCGTGCTGCATCTCGTCAACGCCATGAGACGGCTCGGCTTGAAGCGCGGCATCGCCACCGAATGCATCGGCGGCGGCCAGGGCGGCGCGATGCTGATCGAAGCGATTTGAGGGGCGGCGCATGACCAAATCACCCGCCGCGAAACCCACTTTGGCCATTCTCGGCAAACGCAACCTCGAGCTCGGCCCGTTCGCGAGCGATGAAGCGCCGCAGGAGGCCGGCCCGTGGGCGAATTGGCGCCTGCGCACGGACGAGGACGGCATCGCCTGGCTCCTGTTCGACAAAAAGGACGCCGGTGCGAACACGCTCTCCGCCGAAGTGCTCACCGAGCTCGACGCGGTGCTCGACAAGCTCGAGCGAGAGCGCCCGCGCGGGCTGGTGATCCGCTCGGCAAAGCCGGGCGGCTTCATCGCCGGGGCCGACATTGCCCAGTTCCGCGGCGTGACCGACGTCGCCCAGATCGAAGCGCTCTTGGCGCGCGGCCATGGCGTCATGGACCGGCTCGACCGGCTGCCGCTGCCGACCATCGCCGTGATCCACGGCTTTTGCCTCGGCGGCGGACTCGAAATCGCGCTCGCTTGCGACTATCGGCTCGCGATCGACAATGCGAGCTTCGGCTTTCCGGAAGTGCTGCTCGGGCTGCATCCCGGCCTCGGCGGCACGGTGCGGCTGACGCGCCTCATCAACCCGGTGCAGGCGATGACCCTGATGCTGACCGGCAAGACCGAACGGGCGGGCCGCGCCAAGGCGCTCGGCCTCGTCGATGCGGTGACGCAGGAGCGTCACGTGCGCGCCGCGGTGAAATCCGCCGTCGCCGGCGAGTGGCGTCCGGCAAAGCAGAACCTGCTCGAGTCGCTGATCAGTGCCGGCCCGGTGCGCGGGCTCCTCGCCTCGCGCATGCGCAACGAAGCGGCCAAGCGCGCGCCACGGGCGCATTACCCGGCGCCTTACGCCCTCATCGACCTTTGGGTTGAGCATGGCGGCGACGCCGCGGCGATGCAGAAGGTGGAGATTTCATCCTTCGCCAAGCTTCTGGTCACCGACACGGCGCAAAATCTGGTGCGCGTCTTCTTCCTGCGCGACCATCTGAAGAATCTTGCCGACGGTCACTGGAACGGAAAGCGCGTGCACGTGATCGGCGCCGGCGCCATGGGCGGCGACATCGCCGCCTGGTGCGCCTGGCATGGTTTCATCGTCAGCCTCGGCGACACCAAGGCTGAGCCGATCGCCGGCGCGGTCAAACGTGCGGCGGAACTTTACGGGAAGATCGGCCGCGACAACCGCCTGCGCGTCCGCGATTCCCTCGACCGCCTGATCCCGGACCTCAAGGGCGACGGCGTCGCCGCCGCCGACCTGATCATCGAAGCCGTGCCGGAAGTTCTCGACCTCAAGCGCAAGATCTTTTCCGCCATCGAGCCGAAGATGAAGCCCGACGCCATCCTCGCCACCAACACCTCGAGCATCCCGCTCGAGCTGCTGCGCGAGGGATCGCCGCGGCCGGAGCGGCTCGTCGGCATCCATTTCTTTAATCCGGTCTCGCGCATGCAGCTCGTCGAGGTGGTCAGCCACGACCAGGTGGCCGACACGGTGCTGGCCGACGCGCGCGCCTTCCTCGGCCGCATCGACCGGCTGCCGGCGCCGGTCAAGAGCGCGCCCGGCTTCCTCGTCAACCGCGCGCTGACGCCCTATCTGCTCGAAGCGATGGTCATGCTCGACGCCGGCATGAAGAAGGAGACGATCGACAAGGCGGCGATCGATTTCGGCATGCCGATGGGACCGATCGAATTGGCCGACGAGGTCGGCCTCGACATCTGCCTGCACGTCGCCGAGATGCTGCGCACAAGCCTCAACCGCGACATGCCGGACGCGCCGCAATGGCTCAAGGACAAAGTGGCCAAGGGCGAGCTCGGCAAGAAGACCGGCAAGGGCCTCTACGACTGGAAAGGCGGGCATGCGGTCAAGGCGCATGAGGAGGCCGCGCCGCCGCCGGATACGATCGACCGGCTGGTCCTGCCGATGCTCGACGTGTGCGTGACTTGCCTGCGCGAGGGCGTGGTCGTCGGTGAGGATGTCGTCGACGGCGCGATGATCTTTGCCACCGGCTTTGCGCCGTTTCGCGGCGGGCCGCTGCATTACGCGCGAACGCGCGGCATCGCCGAGGTGCGCGACACGCTCAAGCGCCTCGCCGCGAAATACGGCCCGCGCTTCCAGCCCGATCCGGGCTGGGACACGTTGCAATGAGGCATTCGCCGGGCGCTCCGGCACGGTTCGACGATCCGGCGCGGCTTGCCGACGCCATCGTCGAGAAAATCGGCAAGACTCTCGTACTCGCTTTGCCGCTCGGCCTCGGCAAGGCCAATCACATCGTCAATGCGCTTTACGGCAAAGCGCTCGCCGACCCCTCCATCCGGCTGACCATCTTCACCGCGCTCACCTTGGAGCCGCCGCGGGTCAAGAACGAGCTGGAGCGCCGTTTCTTCGATCCGCTGTCGCGGCGGCTGTTCGCCGGCTATCCGCCGCTCGATTACGCGGCGGCGATCCAATCCGGCAAGGTGCCGCCGAACGTCGAGATCGATGAGTTCTTCTTCGAGGCCGGCCAATGGCTCGGCTCGCCCTATGCGCAGCAGCACTATATCTCCGCCAACTACACGCATGCGCTGCGCTGCGTGCTCGATCGCGGGGTCAATGTGGTCGGGCAATTGGTCGCCTATCGCGCCGAGGAGACGCAGCATCCCTACAGCCTCAGCTGCAATCCCGACCTGACGCTCGATCTCCTGGCGTTGCGCCGCGCCGGCCAGGTCGATTTTCTGTTTGCCGGGGAGACCAATTCGGAATTACCGTTCATGCCCGGCGCGGCGGCCATTGCCGCGGCCGAATTCGATCTCCTGCTCGACAGTGCGGCGACCGACTTCCCGCTATTCGCGCCGCCGCGCGAACCGGTCTCGCTCACCGACTACGCGGCCGGATTCCATGCCGCCAGCCTCGTTCCCGACGGCGGCACGCTGCAGATCGGCATCGGCTCGCTGGGCGACGCCGTCGCGCAAGGCTTGATCCTGCGTCATCGGCACCGCGCCGAATTTTGCAAGCTTCTCGCGGGACTGGGCCGTGACCCGGCCGGGGACGCGGCTATGCATACCGAGCCGTTCGACGTCGGGCTGTATGGCTGCACCGAATTGTTCGTCGAGGGCCTGCTCGACCTGTTTCGCGCCGGAATCCTCAAGCGCGAGGTCGACGGCGTCGTGCTGCACGCCGCGTTCTTTATCGGCTCGCGCGCTTTCCACCGGGCGTTGCGCGAGATGCCGCGCGAGGTCGCGGCGAAATTCGGCATGACCTCGGTCTCCTACGTCAACCAGCTCTACGGCGACGAGGACGCCAAACGCCGCGCGCGGACGAACGCGCGCTTCCTCAATGACGCGATGATGGCGACCGCGCTCGGTGACGTGATCTCGGATGCGCTCGAGGACGGCCGCGTCGTCAGCGGCGTCGGCGGCCAGTACAATTTTATCGCCCAGGGCTTTGCGCTCGAAGACGCGCGTTCGGCGATCCTGCTGCGCGCGTCGCGAACGGAGAGGGGCAAGACCCGATCGAATATCCGCTGGCGCTACGGCCACACCACCATCCCGCGCCATTTGCGCGACATCATCGTGACCGAATACGGCATCGCCGATATTCGCGGCAAAAGCGACCGTGACGTCATTGCAGCGATGCTGGCGATCACCGATTCCCGCTTTCAGGACGGGCTGCTGCGCCAGGCCAAGGATGCCGGCAAGATCGAGCCCGAATTCGCGCTGCCGAAGGCGGCGCGCGACAACACGCCGGAGGCGATCGAGCGCAGCCTGAAGCCGGCCGCCGACGCCGGCCTTCTTCCGGCATTTCCCTTCGGCACCGATTTCACCGAAGTCGAGCAGCGGCTCATTCCCGCCCTGCAGACGCTGAAGTCCGCCTCGCCGGCACGGCTCGGATCATTGCTCGTGCGCGGCCTCGTGGCGCGATCGGCGGATTCGGATTGCCTCGACCGGCTGGGCCTGGCGAAGCCGCGCAGCCTTGCGGAATGGCTCTACGCAGCCCTCGTCCGCGGCGCGCTGAATTTATCCTGACCGGCCGAACGCCGGCTCTAGCCGCCGCGCAGCCGCTCGAGCATGCGCCGCGCCGCCTGGCGATGATCGGCGGTCATGTGCGCGGCGACGAGATTGACCGCGGTGGCGAGCACGGCGGCATCGTCGGTGTAGCCGACCACCGGAATGTAGTCGGGGATCACATCCGTCGGCAGCACGAAATAGGCGATGGCGCCGAGGAGCACCGCCCTCACCTGCGCCGGCGTCTGCCGGTCGAAGGCGCAATAATGCGCCGCAAGCAGATCCTCGGCGAACGGCAAGCCGGCCGCGAGAGCCCGCAGCTTGCTCCAGAATCCGCGGCGGACGGCTTCCTCGTTGGCGGCGATGCGGCGGATGAACGCCTCGGCATCCTGCCACGATGCGGTATTCTGCCCGAATGGCATCGATCCCTCGCGCGATCTGACCCGCAAACATGGCTGCGAAAGGCGGCGTCCGCAAGGCGAAATGACCCCCCGCGGCCGCGAGGCGCCCGGGCCGGCCGAGTCAAAACCGCGCTGCCGTGTTAAAATCAACCATGCCTGCGGGATTGCCACACGGTCCATCGCTCGCCATGAAGCTTTGGCTGACCCGGCTCTTCAGCCGCGGGAGCAAGGCCGCCGCACCCGCGGGCGCGGAAGGTCACATAGCCGGCACCGCCATGAGCCTCGAGTCGATCGAGCACATGGTGCAGAACCGGATCAGACTATTTCTCCGGCACACCTGGCTCGTGACTTTTCTCGGCACCGTCGTCCTCGCCGGGCTCACCGGGCTCGCGGTCTATTACGTGACCAAGGACACCGTGATGAAGGTCGCCGCCGGCCCGGAGGGCGGCATCAACACCGAGTTCGTGCAAGCGCTGAGCAAGAAGATCGCCAAAGGGCGCGACAGGATAGACCTTCAGCTCGTCGGCACCGCCGGACCGAAAGCGACCGAGCAGGCGATCATCGATCATGACGCCGATCTTGCCATCCTGCCGAGTACCATCGGCAAATCGCCGGATTGGCCGGTCGTCGCTATTCTGCGGCAAAATGTGATGGCGCTGATCGTTCCCGCACCCGCGGTGGCGAAAGCCGCGCCGGGCACGGCGGCGAATGCCGCGGCCGAGAAGGCGGCCAAACCCGCCAAGAAAACCAAGAGCGCGAAGCCCGACAAGAAAACCGAGAAGGCCGACAAGACGGATCAAACGGACGATGACGGCAAGCTCACAAAAGTGACGCAACTCGCCGGGCGACGAATCGGCATCGTCAACGGGAACGAGGCGAGCGCGGATTTGCTCAATGTCGTGCTCGGGCACTACGGCGTGCCCCTCGACAAGGTGCAGATCTCGCAGATCGATCCGGCCAACCTCGCCGCCGCGATTCATAACGATCAGGTCGACGCGATCTTTGTGGCCGGACCGGCGACCGGCCGTTCGATCACCGACGCGGTCGCGGCGGCGACACGCGACGGCGCGGCGCCGAGCTTTATCGAGATCGACCAGGCCGAGGGCATCGCCAGGCGCAATCTCGCCTTCGACTCGATCGAGATCGACGCCGGCACCTTTGGCGGCAATCCGCCGACGCCGGCGGACAGCCTCAAGACCCTGAGCTTCCCCGAATATCTGGTGGCGCGGAACACGTTCAGCCACGCCGCGGTCACGACGCTGGCGCGCCTGATCTTTTCCTCGCGGCTTGCGCTCGCCGCCGCGATGCCGGGCGAAGTCAAGATCCAGGCGCCGTCGACCGACAAGGATGCCGCCGCCCTCGTGCATCCGGGAGCACGCGCTTACCTTAACGACGACGAGAAATCCTTCTTCGATCGCTATGGCGACCAAATTTTCTATGGCCTGTTGATCTTTCCGATCTTCGGCTCGGCGATTGCCGCCATTGCCACCTATTTCCGCGGCACTCATCGCACCCGCCGCCTGCGGCTGCTGCAGCGCCTTCTCGATCTCGTGCGCAAGGCGCACGCCGCGCCCACGCTCGAAGCGATCGATAAATTCGAGCGCGACGTCGACAATCTGGTAGTCGCCATCATCCACCAGAGCGAGCACGAAGAGTACGATCAGGCGGTGCAGATGTCGTTCTCGCTGGCGCTCGACCAGGTGCGCTTCGCGCTCGCCGCGCGCCGCGCGGCGCTCGTCGAGCAAGGCGGCGCGGAAAGCAAGCCGGGGGACAAGGCCGCGGCCGCATGAGCGGCGATTGCTTCCCTGCCGAAACCGACTATATACGCAGCGAATCGCGGGCCCCTTGGGGCCCGCAACGGTTTGACGCGACCCACCGCTGCCCACATGAACCTTCGCAATATCGCCATTATCGCCCATGTCGACCACGGCAAGACAACGCTGGTCGACCGTCTGCTACAGCAGGCGGGCTCCTTCCGCGACAACCAGCGGGTCGCCGAGCGCGCGCTCGATTCGAACGATCTCGAACGCGAGCGCGGCATCACCATCCTGTCGAAGGTGACATCGATCCTCTGGCAGGACGTGCGCATCAATATCGTGGACACGCCCGGCCACGCCGATTTCGGCGGCGAAGTCGAGCGCATCCTCAACATGGTCGACGGCGCGCTGGTGCTGGTCGATGCCGCCGAAGGGCCGTTGCCGCAGACCAAGTTCGTGGTCACCAAGGCGCTCAAGGTCGGACTGAAGCCGATCGTCATCATCAACAAGGTCGACCGGTCGGACGCCCGACCGATCGAGGTCGCCAACGAGGTGTTCGATCTCTTCGCCGCGCTCGACGCGAGCGAGGAGCAGCTCGATTTCCCGATCCTCTACGGCTCGGCCAAGCAGGGCTGGATGGCGTCGAGCGCGGCGGGGCCGAAAGATCAGGGCATGGCGCCGCTATTCAATCTCGTCATCCGCCACGTCGCGCCGCCTCTGGTCGAAGCCGGCCCGTTCCGCATGATCGGCACGATCCTGGAGGCCAATCCCTATCTCGGCCGCGTCGTCACCGGCCGCATCTTCTCCGGCGCGGTGAAACCCAACCAGGCGATCAAGGTCCTCGATCCCCATGGCGAGCTGATCGAGGAGGGACGCGCCACCAAGGTCCTCGCCTTCCGCGGCCTGGAGCGGGTGCCGATCGACGAAGGCTTCGCCGGCGACATCATCTCCATCGCCGGCCTGCCGGAGGCGACCGTCTCGCACACGCTCTGCGCGCCCGAGGTCTTCGCGCCGTTGCCGGCACAGCCGATCGACCCGCCGACGCTGGCCATGACCTTCCGCATCAACGATTCACCGCTCGCCGGTACCGAGGGCGACAAGGTGCAGAGCCGGGTGATCCGCGAGCGGCTGCTGCGCGAAGCGGAAGGCAATGTCGCCTTGCGGATCTCCGAATCGCGGGAGAAGGATTCGATGGAGGTCGCCGGCCGCGGCGAGTTGCAGCTCGGCATTCTGATCGAGACCATGCGGCGCGAGGGATTCGAATTGTCGGTGTCGCGGCCGCAGGTGCTGTTTCAGCACGGCCCGGCCGGCGATCTGCGCGAACCGATCGAGGAAGTCGTCGTCGACGTCGACCAGCCGCACACCGGAATCGTCGTGCAGAAGCTCGCCGAGCGCAAGGGCGAACTGATCGAGATGCGCCCGTCCGGCGGCGGCCGCGTCCGCCTCATCTTCTACGTGCCGACGCGCGGGCTGATCGGCTATCACGGCGAGCTCCTCACCGACACGCGCGGCACCGCGGTGATGAACCGGCTGTTTCACGCCTACGGACCGCACCGGGGCGATATTGCCGGGCGCCGCAACGGCGTCCTCATTTCCAACGATCAGGGCGACGCGGTCGCCTATGCGATGTGGAACCTCGAAGACCGCGGCCCGATGATGATCGAGCCGGGCTGGAAGGTCTATCGCGGCATGATCGTCGGCGAGCACACGCGCGACAACGACCTCGAGGTCAACGTGCTCAAGGGCAAGAAGCTGACCAACATCCGCACCCACTCCAAGGACGAGGCGATCCGGCTCACCCCGCCGATCAACATGACCCTGGAGAAGGCGCTGGCCTATATCCAGGACGACGAGCTGGTCGAAGTGACGCCGAAATCGATCCGGCTGCGCAAGAGGCTGCTCGATCCCCACGAGCGCAAGAAGGACGAACGGCGCAAGGAAGCCGAGCGCGTCTGAGTCCATTGCGATTCGAAGCCGGCCGGCAGCCGCGCCTTTGCCTCCACCAGGGCGCCGGCGTGCGCGAGAAGCCGGAATCCGGCGTCACAATCGGTAATAATCCCCGCCGAATGTGTCGCTTCGGCAACAGCCAATGACAGAATACGGGTCCGGCGCAAATTTTTTCGCGCCCGCTGATGGCATGACCGGGGCCGTTCGGCTAATAATTCCATCGTTAACCGATGGTGAATCTCGACCCTTGAATGCCGTGGAATCGCTTGGTTTGATGGCCCCAGGTTTGATCGCCCCAGGTTCGATCGTCCCATGAGCACTGTCCTCATCGAAATCCGTCGCGCCAGACCGGCTGATGCCGGTCCGGTCGCCGACGCGCACGATGAGGCCTGGCGGACCGCCTATCAGGGGATCATTCCGGGCGCCGAGCTCGACAAGCTGATCAACCGCCGCGGCCCCGCCTGGTGGGAAGGGGCGATCCGCAAAGGCAGCCGCATCACCCTCCTGCAGTTCGGCGACAAGGTATCGGGTTACGCCAATTACGGGCGCAATCGGGCGCGCAGCCTCTACTATGACGGCGAGATCTACGAGCTCTATCTGCGGCCGGAATTCCAGGGATTGGGCTTTGGCCGGCGGCTCTTTACCGCCGCGCGGCGCGACCTGGCGCAGAGCGGATTGAAATCGCTGATCGTGTGGGCGCTGTCGGAAAACGAGACCGCCGTCGAGTTTTATCGCGCGCTCGGCGGCAAGGCGGTGGCCCGCTCGTCGGAGAAGTTCGGCACCCGCGTGCTCGACAAGGTCGCCTTCGGCTGGAACAGCTGAGATCAAGGCCAGATACGTCAGCAGATACGTCAGACGACGCGGCGCACTTCCGTCGTCTGCAGCTGCGTCATCCATCCCTCACGGCGTATCGCAAAGCGGCAACGAGCGCCGTGTGTTCGCCCGCGACCCGAATTCGCTTCACGCGCGCTGCCGCCCCGCCGATCAGCGTCACCCGCCCTGCAGCGACGCCGAGCGTCTCGGCAACAAGCAGGCACAGCGCCGCATTGGCTTCTCCCGCCGACGGCGCCGCGCGCACGCGCGCCTTGAGCATGGCGCGGCCGTCGGCCCGGCGCTCGATCCCTTCGATGGCATCGCGACCGCCGCGCGGTGTGAGGCGCACGTCTACGACGACGCTGTCGGCCGCCGCCGTCCATGGCTCGCGAACCGCGGCACTCAATAGACGTTGGGAATGATGTAGAGCGCGATCACCCGCTGAATGAAGATGATGATCAGAAACAGGATCACCGGCGAGATGTCGATGCCGCCGAGATTCGGCAGCAGGTTGCGGATCGGGCGCAGCGCCGGCTCGGTGATGCGATAGAGAAATTCACCGATCATGCCGACCACTTGGTTGCGCGTGTTCACCACGTTGAACGCCACCAGCCAGGAGAAGATCGCCGCGGCAATCACGATCCAAAGGTAGAGATCGAGAGCCAGATAGATAACGTCGAACAGGGCGCGCATGGATGCTTTCGCCAGTGAAGACGGAGGAACCTAGCGATTTGTGCCGGCGCGAACAAGCGCGAGCAGGGTGAGCGCCCGGCGCCGATCCTTGACACTATTCGGCCTCGGCCCTAAATGGCCCCGAACTCGCCAAAAGCCGGCACCAATCGGCCTGATCGTGCCCGCGGCGGGGGCCGTAGCTCAGATGGGAGAGCGCCGCAATCGCACTGCGGAGGTCAGGGGTTCAAATCCCCTCGGCTCCACCAATCATTTCAATGACTTAAGGTCACGATCCATTTGGTGGCGAATCGCACCGGAAGCGTACCGGAAGCAGCCGGATCGAAGTCGACTTGGCGAGTTGCGCTGGACAGGGAGACTTCATTTCACCGGCTCAGTCGCCCCACCCCAAGCCGAAGCTTTCTCGCACTCGAAGCGAAGTCGTATCGAGACGCGTAAGTGAAACTCTCCCGCACATGATCGCTGCGTGGTGTGCTTGCGACATTCGATAATATTGCAGACAGTGCCGTCTGGGTTGCGAGACCAAGTCACGCTACCGATGTTGCCGTCCAGTCGCTGGCTTAAGCAAAATGGCATGCGTGCGCCTAATGATTCTGCCGCACCGACCATGAAACACCCGTCCGAGAATCAGATCCAGGAGGTTCTTGCCGGTCTCGTCGAGCGCGTCACGTACCATAATGTCGAGAACGGCTTTTGCGTTTTGCGAGCCAAAGCGCGGGGGCATCGTGATGTCGTGACCGTTGTCGGCCATGCCGCAACCATCGCCGCCGGCGAGTGGATCACGGCGTCCGGTGAATGGGTCAACGATCGGACCCACGGCCAGCAGTTCAAGGCGCGGTTCCTGCGCACCTCGGCCCCGACCTCGGCCGAGGGCATCGAGAAGTACCTGTCGTCCGGCATGATCCCAGGCATCGGTCCGGCCTACGCCAAGAAGCTACTGCGCGCCTTCGGCGAGAAGGTGTTCGATGTGATCGAGGCAGCGCCGGACCGGCTGCGCGAGGTCGACGGCATCGGGCCAGTTCGCGCTGCCAGCATTCTCGCCGCCTGGGCCGAGCAGAAAGCGGTACGGGAGATCATGGTGTTCCTGCACAGCCACGGGGTCGGCACGGCACGGGCAGTGCGCATCTACAAGACCTACGGCGCGGACGCCATCCAGGTCATGACCGAAAACCCGTATCGCCTGGCGCGCGACATCCGCGGCATCGGCTTCAAGACGGCCGACGCCATCGCCATGAAGCTCGGCATCGAGAAGACCGCCATGGTGCGGGTCCGCGCTGGTATCTCCTATGCACTCACCGAGGCCATGGATGAGGGACATTGCGGCTTGCCGACTGAAGAACTGATACCGCTTGCCGAGAAGTTGCTCGAGGTTCCGCGGGAGCTCATCCGCACTGCGCTCGATCTCGAGCTGCAGGAGGGCACGGTGGTCGCCGACCGGGTTGGCGAAACGCCGTGTGTATTTCTGGCCGGCCTGCATCGGGCGGAGCGCACCATCGCCGAGCGCCTGATCCGTCTTGCGAACGGCAAGCTGCCTTGGCCCTGGATCGATCCGGGCAAGGCCTTGCCGTGGGTCGAGGGGCATATCGGTCTTGCCCTTGCCGAAAGCCAAGTCGCCGCGATCCGGCTCGCACTGATGTCCAAGGTGTTGGTCATGACCGGCGGCCCCGGCGTTGGCAAAACGACCATCGTCAATGCCATTCTGCGCATCCTCGCGGCGAAGGGCACCGACCTTCTGCTGTGCGCTCCGACCGGCCGCGCTGCGAAGCGCATGACCGAGGCGACTGGCTTCGAGGCCAAGACCATCCACCGGCTGCTGGAGGTCGACCCTAAGGGTGGTGGCTTCAAGCGCGGCGACGACTACCCGCTCGACTGTGACCTGTTGGTTGTCGACGAGACCTCCATGGTCGATGTCATGCTGATGCAGGCGCTCATGAAGGCGGTGCCGGACAAAGCCGCCCTCTTGATCGTCGGCGACATCGACCAGCTACACTCGGTCGGCCCCGGCCAAGTGCTGGCCGATATCATCTCATCCGGCGCGGTGCCAGTGGTGCGCCTCACCGAAGTATTCCGGCAGGCGGCGCAAAGCCAGATCATCGTGAATGCACATCGTATCAATCAAGGTGTCATGCCTGATCTCCGGAAACCCGACGCCGAAAGCGACTTCTATTTTGTCGAGGCCGACGATCCCGAGACCGCAGTTCCGCGCATCATCGAGCTGGTCAAGGCCCGCATCCCGCGCCGCTTCGGTCTCAATCCTATCCGCGATGTCCAGGTTCTCTGTCCGATGAACCGGGGCGGCGTCGGAGCGCGCTCCCTCAACATTGAACTCCAGGCCGCATTGAATCCGGCGGGCGAGCGCAAGGTCGAGAGGTTTGGCTGGACCTTTGCGCCCGGCGACAAGGTCATGCAGATCGAGAACGACTATGACAAGGAAGTCTACAACGGCGACATTGGGTTTGTGGCGGAGGTTGATCCTGACGAAGGCGAACTCACTGCCAGCTTCGACGGGCGCTCGGTCACCTATGGCTTTGGTGAACTCGACGCCCTGGTGCCGGCATACGCCGCGAGCATCCACAAGAGCCAAGGTTCGGAATATCCAGCCGTAGTGATTCCGGTCATGACGCAGCACTACGCTATGCTGCAGCGTAATTTGCTCTACACCGGCGTCACCCGCGGCAAGCGGCTTGTCGTTCTGGTTGGGCAGAAGAAGGCCGTCGCTATCGCTGTTCGCAACGTCTCGGGCCGGCGGCGCTGGTCGAAGCTGCAGGAGTGGTTGCGCCCTCGTCCACCCGCCTCACAGCAGATCGGTATAGCGGGTTGAGCGGCGGTGGCAGTGCGTTTTCTTCAGGATCCGCTGGCGGCAGTCGATCTTTCGGACCGATAGCCATCATTACGCTGCTTGGTAGTATCGGGAGCTCGTGAACGCACGCCCCAAACCACGCATACGATGGTCCAGAGCCGGTTGGAATGACGAAACCTTGCCAAGGTTGGGGTCGAGGGTTCGAATCCCTTCGCCCGCTCCAGATTTCTCAATGGCTTAGCTACATTTCGCGTTGGCGCGGCGGACGCCTAGCTAGCACATAGCTAGCAGCTAATCACCATGTTGACTCACCCCCGGCCTGGGTAAGCAGCCGGATCAAACTCCATCTCGGTCGAAGATCGACGTGGTCCGATCAGCTCGCGCAAAATTCGACATGTCGCCAGCTGGGAGCAACCTTTTCCGCCGCGTCTTTTTTATTTTTCGAACGGGGCTTTTCTTTTTCTGGATTTCCTTTTTTTCGTTTTCTGGATTTCTTTTTTCTTTTTCGGAGAGCGCGGAGAGCGTAGCCCCCATCACGTTTTGCCAATTGCCCGGCTCGGCCAAGCATAACCCCGTACCTGAGCACAACCGGGACTGGCCCTTGATGGCCCGGCGCGCGTACAAACCAGTTGTTACCGTCACGCGCAACCGACGTGGCGCCAAACTTGGCAACCAGGAAGCGGCCGACGGCGTCGAGCGAATCCGAGCTGACACGGGCCTCGAGCCGGAGTTTCATGGCAGCGTCCAGCGGAAGGGGTCAGGGCACCGCACTCGAAATTCGGTTACGGCCACTCCAGCCGGTGATGGCCTGTTCTGGGCTGTATTGTTTTCTTTGAATATTTTGGCGCGGCCGTCCATCACGTGGCGCTGTCTGTCGTGCGCTGCTACCGAGTTGGGTAGCAAAATGGTAGCACGACGTTCAGTTTTCGTTCGGTCAACAAATTGGGTTTTTGCGGATGCTGGCAAGGTGGTTTTCTGCGGCGACGCTCAAGGTATCGGCGGATGCCGGCGGAGGGCTAGGATCGGCGCTCGCGCTTTAGAAATATCCGGCGCCAACTCTCGCGCAGGCGTCCGTTTGATCTGCAACTGCCCCTGTAAGTACCTGACAAGTCAACTTAATCTTCCCCTAAAGCTTGCTGCCATTGACCTACGGGATACCCGTAGTTGCGGGCCATGCCAACCCAAAATCTATTGGCAAACAGCTCGATAAACTCTACGTAACGCGCAACGATCTGATGCATGAGGCAAAGGCCGTTCGACGATCGGAACTCGATGAACTCCGAGCAATCGTGCGAGATACCCTTGTCGCTCTAATATCCAAAACCTGATTGCGGTGATTATCTACGACCAATCGCGGGCTTTCACGATGGTCTGGCTTTGCGGAGTAGACGGTTTCAAGAGCCGATGGTGCGCCGTGCTGCGGAACTTCGATACCGGTGAACTCCGCGCGCGAGTGGTGTCATTCCAAGACCTTTTGGAACTTCCTGAAAATCCTGCAATCATTGCAATAGATGTGCCTATTGGCTTGCTGGACGTGACCCCTCCGGGAGGGAGAACATGCGAACGCCTCGCGCGCGAAATTGTTGGAGCACATCGCGCCCGCTCCGTGATCTCGACTGTCGGCCGCGCTGCGCTTGCAGCGACCACCCGAGCGGAAGCCGACCTTGTAAGCAGAGCTGCTGGGGGAATTGGTATTTCCGCGCACTCCTGGGGGCTAAAGGATAAGCTCCAGGAAGTGGATGACATGATCACTCCGGCCTTACAGCAAGTCATCCACGAGGTCCATCCCGAACTATCGTTTCGGGAAATGGCTGGTCGGCCATTAAGTCACAGCAAAAAGACCCCTCAAGGCGAGCAGGAACGTCTTGCTACGTTGATTAGGAGCTTCCCAAAAGAAAGCGTTACCAATACGCCGCCGGCGCTACGTGCCGGGCGAGGTGACTTTTTCGACGCCTGCGCCGCGCTATGGACGGCAGGGCGCATTTATCGGGGTACGGCAAAACGCGTCCCCGATTTGCGCGTGCTCGATGCGCAGGGCCTCGACATGGCAATGTGGTTTTAACCGACGCGTCAGAATGATGAATTGACTTGGCAAACGCAAACGCGTCGGTGGGTTCACATCACTCTTCTTTCCAGGGCTTCCAAAATGCTTCCGCGCAAGAGACGACAGTTGGGTCGCTGCTGATCGGCTTGACAGCCACACCCGTAGCTAGTGCAAGAAGCTCCATGCATTCCGCTGTCAGAGCGCCGAAGGCGAAGACATCGGCATAAGCCGGGGTCTCAATGTCCTCGGGCTCACCAAGATGCGCAGTGTACTTATGCCGAAAATGTGTAATCTGTGCTTGCCTATGATCGCCATTACATTTGGCGAAGTGCGCTTCAAATTCAGCGACCTTTTCTTTCCCGCCGTCACGAGTGGTGAAAATCTGGCGTGTCGCATTATTCTTCAGCAGCGCCAGTACCGCCCGAAGATGCAAGTCGCCATGCTTCGGCTCCGCATAGGCACGGGCGATTAAGGTCACAAGCCGAGCAATGAGCGCATTCTGAACCGCGGAAGCTGCCCTTTTGGCGCCAGCCGCATCAAGTTGTTTGTTCACACCGCCAGTATTTTGCTGTCGAGCAAGTGCAGTCAGCACAGTGATCTCGACTGCGTCTCCCAGCGCCTGTTCTGCAATCTTCCGTACGGTTTCCTCAGGGCGAGGTTTGTGAGGGTCCGTTGCCATCGAGCTTCGCACTCCACCGACGCAGTATGCGCCGGCCCTAAACCTCCCCAATCGCCGTGCGAGCCACAAGCCCTACCTTCACGGCGCACGTTATTGTGCGGTAATGCTTGTCACCAAGTACGTCGTAACCTACATGAAGAGCTACATTGTGCGGATAGTTCAATGACTTCTCGCCAAAATCCCAAACGACAACATCACCACGTTTGGCAACGATACCTCAAGTCTTGGACCGCCAGCGACGGCGCAATCTGGTGCCTACAAAACGGACGTACATTTGCGACTGGCACACCGGTCATCGCGGTGGAGAAAGACTTTTATAAGCTGCACAAGGTTACCAACGATGACGTTGAGCTAATAAAAGCGCTCTTTGACAAGGGGCACCCTCTGTCAAAGAGAAATCACGCCAGCCTGCTCAATATGGTAATGGCACCATTCCAAATCACAGAGCAAGTGAAGAACCCTCAGCAGCGCGCGACAATCGAGCAGCTGCTGGATGATTACGCATCGGACGTTCTCGAAGATTACCACGCCAGTATCGAAGCATCGTTCATCCCGTCTTTGGAGAGCGCTTTGAACGGGGACATCAGCTTCTACATCGACGATGAACGGTGCATCCCCTTCCTGAACTATCTGTGCACGCAATTAATGCGGACCAAGGGCGTCAAGGAACGGGCAATAAAGCTGTGCGATGCAGACAAGAGCGCCAATCTTAGCCGCGTATGGAACGTCCTGATCCACATGTTCGCCACCAACATTGGCGCCAGTCTCTACCTGGAACGCAAACAGCGGAAGCTAATTCTCGTCCGGAACCACACAGACGTGCCATTCATTACTGGAGACCAACCCGCGATTAATCTGAAAGGAACTCGACCGCGTCCGCCTGAAAACCTCTCCATTTACTATCCGGTATCGCCGCAACTCGCGCTCCTCCTGGCCGATGTTGGTGAGCAGCCGCTGTTTTCTGCCGAGGGCCTAACAGCTGCGCAGGCTTCGATGCTCAACACAAAGCTGTTCGAAGCTTCCTACAAACAGGTATTCGCCCAAACAGAGGGATCGCTAAAGGCTCTGCGCCGCGAATGAGCCAGCGCTCGCGTCGGAGACGGAAAGGTGTGCTCGCGCTCGCAAAGCCTTACGCAGCAGTTGTGGCGTGTCGCGCTTGATCTCCGTCGAGCCGCCAGCATTACTCTGGGTAAAAACCGGGTCAGTGAAGCCAGCGGTACTTTCGTCCGCGCTCCAGGATGATCGCAGCTATCTCCCCACCAATTTCATTATCGCCGGTCCAATCTCTGACTGCTGTGACATACATTCGGGCCATGGTGGCCAAAAACGTTGGTCGATTGTTGCCTGGATCGGCGAACTTGCTGCGTAGAATAATGGACCTGTCAGAGCTATACGCATTGACCTCTTGAATGATTTCCTCATGACCGCCGGTTGAGATGTCGTCGCCCGACTGCATTCTATTCACGATTTTCTTGAAGACCGAGGGCGTCTCCTGTTGAATTTGAGCGACGGCCCCAACAACGCCTCTTGTATCAGCGTGACCTAGAAAGACGCCGCTTGCTGCATCGGGCCTCATGCCGTTTACAAGCGCGGGATCGGTCTTCCAAAGCATTTCAATGTGCGTGCGCATTTCAGTGGCCCAACTTGATGCCAATTCGTACGGATCGACGGGGGCAACGTGCTGAGCAAATATTTTCTTAGCAACCTCGGTGGCGTTAAACCCCTCCCCGATAGAAATTCCCTGACAAAGAAAAATCGTATAGGCATCCAGCGGAGCTATCTTGATAGCGTCATCGCGATGACTACCTGGATAGTTCGCACGGCTGTCGATTGCTGCAACCGCAAAGTCGTCTTCGAGGTGAACGAAATAGAACGTGCCGTGAGCGACAGCGTCCCGATCCCTAATTTTTGTCATTGTAGTGACGCCGTCTGCTCGTAGCCGCGGTACTCACTCCTCCTCAAATCCAAAGTCGGTGACGCGCAGGCTTGCGGCATTGTCGCGTACGACGGTCTCGACATCCTCCGAGAAGCCATCGACGGTCTCAGCGGCTATATCGAGGGTCAGCGTAATTGTCGTTCCGCGCGCTCGATCCAGCTCGCTTAGGATCGATTGGGCGATGTTGCTGACTTGTGGTGTTGGACGGTTGGGGTCGAGGGTGACCTTAGCGTAGAAGCGCCTGGGGCGAGCGGCCTTATGTGCGCCAGCAGGCAGCGGCCCAGAAATGGATGGCTGCCCCGTAACGGTTTCACCAGTATTGCCTGTATCAATTGGAGCTGGGTGCGGCGCTTGCTCAGCCAGTTGTGCATCGGCAACCTCGCGGCGGACCAATAAGGCGTCCGAGTTGAGGTCGATAGTGACCAATTGCGCGAGCCTCAAGCCAACATACTCTCCCTTCGCCTCATCGAAGTGGTCCGCGATTGCGTATTTGGCGTCTGATCGCGCCAACGCCTCACTAATCGCCTTGGCAAGAACCTGCGGCTCTCGCAGCTTTGACAGATACGGAAATTGCGCGAACCACTCACGAAGCTGGCGGACGGAGACGTGTGGCTGGGTCGGCTGCCAGACTTTACTGAGATCATTGTCGAGGACGCCAAGCCGCGCAACGATGAGACCATCGTCCTCGCACTTCTTCCATGCGAGCTGTGCTAGAGGAATAGGATCGCTGCCCCGATTGGTCAGCGCAACTGTTTCTAGGTCGAAGCCACGCGCCGCGTTTGGGCTGCCTGCTTGTGGTTCTTGCGGAAGCAGCAAGTGCTTCCACCCGCGACGCACGGCATTGAGGGCCGCGGTCTCCTGTTCGACAAGCTTCTTCTTAGCGTCGTCCTCCTGCGCAGGCGGCAATTGCAGAATGCCACGTGCATCCCGCACGATTGAGACCCAGGCGAGCTTCTTGCGGACGACGTTCTGGATATCTTCGAGAGCCGCCTGATCCGCCGCCAGGAATGCGAGCCGATTTCGATTGCGTCGCTGGCCTGGACCCTTGTGTTCCAAAATGTCGGCGGCGAGCTTCATCGCAGGCGTATCTTGGTCGCGACCCCGGTGCCACGCCGATGGGGCCAGCAGCACGAGCGCCGCCTCGTAGGCGTCCTCGACGCCGAGAGGATCGTCGGGGGCGCCATGCACGCGCAGGAAACCGGTGCCCTTGTGTCGCTCCTCTGCGCGAACCAACGTGACTATGTCTGCCTCGACCTCTGTGCTGGGTAGTCCTTTGGCCCGGTCTTCGGCTTCCTGGTTGAGGGAGGCGATCGGCGAGAACCAGTAATTTTCACCCGCGTTGTAGAGATAGGCAGCATTCTCGCCAAGCCGGCGCAGCGCCTCAGAGAACTGCGACGGCTGCTCGCCAGGAACGGCACAAGCTAGCCGGAGGCGAGCAATTTCCATTCCCTTGTTGGTAGACCCGTGAGGCGCGGTGGCCATAAATAATGCTGTTGCCGCGCGCGTCACGGCCTTGTTCTTACCGATTGACGGAGACCGCGCCTCGATCTGTGCAGGTTTTGAAAGGTCGCCGGCAACCTCTTTGGAGATCACTGCATCGTAGCCCGGCGGGAGCGGCACGAGCGCGTTGGTTCGCACCTTATCGTCGGTCAACGGAACGTCGCCTGGCAGGATCATCGGCGCGGCGTGGCCGTCGCGCCATAGCCTATAGACAATCTGCGCCATCATCTTGAGGACTCCGCGGGTCTTTTGGAATTTTTCGAGCCCGCCCCAGTCGGCTTGCAACATCAGGAACAATTCGGGATGAACGGGATATGCCGCGACCATCTGCACCTCGTAGGCTCGGTCGCGCACACCGCTGGGAAACTCCCCTGCATTGTTTTTATAGTAGCTCGCGAACGCCTTGACGGCTTGATCGCGAGCCTTTTCGCCTTCAGGGTCGAACTCCTGGAATAGGCGGCGGCGAATGATCTCGAACGTTTCGGTGCCCTGCGCCGGCGCCCAGGCCGACTGCACACGACCAAACACCTTTTCCAGAGCTAACAGAGCCTCGCGGCCGCGCTGATTGCCGACCTCGGCGCCACTCTCAGGCAGCGAGCCGACCACCAACACGCCGGGGACAGCATTGGCGGCTTCGGTGAGCGACTGCAGAAACGAAATGAAGCCGTCGTAGGGGATGCCTTCGAGGTTCCGCGCGTATGCTACCACTTCGTCAAGGAGGATGAGGCACGGTGCGGCCTGCTTCAAAATGGCGATCATCGCCTCGGAGCCGGGGTTGGTGCGCGCCTCGTCGGATGACTTGATGGTCTCGTAGGCTTTCCAGCCACCGAGCTTTACCGCGATCAGACCCCAAAGACTTTTGACCGAGCGCGCGCCCTCCACCGTGAACGGCTGGTTGGCGCCAGCAGCAGTGCCGACGAACACGACGGGCTTCGAGCGCATCGGTAGCGTTGCCACGCCCGCCTCCTTGAAGATGTCAGCAAGGCCGGGCAGCGTCTCCGGGTTCTTGGCGTTCGCAAGGTGGTAGAGCGCCAGCAAGGTGTGCGTCTTGCCACCACCGAACGAGGTCTGCAGCCCGATGACGGGATCGCCGCCCTTGCCGGCCAGTCGCTCGATCGCGCTCTGCAGCACTTTCCGCAAGCCGCCGGTGATGAAAGTGATGCGGTAAAACTCGCGAGGATCGCGGTAGGTCTCTGCCCCTTCGCCGCGGCTCACGGTCGAGAGGTCGGCGGCGAATTCGGCTTCCTGGAACCGGGCGGCCATTACGTCGGCATGGGGCGGAGCTACGTCGCGCCAGGGCTTCCACGTGTATTTGCTGTCAGCGAGGTCGAGCGTCTGCTGAGGCGGGACCCCGATGGTATTGGCTACCACCTCGGTCGACACACCCATAGCTTCAGCCATCGCCTTGGTCTGATCGTCAAGCAATGCCTTAATGCCGGCGGCCGACTTTGGCTCGATCGCCTCGACCACCGCTTGGATCGAGCGGAGGTACGAGATCGCGTCGGTGTCTGCGATCGTGTCGCTGGCGTGCGCCATGTCGTTGCGCGCAGCGAGTGCCAGCGAGACACGACCGCATCGAAACCATCGTGCTCGAAGCGCTGATCGAGGCCACCTACACCAAGGAGCGGGCGCAACATCGGCTCCGCGCGCTCGCGAAGGCCGGTTTTATTTTTCTGGCGCGGGCAAGTTTTCCGGTCGGGTTTCTTTATTCTATTTTTCGGAGAGCGAGCAGAAGCAAGGGGATTCACTGTTTTCCAAATTGCCGGCGACTGCGGCCCCGGCCCCGTACCTCACAGGATGGGTGCCGCGCGCAATCCGGGGACCGCCGGTCGAAATAAATACGATGCTTGGAATTCACGGATAGGTTTTCAGGTTTTTCTAGCTTTTTCTATTTTTGTGGTCTCATGTTTCCCGGTTGAGACAGAGCATGCCGAAAGGCCCTGCGCCATTTTCTCAAGACCCGGCAGGTCATTGTTGACCCCCTAGCAAAATAGCGCCCCGGCGATCACGCTGCTGGGGCCGTTCACTCCGGCGCGCAAATGCGCGCGCACTTGATCCAATCGAGCGTCGGCATTGCCGCCGGTTTGTTCATGCGAACCGCGCAGTCCGGGTCCGCCGACGGCGCAGGGCAGATTGCATAATCGGCATTATGCGAACCATGCGTCTACAAACGAAAAGTCGTCACCGACGCCCTGGCGATGGCGATCTGGCGACGAGGCAAGCCCGACGCGCTGCTGCACCACTCCGATCGCGGTAGCCAATACACCAGCGAGCAGTTCCAGAAGCTGATGGCTGATCACGGCATCGTCTGCTCGATGAGCCGCTCAGGCAATGTTTGGGACAATGCGGCGATGGAGAGCTCCCTCTCGTCACTGAAGACCGAGCGCACAGCGCGCAAGACGTATCGGACGCGGGTACGAGGCAAAGGCTGATGTCTTCGACTACATCGAACGCTTCTACAATGCCAGACGCCGACACTCGACAATCGGTTACAAAAGCCCCATGGAGTTCGAGATGCAGGCGCAATTAACTTAGGCGGGTGTCAACCAAACCGGGTGCAGGCCAGTCTGACCTCCGCAATCTGAACTCCATCGTGGACATCAAGATGTCAAACGAAATAAATCTCTAGGAATGGTCGCGTTGGGACTGCCATTCGAACACTCAAGCATTCCGGAGACGCCGCTCACGATTATTGCGAATTAATCGAACGTCGCGTGACTTCGCCTGGGTAACGTACTGATTAAGCTGACCCGCGTTCGCAGTGACTTGCTGCCAAGTAATCCAGAGTGCAAACCCAGATTGAACATTGTCGTGCAGACGAGGCGGGACTGTAGCTGCTCTTGTTTGGGGATCGACCGGCGCGCTCGGTAAACGAACGCCGATCAATCCATGCTCTTTGTCGAGTGTCGCTTTTATTTCCCAGTCCACATATTTACGACCCCAGGTGTCTTTCCCCACCAAAACGATCGTACATGAGCTGCCGCTGATGAAGCTATCTCTGATGCGCTGAATAACGTAATCTGTATTGTCACTGTCCAAACTGCGATCCAACGAATTATCGTAGATAGCTTCGTAGGTGTCGTGAAACGCCTTCGAGAAAGCGTCGTAGTACGCTTGATCGCCGTGGTGATGGTAACTGATAAAGACTTTGTGCTTTACCGGCCTTTGGGCGTAGGCCCTAAAAAGGTCACTGGCGGACATAAGTCACCTTCCTTGAAGGTTTTACATCTAAAGACCTTTTCCGTCGTCTTCGTCCCGCTCGTAGTCGAAATCGAATTGGTACTGATCGCCAAATCGAGGATAGTACGCGTCCATCTTGTCGATGAAATCGTGATAGTCGCAACTAAGCTTCATAAATGCGACTGTCGCTCCAAGATGCTCGCGTAATTTCGGGTACCCGATGTTCCGCGTCAGTCCTTGAGAAAGCGCCCCCTTTCGTCGTCCAGAATCCGTTTTTGGAATCACTTTCTTGAGCTCTTCGAGCACACCAGGGGCGAGCCGCTTATAAACAATGTCATTTGTAAGCGCACCGAAATATTGCGGGCGCTTCACCGAGTCTCGCGGATAATCCAGCCCGCGCAATCGGAACAGTTGCGCGTAGTATTCGTCTGGAAAAGTCTTCACCCAAGCCTGCAACTCTTTCGCAACAAACGCTTCCAATATTCGCGCCAATGCATCCTTGGCGCGATCACGTTGAAAGCCGGTCGCTTCATCGACGAGTGCGATGATGCCAACTCTCGCTACCCCTCGGACAAGGACCTCACATTTTGCCGCAATCCCTAACTGTTGCGCTTGGAGGGCCCCGGCCTCTCGAGCCTTCAGAACAGCTTCGCAAACGTCGGCTAGCAACGTCGCTTCAAAACCATGTGCACGTACTCCGCTAGGAGTAAAAAATGGAAGCGGGTTCGAGACCTTCTCAACCAAATCCTTTGATATGAAGGAGTTGATACCTTTTCGGCTCACAAATAGTTCGAGGCGGTTCATGCCGGCGATCATTGAGCCACCCCGCGCCATCCCTAGCGCACCGGTGAAGCCCGCCTGCGTCAACACACGAACGTCATTTTCCAATACGTAGCAGGGAATCTCGATATCGCCGATGATGAGCGGGTGATCTTCTGAGCCGTGCGTGGCGCGTGCAGGTTCGCTGCCCCATCGACGGCGTGCTGCCATGCGGGCGATTTCTGCACGCCGCTCTGGCGACAAGACCTCCGCGCGTCGTGCTCCGCCTATCTTGCCTGCCTTGCGCTTGGTCTTATCCAAGATGCCCCCCTTTTTTGCTGCTTAGCACCATACTAAACATGCTTGACAGAATCGCTTCCGTCAAGCATGTTGAAAATCCGCTAAGCATGCGCGGTCGCCCATACTTAGTGCGCTTCTGAGATGAACTCGTACGCTGACGCAGGTTCGCATGTCTAAACTCAAAAACGTCTTCATCAGCCATCACCACGCTGACGACGACCATGTCACAAGGCTTACCGACATGCTCAAAAGAAACGGATTTGAGCTGCGGAACAGTTCAATCCGTGCGAAACCATCCAACCAAGCCCGTTTAGACAAAGGGCTTGTCAAGGATGAAACGATTAAGCGCCTGTTGCGCATGAAAATGTCGTGGGCGTCCACGATTGTGGTTCTCATTGGCAAAGAGACGCACAAGCGTCCCTGGGTTGATTGGGAAATAAGAATGGCTAACAGGCTGGGAAAGCGCATCGTCGGCGTTTACACCCGTGGCGGAACAGCGGCCGACGCCCCCCCGGCTTTGGATGACTACGAGAGCGCGCGGGTAAACTGGAATCCCGAAAGCATCATCGACGCGATTGAAGGGAGGGATATTCCATTTCAGAACCCTGGTGGCGGCGAGCGCCAACCTATTCACGAGCCTACCAATAAAAGCTGCTAGTGCCCTGTGCCCAAGGTCTATATCTACGTCGTGAGGTATGATCTCGGTTTTGCGCCCAACCCGTTTGGCGGAGTCTGTACGTTCGCCTGCTGTATGCCCGTTATACGTCGGACCGCTGACGTTGGGGATTGGCTCATCGGTATGGGCGGACGCGATCTGAAGGCTACTGGCCGATGTATTTACGCGATGCGCGTGACGGGCGACTTGACCTTTAATCAGTACTGGAATTCAGAGCGGTTCAGAGGAAAGCGCCCGATCCGAAACGGCAGTAGAAGAACTATGGTGGGCGACAACATTTATCGAACCGATCGCAAAAGTGGGGGGTGGCTGCAGGAAAATTCCGTTCATAGTCAGCCAAGCGGCCAACAAGACCCAGACAATACGAGGCATGACACCCAGACCGATCGGCTCTTGATCTCAGAAGAGTTCTTATATTTTGGCGAAAATGCACCGATGGTGCCGGCCAAGCTGCTCTGGAAAATTGGTTATAGAAACGGCAGAGGGCATCGCGTGTTTACGGAGAAAGAGTGCGAGACGTTGCTGGAGTGGATAAAGGTCCAAGCAGGGCAGCAGGTGAATCAGGTTCTAGGCGACCCTTTCCAATTCCGTGAAAGTGGAAAGCGATACTCTAAGACTCGTAACAGATTGATCTAGAGCCGAGCGAACGCATAACTGTGTGGTGTCACGCTGACGCCAGCTGCGATACGCAAGAGCCCGTCGTGGCCAATCGTCGTAACGGACGCATAGTATAAGCCCTTAGGCTTGCGCAGTCCGCCGCCGATTCTGATTGCAGCAGAATTGCCGGCAAAGGCGATGTCAGGAGTGCAGTTCGAACCAACACCGCAAGGCTCATTGGGCGATGCCGAGCTATCGGAATATAAGCTTTGCCGCGGCCGGGAGCGTGATCGACATACTTGATCACGGTTCAACCGTCGTCGTTCGTGGTAATGCGACGCGTGAGCTGGTCGGGAGGCTCACCACGCTTGAACAGCCGCTCGAGCGGTATCTTTTTCTACCCAAGCGCCATAACGATGTCTTCGCGCAATTTGCAGAGACCATGTGGGTGCTGGCCGGTCGCGATGACGTCGCTTGGTTGTCGAGATACCTGCCAAGGGCTCCAGATTATTCCGATGACGGGCGAACATGGCATGCGGCTTATGGGCCGCGTCTCCGACGCTGGGCCAAAGATGTCGATCAATTGGATGAAGTCCGGAGGCTGCTGAGCGAGGACCGAGAGACTCGGCGGGGGGTCATGGTGCTTTTTGATCCGGCGCGAGACTTCGTTGATTCCAAGGATGTCCCTTGCAACAATTGGCTTAGCTGGATTGCACGAGACGGCAAGCTCCACCTGAGCGTGGCCGTGCGCAGCAACGATGCCATGTGGGGATTTTCGGGCACCAACGCGTTTGAATGGAGCATCCTGCAGGAGTTGATGGCTTACTGGCTGGGACTTGAGGTCGGCAGGGCAGTATACTTTGCTATGTCGTTTCACCTCTACGACAATCATTTCAGCAGAGCCAGACAGATCGGCGAAGGATTTCATGGTCTGACGCCTTACGACATCGGAATCGGCCGGGCTGTCTTCCAGACCCCTTGGAGGGATTTTTCAGCGAAGCTCGATCAATGGTTCGCGCTGGAAGAATTAATCCGTTCGAACCCTGATGGCCCACTCTTCGTACACGGTCGCACGGGGGACCCGCTCCTTGATAGCGGTCTCGCGCTTGTTCAGGTCCATTGGGCCCACCAGCAGTGGTGCGTTGAGCGGCTGGCGAAGGAGCTCGCTGCCCTACCTTCGGACGACTATGTCGCCGCCATGTATGAGCAACTTGGTCGGACATACCCGACCCTAAGACAGAACATTGCCCAGCCGCCTATTGCACGCTTCGTTGAGACCTGCCGCAACCGCACCTCGAACCTTCCAAGCGCGTTCAAGACCGCTGTGAAACGGCTTCATGCCGTGAAGGATCGGGCCTACGGCAGCGCCTGGAAGCGCCGCGGCGAGCTGGTCAGTATTCTTCCCAACATTGCGCGAAAGTCCGACCGACTGGAAACGGTGGTCACGACGGGCGCGAAGATGAGCGGTGAAACGATGCTGGACACCGCAATCGATCTGTTCGTCTACGTTGAAAAATATCGGTTGTACTTGGCAGAAGAGCTGACTGAGGGTGCCTTGCTTCCACCCGGGTCGCCGCGACCGCTCAGCGATCATGATGCAAATTTCGACGTGCTAGTCGACCGTCTTGATCTGGGAGTTGGTAATCAAACCGTCGAGGAATTGGTCCGCGAGATCGTTGACCGCTTTGACACGTGTTGGCACTGGGCGGAGGCGGACGTTTCTCGGGCCGAACGCCTTAACGCTGCGGGGCTGCTGGCCGAGTCGGCGGGACGACTCGTTGCAAGGCTCGTGGCGGACGACAAGCCGGCCGTGGCCCGGTTTGTTCAGTCGGAGTTGTCCTGATGAATGCCGACGATGTGACAAAGCTGAGGGCGAAACTGCGCGAGGAGGTCGCGGCTCGTCCGCCTGGGACCAACGTTGCGATCGTCGGGTGGACCCCAGCGGCCATCGAGATTGCTGCCGATCCGGTTTTCTCAACCGGTGCCGCCTCGTTCTTGGGTATATTCGTGCCCGGAAAATCCACGATGCAGGCGCCCGTCAAACCCCTGGATCAGCTCGCCGCGGAGCAGCCTGAGGTCGTAGTGATCGCCGAAGATGCGGGCAAGGAATCCTTGCTGGAGGCTGTGGCGGCACTGCTCCCCCCGGAGACTAAACTGCTGATCGGCGGTTTTTCGCATTTCGCATTTCGAGATGAGATTTTTGACCGGGTCCGGCGAGAGCTTTTCATCCCATCATTCGCCAATGGCTACCAGCATTCGCTCGTGCACCTCTACCAGTGCCTGCAAAATGCACACCGGCAAGGGCTGAAGGGAGTGGTGGCCGAGTTTGGAATGTTCAAGGGCGGAACGACTATGCTCCTGTCCAAGTTTATCGAGGAGATTGGTGCCGATTGGAAGGTCTTCGGGTTTGATACCTTTAATGGCTTTCCGCCAAGGCGGAGCGCTTTGGACATGTACGCTCACCCCGACTGTGTTTTCCTCGACGTCGATCTGGTCAAGGCCGTATTTGCGGGACGCAATGTTGAGGTGGTTGAAGGGGATGTGGTGCAGACGGTTTCACACCTCCAGGACCAGGACCTCGTGTTATCTTTCGTGGATACCGATAATTTTTCGTCCGCAAACGCCATTATTCGTGTCATAGCGGCTCGTACGGTTGTAGGTGGTGCGATCCTCTTCGACCACTGGACTGGCCATGAACGGCACCTCGATACGATTGGTGAAAGAATAGCCGCAAGAGCGCTTGCCGCCGACGAGCGTTACTTCTACCTCCACGGCACCGGAGTCTTTTTGAGGCAACGATGACCAGATCTCCAACTCTCCATATCCGCCGCACGGCCCCCCAACCTCGACAGGGCGTCTATGAGCTCTACTGGACGTTTGCGTCGCGCCGTCAGGCGGCATTCGAGGCGCGTTTGGCCGGAAAAAGCTGGCCATGGACTGACGACCGTATCCTTCAGACTTACAAATTTTGCAACGTCTTCCGCGCCGCTGATCGTGTCTCGCAGTTCATGATCCGGGACGTGGCGTACGGACATGATCCAGAAAGCAAAGCAAGGGACCGCATTTTTCAGATTGTGGCTTTCCGGACCTTCAGCAAGATCGAGACGTGGCGTGGCGTGAAGGATGAGCTTGGCGGCGCACCTCGACTAGAACATCTCCGAAATGGCGCTTTCGAGAGAGCCCTCGACCGAGTCAAGGCTGCAAGCGGCGGCCTTTATACAGGAGCCTTCATCCTTTGCGCCAATAAGGCATTCGGTTTTGATGAGAAACATCGCAACCATGTTGCTCTGTTCAAGCATATGTTCGTGGAGCATGCTTGCGCTGAGCGGGTTCTCCAAGCGCCCTCATTAGAGGCAGTAGTCGCACTCCTGGAGAGTTTTCCGCTCTTGGGTCCCTTCATGGCGTATCAAATCGCGATCGATCTCAACTACTCCGAATTCATCGATTTCAGCGAGAACGATTACACTCAGGCGGGTCCCGGCGCGCTACGGGGGCTGAGGAAAGCATTCGCCGATCTGGGGGACTACACCCCGGCGGAAACCATCCTGTGGATGGTCGAACGACAAGAAGAGGAATTCGCTCGGCTAGGCTTGCCGTTCAGTGGGCTATTCGGGCGTCAGCTGCACGGCATAGATTGTCAGGGTCTCTTCTGCGAACTGGACAAGTATTGTCGCGAGGCCATCCCGGAACTCATCAGCGCGCGCAGTAGGATCAAGGCCAAATATGTCGCCGCTCAAGAAAGTATGGATCTTTTCTTTCCGCCCAAATGGGGTTTGCCGAGCGGTGGGGTCGTAATGACGATGGGTGTGCGGCAGTCACAGCAGTTGGCTTACAGGCGGGGAAAACGCAAAGGCGATCGTCGATCGGATAGCGAGCAGTTGGCGGTAGCTGATCTGTTTGGCTAGTGGACGGATGCATGTCACGCCAAAAATGTCCACGCATTGATCCGACGCAACTACGATAACGATGTCCTGACGGGGCACCACCGTTAAACGTTTTACTCTTCCGCGCCAACGCAAGGGCGAACCGCGGTGTCCAAGAAGATCAACTGCGCCGTTTTGCCGTTTCCTTTCCCTGCCAACGATGGATCGTCATCGGCGAAGCAAGAAAGCTTCAATCCAAGTCCTGTGATTTATCCGCGAGAAACAGTGAGCTGAGCCCCTCATGTCATCCGGCGATGGGGAGAGTCCTTGCTTCATTTGAGCCTTGTCGGCTCGGTGGTGCAACGGGACGGGGCGCGGAGCCCTCGATGTAGCGCAGCGTCCCGTCCCGTTGCATTGCGGGAGCGCGGAGTTTGGCAAAGGCGGCTGGCGTCAAGTTGCGAGTGCGCTGTGCGGCCTGATGGTGTTGTAGTCGTCAGATTGCCAGAGCCTCGCGAACGTGGCTAGCCGCTCCTCACGGTAGAGCCGTCGCAGCTTCTTGTGGTTCATGATGATGCCTTCGCGCCGGAGCAGGATATGCAGCCGCCGATAGCCGAACCGCCGGCGAATGGCGGCTAGTTCGCGCAGTCGCACTCGTACCGCCGTATCGTCCGGCCGGGTGCTACGGTAGCGGATCGAAGTCCGATCTGCCCCGAGCGTCGAACACGCCCGCCGCTCGTTGACCTCAAACGCGACACGAAGGTGAGCGACGGCCTCTCGCCTGGCGGCGGGCGTTACCATTTTTTTGTTGCGATATCCTTCAGCATGGCGTTGTCGAGCATCGCCTCGGCCAACAGCTTCTTCAGCTTGGCGTTCTCGTCTTCCAGCGATTTCAGGCGCCGGGCGTCCGACACCTCGAGGCCACCGTACTTGGCTTTCCATTTGTAGAGGTCGCACTGCTGATCCCGTGTTTGCGGCACACATCAGCCGTCTTCGCCCCGGCCTCCTGCTCCCGCAATATCCCGATGATCTGCTCTTCCGTGAACCGGCTCGCCTTCATGTCCATCCCCTTCCAGGCGACGGACTCTACCCATTTTCGGAGGAAATCTCGGGGCTCAGCTCAAGCAGCCACTGTAACCTCGCACTATTTTGGTTGAAACAAGGCGCCTTAACCTCGATAGTTGCATATTGGGTTATGGGCTCAATCGATAACGAACCGCAATCCTAGCCGACCTCAATGTCCTCCTTTCTCCATGCGGCGAGGAGCCGTTCAAAGATATGGAACTGAGTGGTTCGATCTTAAAAAAAAAGCAACAGATCGGGGAGTTAAGCGCATCGCGCCGCTACTACTCGACTGAAACCCGACGCGCCGGTTCGGACCTGCAAACTTCGCACGCGGAGGATACCTTGACCGATCCAACCCCGACGGCTTCGCCAGACCGGCTCGCCGCACACGACCTGCTTTCGGAACTGCGAACTCGCGTCGCGAACCAGCCCCTGCCGTACCAGCACGGAATCGAAGCTGCCGCCCTCAAGAGTCTCTGGGCCATATTCGACCTCGCGCGAAAGGCCATGAAGGATCATCCTGGGTGTGCGGACTTCGCGCGGATAACAACCAATATGCTGAATGTCGACCTGCGGCCAGTGACGGCCAAGTGGCATCGCGCATACGAAGCCGGCGTACTGGACTCTCGCGACGGAGCGAACGAGTTCCGAGCCGATCTTGCCAAGGTAAGGCTGCGCCTGATTGATTTCGCCAAAGATCTCCAGGTCATGGCCTACGGAACGGCAACGGCCGATGCAGTGACTCCGGACGTTCTCGACCCAGAAGAGATCGCAGAGTGCTTCGCTGCCCTGCACTTCGGAGTGGATAGGAGCACCGAGACCGGGAGGCTAATCTTCGAACAGGAGGCCCAGGAAATTGCGGCGCGGCGCGCCGCCATTGATGTCTCCCCAGATGCAGGGTTGGACGCAGTCGGGCTTGCGCTATCCGGCGGCGGCATCCGCTCGGCGACGTTTTGCCTCGGTGTCGTTCAGGTTCTCGCCGAGCGGGGCCTGATGAAGCACTTCGACTACCTGTCGACGGTTTCGGGCGGTGGCTACACGGGTGCGTTTATCTCCTCGCTGATCGGGAGTGGTGAAGGCTTTCAAAAGATCGCAAAGCCGTTTGGGCCGGATACGGATCCGATACGACATGTGAGGCAAAACGCCAAGTACCTCAGCGCCATAGACCTGAAGTTACGATGGACGATGATCACCGGTACGGCCGCCGGCCTCTTGCTCAATTGGACGGCGCCTCTCGCGGCGTTGTCCTTACTGGCGCTTGTAGCTTCCATTGTGCCACTCGATTACCAGAGTTGGGCCGGAGCGGCGGTCTTCTTCGCCGTGCTCACTCTCGTAGCTATTTTCGTATACGGTATGTCGCTGAATTTCAGCTCGGGCCGATGGACAAGAGGGACGGTTTCGGCGAGCGCTGCCGTCGCACTTTTTTGCTCGGCCATGATCTTCGTCGAGTGGGGATTTAACTGGTTTCAAGCCACCGATCACGTCTTGCCGGTTTCACTAGCTGCCCTCTGGGCTGTTGCGGGTCCCGCCGCGGCCCGCTTTCTGCCCGTCTTCCGAACCGAGAAGTACCGGCGCTTACTCTTCAGGATCACCCTCTATGCGGCTGGTCTGATTGTCCCGCTGCTCGCAGTCCTGGTCTTCTATGCCCTCCGGAACCTTGCGGGCAGACACCTCGACACCGGCGAGCCGTGGTGGAATCCGCTGCATTACGCTGACGGCTCGATTCTCCTCTGGGCGATCTTGGGGGTCTCGGGTCTCTTCTCATTTTTTCTACTGAACGTGAACCTTACTGGCCCGCATAAGCTGTACAGAGATCAGCTCGCGCGGACGTTCATTTGGCCATCAGGCGCAGCCGAGATATCGATGGCACGAATGAATGAAAATTATACAGCCCCGTACCATCTCATCAACGCGACCGTGAATCTGCCTTCGAGCGCTAGCCCCGTGCTGCGGGACAGGAAAGGTGACTTCTTTCTATTTTCCAAGCTCTGGACCGGCTCGAGTGCGGTCGGGTACACGCCTACCCGGTGCTGGGCCACGAGGCGCAGGCCCATTGATCTGGCAAGCGCTATGGCAATATCGGGCGCCGCTGCTTCGCCCCAGATGGGGCTGGGCTCGTTTCCGACGCTCTCGGCCTTGATGACGCTTCTAAACATCCGCCTCGGGTTCTGGGTCGCAAATCCGCGAGGCGTACAGTCGCTGGGACCACCGGGATTTTCCTGCATTCTGAAGGAAATGACCGGCACGTTCATGTCGGAACACGAGACTTGGCTGAACGTTTCGGACGGCGGTCACATCGAGAACATGGGGCTGTATGAGTTGCTGCGCCGCCGTTGCAAGTTCATCGTCTGCGTTGACGGAGAGGCGGATCCGGAAAGCACTTTCCACGGACAATTGACGCTCGTCAGACATGCCCAGATCGACTTTGGTATCCGGATCGAGCCACGACTTGACGATATGCGTCCCAATCCGAAATCGCGGCTCAGCAAAACGCACGCGCAACTCTTCCGCATCAGGTATCCTGCGACGACCGAAGGGAGGGAGGCAGGCCTCGGCTTGATGCTGTACATGAAGCTTTCCCTTACGGGTGACGAAGCGGAGCTCTTGAAGCGATACTACCTTGTCCATCCTGATTTTCCTCATCAATCGACGATTGACCAGTTCTATGACGAGGAGCAATTCGAGGCTTATCGTCAGCTTGGCGTTCACGTTGCCGAAGGCACCTTCGCGCCTGCCCTAATGACCGCGAATCCACATCCCGGAGACGTTAGAGGATGGTTCGCCCAATTGGCGTCGAATATGCTGGAGCCGTCGGGCTGCCGGAAAAACGATCGCTTTGAGCCAGCGAGAGTTGTCATGGGCCAGCCGACATGAGCAACAAAGCCTCGACAGCTGCATGTAAGCTCTAATTAGTTCGCCGAGGAGCGGATGCCGTGGCGGAGACTCTTCCTGGCCAGCGGCACCTAAATTCTGCCATCTCTGCCGAACTGCCGAAGGTCGCTTGGTTGAAATTGACGGACATACTCGCGAACGGCGGCTTCCTCCCCGGCGATCCAGCGATCTTTGACGAAAGCGCAAGAGTGCTCAATGGCGCCTTTTACGCCTTCGTCTCGCACAGATGGCTGGACATTCGCCATCCCGATCCCGCCAACGCGCAGGCACGCCTGTTGTGCTGTCAATTGCCTGCGGCCCTTATCGAAGGCATCCGAGTGGCGAAATTGCGCGGTTTGAACAATCCGAGGAGTTTTTCGAAGTTCTTGGGATGGACGGTCGGTCCAAGCGGGTCTGAAATTGTCCGAAAGCATGATTGTGAATCTGCTACGCTCGAATGTTGCGCCAACCCAACTAGATCGACTGACAGAAGAGATTTCTGACCTGACGCAATTTGAGATCGACGGCGGAACGGAAGCCGCCAAATCGGAAACCGCTCTTGCCGAAATCGGTCGTTCGCTCTCGACACGTCCAGTGTTGAGAAGCTTGGTCGAACGCATCCATGTCTGGTACGATTTTAGCTGCATTCCGCAAGCCGGATCAGGCATGCTCGTAGAGAGCGTCATCGATTATGCGCTCGAGAGCCTTGCGGGTCTTCAAGTTCTCGGGTGCACGGTCGTGATGCTCGATGACTTCGACTACCTATCGCGCGCGTGGTGCACGCTCGAAACTGGGAACGCCGATCTACTAGCCGGCGGCTACCATCTGGTGACCGGTTCGCACCGCGCAACCGCCGCAAGAGGCTCGAACGAACATCATTTCGCGATGCTTATGGAAGATCGCGTGCACCTCATCTGGCGCGGCGTCCTCGACACGGTCGTATTTCAAACGCAGGGCGAGGAAGAATGCATGCGCCGCCTTGGTCTCGCTGTCACGAAGCCAACCGATTTGGTCAAGATCTTCAGCCGGATCCGCAATCTCCCCGCACCGCGCAAGATACATATGGACCGTTCCGAGTTGCTCTCCGGCACTTTTCCTTTTCCCATGTCGGTCGGTATTGCTTCTTTCATCGACGACCGAGGTACGTCGACGGAGATGCTTCGCGAGATGGCAGAGGCGCCGGCGTCTAACTTCGACTTTACGAGCGCGATGACCGCGGAATGTTGGCGAGGTCGGTCGCGCCGTTCGTGGCGTGATTATCCGTCTTTCGAGTTGCTCTCCAGCGCCGCGCCCGAGCGAGGCTGCCATGTTGCGGTCGTCGGGAGTTGCGAAGGGGAAGCCATACTTTGGGCCGCCGAAGCGGATCGCCGGAGGGAAGAGATAGAAACGGCAGTCGGAGCACCCGTGACCTCAGTTTCATGGATGGCAACGGATACCAAGAACACTGGCGAGTTGGAACGTCTCTCGGCGGCGTATTTTCGGGAAATCGGAGCCAACTTCGGTGCTTGGCAGAAGATACCCGAAGAGCTCCGCGACAGTTCGGAACTGGGCCGGGTGCCTCCTGGCGGTTGCCGAAACAATGGAGAAGCTGGGCCACCCAGAGGCGATCCGCATGCTGACCGGCGAAACGGCCGATGACAACGAAATGGAATTGCTCGCCAGAGGAATTTCGCAGGCTGAGGCGCACCACGCGGTCGGCCGGTTTCGTGAGGAACTCTCAGTCCTTGTCGGGCTCGTCGATTCCGTCTCCCGTGCAAGTGGCCCGTTGGCGGCGAGGGCCAGAGCGAAGCTCTTCGCTACTATGGCAGCCGCACATCTCGAACTCGGTCAACTGGATGATGCCTCCACATGGACGCAGCGCGCACTCGATCAGTGCGTGGATTGCGCGACGCCGAAGGAGTGGCGGTCTATCGACAGAATCTTCAGTTCCTCGACGGCAAACGCGCCTCGGCCCAGGAGGATCCGGCCTTCAGGAGCGACCTTGCCGAGGCTCAACGGCTAAGCCGATGCTGGATACTTTGGCCTCAGCAACGAACGGTTGCGTGCATTGCTTGCCCGAGCGACTAATTCGAGCCACGCGCGCCATCTCGGCAAGATTTTGGGGGTTAATGGGGTTCAATCTGTTCAGATCGAACGATGTAGGAGGTGCCCGCGACTGTACCGCGAAGGCACTTGAATCCTGTCGAACCTCAGGCGACGTCGATGGAATCCGGATCCACGAATTCAATCTCGTATTCATCAACTCGAATACCGGCACGCTTGATCAACCGCGAGAGGACAACAGCGCGATCAACATCGCAATGACAAGTGATCCTACTTCGGAATAGCTGTCTGAAACTGCCAAACGTCTGGCGATGCTTGCTGCCACCCGGCGGGCAACGGCACCATCGGCCGAGTTCCGGGAAAAGTTATTGCCGGCGCATACGAACGCCTGGGAGCCGAAACTATCAGTCGACTACAGAAAGCGGTGGTGCTACTGACTCGAGTGGCTTTCGTTCGGCCGCTACGGCGAAGCGCGCGGCAATTACCGCTGCCGCAATCATCAGCGCAGCACCAAGCAAGTAGCCGCCAAATACGCTCTTGCGGGAGCCGGTGTCGATCAACACGCCGAGCAGCCAAGGCCCGACAACGCCACCGATGCCTGTGCCGATCGCGTAGAAGAACGCGATGGCAAGCGCTCGAACCTCGATGGGGAAGGTCTCACTGACCGTGAGATAAGCGGAACTCGCAGCAGTTGAGGCAAAGAAGAAGATTACCATCCACGAGATCGTCTGGCCGACAGCCGAAAGCATACCGTTGGCGAATAGCCAGCCGCTTATTGCAAGTAGCACGCCAGAAATGGCGTATGTTCCGGTTATCATGGGCCGTCGACCGATCGTGTCAAAGAAGCGGCCAAGCACGATAGGCCCGAGCACATTACCCGCAGCAAACGGCAAGAGGTACCAACCGACGTGATCGACGCGAACGGCGTAGAAGTCAGTCAGTACTAGGGCGTATGTAAAGAAGATGGCATTGTAAAAGAAAGCTTGTGCAACCATTAGGGCGAGTCCAACAATGGTGCGTTGGCGGTAGGTTATGAACAGTGTCTCTGCTACCTCGCGCAATGGCGTAAAGCGACGCGCCGCCAGGCTGATGTGAGACAGCCCTTCGTCGTCGAGGACGTAACCCTGTCGGCGAAAATCTCTTTCAATACTTGCGATGATCGCTTCTGCTTCAGCGGGTTGGCCGTGAATTATAAGCCAACGCGGCGATTCCGGAATCCAGAACCGCATAACAAAAATGATAAGCCCGAGCGTTGCGCCAATAAAGAACGCGAGACGCCAACCGAGGTCAGTATTGAATAAATTAGGATCGAGAAGCACGATTGAACTGGCCGCTCCAAATGCTGCGCCGATCCAGAAACTGCCGTTTATGATAAGGTCAGTTGAGCCGCGATAACGCGCCGGTATTAGTTCCTGAATAGTCGAATTAATTGCCGTGTACTCACCACCTATGCCAGCCCCAGTCAACAGGCGGAAAACCACAAAACTCGCGAGGTTCCAAGAAAATGCCGTCGCTGCCGTAGCGACAAGATAGACTGCAAGTGTAATGAAGAACAGACGCTTCCTTCCGATTCGGTCTGTCAGCCAGCCGAAAAACATTGCGCCAATAACAGCCCCGGCGAGATAGGCGCTGCTGGCAATGCCGACATCCGCGTTGGAGAAGTGCAAACTCGGACTCTGTTTGAGCGCGCCTGATATCGCGCCCGCGATCGTTACTTCGAGGCCGTCAAGTACCCAGGTAATGCCTAGTGCAATGACCACGCGTGTATGAAATAGTCCCCAGGGAAGGCGATCGAGCCGAGCAGGTGTGCTGGTTTTCACAATGTCGTCCAACCGGCGATCTGTTGGCCGGCGGGCTCGATACGTATGATCTTTGCTCTCCAAATTATTCATGAAATAATCGCCCGCGCATCGCAAAAGTCGACAGTTTTCTTCGTTGTCGATGATCAACGCCAAGGCTTCCGCAACTGATCATTTGACAAGAGTGAGGGGCGACGCAACTTCCTCAAGTGGCTTGCGCTCGGCATCTACACCCCAACGCAGTTCGATGAGCCCAGCCAAGATCATGGCTATCGAGAGTACGAGATACGCTTTATAGGGGTTTGCCATGGCGAGAACGGCAAAGACTGACGGACTCTCGATAGCGAAGCCTGTACCGAGGGCAAAGAAGAAGGCAATTGCGATTGCTCGGATCTCAAGCGGAAATATTTCGCCCGCCGTAAGGTAAGCAGCGCTAGCAGCCGCCGAAGCGAAGAAGAAAGTGACCATCAACGCGATCGATAAAGTCAGTGCCGAATCCAAGCCAACCTTGAAAATAAGGGCGACAATCGCAAGCATTAAACCGGAAATCAGGTAGGTTCCCAAAATCATGCGCTTACGTCCGATCCAATCAAATAACGGCCCCAGCAAGATTGGTCCGAGAAAATTTCCGATAGCAAAAGGTAGAAAGTACCAACCGACTTGATTAAAGCGAATTCCGAAACGGCTCTCCAACTGGTCAGCATGCGTAAAGAAAACCGCATTGTACACGAGTGCTTGGGCGGCCATAAGACTAAAACTCACCACAGCTCGCTTGGGGTAGACCTGAAAGATTGTCTTTACCACCTCGACGAGAGGTGTGCTATTTCGGCGGACCAGTTGAACAAGCGGCAAGCGCTTTGTGGCATCGAGCTTGCCTCGGAATCCTTCCTCGATGCCTGCGACGATTGCTTCCGCCTCATCGACGCGGTCGTGTGTCATCAGCCAACGGGGGCTCTCCGGGATTCCTGGTCTGATTAGTAGAACGATCATGGCAAGCCCGGCACCTATCCAAAATGCCACTCGCCATCCGAAGTATGGGTCGATGATATTCGGATCCAAAAGTATGGTCGATCCGATTGCGCCGATCAACGCTCCGATCCAGAAGGTGCCGCTGATGAGAAGGTCTGTTCTGCCGCGGAATCTAGCCGGAATAAGCTCCTGAATTGCAGAATTAATCGCTGCATATTCACCACCGACCCCCGTTCCGGTCAAAAAACGGAATAGAACCAAACTTTCGAAATTCCAAGACAAGCCCGTTAAGGCAGTGGATGCGAGATAAAGAGCCAGCGTGACAAAGAATAGATTCTTTCGTCCGAGTCGGTCCGTAAGCCAGCCGAAGAACAGTGAGCCTAGCACTAAGCCTGCTAGATAAGCGCTGTTACCACTCTGGACTTGAAGTTTGCTCAAGTTCAGACTTTGCTCAAGCACAGGTGAAAAAATGCCGACCAGTGTGACCTCAAGTCCGTTGAGGATCCACGTTATACCAAGCGCAACTGCCACGAGAGTGTGAAACGCGCCCCACGGAAGCCGATCCAAGCGCGCCGGAATGTCGGTTTGAAATGTTGGATGATCCGGCCGTCTCGTAGATTTGGAGACTCGGATACGCAGTTGCAGTAGTATACGAAGGGCCAATTCATAAGGTCCGACAAAGAACAAAAACATCGACGTGCAAAACACTAAGAACGAAGATGGATACAGCGCTCGCCACAGGTACTTGGATTCCCAGAAAAGTCGAATTGTACTATCGCTGGGGCGCGGTACATAAATCAGTTCTCGCAGAGAAAGGCTCGATACTAGAATAAACGCAATACAGACGCATGCGAACGCGATGAGATAAGCCCAGGTATTCCATGGAGTCGGCTGTTCATATACATATGATCCAATAAAAGTCATAAGGAATAAAACTACAACGAACATCGATGCTCCGAGCGTAATGCCCAATGTCGTTCCCAAAAACAGGACTTCCGGTATAGGCACGCTGTCTATCATCGCGATGCCATCATTCGGCCGAAGCTCAATGGCAATTGCTTAGCCGCGAAGATCACCCCGAAGATGAACGCACCAGTGTAAGAAGCGAAATAGCTGTTGAAAAAACTATCTTGATCTTGCGGGTGAACGACCAAAGTCGTGCCCCAAGGCACGCCAAGAATGGTTGCCGAGAGCGTTAAGAAGGCGGCGGCAATTAGCGTCACTATGGCCGCATCGGTTTTTTTTGGCCCAGAAAATAATGCCCAATATACCAACAACGCAGACAATCCAGCCGCAAATAATCCCATGACGATACCAATCGACACTCCCGGTGTGGATGGTGCCCTCATGACACTGACGAGAACCAAACCCAAGGTGATTGCGACCACTAGGGGAATGCTGAGTTGGCCGACGATTTCACTGACCGCAGTGATCCACGTGGCCCGGTGGACTGGGGTAGGGCCCACAGTTTTTTGCTTGGGAGCCTCGGAGGGAGGTAGCGTCAGCGGCCGTGATTGATCCGTTGTTTCTGCCGGGCTTCCAACAATAGGTGCCGGTGACGCAGTTCTTGTCTCTCCTGGCGGGCTGCGGAGTATTTCGATGAACCGGCTGGCTAAGGTCGTCGCCAGCTTGTCTACCAGGCGAACGTAGTCCGGGTTTGCTCTTAGTATGTTTTGTGCGTCGGCCAACTGGGAGGAAATGGGCTCCTTCCCATCCGGGGCAAAGGCCAATTGGAAAATTCCCTCGTGCTTGATTTGCTGCAAGCGAGGATTGGTGCTGTCGCGGAGAGCCTCTGGCGTGAGTATAATTACGAATACGTTTTTTAACGCGGCTTCGCGAAGGTTGGAAAACCGCTGACTAAACCAGGTCAGTTCGTCCCCACACCAATGGGACCTGAGATAGTTCCTTCCAACGAAAAGAAATAGAAAATGGGACACTTTGATCTTTTCGATCAATTGCGGTGCGAGAGGCCCATTCGCTGGCATGCCCTCGGTGTCAAAAAAGAACCCGATCTCATCTAGATCGAACTTGTAGCCGTTATCGCTTAAGAGCACTTGCACGCGCCGTTTCAAATCACTGGCAAAGTTCCTAATCCAGTTGTGATGCAGGTCGTTGTCCAAACGCGCGTAACTACAGAAAATATCCCATCCGTTCTTATCGAGGATGCCCATAGGCCAAATATCTCAACAGTGGAGCGCCCGAGCAAATTATGCTTCCATTACAACCTTAGGATAGGCCGTCGTCAAGTTGGTCCGAGGGCCGGGTGTAGCAACTCTTTGCCGAAGCGCCCGCAAAGTGAAGACTCGTTTGTCTCCAGAAGAATTCTCGGAGGAGCATAACAGAGTCAGCGCTCTCGAGCACGGCAATATTTTTTGTCGGCCCCCCTCAACGCTTCACCTAATCACCGCCCGCGCGGCCGTTGTGTCCAACACATCGACCGCCATTAACTAATTGATGTTATTATATTATAATAGCATGCAACGCCTTGATGCCCGTCGCAACATGCGCCGCTTTAACCAATCGCGCCGTGGTTGCGGTATCGATGCTGCGTTCGGTCGCATCTTGCCCTAAAATGAAAAGCGGCCCGGCAACCGGCTTTCGATTTCTTTCTAATTTTTTAGCGGGTCGCGTGTCACAGGGTCCGGGGGCTCGTAGAGGCCGCTGGCCCTATGGTTACCGGAGCGATCGGAAGGCCGCGCATTTCTTAAGGGCGAAGTGCGGCGGATCGGTGAGATGGTTTCCGGGTGGCGAAGGTGACGGCCAAAATTGTCAGTAATCAGTTCCATAATGCGCATTACGCGTTCGCGCTTTTAACGACAAGATGTGCCCATTCCAGGCGGACTACTGCGCGCCGAAATTCGGTTGCGAACGCAACCACGCACCTCATCGTTAAAATCGGCCGCGAAATGAGTACGATCCGCGAACCGCTGGAGCCGAAAGTTGACGTCCATAATTGCCAGTGTGTGAATTGCTGCGGCGCATTTTTGAAGGTTTTCCGCTTAGCGATTACCGCTAATGAATCCACCCACGACGTTTTGCAGATTGCCCGGCCCGTTTGAGCCTACCCCCTCAGCTAGGCTCGACGCTCGAGCAGAAGTTGCCGCGTCTCCCGAGCATCAACGCGCGATTTCCGAAGCCGAATAAGGCCGGCCCATCGCGGCAGATGCCGATACTCTGATTTTACTTCCGCTTTCGGGGCATAGCGGACATGGCTGGACCTGGCTGCTGGCTCGACCCGGTCGCGAATGACCCACAGCGCCATTTTTTCACGCTTAATTTACGCAGTGCGAAACGTTCATTTGCCCTTGATTGTCGGGCGCCTCGTACAAGCGAAGTTCACTTAACGACCGCGCGGTGGTCGGCGAGTTCATCGGCGGCAACGCGGGGCTTGCGCGCCATGCTGGGATACGTCTAGGTCGTGATCTCCGCTCAGCTCCCGAGTTGCGAGAGGATGCTTCTCAGAACCTGCGCGGCGCGCGCCCTGTCCAGTTTTTGCAAGTCCAAGAAAATCCTCAGGCCCTCTTGTTGCTCGCGGATGATCCTCCCCCGCTCTGGCAATCTATTTAACTGGTCGAGAATCTTATAGTTGCGAACCGGCTTGGGGAAGCCTTTGGCCTGTATCGGGGCCCCCTCCTCGGCCAATACGATATCTTTGACCAGCGAATAGGTTTCATGGCTGATCAGAATGCCGTCCAACTCGGCATGCGACTGCAGCCGGGACGCGAGATTCACCTCATTACCGATGATGGTGTAGTCCATGCGGTCCTCGCTGCCGAAATTGCCCACAGTGCAATAGCCTGTACTGATGCCGATCCGCAGCTGGAACGGCTTTTGCAAGCCGGCGTCACGCCACTCGAACTGGAGGTCCCGCATCCGCCTCTGCATCGCGATGGCCATGTTGACGCACGCTATGGCGTCCTCCTTGACCCCCTTCGTCTCCGGGTCGCCGAAGAATGCCATGATCGCGTCGCCAACGTACTTGTCGATCGTCGCGCCGTGCTCAAGAGCGATCTTCGACATCTCCGTCAGGTAGTAGTTGAGCAGCCCTGTCAACTCCTCGGATTCCAGATCGTCGGTCGTCGCGGTGAAATCCGCAATGTCGGAAAAGAACACGGACAGCTTCTTGCGATTCGAGGCGATCTCGACGTTGCGCTGGCCAGTAAAGATCGATGAATAAACTTGAGGTGAGAGGTACTTCGACAGCTTCGTCGAGAGGATCTCTAGCTGCCGCTTTTGTTCGCTCACGAATTCGTTCGCCAGCTCCGCTTTCTGCTTGGCCTCGCGAATTTGCTCCTCAGCTCGCTTTATCTCGCTAATGTCGGTGTAGACGGCGACGACCCCGCCTTCCGCCGTCTTGCGCTCATTGATTAGAAGCCAACGCCCCTCGGCGCCGCGCTGAACGTGGGGCTCCCCCGGTTGCCGGTGTTTTGCCAGACGCTCGCTAACCCATTCCTCGAACCTTCCGCTGGCCTCCTCGACAACGCCTTGTTCCGCTGCGTTGCGGACGATCATTTCGAATGGCGTGCCCAGGGGCGGCGCGCCCAGTCCCGGAAAAAGCAGCTTTCCGTACGCGCTGTTGCAGACGACCAGCAGGTCGTCGGCATCGTACAATGAAAAGCCCCCCGAAATCGATTCGATCGCGTCTGTCAGCCGCTGCTCGCTGCGCCGGAAGGCAATCTCCGCCTCCTTGCGCTCGGTGACATCGCTCCATGAACCGACCACCTCGGCCGCTTGACCCTTCTCGTCGCGTATCAGCTGCTGCGCATCGTTTACCCAGCAGTAAGTGCCATCTTTCTTGAGAAATCGATATTCGACCGTGTTTCGGCCTTTCTTGAACAGCTGGATGGACTCCGTTTCCACTGCGGCTAACTCATCGGGATGGACGTGGCTGCGCCAGAAATCCGGGTGTTCGAGGTATTCCTCCGGCTCGTAGCCCAGATGCTCCCTGATGTTCTGACTGACGAAGGTCGGCGCGAAATCTCCCGCCGCCTTGTAGCTGTAGATCACCGCGGGCGCAGACGACAACAAGCGACCGATACGGTCCTGGGCGGCGACGAGCGCTTCGCCAAGCTGCTTACGCGCCGTGATGTCGCTCCAGGCGCCGACCACCTCGATCGGATCGCCCGCCGCATTGCGCAGTAGCTGTAGTTCATCGTTGATCCAGCAGTAGCTGTCATCTTTTTTCCGGAAGCGGTATTCAACGCTCAGGCGTCCCTCCGCAAACAGTCGCGGATATTCAGCGAGGATGCGCTGGCTGTCCTCGGGATGGACACGACTTCGCCAGAAATCCGGGCTCTCAAGGTATTCTTCACGGTCATAGCCCAGCAGGCTTTTCACGTTCTGGCTTATGAATGTTGGTGCGTAGTTGCCACTCGCTAGGAAGCTGTAGATAACGGCAGGCGAGCTAGAGAGCAGATACTCAACGCGCTCCCGGGCTGCCGCCGCTGCTTCTTCCGCTCGCTTGCGCTCGGTGACATCGCTCCAGGAGCCGACCACTTCGGCCGGTTGGCCGTTCTCGTCACGTATCAATTGCTGTGCATCATTCACCCAGCAGTAAGTGCCGTCCTTCTTGAAAAATCGATACTCGACCGTGTTTCGGCCTTTCTTGAACAGCTGGATGGACTCCGCTTCCACTGCGGCTAACTCATCGGGATGGACGTGGCTGCGCCAGAAATCCGGGTGTTCGAGGTATTCCTCCGGCTCGTAGCCCAGATGCTCCCTGATGTTCTGACTGACGAAGGTCGGCGCGAAATCT
>Ga0210394_10000708_pt1 | contig 63834 bp, 46 predicted proteins | sample IncBWC12MmetaG_FD_160121 | JGI IMG/M metagenome (GOLD analysis project Ga0210394, IMG submission 160121) | Forest soil microbial communities from Barre Woods Harvard Forest LTER site, Petersham, Massachusetts, United States - Inc-BW-C-12-M | ecosystem: Environmental > Terrestrial > Soil >...
TTCCAGTCCGGGGAGGACGACCGGCAACCCACTGTAGCGGCTAACGCGTAAAAGACGACCCAACCGAATCTGGCGTTCCTCATCGACTTTGCCCTCGGTGCCTGCAAACCAGATTGATATTACCAATCTCCCGGACGCGCGACGTACTGGTACGTCAGACGTCCGGCAATTATCGGTTACGGGATGCATCACCGACGACTGCAGCGGGGACGGCAAAGCAGATTTGGCCTGCTTCAGGGGGTGGCGTTTTGAGCGTACTGCTGTTGTCCGGACGCGGATAGTAAGCAAGAAATGCAACATTACCCTCGTCCGCCCGCTTCGCCCGTCGGTACACAAACCCTTTAGAGTCGTGCGCCGCTACCTACCGAATGCAACAGAACATATATTCTGTTGTGCATCAAAATAGGTTCATCAGGGCTGCTTGAGCCGCTTCACTCGCCTGGCGGTCGCTGGTTCCAACGTATTGCATCGTGGAATTGATTGAGCGATGGCCCAGCGCCTGTCGAACGAGTGCTAGATTGACGTTGCCCGCAACGAGGTGTGATGCCAAGCTGTGCTTAAGTACATGTGGGTGCTGCTTCTCTATTGGCAGGCCCGCGAGACGGCCAACCGTTCGGAACGCCCGAAAAAACTGCGTCCGGTCAAGCTTCCCGCCCTTTTGGCTCGTGAACAGGTAATCCGAACCGTCCTTCGGTCGTTTGCGCAGCCAAACTCGTAGCGCAGCCGTCTCATCGAGCAAAGGCTGCCCCCGATGCTGGTAGAGTGGCTGTATCGTTTGGAGCGACCCTTTCAGACGCCGGACGGAAATAGAACCGGTCTTCAGGTCGATATCGGCCAGCTTAATGCCGCAGACCTCAGAAGCTCGCAGTCCGTGTCGATACGCCAGGAGAATCATTGCCCAATCACGGGTCGAGCGCTCACGCGCTACCTTCAGTAATGTCAGCACTTCTTCGGGGGTCAAAAAAGCCATTTGCGTGCGCTTGGCGCGAACTGGACGAGCTTTCTTGGCGGCGAAGGGAATCACGGCTGGACTTGCCGCGGGTTCCTCCCTTGGGCCTTCCGGGACTTCAACCGTCCCAGTGACTACCTGCTGTTTGGCGGAACTCTTCATCGCAGTTCCCTCTTCCTCGAAAGCAAGTACGCGTCAATGGCGCGGCGAACCAACTCTGCGACGGGGGCGCCAGTTTTCTCTGATAGCTTCTGGAGCTTCCCCAGCTGCTGCTCCTTCAAAAACAGGGCAGTTCTTCTCACCGGGGCTACAGTAACACATAGGCATACATATGTCTACTGCAGAATTCTAGCCAGAGCAGGCGCCTTGACTGCTGTGGGAGGGAATATCTCTTCACGTTGACTTGCCGGAGTACGCAACCTAATATCTGCCCAAGTGGCGGATACTTCGTCTCGCATCGGCCAGACCGTCTCGCACTACCGCATCATCGAAAAGCTCGGGTACGCGCAATTGCAATAACGCGTGTGATTGGAAAATGCCGTGAGTGAGAAAAGCACGATCGCAGGGCTAATTTCCAAAGCTGCCAAAAAGCTTCGCGACGATTTCGAGCACATACGCGAGACAATCTCGCATTCCGGGGAGAAGGGCGGTGAGACCGAGGACAAGGTAAGGGAGTTTCTGAACGGCCACATGCCGAAGCGCTTCCATGCGACGAAGGGCTTTGTGATCGACGCTGACAACCAGATGAGCGACCATCAGGACGTCATCATCTACGATGAACAATCTAGTCCCGTCTACAAGTATGACGGCGCTAACCAGATCGTCTCTGCCGATGCGGTCGCCGCGATCATGGAAGTTAAGGCGGTGCTCAACAAGAGCCAGCTTGAGGAAGCTTTCGCAAAGATAGAAGAGGTCAAGAGACTGAAAAAGCGCCCGATCAGCGAGATGGATCAGAAGGCAACCGCGAGCACGCTGACTACGACGGGCACTCTCGGAATAATTCTCGGATTCGGATCGGACATCAGTCTCGGAAAGCTGGCGGAACATTGCGTGGAGCTGAATGAGAAGTATGAAACGGCTTACCGCCCCGACATCATCGTTGTGCTGGATGTGGGCGTCATCAACTACTCCGCCCAATTCGTCGGCGCGCGAAATATGGGCGATATCGCCGTTGCTACCGACGACGAGTTCGTCATTCCTCCATGTTACGTGCATTTGGTGGCGCGTGAAGATGGCGCATTCTCGCTGAACAGGCTTTTCACGCATTTGCTTTCGCATCTCGCGCTGTACCCGCGGCGCCCCAGCATTCCGCCGTTTTCCGTGCTTCTCGAAGGAACGTCATCCATTGTCCACAGTCTGGGGGTATACCAGTACAACACTGAAAGACGATTGGTTCGCTATGAAACTCCGCCGGCCAAGTTGTCAGAGCGAAACCCGATCATCCGTATCAGACACAAAACGTCAAAAGAAGAATTGGCAGCGCTGACCTATATCCCGTGGCAGGACGGCGGCGTCATCCGAAAAAAGGGCAAAATTCCGCTAATAGCGTTGCTGGTGTGGTTCACCAAAGGCGGGCCGCCGCACACGATGCAGGTCGAAGATGCTGAACTGTCGACAGTCATGAAGGTGACACGGCCGGAATTCCAGAAATGGCCTGCAACCATTGAACGACAGAGTGACATGACGGCGACCCTGGAAATCCCTCCGCCATTCGAGGTGCGAGAGACCGGAATGGAAGGAACTGCCGAGCCATTCATCGCCAGAGTTTTTCTCGGCTTGATCGAAATGGCGGCGAGCATATTTTCGCCCCAGGACAAGAATACTTTCGATCAGCGTTTCACGGGCACGCTGAATCCGGCGCTTGAACTGCGGAGGGCTCTGGTCAGCGTCGGGGAACTGGTATCCGGTCACAAAGAGGCTCTGCAGAAAGGCACGATTGTCCGCAAGGCACAGGTCGATCCGCTGCTTTCAGAACGCATCGACAACCCCCTACGTTCGCACACCGTGCACTTTCTCGAGATGGCTGATGCCATCATCAAGAATCTGCCGTCAGCGATGAAGTTTTTTGTGATCAATATCGACCACATGGCCGATCGCGAACAACGTTTTGCCAAGGACTGCGAGCGTAACGAAGCGAAACACCCAGAGTTGGTCGCATATCTTAGGAAGCTGCGCCCATCCCTACTCGACATAGACGAGCAGTTCAGAAAGATGAGGGTTGAAGGTTGGAACCTCTCGAACGTCAAATACACGTTTAGCAATGGCGTGGTTTCGATGGTCGAGCCGTTGATCGAAGGAAAACCGGTCAGTGAATATGTTGCGCGCGTCTTCAGTATTCTCGCGCTGGCTATCGAAGAAGTGATCATGTATGGCTTTCAGCGAAGTTTGATGGGCCCTATCGCCATAGTTGAAACCCCGTTGGAGCAGCGCAATCCCATCAATGCGCAACGGTTCAGAAGGACATTGCGTGGCACCGAGGTGGCATGGCAGTTGAAGTGGACTGGGAAGGGTTTCTACGACAGCTGATCTTAGCAGCAGCGCCGCGATTAAATTGCATCAGAAGGCCGCAACTCTGCCGGATCCCTGGCCGCAGATGCACCATGCTGTATCGTAATTGCAGTCGAGGTGCTGGTCAGCGGCGCGACAGCTTCGCCCCTGACGCTTTTGCGGCTTCTGAACTCTTCTGCGCGTCTTTCGCCAGCGCCTCTTCGGCTTCCGGCGGCAGTTCAACACCCATGCGATCGCGCGCTTCGAGCAGAACATGGGCGACGAGTCGAGCCTGTCTTTCGTAACCAGATTCGGACGGCGTTGTCTCCGGCAACTGCATCCGCTCTCCCCGATACGCAGTTACGCCGGTTCGTTCGAGGATTGCTAATCCGAGCATCGGATTTTTATCCACCCGTAGCGCGTGTCGCACAGCCGCCATCGCATCGGGTATCAGTCCGAAAAATTCCTGCTGCGCGTGCGCGATATAATTCTGCACCTCCGGAAACTGCACAATCCGCGTGACGGTTTCGCGGTCACATTTTTCTTCTCGAGCGATTTCAGATTTGTTCTGGCCATTGAGATAGCGCTGCTGAATGCGCAGGATTTTGGGCTTGGAAAGATAGGACCCGCGTGCCTTTGTGGTTTTGCGCGGCTGTTTGCGGTGATTGGCCGACCGCACGATGGCCTGAGTGTCAGTGCTACCAAATCGAACTGCAGCATTTCGCGGCATGCACGCTGCTCCAAATTGGATTTCCCAACGCGTCAGCGTGCTGAGAGGACGGCGTGCTATCGAATCCGTGCTTGTAACTATTTTACCATCATCTTTCATCGAGGAGAGCACCAAGGTTGCCCACATTCTATCCGTTTCTTTTCCCGATATTCTGGCGTACCGGGAAAATATCGGGAAAAGAAGCAGGCACTAATTACGCGTATTCCCAGCCTTTGTCACCGTTCATTCCCGGAAATCCCGATAATCCCGATTCGGGAGATGTGAGGCTATGCTCACCGCACGGGCATGAGAATGTAAGCTCGGATCACTTCCGTCTTGTTGACTAGCAGAATGAGCGCAGCTGGGTCCTAGGACGCCATAGCTGAGCAGGGAGCTTAGAGCGGATGTGCTGTGGTAAGAAAATCGGGATAATCGGGAAAATCGGTACAAATCTCATTTTTCCTCTGCAAAACAGCGTAATTCTAATCCCGATTTCTTTAATGTGGTGGAGAAAGCTGGTTAGAACCGGGATTGCGGGCGCGCTGCCCGATTCCCAAGAAAGCATGCGCATCCATCACTAACCTCCCCCCGCATTCTACTTGGGACCAATAGGAGGGCGAGCGGAGCGGCGCGCAGAATTATATTCCGGCAAGGACTCCAGCTCTTTGCGCTCGCGCTCCGACTGAGCAGCCGTGTCCTCGGGACGGTGCTTGTCTTCCGTCTTGCTATCGCGCTGTAGTTTGTATTTCTCCAGATAGTTCTTACGATAACGCCGTTCCCGAAGGACATGCGCACATTTAGCTTTGCAGGTGGGCTTATCTATGCGCCGGGCCCAATAGAGTTCACCGCAGATCGGGCATTCGCGAATGCGCCTGACTTCTACTCCGTCCAGCGCCTGTAACAATGGATCGTGCTCGACCCGAAGATTCCCTCCGGCATCCGTCTTCACGGAAACTAGATTTTCAAGATACGGCGCAACCGGCACGCTCGTGGTCGTGAGCGGATTGTTGGAATGCAGGCGGGCAATCGTATAGAGAATGCTCCGAATTGTTTTGAGCTGAAGACACCGTTGAACCATCTGAACCGGAATTTCCTCCGACACGTTAACGCCAGCCATGAACGACCGAAAACGGGGAAAGCGTCGGATCAAAGCCTTCACGTCGGCTTCGTCGGAATCCCAGTGTTCACGGACCGATGGCGTGCCCTTCGGTTCCGCTCCTGGAAGCCTCTCCGGACCCGGGAGAGCGTTAGCCAGACTAATGTATCCCATTAATTCAATTGAAGTTGCGTGAAGTCGTGACGCTTGTCGTTTCTTTTTGACAGTCATGTGTTGGACGCACTGATTGACGTATAGCGCTCCATAGCTACACTTAGAGTCACATTGTACCATAGGAGGCGTCAAAATGAGCAACCGAACAAGCGTCACGCCGGATCGATTGGCTTGGGGCGTCGGCGACATTTCCCTTAGCACAGGTCTGAGCACAGGCTTCCTCCGGAAGCAAATCAAAGCCGGAAGGCTTCGGGCACGCAGGACGGGTCGCAGACTTCTGGTTCTCGATCGGGACTTACGTGTGTATCTCCGGGGGGAATAATTTGAATAAATACCAAATCATTTATGCCGATCCGCCCTGGCGCTACAACGACAAGGCGTCAGCCGGACAGCGTGGGGCTTGTTACAAGTACCCGGTTCTCGACACAGAGGGTGTTTGCGCACTACCTGTGGCCGATCTCGCTGCTGACGATTGCGTCCTCTTTATGTGGGCCACGTTCCCGATGTTGCCCGACGCGCTGCGAGTTATGAAAGCCTGGGGGTTCAACTATAAGACCGTTTCTTTCGTGTGGGTTAAGAGCAATAAGAAATCGGGCACAGATTTTTTTCGGAATGGGGAACTGGACAAGGGCGAACGCGGAGATCGTTTTGCTCGGCGTGAAGGGCAAACCGAAGCGAGTGTGCGCGTCGGTTCGACAGATCGTCCATCACCCGATCATGCGGCATAGCGAAAAGCCGAACGAGGTGCGGGAGCGCATTGTGACCCTCATGGGAAATCTGCCGCGAATAGAGCTTTTTGCCCGCACGAAAGTCCCGGGTTGGGACTCTTGGGGAAACGAAGTCGAATGTGACATTGATCTGAAAGGAGATAAAATAGTTGAAAGATCCTTCTGAAGTTGACCCCACATCTGCCAGTAAACCTGTGGCCATGGTTCTCGCTCGCCTGGAAAATGTGGCCAAAATCTCCGCGGGATGGGTCGCTCGCTGCCCTGCCCATAACGATAACGTGAACTCGCTGTCGGTGGGCGAGGGTGACGACGGTCGCGCACTCTTGCATTGCCACGCTGGTTGCTCATTCGAAGACGTCGTAGCAGCCCTCGGCATCACCGTCCGCAGCTTGTTCACCAAGCGCAAGGGGGCGCGATGAATTCCAAAATCACCGGTCGTGGGACCACGTCCCTTACGCTCGCAGAATACGCGAAGGCGAAGCGGCTGCCGGAAGATTTCTTAATGAAGCTGGGCCTGTCCGACATCAATCTGCGCGACAAGGTGGCGGTGAAAATTCCCTACATGGATGAGTATGGTGAAGTCGTATCCGTGCGCTTCCGGTTTTCCATGGATCCGTCTGGGCCGCGTTTCGCTTGGCGGAATGGCTCGAAGCTATATCCGTATGGGCTCCCGCGCCTCGCTAATGCGCGGAAAGCCGGTTACGTCTGCATTGACGAAGGCGAATCTGATACCCAGACTCTCTGGCTTCACGGAATCCCGGCGTTGGGTTTGCCAGGCGCAAACAGCTGGAAGGAGGAGTGGGCGCACTATCTCGATGGCATTAAGAAAATATTTGTCGTTGTCGAACCCGATCAGGGTGGCGATGCGGTGCTAAAAAAGTTCGCGCGCTCCGCGCTCCGCGATCGTATGTGGGTCGTAAAGTTGGATGGCGTGAAGGACCCGTCGGAACTGTATCTGCAGAACCCGAAGGGGTTTCGGAAGTCTTGGGATGATGCGATTTCCAATGCGAAACCGTGGGCGTCCATCGAGAAGGAGATTGGTGAGAAGTTCCAATATGTAGCGAACAACGCCCCGTTGCCGTACGAATCTACATCCGCAGGCATGATTTGGCACAAACCAACTCGGGACGGCGAGGAGGATGTTCGGCTGACCAATTTCAATGCCCGGATCACTACGGACACCTTGGAAGACGATGGAGTGGACTGCCACCGCCGTTTTGAGATTGAGGCCTCACACGGTAACCGCATCGAGCGGTTCGAAGTTCCGGCCGGCCAGTTCGCTGCGATGAACTGGGTCACCGAAAAGATCGGGGCACTTGGAGTCATCTATCCGCCGTCCAGCCATAGGGACCATGCACGCGCCGCAGTGCAACTTCTCTCGAAGGATATGCGTCGGCGCCGGGTTTTTACCCACCTGGGATGGAGGAAGTTTAGGAATCAATGGGGATACTTGCATGCCGCAGGCGTCATCACCGATACCGGCGTGAAGAACAACGTGATGGTACGGCTACCCGACGTTCTGAAAAACTTTGAGCTTCCCAGCCCACCAACTGGTGATGAACTTAGAGTGGCTGTGCAGGCCAGCCTCCGTTTACTAGACGTGACCCCAGACGCCGTCAGCGTTCCCATCTACGGCAGCATTTGGCGTGCGCCGCTCGGATCCTGTGATTTTACACTGCACGCGGCGGGTCCCACTGGCGCGGGCAAAACAGAGGCGGCGGTCCTAGCTCAACAACATTACGGAATGGCGTTTGACGCACGCAATCTGGCCGCAGGCTGGTCGGGGACGGCAAATTCCCTTGAGGCAATCGCATTCGCCGCCAAAGATGCGTTGCTGCTGGTTGATGATTTTGCTCCCCAGGGGAGTCAGCACGATGTATCACGGACGCATCGCGATGCGGATCGGTTAATCCGGGCTCAGGGAAACAACACAGGGCGCTCGCGGATGAGATCAGACGCCACACTACGGCCGACTAAATCTCCTCGGGGCCTGATTCTTTCAACCGGTGAGGACATTCCGCGGGGACATTCCACACGCGCAAGATTGCTCGTGGTCGAACTCGCGGGGAATGATCTGAACTGGAACCGGTTGACGCGCTGTCAAGAGGATGCGCGAGAAGGCCACTACGCAAAAGCGCTGGCTGGGTATCTGCAGTGGCTCGCGGCGCGACATGATTTGCTTCAATCCGAGCTTCGGCCGAAAGTAGCGAAGCTCCGGGCCCTAGCTTCTCAATCAGCGGCACACAAGCGGACACCAGATATCGTGGCGCAACTTGCCGTCGGTCTGCATACGTTCTTGCAATTTGCCATGTCGTGCAAAGCCTTGTCGCAACAGGAGCGAAAGCTTTACTGGCGCCGGTTCTGGAAGGCGCTAGGCGCCGCAGCAGCGCAGCAGCGTGAGCACCAGCGGTCGGAGGAGCCCGCTGCGCGTTTCATGGGCTTGCTGAACAGCGTGTTGGCCAGCGGTGCGGCTCACTTCGCGGACGCGAAAGATGGATACACCCCGAACGGAGTGAAAGGCCCGTGTATCGGCTGGATCGACGGTGACGTCGCGTTGCTGGAACCTGATGCTGCATTTGCAGCAGTGCAGCGCCTTGCCCGCGAACAGGGTGATCCGTTAGCCGTCGGTGTCAAGACCTTGTGGAAGAGATTGAAAGACCGCGGCCATACCGTCCGTCACGAAGAAGGTCGGAATCTATGGTCCGCGAATATCCAGGGAAACCGAAAGCGCATTCTGGCGGTGGATGCGAGCAAGCTCGCCTTCCCCGGGGCGTCAGAACTGCGAACCCATCGCAAGCGACGGGAGTTTCCCGAGGAATAATTTTAGTTAGTGGCGACCGAAATCCCGGTTGTGGGTCGAAGTGCAAATGTCCGCGCGGTTTACTGCGCCTGATCCGCCGCGCCCCGGGATTCCGATGTCGGAATCTCTATAACTCAGCATGGGGAGAAATCGTCATACGGCCGATTGCACGCTGACGAAGTGCAAGAGCCGGGAACACAAAAGGGAGTCGGAGCTGAAGCCGACCCGGCAAGCACGGTCTGTCGGCGGCAAGAAAGAGTGAAAACGGAGAAGAAAATGGCAAACGATGGCTATTTCGGTCTATGCCCAACCTGCAAAAAAACAGACGGCTATCTCAACATTGGAAGGGTTCATTGGTTCATCTGTAAGAAACATCGCTCGCGCTGGTGTATCGGCTCCAATCTGTTCTCATCCTGGCGTGACGAAAGCGAATCGGAACAGCTGCGGCTCTGTGAAGAAATTGGATTCGATACCTTCACGGATGCTGAACCATTTTACCCGAAAATTGAATCGGACAACTTACGGCCGATCCCGGTTAGCTTTACGCATCTGCGTCCCACCAAGAAATGATCGAGCGCTATTCCACGGGGCCACAAGGCCGGCAAAACAGACAGCCCTGATCAACGATTCGCAACGTCCGATGGCACGCGGACGAAAGTTTCGTGCCAACGGGCGATTTGTTTCACCAGCATGCCGATTTGGACGAGCCAGCAATGGTGCGGTGGCGGAATCCTTCGTGGTTTCGATGCGCCGATAATTCTAACGCGAAGAAAGCGAGGCTATGAATGCAGCACCGGACGTTGCACATCTGAACAAAGAATTTCCTAAGTATCCAATCACAGTAAAGGACAAAGGCTGGGTTTATGGGGTTTGGTATTGCAGTCGCAGCTTCCAAAAAACAAAACTGTATGGACAATACCCGACGACATTCCTCAAGAGGGCGCTCGCTCTGTTTCCGGATGCAACGGACATTCTCCATTGCCCTAGTGGCACCGTTCAGGGGGTGCGTGGCATCACAGTGGACAAAATCAGAGACGCCGTGAGGTGTCCACAAATCGTTGCCGAGGCTTGTGCGCTGCCGTTCCAAGACGATTCCTTCGATTTGGTCTTGAGCGACCCGCCGTATTCGGACAAGGATGCTAAAAATTACGGTACCGGCCACTTCCCACTCAGGAAAGCCATGGCGGAGTTCCACCGCGTGCTCCGCCCAAACGGATATCTAGCGCTGCTTCACGTTATGACGCCGGCATTCTCGACCAAGCTCTGGAAGTGGGTGGGTACGATCGGTGTCGTGACGGGCACAAATTCGCGGATGCGTGTGCTGTCGATCTTTGAACGCCTGGAGGATGGGACAGCGCTTCAGGTGTAGCGGAGTTCGGAGGCCGGCCAGCGAGTCGGAACTCTTCAATCACCGACTCGCTGGCCGCCGCGCTCAGGATCGTCATGATGAAATCTGTATAACTTCTTCAGAGATGTTGCATTACACGTCCGACCACTGGCGGACGAAAATGCCACGTGGGGGAAAAGCGCTTTGCGGAAACGCAAAGCAAATGAGTTGTACCGAAGGAGCACGGAAAATTTAAGCGAAAGGAATCAAAAGAAATGAACAAAAAGGCAATCCCAGAGGCGGCGGAAATGCTTGAGAAGGCCTACATCGACTTTCTTAACGTTTACCAGGCGTTAAGAGGCGGTAGAACAGAAGGCAATCTTAATAATCCGGTAGTGGAAAAACAGTTCGACCGCTTGGACAAGTATTTTATGGAACTGATGGACTCCCTGAATGCGGCTGCCCATCGCTTTCCGTTTTCAGGCAGTGCGGCACGGCCAAAAAGCGAACAGCAGTAGATGAATCTGTAAAATCCCGGTGGCAAATCTTCAAACGCCTGCAGGCCTGACGGCAGAACGTCGGGCCCGCAGACGTACACGACGACGAACAGACGTGCGACCGTGAAATTCTTATTTATTCAACCCGACGGCAGGCGGCGGCAACAAAGTACCTGCTGCGAAAAGTGTTCCGCACGGTAGGGAGCGGACGCCTCACGGAGACGAGGCAGCGACGGAAACGCAGCGGGTTCCAGTCGCCTGAACCACCACCGCTGGAAGTGAGGCAATGCGAGATGGCAACGTCGATGTAACCACGAGTGGAAAAATCGAAGTCAGAGCGGACAGGCGCAGCAAAACGAAAGCATTCCAAACGACTATTGGTTCGGCGCCGTCGGCGCCTACAAGCAACCCAACTTTAGAACCATTGTCGGAAATCAATTCGGGTGTTAATGTCCCGACAGCGAAGCCGTTTCGACAGAAGGGGAAGAAATACATGTCGAAGCGGTCAGGACAAGCAGGGCAGGTGTTCGGCAGAAACGGACGCTGGGTTGGACGGTATTACGTTGACGTGCCGGATCAAACCAACCGTGTCCGCAAAGCTGTAGTGCTTGGGATGATAAACGAAATCACAAAACCGCAAGCAAAACTGAAACTTAAAACCATGCTATCGGATGAAGGCGTGAACACGCCTGAACATTTGGTACGCTCGCTCAGACCGGCTACGGTGTTCAACACGGTAGCCGATTTGTGGGAATCAAAACGGCTTCCACAGTTGAAGGAAAGCAGCAGGTATTCGGTGCCAAAACTTCTTGCAAAGCACGTCCGCCCGTTTTTCGGTCACATGGCGTTGGAAGAAATCAAGACCGGCAACGTCAACGACTGGATTCTGGAAATGCAGAGCAAGAAATTGGAGCCCAAGACGATTCATAACATGTGGAAGTTGTTCCGGGCGATTATGAACTGGCACGCTCAACAAAACGACGAGCATCCTCGGAAGTGGTATCCCATTCTTCCGACGATTCCTGAAGACGAGCAAAGATGGTTCACGCAAACCGAGGTCCGGCGTCTTGTTGAGGCGGCGGAAGGTCAACACAAGTTGCTATTTCATCTTGCCGGGTCAAGCGGTCTACGGGCGGGTGAACTATTCGGACTTCACGTCGGAGACTTGGACTTAAATCGTGGCATGATTCGAGTCCGACGCTCCGTATGGCGCGGTAGGGAAGTGAGCACTAAAACCAAGAAGGGATATCGAGACGTCTGGGTTGATTCAGGTACGTCTCAGATGCTCAAGCAACATCTTGGTACCCGCACTTCCGGCCGCGTCTTTCAGAGCAGGAGTGGGACACCGCTAGATACGAGCAACGTGTTGAGTAAGACGCTGTATCCGTTGTGCGATTCGCTTTCGATTCCGCGCGGAGGATTGCACGCTTTTCGGCACGGACGAGTGAGTCACCTTCAGGCGAACAACGTGCCGGGTGATTTCACGAAGTCTCAAGTCGGGCATTCCAGCCTAAGGATGACGGGCAGTTACACCCATTTTTCCGAGGCTTTCGCGCGCAAAACTGTCGAAAGATTGGCAAATGGGATTGCTCTGTTGGACTCAGTGGACTCACTGGACTCAGTTGCGACAGAACCTAATTAGCTGTAGTCTTAAACAGTTGCGAATAGTGAGCGTTTGATTTTCGAAGGGCCGGTAGCTCAATGGTAGAGCAGCTGCCTCTTAAGCAGCGGGTTGGAGGTTCGAGTCCTCCCCGGCTCACCACTTTCTTGCGATCTGATTAATGCGCTTCGTCATTGCGCTTCTTGTGATTACGCCGCGCAGTTTTCACGCTTCACGCACATCGGTGGTTTCCTGCATATCTGGCCCGCAATTCACTTCACGCCAATCCTTGCTTCACCTGATGCGCAGCGATTTATCGTTCCATTGTGGGCGCTGTCCTGTAAAATTCCAGCTCGTACAGCCCTGGCGCTTCTGTCTTGCGGCCGCCCCTCCCGATGGCCGCCGGATCTGCTGCTTCGTTCCGCCGGTCGGAATGCGCAGTTCACAGATTTCCGGCGGCCAGTAACGACACGAATGGAGAATTGAAGCTAGAAGATGGCTAAGTTGGCCCAACCCCCTCCGCCCATTTTCACAGAGCCAGAGGAGACAATTCGCGCCGAGCTTTTCAGCGTCGAGCGCCTGGAGCAACACGCAGAAAGCCTGGCGGCTGCGCAACTGGTCGTTACCGATCCCGAGGAAGGACGCCCGCTGATTCCTCGTGTGCTCGAGAACGGGCGCGTCCTGCTGGAATATTACCGGGCCACGGCGCGCGCCATTCAGCACGAGCAGGCCATCACCCCCGCGGCCGAATGGTTCGTAGATAATTTTTATATCGTCGAAGAACAACTGCGCGAAATTCGCGACGACCTTCCTCCCGGTTTCTACCGCAAGTTGCCGAAGCTTGCGTCCGGGCACCTGGAAGGCTTTCCGCGAGTCTTTGGCGTCGCTTGGGCGTTTGTGGCGCACAACGACAGCCGCTTCGATCCCGAAGTATTGCGCCGGTTCGTCAGCGCTTACCAGCGCGTGCAGCCGCTGACGATCGGCGAGCTTTGGGCCGTAGCCATCACGCTGCGCATCGTGCTCGTGGAAAATCTGCGGCGCGTTGCCGAGCGCATCGTGCGCAGCCGCAACGCGCGTGTCGAAGCCGACATCCTCGCCGACCGCGTCCTCGGTGCGGCCGGGCAGACCGCGGTCTCACCGGCCGCCGTGCTGCGCCGTTTCGAGAACAAGCCTCTCGAGCGCTCCTTCGCCGTGCAATTGGTTCAGCGGCTGCGCGACCTCGATCCCAAGGTCGGCCCAATCCTGGTGTGGCTGGACGAACGCCTCGCCGCGCAAGGCACCACCGCGGATGAGATTGTGCGCGCCGAGCATCAAGAGCAGGCCGCGATGAGCGTCACGGTGCGCAACATCATCACCAGCATGCGGCTGACTTCCTCCTTCGATTGGGAAGGATTTTTCGAAAGTGTCAGCCTGGTGGACGAAGTGCTGCGCAGCGGCAGCAATTTCGGAGATATGGACTTTGTGACGCGCGATTACTATCGCCATGCGATCGAGGATCTTTCCCGCGGCTCGTCTCACTCCGAAATCGAAGTGGCGCAACGCGCGGTGCAACGCGCGAAGCACGCGCGTGCAGAACTTCACAGTGATGGGCATCCACCCGACGAGCGCAAGGCCGATCCTGGCTACTACCTGATTTCCCGCGGGCGGCTCGATTTCGAGCGAGAACTCGGATTTCACGTCGCGTGGCGCCGCGGTGTGTTGCGCTTGTACGTGCGACACGCCGTACCAGGGTATTTGGGCACGATCGCGGTAATGACGGCACTGATTTTGGCGCTGCCGCTGGCACATGCGCGCGAATCGGGACTGAGCGCGCCGATTCTGGCGCTGCTTGCGCTGCTGGCTTCAGTGCCTGCTTCTGATCTGGCCATAGCGCTGATCAATCGGGTGGTGGCCGATTTATTGGGCCCGCGTACTTTGGCGCGCCTGGAATTACGCGACGGCGTTCCGGAGGCGCTGCGCACCATCATCGTAGTTCCTACGCTGTTGATCTCGAAGGATGCGATCAAAGAACAGGTTGAGCGCCTGGAGATTCATTACCTCGCAAACATTGATGGCGATCTGCGCTTCGCGCTGCTCACCGATTGGGTGGACGCCGCCACGGAAAGTCTGCCGGGAGATGATGAGCTGCTGGCGGCCGCCGCCAGTGGTATCGCCGGTTTGAACAAAGCCCACGGCCCCGCCCCCGAAGGCGGCGCACGTTTCTTTCTATTTCATCGCAAACGCACCTGGAATGACCGCGAAAAGAAATGGATGGGTTGGGAACGAAAGCGGGGAAAGCTGCACGAGCTGAACGAGCTGCTGCGCGGCTCGACGCAGACAAATTTCATTCCGGTCGGGGAGCAGGTGCCCGAATCCATCCCCAGGATTCGCTTCGTCATCACGCTCGACGCAGACACGCGCCTTTCGCGTGGCACCGCGGCGCGCTTGGTCGGAACCATGGCACATCCGCTGAACCGGCCGCAATTCAGCGCAGAGCTGGGCCGCGTGGTGGACGGCTATGGCGTCGTGCAGCCTCGAGTTACGCCTTCGCTTCCCACCGATCGCGAAGGCTCGCTGTTCCAGCGAATTTTTTCCGGACCGAGTGGAATCGATCCGTACGCCGCAGCGGTTTCAGACGTTTATCAGGACCTGTTCCATGAAGGGTCATACACCGGGAAGGGAATTTACGATCTCGATGCCTTTGAGGCCGCCATGGCGGGCAAGGTTAAAGAGAACACCCTGCTGAGCCATGATTTGTTCGAAGGAATTTTCGCGCGCGCCGCGCTGGCCAGCGACATCGAACTTTTCGACGAATTTCCATCGCATTACGAAGTGTCAGCCGCGCGGCAGCATCGCTGGGCCCGCGGAGACTGGCAACTGTTGCCGTGGATTTTCGGGCACGGCGGACTGTCGAAGCAAGAACGCCGCAAAGTTTCGATTCCCGCGATCAGCCGCTGGAAGATGATTGACAATCTGCGCCGCACACTTTCCGCGCCGTGCATGTTGCTTCTTATGGTAGCGGGATGGCTGTTACCGCAAGTGTCGCCCTGGATGTGGACTCGTTTCGTTCTAGCCACGATTGCGATTCCCGCGTTGATCCCTTTTCTCGTCGGATTGAACGCGCGGCTGAGCGGCATTTCCAAACGCAGCCATTTTCGTGACGTTCTATCCGACCTGTCGCTGGGCGCATCGCAGATCGCTTTAACCATCACGTTTATCGCGTACCAGGGATGGTTGATGACGGACGCGATCGTGCGCACGCTGGTCCGATTGCTCTTCACGAGGCGAAATCTGCTGCAGTGGGTAACTGCGGCGCAGGCCAAACACGCCGTGGACTTGAGTCTGTGGGCTTCGTACGGACGCATGGTGGCCAGCGTCTTGGTGGCGTTTGCGGCGCTGTTGGCTGTGGCGGTCCTGCGGCCGCAGGCTTTGTGGGCGGCGATTCCGTTTGCCGCGCTGTGGATTGCGGCGCCCGCCGTGGCGCGCTGGATCAGCATTCCACCTCCGGTCGAAGACGTCGAGCCATTGTCGGCGGCAGACACCAAGGCTCTGCGGACAATCTGTCGCCGCACCTGGCGGTTTTTCGAGAAATTTGTCACCGCCGAAGACCGGTTCCTTCCGCCCGATAATTTTCAGGAAGATCCCAAGCCCGTGGTGGCCCATCGAACATCTCCCACCAATATTGGTCTTTATCTACTGTCCACTCTCGCGGCACGCGACATGGGTTGGCTGGGCGCACAAGAAGTGGCAGACCGGCTGGAAGCAACGCTGCATACCATGAGTGAGATGGAGCTGTACCGCGGCCATCTTTACAATTGGTACGACACGCATCGCCTCGTGCCGCTCGATCCCAAATACGTCTCCAGCGTTGACAGCGGAAACCTCGCCGCCAATTTGCTCGTTCTGGGCAACGGCTGCCGCGAAATCATTCAGGAACCGTTCGCCGCGGCACGCCCGTTCACCGGAGTTGCCGATTCACTCAATCTCCTGCGTGAAGCGTTGGAAGAAATTGCGGATACGCAGCGCACGCACACCGTAACGCGCAAGCAACTGGCCAACGCGCTGGACTCGCTTTTTGTCCTGCTGGACCCCGTACCGATCGGCGCGCGGCAGTGGGCCGCGCGCTTTCTGGCGATTCAGGAACACGCTCAGACGGTGGCCGATATCGCTCAAGCTTTGGCGCAGGAACTCGGCGCGCCGGCGGATTCCGAATTGTGCGCCTGGGCCGAAGCCGCGCGCGCCAATCTGGAAAGTTACGCACGCGATGCGCGCATCATGATTCCGTGGCTGCGTCTGGAACCCAGCGAAGTGCTGGCCATGGCGGAACGTCCGCAGGAACAAGTGCCCGAATGGGTCGCCATCGAGTCTTCATTTCGTCAACTGCCTGCTTTGGCGGATGTTCCGGACCGCTGCGAGTACGCCGTGCGCGAACTCGCAGCACTGCGCGAACGGTTGGGTTCTGATACCACAACGAATCGCGAAATTCTGCGTCGCATTGACGCTCTTACGACAGCGTTCACTGGCGCCGCCCGCGATGCCTCAGCCCTTACCCGCCGCCTGGTCGCGATCGCGCACACTTGCCAAAGCATGTTCGACGGGATGGACTTCACATTTCTGTTTGATACGTCGCGCAAGCTTTTCTCCATCGGCTTTCGCGGCACAGACGGAACGCTGGACGGCAATTGCTACGACCTGCTGGCATCGGAAGCACGTCTCGCCAGCTTCATCGCCATCGCCAAAGGAGAAGTGCCGGCCTCGCATTGGTTCCGTCTGGGCCGCGCGCTCACTCCGGTGGGCCGCGGCTTGGCGCTGATCTCCTGGTCGGGCTCGATGTTTGAATACCTGATGCCGGACTTGGTGATGCGCTCTCCCGCGAACAGCATGTTGAGCCAGACGTACGAGCAGGTCGTCGCGCGCCAGATCGAATACGGAGAGGAGCGCAGCGTTCCCTGGGGAATATCGGAATCAGCCTTCAACGCCCGCGACATGGATTTTACATATCAGTATTCGGGTTTCGGAGTTCCGGGCCTGGGGCTAAAGCGCGGGCTGAGCGAGGACCTCGTGATCGCGCCGTATGCTACGGCGCTGGCAGCGATGATCGATCCAACCGCAGCTGTACAGAATTTCATCAGGCTGGCGAGGGCGGGCGCCGCCGGCAGCTATGGATTCTACGAGGCGCTGGATTACACCAGCAGCCGTTTACCCGAAGGAAAGGATGTAGCGGTGATCCGCGCGTTCATGGCGCATCACCAGGGCATGTCCATCGTCGCGCTCGCCGATATTGTGAATGGCGGCGCGATGCGCGACCGTTTTCATGCCGAACCGATCGTGCGCGCGACGGAGCTGCTGTTGCAAGAACGCACCCCGCGCGATGTGCTGGTCGCCCGTCCGCGCGCGGAAGAAGTTTCCGCGGCTTCGAAAGTGCGCGAACTGGTTCCTCCGCTCGTGCGGCGCTTCAGCACGCCGCACGACGCCATCCCGCGCACGCAATTGCTGTCCAATGGACGCTATTCGGTAATGCTCACGGCCGCGGGCTCCGGCTACAGCCGCTGGCGCGATCTGGCGATTACCCGCTGGCGCGAAGACCTCACGCTCGATAACTGGGGCCAGTATATCTTCCTGCGCGACGAACAATCCGGAAATGTGTGGTCGGCTGGTTATCAGCCCGCGGCAATCGAAGCCGATGAATACGAAGCCATTTTCTTCGAGGACCATGCCGAAATTATCCGGCGCGACCGCTCGCTCACCACAGCGCTGGAAGTGGTGGTCTCCTCCGAAGACGACGCCGAGGTCCGCCGTATTTCGCTGAGCAATGTCGGCGTTCGCGCTCGCGATATTCAAGTCACGTCCTACGCGGAACTTTCACTCACGCCGCAAGCGGCCGATGTGGCGCATCCTGCTTTCGCGAAGCTGTTCGTCGAAACTGAATTTGCGGCAGACGTCGGCGCGCTGATAGCCACGCGCCGCAAGCGTTCCGACGACGAAACCTCCGTGTGGGTCGCGCACGTTCTCGTCACGGACGCCGAAACCGTTGGGGAATTGCAATTTGAAACGGACCGCGCGCGGTTCGTGGGGCGGGCGCGCGACCTGCGCGATCCCGTGTCGGTGATGGATGGCCGGCCGCTTTCCAACACGGTTGGCGCCGTGCTGGACCCGATACTGAGCCTGCGCCGCACGGTTCGCGTTCCTCCCGGCGGCACTGTCCATTTGATTTTTTCCACGATTGCCGCCGCCACGCGCGAAGCGGTCCTGGATCTGGCCGACAAGTATCGCGACGGGCGAACTTTTGAGCGCACGCACACGCTGGCGTGGACGCAGGCGCAGGTGCAGCTGCATCATCTGGGAATCACGTCCGAAGAAGCGCTCCTGTTCCAGCGCCTCGCGAATGCCGTTTTGTACGTGGATCCATCGCTGCGTCCCACGGCCGACGTGCTGGCGCGCACCTCGCTGGATATTTCTACGCTGTGGTCGCAGGGAATCTCCGGCGACCTGCCGATTATTCTCGCGCGCATCGACGATCCCGACGATGTGGACATCATCCGGCAAATGTTGCGCGCGCACGAATACTGGCGGATGAAGCAGCTGTCGGCGGACGTGGTCATCATCAACGAAAAAGCGGCGTCCTACGTGCAGGAACTGCAAGACTCGCTCGAAGCGCTCGTGCGCGGCAGCCAGCTGAGGCTTTCGCCGGACTCTGGCGGCGTGAGCGGGAAAATTTTCCTGCTGCGCGGCGACCTGCTTACTCCGCAGGCTCGCACGCAACTGCAAGCCGTAGCCCGTGCTGTGCTGCTAAGCCGCCGTGGCACGCTCGCCGAGCAGATCGTGCGCTCGCAATACCCGGAGCCGGCTGAGCGCGCCCTCACGCGTCCGGCACGTGCCACGAAATCCCCGGAAGCTCGCCTGCCGCAACAGACTCTGCAATTCTTCAACGGCCTCGGTGGCTTCGCCGATGGTGGCCGCGAATACGTGATTGCATTGAACGAAGGGCTGCGCACGCCGGAGCCGTGGGTCAATGTCATCGCCAATCCGTGGTTCGGGTTCTTGGTATCCGAATCGGGCTCGGGCTTCACTTGGTCTCTCAATAGCCATGAAAATCAGCTTACACCGTGGTCCAACGATCACGTGTTCGACACGCCGGGAGAAGCGATCTACATCCGCGACGAAGTGAGCGGAGAGGTTTGGACTCCCACCGCACTGCCGATCCGAGATGAAAGCGCAAGCTATCAGGCGCGTCATGGACAGGGCTACAGCCGTTTCCTGCACGGCTCGCGCGGCATCGCGCTGGAGCTTCTGCAGTTTGTGCCGGTGGAAGACCCCATCAAAATCTCGCGGCTAACCCTGCGCAACGATTCGGACCGTGTGCGCCGCCTTTCCGTAACCGCTTACGTCGAATGGGTGCTGGGTACCTCGCACAGCGCCACGGCGCCCTTCATCATCACGGAGGTGGAACCCCAGTCGAAAGCCATCCTCGCGCGCAGTGCCTGGAACGGTGAGTTCGGCGGGCGCATCGCTTTCGCCGATCTGCGCGGTCAGCAAACTTCCTGCACCGGCGATCGCACGGAATTTCTCGGTCGCAACGGCCGGCCGGAATATCCTGCGTCGCTGGAACGAGGTACTCCACTGTCGGGCAAAGTGGGTCCGGCCCTGGACCCGTGCGCCGCGCTGCAGACCACGATCGAGTTGCGCCCGGGCGCGCGCGCAGAAGTCGTATTTTTTCTGGGCCAGACGGAAAACAAAGAACGGGCCCGAGACCTGCTGCTGCGCTACCGCACGGCGGATCTGGACAAAGTTCTGGGCGACGTCACGCGGCGCTGGGACGAACTATTAAGCACGGTGAAAGTTACTACGCCCGATCCCAGCATGGATGTGTTGCTGAATCGCTGGCTCTTGTATCAAACGCTTTCTTGCCGCGTCTGGGCGCGCGCGGGCTTTTACCAGGTCAGCGGAGCGTATGGATTCCGCGACCAGTTGCAAGACGTGATGGCTCTGAATATCGCGAAACGCGGCGTGGCTCGCGAACAATTGCTGCGCGCGGCCGCTCACCAATTTCCCGAAGGAGACGTCCAGCACTGGTGGCACCCGCCTTCCGGCCGCGGCATTCGCACGCGCATGTCCGATGATCTGCTGTGGCTGCCCTATAGCGTCGTCCAGTTCATCGAGACGACCGGCGACATGACAGTCCTAGAAGAAATCGTCCCGTTTATCGAGGGCGAGCTTCTGGCGGAAGGGCAAAAAGAATCGTATTTCCAACCGCGCGTTTCGGAAACTCGCGCTACTGTTTTCGAGCACTGCGCGCGCGCCATAGACCGCAGCCTAGGCGTCGGCAGTCACGGCCTGCCGCTCATGGGCACGGGTGATTGGAACGACGGCATGAACCGCGTGGGACAGGACGGCAAGGGCGAAAGCGTCTGGCTCGGCTGGTTCCTGCACACCGTCCTCCAGGAGTTTGCAAAGCTCGCGGATGGTCGCGGCGAACATCAGCGAGCTGAAACGTGGCGCCTTCACGTCAGCAGCCTCAAGGCTGCGTTAGAACACGATGGCTGGGACGGGGAGTGGTACCGCCGCGCGTATTTCGACGATGGCACGCCGCTGGGCTCCGCGCAGAACACGGAATGCCGCATTGATGCGATTGCCCAGTCCTGGGCCGTTCTCAGTCGCGCAGCTGAGCCCGGTCGCGCAGCGCGGGCCATGGCCGCGGCCGACCAGCAACTCGTTCGCCGCCCCGACGGCCTGATCCTGCTGCTCACCCCGGCTTTTGATCACCCGGATCATGATCCCGGCTACATCAAAGGCTATCTGCCAGGCATCCGCGAAAACGGTGGGCAATATAGTCACGCGGCAACCTGGACGCTGATGGCCTTTGCGGAGCTGGGGGACGGCGATAAAGCCGGAGAGCTATTCCGCATGATGAATCCCATCAACCGTGCCGATACGCGCGCCAACGTGCAGCGCTACAAGGTTGAGCCTTACGTTACGGCAGGCGACATTTACGGCGAAGCGCCGCACATTGGCCGCGGCGGTTGGACTTGGTACACAGGTTCGGCGGGCTGGCTCTATCGTGCCGGTATCGAATCAATTCTGGGTTTCCGAGTGCGCGGAACTTCGCTCTGGATCGACCCGTGCATTCCGCGCAATTGGCCGGGATACAGCATGGAGTTCCGCTATCACTCGTCCACTTACAAAATCACTGTCGAGAATCCTTCCGGCGTGGCGCGCGGCGTGGCGCTTACCGAGCTTGACGGGAAACTTCTGGCGGGCTCGACCCCGATTCACCTGATGGACGACGGCGCGGTGCATCAGGTGCGCATCGTACTAGGCTGAGCATAGAACCCGAACCATAGCCTCCCCCTTGGGGGAGCCCACATTCGTCGAAACAGTCATTGGTTTGGTAACTTCCGCAGTTTCATTCGATTGCTGGTTCGTCTACCATTAATTGTGCCGACTACGAACAGATTGAGGCCAAGGAACCTATCGCGCCGTGAGTTGCTGCGAGATTTCGCGGCGTTTTCCGCCTGCGGGATACCGCTCGCCGGAGGCCTTTCGCTCCAACATTCCGTAGCCAGCCGCCAGGCTACCCAGGTCGCCCCTCTCGCATCGCAGCTCCCGCCCCCTACATACCTGTCTCCCAGAGACGATTCCTTTCTCGAGGAACTTGAAAAAGCGATTTTTCAGTTTTTCTGGGACCAAACAAATCCCACCACGGGAATGGTGAAGGACCGCTGCAATGTTCGTTCCTCCGATAGCGGCATAGTGGGCAGTATCGCGGCCACGGGATTCGGCTTGACCGCTTTGTGCATCGGTGAAAAGCGCGGCTATGTCTCGTTCACTCTTGCTCGGGAACGCGTGATCAATACCTTGCGGTTTCTTTGGAAAAAGTTGCCCACCGAGCGCGGATTTTTCTACCACTGGGCCAATATCAATACCGGCGAACGGCTCTGGCAATCCGAATTCTCTTCGATTGACACAGCCATATTGCTCTGCGGCATTCTCACCTGTCGCCAGCACTTTGAGCACTCCGAGATCAGCGATCTCGCGCATCAGATTTTCAATCGTGTGGATTGGAACTGGTTGTCGGAAGATACGCGCATCCTTCCGCACGGCTGGAGCCCCGAAACCGGATTCCTGCAATATCGCTGGGACAGCTACAGCGAAATGATGATGATGTATCTACTGGGCTTGGGCTCGACCTCCCACGCGCTGGCTCCCGCCACCTGGGACGCCTGGAAGCGCACCATTTTCGAATTCGACGGGATCAAGTTCATCGGCTCCTACGCCCCGTTGTTCGTCCATCAATATTCGCAAGCTTGGTTTGATTTTCGCGGCAAGCGCGACCTCTATGCGGACTATTTCCAGAATTCGATTCTCGCGACAGACGTGCACCGGCGATTTTGTTTGAGTCTGGCGAACAAGTTCCCCGATTACAGCAATGACCTTTGGGGCATCACCGCTTCGGATTCCATCAATGGATATCGCGTCTGGGGCGGCCCGCCGGAAACCGGCCCGATTGATGGCACAATCGTCCCGTGTGCAGCGGCGGGCTCGTTGCCATTCTTGCCGGGTCCAGCGATGCGCGTGCTGCGCACCATTGACAATCGTTACGGCGCCGGCACATGGAGTCGCTACGGATTCGTGGACGCGTTCAATCCCCTGACCAATTGGTACGACAGCGACGTGGTCGGTATCGATTCCGGAATTACCATGGTGATGGCGGAAAACGCGCGCACCGGATTTGTCTGGGACACCTTCATGAAGAACCCGGAAGCACAGAGAGGTATGGAACGCGCGGGATTCAAATCCTATCAGCCGCTCGCGCCACAGGAACTGGTTGGGATGCACCTGCGCTCGACGTCGTAAGTAACTGGGGAAGGGAAACCGGACGGTTATCCGCAGTCACCAATTCGACCGCGGATTGCTCCCGACAGCGATTAAGACAGCTAAGAGTTAGCGGTAATTCGCGGCCTGCAGCTCAAACATCTCTGCATAGTGCCCGCCCACTTTGAGCAGCTGATCGTGCTGGCCCTGCTCGGCAATCTCTCCGTCCTTCAGTACCAGAATGCGGTTGGACATCTTGACGGTGGAGAAGCGGTGCGAAATCAGCAGCGACATCTTGCCTTCTGTCAATTCCGAAAAGCGCTGAAACACTTCGTGCTCGGAACGCGCATCGAGCGCCGCCGTAGGTTCGTCGAGAATCAGCAGCTGCGCATCACGCAGATAGGCGCGCGCGATCGCGATCTTCTGCCATTCGCCGCCCGAAAGATCCACGGCTCCTTTAAAACGCGAGCCCAGCACCTGATCAAATCCTTTGGGCAGCCGGCGAATGGCCTGCTCCGCAAGGCTCTTATTGGCAGCCGCACGGATCCGGAATGGATTATTGCGTTCCTCGATGCGGCCCACCGCGATGTTGGCCGAAGCCGTCATCTCATAGCGCATAAAATCCTGAAAGATCACGCCGATTTCCTGCCACAGGCTCTCCAGGTCGTACTCGCGCAAGTCCTTGCCATCGAGAAGAATCTGTCCTTCGGTCGGATCGTACAAGCGCGTGAGCAATTTTACGATAGTGGTCTTGCCCTGGCCATTTTCACCGACGATGGCGATGCGCTCTGAAGGCGCGAGTTTGAAGCTGACGTTCTTCAAAATCATCCGCGAACTGCCCGGATAGGCGAACGATACATTCTTGAATTCAAACCCTTGCTGAATTTTCTTGGGAGCGGGCAGCGCGCCGGGCTTAGAGATAATCTTCGGCTTCACCGCGAAAAACTCCAGCAAGTCGGTCATGAACAACGCCTGGTTCGCGATTTCCGAAAACGTGGTGAAGACTGCCTGGATGTTGGAGCTGGCGCCGCCAATCGCGCCTGTAAGAAAAATCATCGTGGCGATGGAGATCAGGCCGATCACCGTGTGATAAATCACGAATGCGTAGGTTCCGTAGTAACCAGCCACGCCGACGATCGCCAGCAGCGCGCCAATATAGAGCCGATGCCGCGCCACGCCAATCGTCTGGTCGTGCAGCTCGGTCGCAACATCGGAATAGCGGCCCACCAGGAACGGAGCAAGGCCGAAGAGCTTCAACTCCTTCGCGCCCTCTTTGGTGCCGCCCAGCAACCGCAAATAATCGAGTTCACGCCGTGCGGGGGTCTGCTGGAAGCTCAACGAATATCCCAGGAACGCGAAATGCGTTTCGCCCAGAAACGCCGGCACCACGCACGCCACCAGCGCGATCAATAGCCATGGCGAGTAAACGAAAATCCCCGCCGCCAAGCTCACGGTCGTGACGGTTTCTTGAATCAGCCGTCCGGAAATTTTGATCATCTGCACGCGGTCGGTACTCTGCACACGCGCGCGTTCCAGCTTGTCGTAGAAGACCGGATCCTCGTAGGACATCAAATCCAGGTTCGCAGCGTGCTTCATCAACCGCACGCTGATGTGCTTCATGAACCGTTCGGCCAGCGTGGTGTCGCAGAAATCGATCACGCGCATCAGCACCGCCGCGATTCCGGCCAGCGCGAATTCCAGAGTCACCAGCCCCCAAAAATAATGTGGGAGCGGCGTGTGATCGGCGCGCAATGCATAAATTGCGGCAAGGATCATCCGGCCGACCGCCAACATGGAAAGTGGAATCAGCGCAGCCACCACGCGTGAAGTCAGGTTCGCGACGGCAACGCCAGGCGCGGCATCCCAAACGTATTTCATTACGGGGGGAATGTTCCTCAGCGCGCGCAGGCGCTCTGCCCATCTAGGGCTAGGTATATCCTCGGCGGGGTTGGCGTCTTTGCCGGCTGGGTTGCCAACTAGAGCTCTTGTGCTCACGACTGGGTCTCCGTTCTAGAATGCTGCGGTCTCGCCTTGTCATGTTGCCTATCGACGAGACTCGATTATGCAAGAGTGCACGTCTGCTGCCAATACTGATTTCCCTGTAACTTGCTAAGAAGTAAAGACCTACAGAAATGGCCGTAATCTTGCTACACGATTTTTTTTCGTGGTTCCGGAAAGTTCTACTCGAAATAGTACTCGGCCACATAAGAGAAATTTCCCGGCGCCCCGGACTCGCTGCAAGAGTCGATTGCCCCAGAACAGCACAGCCCTCGTACAAGAATACCTGAAAAACCTGATCAGCGCGGCGCCGCCGAAGAGCGTATGGTAAAGATGTGGCTACCTTCGTGAGCGAAGAGCTCCGCGCAACGGCCCCATCAAAATGGGCGAAGCTGCAGAATTTCGCGCACAACCTCAAGACGAAAGCCAAACGCACGGTCTGGAGATCCAAGGATGGCTGGCGCCAACTCACCGCCGGCATGGAGGCTGCGGACCTCTGGGTGCAATTCAAAGCCGAAGCCCACGCGAGTTCGCGCTTGTACAAGCAGGACGTTGACTGGCGCGCCGTGGATTCGCAAAAAGCCTGGAAGCAGCCATTCAAGATTGTGGCGGCGCTGTTTGCCGGAATCTTGAAAAAGCTCTCGCCCGCCCGGCGGGTGTTGTTGGTATTCAGCCTGCTTCTGGCTTGCCTCTCGGTCATAGGTGTTCAGTTTCTCCTCATCACCACGCAAGTGGAATTTCTCCTGGCGTTTGTCGGTCTGCTCGTCCTCTTGGTCATGGTTCTGGGCGATCATGTGGCGATGAAGCGCGACATCGAAATTGCGCGAGAAATCCAGCGCTGGCTGGTGCCGCGCGTTCCACCCGAAGTTCCGGGAATTGATATGGCTTTTGCCACGCGCCCCGCCAACACCGTGGCCGGAGACTACTACGACGCATTTCGTCGCGCCGCTGATGGTCCGCTGCTGATCGCCGTCGCAGACGTTTCCGGCAAGAGCGTGCCTGCGGCGATGCTCATGGCGAATTTTCAGGCCAGTCTTCGCGCGCTTGCCGGTGCTCCAGGGTCGCTCTCGCAGCTCGTCACCGACTTGAATCGGCTGGCCTGCGGCAACAATCTGAACGGCCGCCGCTTCACCACCGCGTTCCTGGCGGAATTGAACCCTGCGACGGGCGAGCTCAGCTATCTTTCTGCCGGCCACAACCCCCCAATGCTCGTGCGCCAAGACGGCAGCATCGAGCGGCTGAACTCTGACAGCATGCCGCTCGGAATCGAACTGACCGAGAAGTTTGTAGCGGGTAAGACAGTCCTCGAACTCAACGATCTTCTGGTGATTTACACCGATGGAGTCACCGAGGCGCAGAACGAAAGAGCCGAACAGTTTGGTGAAGCACGCCTGCTCGCTTTGCTGCAACCGAGAATAAAGGAACGAGCCGCGGTAACACTCTCGGGAATCATGAAACGTCTCGATGAGTTTGTGGGTGTTGCGCCGCAGTATGACGACATTACCTGCCTGGTCGTCAGCCGGAATTAGCAGAGAGTGACTAGCCGCGGCGGCCGCGGTTCAGGTCAGCAGCGCTCGATGATCGCCGCGATTCCCTGGCCGACTCCAATGCACATCGTACACAGCGCATATCGTCCTTTGATCGCCTGCAACTGATACATCGCCGTGGTCACCAGCCGCGCACCGCTGGCGCCCAACGGGTGTCCGATCGCGATCGCTCCGCCGTTGGGGTTCACGTGGGACGCGTCGTCGGGCAATCCCAGTTCTCTTGTCACCGCGAGAGCCTGTGCGGCGAACGCTTCATTCAGTTCGATCACGTCCAGCTGTGAAATTTTCAGCCCGGTTTTTTCCAACAGTTTTTTCGTCGCCGGCGCTGGCCCGATTCCCATGATCCGCGGAGCCACTCCAGCGGTTGCCGCCGCGAGCATACGCGCGCGCGGCGTCAAGCGATGCTTCGTAACGGCCGTTTGCGACGCCAGCAGCAGCGCACAGGCGCCGTCGTTCACACCGGATGCATTTCCGGCGGTCACGGTTCCGTGCGGCTTGACGATCGGTTTCAGCTTCGCCAGCCCGTCCAGCGTCGTGTCCGGACGCGGATGCTCGTCCGTAGCAAAAATCTTCGCATCGCCTTTTTTCTGCGGCACGGGCACCGCAACGATCTCCTGCGCGAAAAAGCCGGCGGCATTCGCGCGTGCCCAGCGCTGCTGCGTGCGATACGCAAAAGCATCCTGGTCCGCGCGGCCCACGTGAAATTCCTCCGCGACGTTCTCCGCGGTTTCCGGCATCGAATCCACTCCGTATTTCGCCTTCATCAGCGGATTGATGAAGCGCCAGCCAAGCGTGGTATCGAAAGTCTCCGCGTTGCGGCTGAAGGCGCTGTCCGCCTTGCCCGTCACAAACGGAGCGCGCGTCATGCTTTCTACTCCGCCGGCAATCATCAGATCGGTCTCTCCGGATTTAATCGCGCGCGCTGCGACGCCCACTGCGTCCAGGCTCGAGCCGCACAACCGGTTCACCGTCGCGCCCGGCACTGCCTTGGGCAATCCCGCCAGCAGCAGCGCCATGCGCGCCACGTTGCGATTGTCTTCACCGGCCTGGTTCGCGCATCCGTAGATCACGTCATCTACCGCCGCCCAATCCACCGCGGAATTTCGCTCCTGCAGCGCGCGAATCGGAATCGCTGCAAGATCGTCGGTGCGAATCGTCGCCAGCGCACCGCCGTAGCGGCCAAAAGGCGTGCGTACTGCATCACAAATGAAAACTTCGTTCACAAATTTTCTCCAATCGGTTCGATGAAGAAGCCGCCAATCTCGATTCGTCGTCGGCGCGAACCCCACACGGTGCCATGGCGCGTGAGCACAAACTCGCGAGCGCGATTATCGGCTGGCGCACGATATTTCCTTCCCTAGTATATCCGACCATACGCCATGTTCTGCGGTCCTGGGTGCTTCACAGGAAATATAAACTTCGTGTAAGCTATCGCCATGAGCGAAAAAATCCGCAAGAGCGACGCCGAATGGCGCGCACAGCTAGACGAGAATCAATACCATGTCACGCGCAAGCAGGGAACTGAGCCGCCCTTCACGGGCGCATACGAAAACGAGGAAGCCGAAGGGACCTACGTATGCGTTTGCTGCGGCCAGCCGCTGTTTTCATCCGACGCGAAATTTCATTCCGGCTCAGGCTGGCCCAGCTATTACCAACCGGTCGCGGCCGATCATGTGGAACTAAAACGCGATAGCAGCCACGGCATGGTCCGTACCGAAGCCATCTGCAGCCGCTGCGATGCGCATCTGGGTCACGTCTTCGACGACGGCCCCGATCCAACCGGCCTGCGCTTCTGCATCAATTCCGCTTCGCTAAAGCTCGAGGAAAAAAAGAAAGACGAGAAGTAAGCGTTCGACGCGCGGCGCTGACAGATCTTTGCGCCGCGTCGACACGCAGCCTAGTGGTTGAAGTAAATAACCTCAGGATGCCCGTTCCCAGGATTCGAATCGGTGGAGATCCCGCGGAAACTACTCGGCGACACGATGTAGAAAACCATCCCCGCCGGTAATCCGATCGTGGAACCAATCTGCATCGTCCCGCGCCCGTTGGCTGCCACCACGTAATTCGGGATGACCACCGATTGATCCGTGTGCGGTGTCCCGTCGTTATCCGCTTCGTCCAGGATTCCCGTCATGGTCCCGTTGCCGGTAAGCGAATCCAGCTGTCCAGTAATATTCAGAGCCGCCGGATCCAGCGTGGTTTCGGCGCTGAGCGTGTATCCGCCCAGTATCGAGGTGCTCGCAAACGGCGCAGTGGAAGTTTGCGCATCAAGCAGGCCGTAACTGACCGCGGGATCGGAACCGATCAATATTCCCTGATTCGGCCCGGTCAAATAAGCTGCGGCAAATCGCGCTCCCAATCCCGTAAACGCGATCCGCCCATTCGTGCTGGGGTCTGGGGTATAGGTTCCAGCGGCCGCGTTGTTCGCAGTGACCGCGCCTCCATCATTTTGGTCGTAGGTGACATTCGCTTCGTTGCTTCCGCCCGGGGTAGTCACGCCGGTAAGAAGGCCGGCAAGAACGCTGGCGTTCGAGCCGTCTAAGCCGCTGCCGGTTACCACGCTCGTTCCGTGCAATGCCGTCGCATCGAACGCCGTGGAGGGCTGTTGCAGGAACATCTCGCCCGCCAGACGCGGGTGCGTCGCATCGGTAGGATCCACGGCGATCAAGAAAAGATCAGATGGTGATACGAAGTAGAAAGTGTATGACGGGGGCGGGTTAACGGTAGTCGACCCCGGAATCTGGTAGGTCAAAACCAAAATACCCTTGCTGTTGCTCGAGCCCAGCGAAAAAGTTGCCGTAAACTGGACCGCTGAATTGTAAGTTCCGCCGTCGTTGACGTCGAACATTCCCGGAGTAAGCTGCGACAGGCCGTCCGCGTGCGCGACTCCCACAATCACTTCGGACTTTCCGGTGTTGTCCTGCCCGTCGAGCTCAATTACATAATTTCCGCTGAAACTGGCGGCGGACGCCGCGCCTCCAACCACCGGCTTGATGATTCCGGATCCATGCGTCTGCGGCGTGCCGATCGGGTCGTTCTCGATCATGTGGAAGTTCCCGCCGGAATCCTCAGCCAGCAGATAATTCGTCGTGGACATCGCTCCCTTGCTGTTCGTCGTGATCCACTGCATCGTGCCGCGCCCATCACTCCCCACACTGTAAGTGCCACTAAACGTGGAGCCGGTGAAGACTCCCAGCGTGCCGCCCGAACGGTTGCTGTCCGCCTCGCCGGCAATAATCGTGCCGGTTCCGTTGGCGTTGAAGTTACCCGCCATCTCAACGTTTCCGCCCGAATCGAAGCCATGGAAAAGAAAGCTGTAGGCGCCGCTGAACAGCGAATTGGTAATCGCGGTTCCGGGGTTGATTACAATGCTCAGGGATTGCGGCGTCGATGTCGTCGAATTGGAGTCTTCCACTCGCACCGCGAAGTTAGTGGGCGTCGGCGGAGTTGTGGCCAGAATTGGTACGCCGGAGATGATGCCCGTCGCCGGGTCCAGTTTCAGGCCCGAAGGAAGCTGGCCGTTGGTTATAGCCCACGTGTATGGCGGCACTCCACCGGTAGCCACCAGGCTGGCGTTATAGCCCACGGCAACGTCGCCGGAAGGCAGCGGTGGCGTCACCGCCTGCAGCGGCGACACAGTGATCACTGAGATCGTTACGCCGGCCGTCGAAGTGAACGTCTGCGGCGGTATGGCAGAATCGGTGACCGTCGGAAAAAATCTATAAACGCCGGGGGTCGTTGGCGTGCCGCTGATTAATCCGGACGAAGGCGTCAGCGTAAGTCCTGGAGGCAAAGTCCCCGCCGGCACGCTCCACGTCAAAGGCGGAACACCGCCCGCAGAAGCAATCGCGGAGCTATAAAATGTGCCGGTAATCCCGTTAGCCATCGCCGTCGAAGTGATGGAGAGCGGAGGCGGTGGATTAATCGTGATCGTGTAGATCGGCGAAGGCACGGTTAGCGGCGGCGTCCCAAAGTCGGTGGCGTTAATCGTAAACGTGGACGTTCCGAAACGGGTGGGAGTTCCGATGACGGTTCCAACGCTGTTGAGTTTAAGGCCCGCAGGCAGAGTGCCAGTCCCCATCGAATAGGTAATCGGTGCGACTCCGCCAGAAGTAATAATTGTTTGGTTGTAGGCAACGCCGTTGGCGCCGTTCGGCAGAGAGGTAGTCGTGAACGTCACCGGCAGATCGATCGTGATCGTTGACGTCGCGGTTACGCTGCCATTGGCCTTGGCAATGGCTTCCAGGCTTACGGATATGCCGGTGGTGAGGCCCGATGGGGCGGTGTAGGTCACGCCCGTAGCGGTGATGTTGGTCAGGGTGCCGCAACTCGTCCCGGCGCATCCGGAACCGGTAAGCGGCTGCCAGGTGACTCCCAGGTTCTTCGTATCATTGCCGAGCGTCGCGACAAAAAGGAGCGACTCCCCCTGGTCCATGCTGGCGGTTTTCGGCGTGACCGCCAGCGTGATCGAACCATTCCCGCCGCCGCAGCTCGATATGAACGTCAGGCATAGAAACGCAATCAAAGCGCACGCGAGCGACAGTAGGCCGCTCGTGCGCACGCCATCGTTGCTGCTTCCGTTTTTCCGCAGCGCCAAAAACCTCATCATTCGGGCATACACCTTCAATGTCGTCATAGCACCTTGGATTTCTTTTCGGATCCGCCCGGAACGGAGGGAGTTGCTCCCACGTCGAACCATTGGCTCATTAAACGAAACTAGTTGAATAACAAAACCGCCGCAGCGTGTCAACGCACATCTCCACCCGGCCGTCGGCTCGCTGCCGGCCTCAAAAGGCTGTACCACCTGCGAATTGATCTGCGATAATGCGCCCCATCGGTCAGCCATAAGGATGCAGACTGGGCGAACCTCGTTGCCCGGCCTCATCCGGCACAATCAGCGGCTGCGGCCGACCGCCCGTATGCGGCCTGAGGGTCGCAGAGTTCTAATAGCACGTAGTGCAGGGGACAGCGCGGTGATTCATTTTCTGAGAAAACGCGGCGCGGTTCGCACGAATCGCGGCGGGCCATCGACGTTGGGACCTCTGGAATCCCAAGTGATGGACATCCTCTGGGCGCGCGGCGACAGTAACGTGCGCGAAGTTGCCGGACGCTTAGCCCGTCCCTTGGCGTACACCACAGTAATGACCACGCTCGACCGCCTCTTCAAGAAAGGTCTGTTGCAGCGCCACAGAATCGACCGCGCATTTATCTACACTCCGCGGTTGGCACGGCGGGACTGGGAGCGCCAAATCGCTCGCGAATTCGTGGCCGGTTTTTTGGCCGGGCCTCACAACTCCCGCCAGCTTCTGATCTCAGGTCTTCTGGACGCCGTCGGCCAGCATGACGCCGCACTCCTGGAGGAACTGGAAAAAAAGATCCAATCGAAGCGCAAAGAAATCTCCGGAGGACGGCGTTCGTGAATTCCGCTTATTTATTGCGCCTGGCGCTTTTGTGTTGCGCATCATTTTTGCTGATCTACGTGGCTGCTGCTACGTTCGTCGCGCTACTCGCCCCTGCGGCACTCCGCCTCGCAGCAGGGATGAATCCGCGAACCGCCGCGCGTTTTCTCTACGCGATGCGCATGCTGCCGCTGATCGTCTCTGTCCTCGCCACCATCGCCCTATGCATCCCGAGCTATCTATGGCTGGAGCCGCAAGGCACGCCTGAGAAAATTGGATTCGCCTGCCTGTTTGCCGCGCTGCTCACCGCCACACTCTGGTGCGTTTCGCTCGCGCGGGCAGCCGCGTCAATCCTCCACTCCAGTAGATGGACGCGAGCCTTGCCCAAATCGCACCGGGCCATTCGCCTGGCCGGCGAATCGTGCCGCGTTTCATTGATCGAGGTGGAAGCTCCGCTCCTGGTATTAACCGGCCTGTTTCGCTCTCAAGTTGTGCTTTCGCGCGGCGTGCAACGCGCGCTATCTCCGGAACAATTGGACGCTGCGCTGCGCCATGAGGATGTGCACCGTACCGCGCGTGACAATTTCAAACGCCTGCTCGTGCTGCTGGCTCCCGCGACATGGCCGTTCTCCGGAGCGCTGCTCGCGCTGGAACGCGATTGGGCCAAACTCTCGGAATGGGCCGCGGATGATGAGGCGACGCATGGCGACGCACGCATGCGACTCGAGCTTGCTGCGGCCCTTGTCTCCGTCGCGCAGCTTGGCAACGCTCCTCGGCAGCTGCTGCTCAGTGCGTCACTCGTCGCCGATGACCGCGATCTAACCGCGCGCGTCCTTCGCCTGATCGAAGGCAAAGCCACGTCGCCCTCGAAATCGCCTTGGTACGCGCATGGGTTGGCGATCTCAGCCGCGCTGCTTGCGGTTTGCGCCACCGCTGCAGTGATTCTGCGGCCTGCCACTCTCTACGCCGTGCATCAACTCCTCGAGCATCTGTTGCGCTAAATTTCGCCCACGCATTTCGCTCTCTGCCTGTTCCGCGAGCCTGCCACTCACCGGTGGCGTCGACTACGATCCGTAGTAGTAGATCCATTTCTCCGGTAACGTGACGCCGCTTCCGCCAAACCGACGAACAAGCTGGCGAATAACAGGAGCGGATCGTGAAATCGTGGCGTGCGGCCGTGCTGATTTGTTCGGTGTTTATTTTCTGCGCGTTTTCTTGGGGGCAAGCTTTCCGCGGAAGCATAGTCGGCCACGTCGAGGACGCCTCCGGCGCACGTATTCCTCGCGCCACGATCGTAGTCCATGCCCGTGCCTCCGCCCTGGAGCGCACCGTAAGCAGCGACAACAATGGAGATTTTCGCGTGGATGATCTGCCGTCCGGCCGCTACCACGTGAGCGTAACCGCCCCCGGATTTGCCGAGGCAGGCTCGGATCTCGAAGTGGTTGTCAGCATGGTGCGGGAAATTACCGCCGCGCTGCAACCTGCCTCCATTCAGCAGAGCGTCAAAGTGCAAGCCCGTACCTCTTCGATCAGCACCGAGCAGATCGATCTTTCCAGTGCCGTTCACCAAGGCGCGGTCTCAGCCGAAGACTTGCAGACGATTCCTCTTGCGCATCGCAGCTTCGCCAACATCGCTTTCCTCGTTCCCGGCACCGAGCCGGTCGAGCCTTCCGATCCCACCAAAGCACGCATCACCGCGGTTTCTTTCGGCGGCAGTTCGGGGCTGAATGTGGAACTATCTGTCGACGGCGGCGACAACTCCGACGACTACATCGGCGGCTTTCTGCAGAACTACTCGCCCGACGTCGTCCAGGAATTCGTGGTGCGCACTTCGCAGGAAGATGCGGACACCGGCCGCACTACCGGCGGCTCGGTGGTGCTCACCACCAAGCGCGGCACCGACGATTGGCATGGTGAAACCGCGATCTACGAAAGAGCCGCCGCTCTCAACGCTCGGCTTCCAATTGATAATCCTCCGCCGGAACCCAAACAGCCCTTCTCCCGCCAGAATTACATCGGCACGCTCGGCGGCCCCGTGGTCCAAGGCAAGATTTGGTTTTTCTCGTCGCTCGAGTATGTTCACGAAGACGCCAGCATTGCCTACAGTCCAGCCAGCATTTCGCAATTCGATGCTTTGGCGACGCTCGCCTCGGCCGGCCTGGTCCCGGAAGTAGATTCCATCGCCGTGCCCGAGAACGCTCCCGTGCCCTTTCACGATTACCTGGTGACCACGCGCTTCGATTGGACGCAATCCGCCCGCTCGCAATGGTTCCTGCGCGCCGCGCTGGATCGTTACACCACGACCAACGATCTCGTCCAGCAGGCGACGCTGCCCTCCACCGGCGCGACGTCACGTTCGAATTACATGAACCTGCTGCTCAGCCAACAATTCATCTTCAGCCCCACGTGGGTGGGCTCGTTCGTCGCCGAAGCCAGCGGACTGCACCACACCGAGACGCGCAACGGCGATCTCGGATACGCGCTCGCCTTTCCCTTCAGTTCTACGGACAGCTCCATCTCCGGCTTCGAAACGTTTGGCGACAATCAATTCGTCACGCCCATCACCAATTTTCCGGTTCTGCGCAATCAGGAAAAATACCAATTCCGTTATGACGTCACGCACACCGTGGGCAAACACTCCCCGCGCGTCGGAATTAACTTCATCCACGAACCGGTGATGAGCGGCGCGCTAGCCGGCAACGCCGAAACCCTCATCCAATATCCGGAAAATCCCAGCTTCTACGCCGCGAGTCCGTCCCAGTTCTATGCTGATTTGACCTGCGCACCGCCAATTCCAATCGACATCAACTGCACCGCTACTCCGGGCGGCGACGGCAGCTTCGTGCAGAACGCGCAACGCCTGGGTCTCTACGCCGAGGATTCCTGGCGCGTCACGCCGCGCCTCACCGTGAATTACGGACTGCGTTATGACACGACTTTCGGATTGTTCAATAGCTCCGGCCGCAGCCAGCTGGAGAATCCCGCCTATCTGACGCTGAAGGCGCTGGACATCCCGCTGGTCGCGAGCGCTCCACAAGATTATCGCCACGCCTTCGCGCCCCGTCTCGGCGTCGCATATTCTCCGGGTCCATCCGGGACCACCGTCTTTCGCGCGGGTTTCGGCCTCTATTACAACGACCTCGCGCAGAACGGATGGGTCACCGCCTTCCAGGCAGTGAATGCGCCTCCCGGCCCCTGCGTCGTGCCGACGGACTCAGGCTGCCTCCCGCCCGGTTCCGCAGGCGCTCTGATTGACCCCCGCTACAGGACGCCCTACGCCATCCACACCACGGCAGGCGTCGAACACGCATTCAACGCCGAATGGCTCGTTAGCGCCGATTTCACACACGAGCAGGGCAATCACGGCTATCGCCGCTACGATTACACGTCTACCGTAAATCTTCCGGCGGACGCGCCAAACATCGCGCTCTTCAAGAGCGACAATCGCTCGAGCTACAACGGCCTCTCGCTGCATCTGCAGGGCAACGTCTCGCGCCATTTCAATCTGATTGCGAACTACACGCTTTCCAAGGCGCAAACCTGGGGCTGCGTGCTCGGCGAGTTGTTCGACTACGTCAACGGCGTCTGCAATCCGCTCGATCCCTTCGCCAAGGGTGATTACGGCCCTTCCGGCGAAGATGTGCGCGACCGTTTCGTTCTGGCCGGAGTGTTTTATCTTCCCGCAGGGTTCCAAGTTTCTCTCCTCGGCCAAGTCGAATCGGCCCGCCCCTTCACCATCACCAATACCGACGGCACCGACCGCATCACAGTGAACGGCGTCAAAACTTCTCTCGATGAATTCCGCGGAACTCCCTACATCCAGTGGGATTTCCGCGTCAGCCGTCCGTTCACGTTCCACGAGCGCTTTACGGCCACCCCGTTCATCGAATTCTTCAACATTTTCAATCGCAATAATCCCGGCGCGAATTACGTCACCAACGTCGGCGCGTTCCCCGTGCCTGTGAACGACACCTCCAACATCACCGGCATCTGCGCGAACCCGCCCACGTGCTCAACCTTCACGCCCATTACGAGCCTCAAGCAGTTGAGCTTCCCCGCAGGCGCGCTCGGCGATTTTTTCGGTCCCGGCACCACGGTGGGCGGCGCCTTCGCCGCGCAAATCGGCGGACGCTTTACGTTCTAGCATTCGCAGAGCAGTGCAAACGAACCTCAAGCGTGTCGCTGCGAGTCGGAACGAACTGAACCGCGACGCAATTCCTCGCCGCGCTATTTCATGATGCTGTGTTCGGTGTGCCCGCGATACAGATTGGCGGTGGGGTAATGCGCTTGGATTACGTCAAACACATACTCAGATGGGACCATCTGCCCCAGGTCAACGTCGGGAATCGCTCCCGCAATAATTCCGATCAGCATCACGCGATGTGCCAGGGAAGGCACCGCCGGCAACAGGTACACCGGCGACCCGCTATTGCCGCCCACAAAATTTCCAGCCAGCAGCCAAACGTCCCGCGGCAGCGCCTTGTCTGCCTGCGTGCACTTCATATTGATAGCCTCTTCTGGAATATTGGAGATCCGCCCGAACTTGAAGGCGGGATAGTTGCGTTGCGCATCCAGCAGTGCCGGCACCAGCCCGGCCGTGACGATTTGGTCGCCAATCCCAATTTTGTAGTTTGCGGTTTCGGCTTTGGTAGCGAAATCCGCGACAGGAATGAGGCGAACGTCGTTCCGCAGTAGCTGTTCCACGTGCGTGCTCGAAACCGGAATCACCGCGACGTCCACGCGGTCGTTCGGGCTCGCCCACCACACGTTTTTTCCCTCGTTCACCAGACCCAGCGGCACGTCGTCGGTTCCGTCCTCCTTCTGCCCCACCTTGAAGTTCTTCACATTCACGCGCGCGTAGATTTCCTGTGGATTCGTCCACGAGCAGCCTTCCCACTGCGGATCCACGATGTGCCGCGCCGTCACAATCGCCACAAAGCTCCGCTTCGGATCCTCCTGCGACGGAATATCCACCAGGAACCCGGTGCCAACTTCAAAATCCTTCCGCTTCGGATAGTAGAGGAACACGATGCTCTTTTTGACGATGCCCACATTGAATGGCATCGAAGAACCGCGCAAGCGCAGAACCAGTGCGACCAGCACCGCAGCAAGAAGCACGACGACAAAAACCACAAGAATTCGTTTCACGGTGCAGACTCCTGGTTCGCTTTGCCGCGCATCATACTGAGAAATCGCCCGGCGCACCAGATTGGCGGACGCGGCAGCGCTGCTCGTATGCAGGAGCGGTCCCAGAACGTGACGGCTCGTTCGCGACGCCGCAGAATCACTCCCGACCAAGCTCTGGCGGTGGGTCAGTTTTCGATTAAGCACCATGCACGCCGTGTCCAATCGGCAAATGGGGTTTTCGAGGGTTTCGAGGCGAGCGTCTTTCAAGAAGTCGTCGCCCAGCACGAGCGCTTTGTGTCATTGGGCGACTCACTCGGCCGCTAACGGAATCCAGGGGCCCCCGGCTGTCGCGCAATTGGAAACTGACCCGCCGCGGCAATCAATATCCCCTTCACAACAAAACGCGTTGGAACTATGTACAATGGTTCGTGACCGCCTGTGCAAGATTTTCCACCAAAGGCCCATTGTCCGCGCGTGACGCGAAACACGGAGGAAGCAATGATACTTTCGCGCAAGTATGAGCGTGCGCGTGATGTCTTTTTTGGACTCCAAGGATCGTTCGGCAAGGAGCTAGGTCCGTACCTGGAACCTGTCAATCTCGCGACCATCGCCTGCTTGGCGTTCACTTACTTCATCGTCGGGAAGGTCGCCCAACGGCCGACCGCGCCGAATCATTCGGTCACCGCGATTTGGCTTCCAGCAGGGATCGCCGTGGCGGCTTTTCTCTTACGAGGCAAGCGAGTTTGGCCTGGCGTATTTGCTGGAGCGTTTCTGCTGAGCGTCAAGATCACGGGGTCCATCTCGATTTCACTGGGTCTTGCTCTTGGCAACATGCTCGAAGCGCTCTTCGCGGTTTATCTCGTCAACAAATATGCGAACGGCATTAACGCCTTCTTTAAAGCGCGGGATGTGCTGCGTTTTATCCTATTCGCGGCGATGCTCGCCCCGGCGCTGTGCGCCACGGTAGGAGCGAGCCTGTTGTGCCTGGGCGGTTTTGCCCGGTCGGCTAATTTCCCTTCGATCTGGTTCGTTTGGTGGGTCGGGGACATGCTGGGCGTACTTTTCCTGACCCCGTTTCTCGTGCTTTTGTTGGGCCACAAGCATCGTTTCTTCGGTCTAGCCGAACCGCTTGAGATTACGGCTCTCATTGCGGGCCTAAGTGTTATGTGCGTGCTGAATTTCGGCCAGCGGCCATTGCCCTGGCTCCCAGGAAACGGCCTGCTGTTTCTTTGCGCTCCCTTTTTGGTTTGGTCGGCCCTGCGCTTTTGCCCGCTTGAAGCGGCGGGGGCAACGCTCGTCATGGGCGGATTTACGGTCTGGGGTTCTGTGCACGGATTGGGGCCGTTTGGAAACGCAACGGGCCTGCCGCTCTTCGTCGGTGGCTTCATGGCTGTGGGTACGGCGATGACCATGACGATCGCGGCGGCGAACGCAGAACAGAAAAGCGCAACAAAAGATGTGCTCGGGATGTACTGCGTTCTGAAAGATGTGAAGGAGAGCGAAATTCGCGTCCTGCAAGATACCGTTGAGGCTCTTCGGGTCGAGCTAGCCAAGAACAGATCACTTCGAGCGAGCCCCTCCTCTCAGGAGGGCACTCCCTGACCTGTTATAGTGGGTCAGCTATCCTCGCGAACGAAACTCGCGTTATCGTCAATGCCGAAGTCGATGCCCAAGACTTCAGCTCTCCCACTACGGTTGACGGCACGTACCGCAACAGGAAGGTGTCAGACATGATCATTGGTGACAGGCTGCGTACTCTCAGAGAAACGAAGAATCTATCGCAGGGCGACATCGAGCAACGCAGCGGTTTGCTGCGCTGCTACATCTCCCGCGTCGAGAACGGACATACCGTTCCGTCCGTCGAAACGCTGGAAAAGATGGCGCGCGCGCTGGAAGTTCCTCTCCATCAAATCTTCTATGATGGCGAGGAGCCCCTCAAGCTTCCCGATTTCCCCGCGCGCAAGAAGGGGGACCAAGTCCCTTGGGGCACTACCGGCAAGGATGCCCGGATCCTGCGAAACCTTCGCAGGCTTCTGAAACGCGTCAGCGCGAGTGACTTGAAGCTATTGGTGTTCATCGCTCAGAAAATGGCACAACAGACTGCGCTCCGCGCGAAAACCCAGTGAGTTAAATCCAATAGTTGAGCGTGCAACTAGCCTCATGGGGACGCAGACCAACGGGAGTGGCGTCGCTCCGGGTAGGTGCAATCCGGGGGGACGCGCTACCTGATGAGTTCTTGCGCAACATCCGCATCGCTGAGCGGAGTCCGGGATGTGGCGGCTCCCCGGCGCGGGCTCAAAATAACCCACCGCGATTCTTCCACCCGATTTTCAATTTGCCGCATTTTTTAGTATAAACACTTGTTTGGAAGTGTCCGGCAGCTTTGCCGGGTTGATCTCAGCGGGAGGAATGCATTGATAGAAGTTCAGGATTTGACGAAAGCCTACGGTGCCGTCACAGCCGTGGATCACGTTTCTTTCACAGTGAATAAAGGCGAAATTCTGGGTTTCCTCGGACCGAACGGCGCGGGCAAGACCACCACCATGCGTATCCTCACCGGCTACATGCCCGCGACCTCCGGCACCGCGAAGATCGCCGGCTTCGACGTCTTTGGCGATTCCATGGAAGTTCGCCGCCACATCGGCTACCTACCCGAAACTCCGCCCGTCTATCCGGATATGGCCGTCGAAGACTACTTGGACTTTGTCGCGCGCATCAAGAATGTTCCCTCCGACAAGCGCGCCGCACGCGTCACCGAAGCGATGCGCAAAACCAATCTGGAAGATCGCCGCGCGCAGTTGATCAAGCGCCTCTCGCGCGGCTACAAGCAGCGCGTAGGCATCGCGCAAGCCTTGGTGCACGATCCCGACGTGATCATCCTCGACGAGCCAACGGTCGGCCTCGATCCCAAACAAATCATCGAAGTGCGCAACCTGATCAAAGGTCTCGCCGGCGATCACACCATCATTCTCTCGACCCATATTCTCCCGGAAGTCAGCATGACTTGCGACCGCGTCGTCATCATCAACAAAGGCAAAATCGCCGCCGTGGACACGCCGCAAAACCTGACCTCGCAGCTCAAAGGCGGCCAGAAAATCCGCGTCGAAGTGCAAGCGCCCGAAAAAGCTCTGCGCGACGCGCTCCTGCAGGTTTCAGGCACCACCCGCGTGGACTCCGAACAACTTCCCGCGGATGGCCATCTCGTCGCGATCGTCGAAACCGCGCAGGGCGCCGACATTCGCAGCGCCATCGCCGCAAAAATCGTGCAGAATGGCTGGCCGCTCTTTGAATTGCGCGGCGTCAGCCTGAGCCTGGAAGAAATCTTCCTGGAATTGACCACCGACGACGCTGCGCACGCGCAGGCATCCGCCAATTGACCGCAGTGCGCCACATTTACCAAGGAGTCTGAAAACGATGCGCAATCTCTACGCCATTTATCGCAAGGAAATGCGGCATTATTTCGTTTCGCCGGTCGCCTACGTCTGCATCGGCTTGTTCCTGCTCATCAGCGCGTTTTTCTTCAATTTCTTCCTGTCCGCGGTAATTCAGCAGTCCTTCCAAATGGAAATGCAGAGCATGCAATTCGGCATGCCGCAGCAATTTGACGTGCCGGGCCAGGTAATGCGCGCTTTTCTGGGCCTGCTCTCCACGCTGATTCTTTTCATCACGCCGTTCCTCACCATGGGCGTCTTCGCCGAGGAGCGCAAACGCGGCACCATGGAATTGCTGATGACTTCGCCAATCAGTGAAATTCAGGTCGTCCTCGGGAAGTTCCTCGCGTCCTTGTCACTCTTCGCGGTCATGCTTCTGCCGACTGCCAGTTACGTGGTTTACATGTATCTGCACAGCGATCCGATTCCGCCCTGGCGCATGCTGTTCGCAGGCTACGCCGGAATTTTGCTGCTCGGCGGCTCGCTGCTCGCACTGGGCACTTTCATCTCTTCGCTCACCGAAAATCAGCTGATCGCTGCGGTGCTCACGTTCGTCGCTTTCCTTTTTCTCTGGGTTCTAGATCTTGGCCACACATCCGAAGGCGGCCTGGGTTCCGTGCTGCAATATCTTTCTGCCAGCCGCCATTACGACGATTTCGCCCGCGGCATCATAGACACCTCCGGGCTGATCTATTACTTCAGCTTTATGGTCCTGTTCGTTTTCTTAACCGTGCGCTCGATTGATTCGATGCGCTGGCGCCGCGCCTAATTCCATCCCGCGCGGCTCGCAATTCATGGAGGAACTCGCAGTATGAAATGGGATCGAGAAGAGATAGCCAGTTTCATAGGCACGATCGGCGTGGCGATGCTCGTCGCCAGCGGCGTGCGGTATTCCATTCAAGGCGAATTGCTCACCACGAGCAAAGTGCTCCTGATCGGCGGCGGAGTTTTCGTGCTAGCCGCCGTCGTCCTCGGCTTCCGCGGCATCGTTCGAACATTCTCCGGCCGCACCGCGCAGCAGAGCACCAACACGACCATCCTCACGCTCGCCGTCATCGCCATTTTGGTAGTCATCAACTTCGTCGGCTTCCGCCATCACAAGACTCTCGATCTGACGACCGAAAAGCTCTACACCCTCTCCGACCAGACTCGCAACATTGTCAGCGGCCTGAAACAGGACCTCACCGTCGCGCGTTTTGACAAGACTCCCAACAACGCATTCGACGACCTGATGACCGAGTACAAGGCCCTCAGCCCGCACTTCAAGTATCAATTCGTGGACCCGAATCAGAAACCGGAAGTGGCGCAGGAGTTCGGCGCGACGCACATGGGAGATGTCGTCGTCGCCTACGGTATCCGCAAAGACCATTTGGATGCCGGCGCGCACGGCGGCCAGCTCGGCGAAGAGGACGTCACCGGCGCGATCGTGAAACTCACCAGCGATAAGGCGAAGGAAGTCTGCTTCGTCACCGGCCATGGCGAAAAGTCTCTCACCGACGGCTCGCAGGACGGTTACACCCAGGTGGATGCCGGCCTCAAGAAGGAAAATTACACCACCAAAACAATCAATCTGATTGCTGAGAACGGCGTACCCTCCGACTGCAGCGTCGTGGTGATCGCCGGACCGAAACAATCCTACTACCCACAAGAGACCGCGATGGTTGGCAAGTTTCTCGACGCCGGTGGCGACGCGCTCGTTATGGTGGATCCGGCGACCGATGCAAAACTCGACGACCTTTTCCAGGCCTGGAATGTGGATGTGGGGAGCAACGTGGTGGTGGATGCTAGCGGGATGGGCCAAATCTTCGGCGGCGGTCCAATTATTCCGGTCGTAAGTGATTTTGGTTCCAGTCCCATCACCAAGGGATTTCAGGGCTCGATGGCATTCTTTCCCTTTGCTCGCACTGCCTCGATCGCTGACAAGAGCAAGTCAATTCCGCAGACGATCGAGCTGCTGAAGACCTCCGAACGCAGCTTTACGATCCCCAAGCTGGAGCCGGGCCAGAAGAAAATATCCTTTGACTCCAAGACGGACAAGATTGGTCCGCTTTCTCTGGGAGTCGCAGCGAATCGCAAAGTGGGCGACAAAGACGCGCGCCTGGTGGTCATCGGCAACTCGCAATTCGCGGCCAATCCCTCGGTGAGTCACGAAAGGAACGGCGATCTTTTCTTCAACACCATCGACTGGTTGACGCAGGATGAAAACCTGATCTCCATCCGTCCCAAGAGCGCGACGAACCGCCGCGTCACCCTCTCCGAAGCCCAATCTGCCGCGCTGCACTGGGTCAATCTGGTCTTTCTTCCGGGACTGGTGATCTTCTCCGGCGTCTATATCTGGTGGAAACGTCGCTAATGCCGACCCAAAGGAATTGATAAACATTTCCGAACGCCATGATAAAGAAATCCACACTGATTGTCCTGCTCGCCGCTATCATCGTAGGCGCGGCTGCCTATTATTTCGATTGGAAGCGCGGCCAAAAAGAAGCCGCGAACTCGTCTGCGGACAACACCAAGCCCGCATTCACGCTCCAGGCCGATGATATCGCGTCGCTGAATATCTCCTTTCCGGCCGACCCGAAAGCACAACCAATCCACTTTGAAAAACATAATGGCGTGTGGCAAATTACCCAGCCTCTGCAGACAAGCGCCGATGACGCCTCGCTCCAGGGAATTCTGCAGCAGCTCGGGTCGGCCCGCGTCGCGCAGACCGAGCCCGGCACGCCGGATCGCTTGAAAGTATTCGGGCTGGAAACTCCAGACGTCACGCTCGATTTTCAACTGAAGAACGGCGCCAAGCATTCGCTTCGCTTGGGCAAGAAAGATTTCACGGGGGTTTCCGTCTACGCGATCGTGGACCGCGCGAAGGACGTAGCTTTACTCCCCGAATCCTTGCTGGCCAGCGCGGACAAGCCTCTGCAGGAATTGCGCGATCATTCCGTCCTGCACTTCGTTGCCCCAGACATGACTTCGTTCGACCTCAAGAATCCATCGGGCGAACTCGCGGCGGCCAAGGACCACGACGCGTGGAAGTTTACGAAACCCAGCAGCGCGCCCGGCGACCTTTACGCCATCGACCAGCTTCTCGCCTCCATTGCCAGCAGCCGGATGACTACCATCGCCAGCGAAGCCCCGGATGATCTCGCGAAGTTTGGTCTCGCAAGTCCCGGAATTTCACTTACCGTTACGGATGCCAAGGGCGAGACCGCGACTTTGCTCGTGGGAAAAAAGGAAGGCGACGAGTATTTCGCGCGCGATACCTCGCGCCCGACGATCTTCCGCATCAATCAGGACGTGTACAAGAAGCTCACGCAAAGTTTCAGCGACCTGCGCGATAAAAAATTCGTTCATTTCGATCCGGCGACGATCACCCACGCTGAAATTCACAACGCCAGCGGCACGATCTTGGTCACGCGCGAAGATGAAACAAACTGGACCTTTGACGCAACGGGTCAACCAGACGAAAAAACGAAGCAGAATGACCAACCGAAGAACGGCCAACAGAAAGACAATCAGCAGGCAAAGCCCGTAAGTCTCGACAAGCTCTTCAATCCGCTGCAGCAAGTCACCTCTGAAGAAATCTTCGACCGGCCTACGCCCGAACTGCTCGCGAAGCTGGCGAAGCCCGCCTTCGCAGCGATCCTCACCGACAAGAACGGAAAAGTGCTAAAAGTTGAAATTTCGAAGGTATCGAGCGGGTTCGTTTACGGACGTACCAGTGAAGCTCCGACGATCTACAAACTAAAACCCCAAATTCTCACGGGTTTAGATCTTAAGCCTTCCGACCTGACAAACTAACCGCGCACGAAAGAGCATCCTCACAGCGGCCGCAGCACGTCCCGCGCGTCGACCGCATCAGGCCGTAGTGTGCATTTCTTCCAACACGTTCTCCGTAGGCCATGTCGCGACGAGCAGCACTTTTCCCGTTACGGGAGAAATGTGCACGTAAAATACGTGCGTGTCGCTCTTGATCTCGTACAACTCAGGATGTCTCGGATCGGGAATTGCCGGCGCGCCACTGGCCAATAAATGGCACAACTGCACGATCAATTCCGTTGGATGGTCCCGCAAGTCTTCGATCTGCGTGTCACATGCCCAGCGCATCAGCTTGCTCCTCCCCCAGCCTTTTTTCCTGCCTCACTACTTATACGGTTGGATGCTGCAAAATGTTGCAGGGGCTCCTCATTTTTCAACTTTAATTTCGCCAAATTGGCTGCCACCCGGCGCCGTTGCCAAAATCAAGTATACGAACGTTAACCCCTAACTTGTTACTTGCGCGGCCCTTCTAAACTTGCCATAGTCCTCACAGCGGAGGGAACCACTCATCGTGACTAAGCCCAGGCTCAAGAAGACCAGCCGCATGAAGCGCGACAAGCGGCGTAAGCACCACCATTGGCAGGTTACCGTGTACTACGCCGACGGCGAAAAGTTTGCTCGCGTTTACATTGATCGCGATCGCGCTCAGAAGTTCGCCGACCGGCAGAAGAAATCCCCTGTCGTCAAGGCTACTCGAATTATGGAAGTTGATTAGCTCGCGATTGGGCGGCGCCAGCGCTCCTGTGCAGCACCGCGAAGACGCCTCGCCGCCTCTACCATTTTTTCATCCTCGCCGATCATCACTCTCGACCGTCGCGAAGTTCGTCCCGGTACAGGCCCCGAGTAACGCTGTTGTACGATCCTGTTAGACATGACAGAACTCAGCTTGGGGCGGTGCGAACACTGCACCAACGCGTTTGGCTAGCAGCTATACCACCGCGGCTTTGGCGAATGCTCTTACGCCTGCTGCGATAAATGTGGCATGACGGCAGTTCTTTCGTACTGGAGCAAGCAAATGCCTGGTATGCCGTGCGATTGCCCCCGGCACGAGGAGATTTGCGCGGAGTTGGAGCAATCCCTCGAGCCGCGCCCATGCGGCGGGGTATTCCAAAAAAAGTTTGTTTCCGCGCTGTCCACAGTACAAGCACCCTTTGTCAGCCCCAATTGCCTCTCAATACATCGAGTCAAATGCACCGGGCACGAAAAAAGGCTGGCGGTGGCAAGTTAACTGGCACGCGACTTATTGCATCGTTATCGAGAACAGAGAAGTCCAAGACAATTTCAAGCCCACGTAAATCCGAGTTTATTTTTGCAGGCACGCCCGCTCCCGACAAGCCGCGCACCCGGAAACCGACTCACTACCGACTCGCGAGCCTCTTCTGAACCGCGTCCCATTTCTGCTATAGTTGCCGCCCTCTGGACCACTTCGTCCAGGTTTCGAATCAAGGCCTCGCGCCAGTATCGTCGCGGCCCGAATCTCCTGCGGAGTTTTCAGCGGCTATGCCCGACCAAAGCTACGTCCCGCACCCCGTAGATGTTTCGCAAGTAAGCCTGGAGGGCCTGCAACCACTTCTGGAAGGCCTCGCGCGCAACGCGCACGAGATCTGGGCGCAACAACGCCTGCGCGATGGCTGGACCTACGGCGCGCATCGCGACGATGTGAAGCGCACGCATCCCGGTCTGGTCCCGTACGAAAATCTTTCGGAGTCGGAAAAGGAATACGACCGCGTGATGGTCAACGAAACCTTGAAAGCCATTCTCGCCCTGGGATATCGCATCGTCAAAAGTGAGTGATGCCTAAATCTCAACCACCAAAACCCAGGCTCGCCTTGCGTGTCGGTGTCACCGGCCACAAGCCGGCAGCCCTGCGCGTTGCCCAAATCGATGTGCTGCAAGAGAAAATTCACGAAGTGCTGCAAATCCTGAAGCAATTCGCGCTGGAACATCCGCGAGTCTCTGCGTCCTATCGCGAGCGCGACGAACCAATCCTGCGGCTGGTTTCCGCGCTGGCCGAAGGTGCGGATCGCTACGCGGCGCACCAGGCGATTGCGCTCGGGTACGAACTGCAATGCCCGTTGCCCTTCGCCCGCGACGAATACCTCAACGATTTCGAAACAGACGCCTCCGCCCAGGAATTCAACCGCCTGCTCGACGATTCCGAGCACACCACCGCGATCCTCGAATTGGACGGCTCCCGCGACCGCGCATCGGAATCGTACCTGGCAGCGGGCCGCGTCATTCTGAGCCAATCCGACGTGCTGCTCGCGATTTGGGATGGTGAAGATCCGCGAGGCGAGGGTGGCACGGCGCAGATCGTCGCCGAAGCGGGCTTGCGCAATATCTTGTCCATCCGCATCGAATCCACCGCTCCGCATCGCATCTTCTACCGCCGTTCCGCCGACAATTGGGAATCCTCTAGCGAAGCCAGAGACTGGTTGCTTGGCCAGTTGCGCACTCTGTTGAACCCTCCGCGCCACACCAAGAAGGAAAAAGAGGAAGAGCTCGCGACGTCTCCGCACGACTACTTCTCCGAAGCGCAAAAGTGGTGGAATTGGGGCATGGGCTGGATCCCGTTTCGCAACCTGTGGTTGTTTCGTCCGACCAAGCCTCGCTGGACGGTTCCCGATTTCGGATTGTCCGGCGTGGAGGAGTGGCTCGCGGTTTTGAAAAATACCGAGGCGTTTTCGGACAGCGCGATCGGGCTCATCGACAACGCTCGTCTTTGCGATCATTTCGGCTGGGCCAACGGCCTCGCCGAATACTACGGCAACCTCTATCGCTCGGCGTTTGTCGCCAACTACCTCCTCAGCGCCCTGGCGGTCTTTTGTGCATTCGTCCACTACGCCCTGGAACAACTCAATTGGGAGAAAACAAGCTTGGGATTCATCGCTGCGGAACTGGTGCTGCTAGGATTGATAGCCTTCATTTACGCCACCGGCAGGTCGCACCGTTGGCACGAACGCTGGATAGACTACCGCTTGCTCGCTGAGTACCTGCGCCAGTTGTTTTTCTTGATGCCCTTGGGTCCCGGCGAACTCTCCTCGCCGCATCTGCCGAAATATATGTCGGCGGGCGATCCCAAGACGACCTGGATGTATTGGCATTACCTGGCCCTGCGTCGCGAAATCGGCATGGTCGGCGGCGAGTACAGTCACGCCTACCTGGATTCCGTGCGCTCCTTTCTGAACAGTAAAGACGGCATTCGCGGCCAGATTGACTATCACGAGAACAATGCAGACCGGATGGAAACACTCGATTCCAGATTTGTCGGCTTGACCAAAGCGCTTTTCGTCGTTGCCATCGCAGCGGCCGTCGCCGCCGGGATTCTTCAGGTGCTATTGTTGAAGTGTCTTCTTCCGGAAGCGGTGGCGCACTCGTTGGCAGTTCTGTGGATCACGGCCGCGATTGCCTTTCTTGCCACAGCGTCTCCTACTCTGGGAGCCGCCCTGGCAGGTATACGCAGCCAGGCGGAATTCGAACGCGTGAAAAAAAGATCGCGCGCGATGCTGCACACCTTGCAGCGCATTTGCAAAGAGCTGGACGCGCGCGACCGGCGTCAGCAGGAAATATCGCTCGCGGCCCTCAACCTGATCGTCGCCGAAGCCGGTCAATTAATGGTGGACGAACTCCTCGATTGGCGAATCGTCTTCAAAGATAGGCCGCTTCCCGAGCCAGGCTAATTCGCTCGATCGCCCGAGGCACCGCAGCTCACCCCAGGAAGCTCAGCGTCGGCGTCGTGAAATTCGGAAAGAAGGAAGCGAACGGGCGCATGCGACGCGCATCCGACTCTTCAGAATTTAGCAGTCCTGCGCCGCAGGGTATGGTCTACGTGCGAAAACGAGAATCCGCGTCGGTCACACACCCAGCTATTGCCATGACATAGATCGCCAGGGAAGTGCGGCGTCAGCCGCTGCAGTACAGATTTTGCAGTTCGGAAATAGACTTGGCAGGTGGTCGTGATAACTACGGCTGCGGCTCACGCTTATGTTTAGCAAATTTGCGTCGAATGTCCGGCCAGAACTCGTTTAGCACAATCCGAATCGCGTCATACCCCACTTGCGTGCCCCAAACCGATGCCGTGTTCGGGAAGTTCTTGTCGGCCTCGGGATGATAGCTATAGGTGGAAATCGCGGCCGCCGCCAGGCTGCCCCCGATTTCACCAGCGTTAAACGTATTATGGCCCGAATCCGTTCGCGTGACGAATAGGCGGCTCAACGCGTAGCCCGTGCGGTGCACAAATCCACCTGTTCCCAATTGATAGTAACGCGGGTCCGTGTGCAACGCCGACGGGAGCACCGCATTGACCATGAAATTCTCAATCGTGCCGTCCGCGAACGCCGCTCCAAAGCGCTTGGCATATCCTTCGGCGCCCTGGCCGTAACCCGGTTCGCTGTTCTGAGCCTGGCTGATCCCCGCCAGCGCTCCGTACCACGGATACTGCACGTAGTCGAACGAAGATCGCACCGCAACCTTGTATTTTTGCGCCACAGTCATGGGCGGAACGTGCGCCGAGTTTTCCAGCGTCAGAAAATTCGGCAGCGCGAAGAACAGCCGGTCCTTCGATCCAGCGTCAGATTGAGTGGTGCCCGGTGGATCGTTGGGATCGGCGGGTTTCTGGCCGCTAGTCGCTTGCCCAGATGACTGCGCGGTGCTCGGAGTTGCGGGCTGTGGTTGCTGTGCCGGTGGTGGTTGCCCCGACGGTTGCTGGGCGGGCTGCGGCGGAGGCTCCGCTTGTGGCCGGCCGTAACTCGAGGGCGTTCGTAAGAGCAGCGCGATCGCAAATGACGCCGAAAATAGAAATACGGGCCGCCAACGTCTGGTTGTCATGTAAATCGATAATCCCCTGGCTCTGAGCCGCTATCTGAGCACTTCCCCGTGCCCATCCACCAAGCGACAAGCTCATCGCTGCAATTCCGTCCGTCTCTGCTGGGTGTATTAGGAATTCACTACGAGCCGCTGGTTAGTTCCACAATCCGCTCGTCAGCGTCTGGAACTCTTGAAACCGCGCGCCATTTCGAATCGCGCCGCTCTCTTGTGAAATGGGATGTAACTATAAGCATACCAGAATCGTGATGGGGCGCATCGGGGAGTTGCCATCTTCGCAATGCCACACTGCGGACTCTCGCCCTGCGGCATGCGTCCAGCGAACCGTTCCACTCCGCCGCTAGCACGCCCCTGGCACGATTGATCAGATGTGAGCCGCAGTCCGTTCGTTGCTTGCGTCGCCCAGGACGAGAACAGCCCCGCTGAAGGCCAAAGTATCGAAAAAATAGTTCAGGCTGACAATATCGGAGGGACTTGCGATCAAGATGGGCAAGTAAACAAACAACACCAGAAGCAGAATGATAACGCCCAGATATGTCGCCGCCAGCCGCGTTTTCTTGTTCACGAGAACGCAAAGCCCCGCCGCAATAAGCACCGCGCCCGCGAGATAAGCCCAGAACAGCCGTCCCGGAATCCACTCCGGAATAATTTTCCCCAGCGGGACGCCGGGCGCGTACGTCGGATGCAGAAAATGCTCCACGCCGAAGAACACCGCCGGTATCCCGACGAAAAATCGCGCCACGGTCAGCAACAGCGGAGCGCCGCCCGCATGCCTTGCCCGCGTCTGCGAACCTGCAAACGCAAAAGCGCCGCCGCTGAAGGCAATCTCCCGCAATCCGACCGCCCAAAAAATTCTATTGCCCGGGTCCGCGATGATGTTGGGTCCGTGGATCATCAACACGAAGCAACAAAACATGGCGCCGAGCAATGTTGCTGCGAGCCGCGATTGTATTTTCAGCGTGATGCTCAGCGCCGCGGCAAGCAGAGCGACGCCCACAAGGTAAGCCCAAAATAGGTGCGCCGGCATCCACTGCGGAATGATGCTCGCGATGTCCGCCGTATCGGTAAAATGCTCCGTCGCGAACACCGCCATCGGAATCGCGAAAAACAGTCGGCCGAATGGCATGATCTTGTCGAGCCCGTGAGTTTGCGGTAGCTCGTCGTTGATGATTTTTACCAGACCGATGATGAACAGCGCGAGTGCCGCGAAATACGCCCAGAACACCGTACCGGGTAGACCGAAGACGGCAACCACAACCGCGAAATTGGCGCGCGACAAGTCCACAAAATTGCACAGCATTCGGCGGTCCCTCCACGTCCGGCTCAGAATCCATACGGTTTGGAACAGTTGCCCGCCACGCCCGCTCCTTGAGGACAGAAGAAACGCGCGTCGCGCCAATTTCTGTAACTCGCTTCCATATTGACGGCTCGATTGCACTTTCGTGAGGTACTGGTATCCCGCTGCCGAAAGCGAGATCATGTCTGGTGTAACAAATCAGGAACAGATCGCGATGGCGGGACGAACCGAAAGGCCGCTAAAAGCAGAAGGCCCGCCTTGCAGCGGGCCTTCGAGGGGAGAAAGCTCCACGGCCACTGCGCGGTGGGCGGCAGAACTCTTTCCTCGGTCGCAGTCTAGTACGAGGTGCGGAAACCAGTCAAGCAGGAAAGGGCGCTTTTTAACCGTTCGTTAAAATGCTGAAAAGAATAACTTTATGCGTCAAAGCGCAGTTTTTCCACCGGGTGGTCACTTCGGCTGATTGCGCTCGATTCCGTAGAAGTCCTCTGAATTGATGGGCTTACTGCCCAGCCCCAATTGCAGCACTTGCATCGTGCTGCTGCGATCAAACACCTTATCGGGAAACAATCGCTTCACCACGATGCGGAATCCACCGAACGCGATCCCCGAAATCAGCGCGAAACAACAAATTATGCCGGTGCCAATGATCGCTCCCACAATCATCGTAGTGATCGGCGGCTCTTTAAATTGAAAAGTCGGCTCATTCCAGGTGACTTCCGCTCCCGATTGCACCTGATTCAACAATTTATCCGCCTCCGCTTGTGTGCGCGCGCCGAACACGATGGCCAGCAACGTGATGGAGCGCTTGCCGAAAACCGGAGAACCATTTTGGTCCGCGTCGGCCGCGTTCACATGATAAACCTGCTGCAGCTCGTTCAATTTTTTCTGCGCGGTCTGCGGAGTAGGGAAGTCCGCGATCAGAAGATTCAGCTCGCGCCCATCCACGTGATACCGCGCGACCTCCGCTTCGGCGCCAGTTGAAAAACCCAGCCAGTCATTCTGCGACACGGGGAAAAACTGGTTCAGCGTAACGGGTCCCAAAATGTATTTGTCGGAACGATCGATGAATCCCTTCGTCGGCAAATGCTCGGTTAGCGTAGGCAATGGGCCTTGCTGCGCCTTGGATGCGACCGCGCTCACCAAAGCCGTCAAATCGTTCGCATCCTTGGTCAAATCACTGCCGTGAATATCCAGCACTAGGTTTCCCAGCAGCACCAGCGCCTCCTCGCGAGACATAACCGAATGCTGGTTCGGTCCCGATCGCACCATATCCGGCGCGCGCAGATAGGAGTACAGCCCATACGCTCCGCTGGGATCCTTCATCCGATAAACCGTCACCTGCAGCGCATCTTGACCGAGCGCATAGCTTCCCTCCTCGCCCGAAAGAAACCCATATTCCTGCCGTGCCGCCGCTCGCTGGCTGGCAAACATGCTCGCAACATGATCGCCGTCGTATACGACAGGAGGATTCAGTCCGGCTTTGGTGCTGCCACTCCATCCGCCGAAGGAGTTCGGCAGAATGCCCTGCGCAGACGCAGGCAGGGCGGCCAGAAGCACAAATAGAATAAGCAAGCCTAAGGCGTGGCGCATAGTGTCCTTCTATTAGACGCCAATATTCTACTTAGGGTTCCCGTCGGAAGCTACTGTTGCAGACCCGCCGCCCGATGGTCGGTTGGCAGAGACCAGCTTGGACTTATCGTAGGAGAGGCTGTTGAGGCTGTCGAGGTACGAAGCGATCCCGCGATACAAGCCGTCGGCGACGCGCTGCCGCTGGTCGGTCTTGCGCAGCAATTTTTCATCGCTGGGATTGCTGATAAAAGAGATCTCCGAGAGCACCGAAGGCATATTCGCGCCGATCAGCACCACAAACGGCGCCTTCTTCACGCCGCGATTTCGCTCATCCTGGCTCACCAACTGCAAGCGGTGCGTGAGCGAATCCTGAATGTCGCTCGCCAGTTCCTTCGATTCTTCCACTTTCTCGTTACGCGCGATTTTCTTGATGATGTCCTGCAAATCGTGCAGCGAAGATTGCGCCAGCGCGTTCTCGCGAGACGCCACTTCCATCGACTCTTCTGACGTCGCAAAATTCAAATAATAAGTTTCGATTCCGCGCGCCGCCGCATCGTGGCTGGAATTGGCGTGCACGGAAATGAAAAGGTCAGCCTTCGCATCGTTGGCGATGGCCGTGCGTTCTTCCAAGGGAATGAACGTGTCGTCCTTGCGCGTATAAATCACTTCCGCGCCCGGAAGCTTTTCTTCGATCTCGCGCCCCAGGCGCAGCGCCACGTCCAGGCACAGGTCCTTCTCCATGAGTCCGTGCTGCCCGATCGTTCCCGTATCGTGCCCGCCGTGCCCGGGATCAATCACGATCCGGCTGATTTTCAAGCCCAGCGCGCGCGTCAGGGAACGCTGCCCATCGCGCGTCGGTTTCGATTCAGTGGGCGGCACCAAAGCAGCCGATTTGGTCGTATCCGCCTTCGATTTCGCCGCAGTTGCAGCTGCTCCAGATACCGCCGTTTTCGCCGCGGCCGCAGGCTTGCTTTCGGCGCTCACGGAAACTGTCTCACCTGCTACAGCGCGCGGTTTCGAATCAGCATCGCCAGCTTCCGCGTTCGCATTCTTCGCCGTCGCGCTCGGCGCCGGGGTGACGGGCGACGCAGCATGCGTAGCCGCAGCAGCGAGCTCATTCCCAGCGGAGGAAGCGACCGGTTTCGCGCGCACCTCAATCACCAGCCGGTAAGGATTCGCCAGCAAATAACCGGAAAAATCGCGCGCTCCGTTCACATCCAACACCACGCGCACCACGCCGTCCTTGTTCTGCCCCAACCGCAAGGACTTCAGCAGCCCGTCCTTCACTTCCCAGTTTTTCTTGGCGATATCCGGCGTCAGCTTCGCTCGGTGCAAATCGAAATACACACGGTCGGGAGCCGCAATCCGCGCGGCGTTGAACGCAATCGTGTCGCTCAAAGTCACGACGATGCGCGCCGAATTCTCCGTGTTCCAGGTTTTCAGGTCCATCACTCGCGGCGTTCCATTGTCGCTCTCGGCCTGTTCCACCACTTTGCCTTTCAACTCCGGAAAAGCCTCCGCCGCCGCGACAGCCTGAATCTTGGCCTGCGCTTGCAACTTCGCCTGCGCTTGCGCTTGGGCCAGTGCTTGAGCCTGAGCTTGGGCCTGTGCCTGTGCGAGAGCCTGTGCCTTGGCTTTTTCTCGCGTCTCGGCAATGTCCTTCAACGCCACGCGCGCGTCACTGGCCAAATCCGATTTCGGGAAGCGCTTGATGTAATCCTTCAGCGTAGCTTCAGCCACATCCGGCTGGTGCAGCCCGTCTTTCTGTACCAAGCCGATGGAATAAAGCGCCTGCTCGCGAAAGCGGCTGCCCGGATACTGTTTCAGCAGGAAATTGTAGGAATCAATCGCGGATTGAAAGTATTTCGGATCAAACAACCGCCCCATTTCTTCGTACAGCTCAGCTTCCGCAATCAGCGAAGGCGTCACTTCTTCCGCCTGCGCCGAGATCAGATAAACCTTGTGGTAAGCGGAAACAGTCGCGCGGTAATCAACAAACGAGCGCTCTTTCTGAGGTGTGCCTTCCAGCGTCGTCCGCATCCGCACCGCGCGCTCGAACTGCTCGCGCGCGTCCATCTTGTGATCGGTTCGCGCGGACGTAAAAAGGGGAACGGCTAGCGCCAGGGCTAGGAGGAGCCATCGGGCCGGCAATTGAATTCTAGCGGATACCACGTGCGTCATTCGTTCGTGAAAATTACCCGGCCATTCGCGTCCACTTCTTTTCGCACTGGATTTCTTGGCGGAGTCCAGAGCGTCGAGTCGCGGCCCGAGCCGGGGCGAAAGTATGCGTTCTGCACCTTCTGCACGTACCGTTGCGTTTCCAGATACGCTGGAACGCCTCTGCTGGCGTCCACGGCGTGCTCGCCGGCATTGTAAGCCGCGAGCGTCTTGCTCAAGTCGCCGTTGTAACGATCCAGCAAAGCTTTCAGGTACGTCGTCCCGCCTTCCACATTTTGCGCGGGATCGAAGGGATTGCCGACGCCAAAGCGTTGTGCCGTCCCAGGGATCAACTGCATCAGCCCCACGGCGCCCTTGCGAGACACCGCTTGCGGATTCCACCCGGATTCCGTGCTGATTACGGCTTTCACCAGCGCGGGATCCACCTTATGACGCGCCGCTGCATCGCGCACAATGCGATCCAGCCGTCCGTCATCGGCACCGAGTGTTTCCGCCGCAGACTCGGCCGAAATCCCGGACCGGGAATGCAACGCGCCCGACGTAGGACTGATAGTACTCCCGCGGCGTGCGTTCGGGGAATCCCCATTCACGAAGACGAGCTTACCGTGCTCGTCCAGCGCGGTCGCAATCTGGGCGCGAAGCGGCGTGGACAGCGCGAAGAAGGCGCCCGCGACCACCACTGCAACTGGGATGCAGTTCTTGTTCATGGTTTTAGTTTTCGCCAGCGCTTTTTCAGGGCGCCGACGCACAACCAAACAGCGAGCCTCGGGGAAGGCAGAGCGCTTTGCTTCCAAGCCACAAACGAAAGACACACATACGGCGAAGAAGGAGGCTTCTTCGTCGTAAGCATCTGGCACAACAGCAATTATAACAATCGGTCGAGTAGGGGGTAAACCTGGTCTAGGGCGTTTTGTATGCCCGATGTGTCTTTTCCGCCAGCCTCTGCCAGATCGGGACGGCCGCCGCCGGAACCGCCGACGAGCTTGGCCAGTTCCTGGACGATTTTCCCTGCGTGGAGCTTGGGGATGAGGTCCTTGGTAACCGCTGTAATTAGAGCAACTTTGCCGTCATCGGCCGACGCCAGAACGACCACTCCGGAGCCTAATTTTTGGCGCAAAACGTCCACCAATTGGCGCAGGGCGTCACGGTCAAATCCGTTTACCTGGGCGGCGATGAGGCGAACATCCTTCACGCTTCGGGCTTTTTCGACCAGGTCGCCAGCCAGCGATCCGGCCGCTTTGCGTTTCAGCGCCTCGAGCTGCTTTTCCAGCTGCTTGCTGGCTTCGAATTGCCGTTCGAGCGCGGCGATGATTTCATCTTCGCCCGCATTGAGCATTCCGGCGACCGTGCGCAGTGTGGCAAGCGAATTCTGATAGTCAGCTAGAGCGCGGTCGCCGGAAATCGCATCGATGCGGCGGACTCCTGCAGCCACCGATTGCTCGCCGATGATCTTGAAAACGCCGATGTCACCCGTGCGCACGACGTGCGTGCCGCCACAAAGCTCCTTGCTGTAGAAACCGCGCGGCGTGGACGCGTCGGGAATGGTGACGACGCGGACGTTTGCTTCAGGATACTTGTCGCCGAAGAAGGCCAGCGCGCCGGACGAGAGCGCGTCGTCAATATTCATGATGTCCGTGCGCATTTCCAGATTTTTGCGGATTTCTTCGTTAACTTGCTGCTCGATTTCAGAAAGTTCGCTGGGGTCCACTTGCGCGAAATGCGAAAAATCAAACCGCAAGTGATCGGGCGCGACCAGCGACCCGGCTTGCTTCACATGCGTGCCCAGAATATTGCGCAGCGCCGCATTCAACAGATGCGTCGCAGTATGGTTGCGCATGTCGCGCACGCGTCGCTCGGGGTCGGCGATGGTGGCCACGTGATCGCCCACGTGCAGGTCCTCTTTTGCGACGATGCGATGTGCGATCAGTCCGGTGACGGGGTAGTAGGCGCCGCGCACTTCGGCGACTTCCCGTGCGCCGGAATTGTCGTAGAACCCGCCGGCATCGGCGACCTGCCCGCCGGATTCGGAGTAGATCGAAGTCCGGTCGAGCACGACTTCGGCTTCGGTCCCCGCTTTGATTTCATTCACCGCGCCATCTTTGGTGACAATGGCCTCGATGCGAGCGTCACGCGTGCGCGTGCCGGAGTAAAAGCAGGGCTCCGTCTTATGCGTTTGCGCCAACTTAGAATAGACGGGATTCGCCGCTTCCTTGTGCGCACCTTTCCACGATGCCTTGGCGCGGGCCCTCTGTTCCTCCATCGCTTTGTCGAAACCGATCCAATCGACCTTAAATCCCGCGTCTCGTGCTACATCCTCGATAAAATCGCGCGGAAGCCCGTACGTATCATAGACCTTGAACGCCTGGTGCCCAGGATACTCAAACACAGCAGCCGATTTCGTGACCGCCCAAGACGATTCGATCGTGGGGGAATCGGCAGGGCCACCTGCGCGCTTAGCGGAAGGGCGCAATTCCTTGAGGTCCTCGTCGAGTTTTCTTAGTCCAACCTCGACGGTGCGCTGAAAGCGCACCTCTTCCGCATCGAGAATTTTCGTGATGCGCAAAGCGTGCTCTTCGAGCTCCGGGTAGGCGTTCTTCATCAGTTTGCGAACATGAACCGACATCACGGAGAGAAAAGGTGAAGGCGCCGCAAGCGTTTGTGCGTGACGAAGAGCGCGGCGGATAATCTTGCGCAAAACGTAGCCACGACCTTCGTTGGAAGGCACTACGCCATCTGAGATGAGGAATGTCGCCGCCCGGGAATGGTCCGCTATGATTCGCAGGGAAGCTTGGGACGCGTTGTCCTTAACTTGGGCGCCCTGCTTGCCACAAATCCAAGTAGCTTCTTCCATCAGGGGCTTGAATAAATCCGTATTGAAGTTGCTGATTACGTGCTCGAGGACCGCAGTCGTGCGTTCCAGACCCATACCGGTATCCACGGACGGCTTCGGCAGGGGATTGAGGTTGCCGGAAGCGTCGCGATTGAACTGCATGAAGACCAGGTTCCAGATTTCTACGTAGCGGCCGCAGTCGCAGGGGAAGGTGCAGTTTCCTGTTGCGCAATCTGGTCCTCGCGGGTCGTCAACGGCTGCGCGGCCCATATCGTAGAAAATCTCGCTGCAGGGGCCGCAGGGGCCGGTGTCCCCCATGGCCCAGAAATTATCTTTCAGGCCGGGGATTTCGATCACACGATCTTTGGGCGCGCCAATATCGACCCAGAGAGCTGCGGCTTCGTCATCGGGGGCGAGCATTTTCCCCGGCGAAGTTTCCGCGCCGCCGAAAACGGTGAAGTAGAGTTTTTCCAGCGGGATGCCGTACCAATCCGGCGAAGTAATCAGCTCCATCGCGAAGGCGATCGCGTCCTTCTTGAAATAATCGCCGAAGGAAAAATTCCCCAGCATTTCAAAAAAAGTGTGGTGGCGATTGGTGAAGCCGACGTTTTCCAGATCGTTGTGCTTGCCGCCGGCGCGCACGCATTTCTGGCAGGTGGTGGCGCGGTTGTAATCGCGCTTTTCGAGGCCCAGGAATACGTCCTTGAACTGGTTCATCCCCGCATTGGTGAAGAGCAGCGTAGGGTCGTTGCTGGGAACGAGCGAAGAGCTGCGCACCACGCGGTGGCCGCGCTCCTCGAAAAATTTCAGGAATGTGCTACGGACTTCGTTGCCGGTCCACTGCTTCTCAGTCAAGGATGCCCTCTGTCGAAACGGTTCATTATCGCAGAGGGTCACAACGCTCGCAACGCCACGCGTCGCGGTGTGAGGCCCAATCAGAAAAGTACAGCTGTCCTAAATCTTCATTGGAAAAGGTACAGATTGGAAACTTTTTCGGCCAGCTTGAATTGATTCAGTCCCGTCGCCCAGCTGTTTTCACCTCGCCTCGGTCTTAATTTCGAACGGAAACCAAAAAATGAAATCGCCCTCACAATCGCGTAATTTATCCGGGCGCCCGACGCCTCTGACGCGTCGCAGGCCACGGGCTGCGAACCGCGACTCACAAATCACGCGTCATTACTCAGCAATCAGAACCCACTAAACACGCAATTCCTAAGCGACAGTACCGCGATGAGAGATTGTCGTAACCCACTGAAACCACATCCCTTATTTTTTTCTAATCGGTCGAAAATAGGATGTCTGCGCGCGTGTTTTGCGGGCGTTTTGCACGAGGCGAACCACCCATCGCAACTCACCGCTCCAGCATTTCGAATCGCTACTGAAGAATTAGAAATCCGTCTAACTTGCTCGCAACAAACGAGAAAACTTTTTCTAATCGCTAGTTTTTTCGCTGTTTCGCACCTGCGTCACCGCGACAGAGGCCTGGATCGCTCAGAGAAATCCAGAGGCGTGCAAGCTACGGGCAGGTAAGCGACACAGCAGGGGCGGCGCTGAGAGCCGCCCCTACAGAGGCCACACGTCGCGGCGGGTTAACGTCGCGCTAGTTTTCCGGCGCGGCTTGTTTCTTGGCCTTGGCTGCCGCTTCGGCGGCTACGGTCCACGGCGGGATGACGCCGTTGATCCGGGCGTAGGCGATCGATTGGCCGAGGTGCTCGTGTGCGTGAGTGACGAGAATGTAGACCACGTCGCCGTAGTTGGCGTCGGGGCCGAGTTTGGGCAGCGGCTTATTGAAATCGGCGTTGGTCATGGCTTCGATCGCGGCGTGGGCGCTGGCGAAGGATTTATTGAGCGCGTCGATGATCTGGGCCTTGTCGGTGGTCGACTTTTCGAAAGTTTTGGGATCGAAGCCAGCAGGAAGCGGCGTGCCCATCAGATTTGGGATGTTGTAATTCGCGTTCGCGATGTGCAGGAAGACTTCGCCGATGGAGCGAACGCCTTCGGCGGGACGCCAGCTGTACTTGTCGGCGGGGACGGCGGTAGCGAGGTCCACGAATTTTTGATGCATGCCGTCGAGATCGAGCAGGGATTGCGGTTTCATGTCGTAGCTGGGCGGAGTCGTGTCCTTCGCTTGCGTGGCGGGAGCGGCCTGCGCGGCCGGGCCGGACATCGCGAAAGTGCGGGACGCGCTGGCGCTCAGCAGCAGGGCCAGAGCCGTTGCAAACATCAAAAGTTTCTTCATCTGTGATTCTCCTTGTGCGAAGCACATGCTGCGAATTTGGTCATGCGTCCCGCGGGGCAGGGCGCTGTCCGAAATCGGCAAAGCTAGTGGCGAGATGCCCGGAATCGAGATGTCGAACCGGATTTCGGAATGTGTCCTTTGCGAAGCTCCAGTTTTTTGGAGTGTGCAACGACGAATTGCTTCATGGAACTCCCCGTGGGTTGCTGTGGGGCTTAGACGGAGGATGGCGTGAAAATTCTTTTTGTGGCGGCGATTTTTTTGCAAACTCTTCGCCCGCGACCCGCAAAGATGCGCATGTTCGCACGCAGAGTCGAGGGCTCTGGGCCGCTGGGAGGCTCGACGCTTCCGCGGAAAGCAGATCCCTCTCTGCGTCCCGCGCCCGCCAAACTGCGGCGGGAAAGAATAGGCGCGGAACCGCGTTCGGGATGACACGCGGTTTTCTCGGGGGCTGCGCTAGTGGCTCGGAGAATTCGCTACGACTCGGAGAGTTCGGAGTCGGCGGCGTCGGGGAGTTCGGGGAGGTCGCCGTGGCTGATGCCTTTTAGTTCGGCGCGGATGATGTCGGAGGAGAAACCGGCGCCGAGAAGATTGCGGTAGAGGGAGGCGATCTTTTTTTGGTCGAGCGGCCTGCGGAGATGGGCCAAGCGGCGGGTGAGACGCGCGCGGACGAGGCTGGCCTCGTCCGTCTCGGCGAATACGGAGTCCACGGCGGATTCGATGTAGCGGTCTGGGACGCCACGGGCGCGCAGTTCGCGGGCGATGCGGAAACGGCCTTGGCGGTGCAGTTTGGCGTGTTGCGCGGCGTAGTTCAGTGCGTACTTGGCGTCGTCGAGGTAGTTGAGTTCGCGCAGGCGCGCGATGACCGCGGGGATCAGGTCTTTATTTTCGGCGCGGCGTTCGAGATGTTTTTTCATTTCGGAGACCGAATGCGCCCGGCGCATGAGGGCGCGTTGCGCGGACATGTAGAGCTGAGTTTCGGTGAGGAGTTTGCGGGTCGGTTGACGCGAGCGCATAAATTGAGGATAGAGCAGGAGGTGGAGGAGGTCGAGGAGAAGTTCAAAGGCACCACTGATAAACCCAGATGAACACTGATAAAGACTAAGGCGATAATGGAAAAGAGAAAACGGAAAATTGCAAGAGGACGGTACGTTACTCGCGGGTGCGCACTTCTACTGGCGTGCACTTCCTCTGGCTGGTGAGTTGCCGAGGCAGGTGAACGGAATGTTCAATTCAACTGTGCTGCTTTCAAACCCGTAGGTGACGAGGATGGTGGCCTTTCTGCGACCAGCCGGCGTGACGATGCCGAATGGATTGACGGTGGCGACGCTGGAATCAGACGAGCGGAATGCAGTCCGCGTTGATTCGGTTACGCCCCACTCACTGCCGTTCGGAAACGTCGCGAGCATCTGGAGGGGAACCGACTCAGCGATCGACTCAGACGTCAGCTGTGGCAATAGCGCCGAGAGCTTGGCCGGCAGGCCGGGCGCCTCAACGTCAACGACGCTGCTGGCGTCCGGTCCAGATATTGAAAACCGCGATGAGCTCGTAGCGTAGATCGGCTCCTCTCCCATCAGGGGTCGGACATTCCGATGCCATCACGCGGGACCGTGTACGGAACGAATATGGCGGAGCCTCCCTGATCGTTGTGCCGAATCCCATAGGACCGATGATTGCCATCTGGCCCACATCGCTGCCGCTGTCCACGCTGACTTCAACCGAGAAAGTTTCGCCCGGAGCGACTGCGGTTTCAGCGGCTGGGCTGACGATGGATATGCCGCTCGAGGAAAAGCTGCGTGGCGAAGGTCGGCCGGTGGCACCTGCGCCCGCTGTTGCGGCGACGTCTTTCGAATGTCCGAGATCATCGTTGGTCCAGACTTTTTTCGCTTTTTGAAGCGTAGGCGATTCGTCGTGAAGAGTCTGAGAGGTGGGAGTCTGCGCGGTGGAGGAATGAGCTTGGAGTACCGGAGCGATCAAGACGAAAACCGCCAGGGCGAGCGATTGTTTCTGTAGCTCCAGCGTGGTGGTCTGCCACCTAACGATTACAAACGGATTCAGCCTGACCGCGAGGTTGAACGCATCGGCAGAGTTGCAGATGCGACAGGCTGACGATTCCCACCTTGGCGTTACCGGCGGGGGGCGTTGCTGCTGTCGAATTCGGACATGGCGCGTTCCATGTCTTCGCGGGCGGAATCGGCGCTGGAGCGGACGCCTTGGACGCGGAGACGGAAATCGTCCGGATTGCTCGCGCGCAGAATGGCTTCTTCGAAGGTGATCAGGTTGCGTGAGTAGAGATCGAACAGTGATTGATCGAAAGTTTGCATGCCGTACTGGCTGACGCCCGCAGCGATGGCGTCGCGGATCATGCGCGTCTTGTCGGGATTGATGATGCAATCGCGAATGTAGCCGGTGGAGATCATGACTTCGACGGCGGGGACGCGGCCGGAGCCATCGGCTTTACGCACCAGGCGCTGGCTGATGACGGCTTTCAGTGTGCCGGCGAGCTGCAGACGAATTTGTTTCTGCTCGGGCGGCGGAAAGACGGCGATGATGCGTTGAATGGTTTCCGTCGCGTCGAGGGTGTGCAGGGTGGACAAAACCAAGTGGCCGGTTTCGGCTGCGAGAATGGCGGTGGAGATGGTTTCCAGGTCGCGCATTTCACCGACGAGGACTACGTCCGGGTCCTGGCGCAATGCGGCGCGCAGCGCGGTGGAGAACGACGCGGTGTCCACTTCTACTTCGCGCTGGTTGATGAAACCTTTTTTGTCGCGGTGCAGATATTCAATCGGGTCTTCAATGGTGATGATGTGCTCGGAGCGCAGCGAATTGATGCGGTCAATCATGGCCGCGAGCGTGGTGGATTTGCCGGAACCGGTGGTGCCGGTGGTGAGAATCAGGCCGCGCTGCTCTTCGCAAACGGTGGAGAGAATGCGCGGGAGCTCGAGTTCTTCGATGGTGCGAATTTTTGTGGGGATGACGCGCAGCACCATGCCGACGTTGCCGCGTTGCTGGAAAACGTTGACGCGGAAACGGCCGAGGCCGGCGACACCGTACGCCATGTCCAGCTCGGCGGTTTCTTTGAATTTTTGCTTTTGGCGATTGGTCATCATGCTGAAGGCCATGGAGAGCATTTCTTCAGGCGTGATGCGTGGCACGTCGCTGAGCGGGTTCAGGATGCCATCAACGCGGAGATAGGGGTGGTTGCCGACCTTCAGGTGCAAGTCGGAGGCACGGCTTTCGACAGCGCGGCGCAGCAGATCGTCAATATTGATGGCCATTTAAAGTCCTGGGCTCGATGGAGCGTCTAGTCAAGCTAGCATGGATTGAGGACGCTGCAAGGCAGAGCGGGCGAGGATGGTGCGAAATGGACAACCTGAACTTAGGGACAGGTGGGGAGTGCGTTAAATCGGGGGCTGATCGGGGAGAAAAATGCGGTCGTAGACTACGGCGGCTAGGACGCCGCCGAGTAGGGGGCCAAGCCAGTAAACGCCGTGGTGGGCCCAGTGGTTGCGCGTGACGAGGGCGGGTCCGAAGGCGCGGGCGGGGTTGACGGCTGCGCCTGTGAAGGGGAGGCCGCAGAGGGCGTCGATGGTGACGGCTAGACCGATGGCTAGGCCAGCCACTCGGTTGAAGGCGCCTCTGGCGTCGACGCTCGTGGCGAAGAAAACGAAGACGAGGAAGAACGTCATCACGCCTTCGAGAAGCATGCCGTGCAGGTGCGTGAAATCGGGCGCGAGCGCGGGGGTGATGGAGCCGAGGGCTTCGGGGCGCCAGCTGGAGTCCGGGATGATGACGACGAGCGCGTAGGCGGCGGCAATGGCGCCGACAAGTTGTGCGACCGAGTAGAGCAGGGCTTGTATGGTGCTCAGGCGGCGGCTGACCCAGAAGCCCATGGTGACGGCGGGATTCAAGTGACCGCCGGAGATGTGTCCGATGGCGGTGACCATGATGCCGACGGTGAGGCCGTAGGCCAGGGCGAGGCCGAGGATGGTGATGCTGCCTTGACCGGAGGAGCGCAGATATTGGTCGGCGCAGAGGGCGCCCGCGGCGAAGAAAACCACGGCGAAAGTGCCGAAGAATTCGGCGAGTAATTTTTGGGTCAGGCTGTACAAACGCTTCTCCCCAGGAAGAATGCGGCGCGATGTGCTTGCAACGCAGTTCATTGCGCCGCGCGCGATTCTACTGAATTAAGGGAGATAGGTCAAAAGATGGGAGCGCCGCGAAAACCAGAATTGACGCCGAGTGCCAAACGGTTCTGGCGCAGTACAAAACGGCGTTAGCATAGAAGCCGGAGGGTAGTGTGACTTCTCCGCCGCGTAAACGAGACGGCTTCTCAAACCACGCTTGCGATTACTTACGCTGCGTTACGGTTTGAAGGACTTATCCGAGCCCTTTGAAGAATAATTTGAGCACTAACTACATCACGC
>Ga0210394_10000709_pt1 | contig 63824 bp, 78 predicted proteins | sample IncBWC12MmetaG_FD_160121 | JGI IMG/M metagenome (GOLD analysis project Ga0210394, IMG submission 160121) | Forest soil microbial communities from Barre Woods Harvard Forest LTER site, Petersham, Massachusetts, United States - Inc-BW-C-12-M | ecosystem: Environmental > Terrestrial > Soil >...
TCGTGAACCTTGCTAAGGACTTTAGAATCAGTGTCCCGGTCTAACCAAATTCTGACGCCATCTCATGGTTGTTCACTCTCACGAAAAAACTCTTCGGTGCTCCACTTTTGTGAATAATGCAGGCTAGGCTCCAATTGAATTGTTGCGTGATACTCAATTTTCTGTGCGTCGTTGCTGTTGTTCGGCTGCGCACAGCACATCCGATAACGAGCTTGTTATCCGACGCGGCCTCGAACACCGCGAGCATTCCCGCACCCCGCTCGATAGAAGCTGCCTTCTGTGTCTACGTTTGGTTTAATGCAGCGGACCAACAACTGTGCTAGAGTTTTTCCCTTTCACTGGCTGACGCGGCCGAACTACGCCAAGCCGTGGCTCGAAGATCGATCTCCCGGCCAACTCGAGCTGCCACATACGTAGCGTGATCCGCGACGGAATAGTGAAAGCCCAACGGTCATCCCACACAACGAAGGAGGCAGCCGTGAGCACCAAGGCAGTCCGTACTAATGACCCAACCAACGACGCGAGCGTCGCGAGAGTTGACATGAAGTTCGAAATAGTCGTCATCCCGGTCTCGGATGTCGACCGCGCGAAGGAGTTCTATGGGAGGCTCGGGTGGCGGCTCGACGCCGACTACGACAGCGGTAAAGACTTCCGCGTGATCCAGTTCACGCCGCCGGGCTCGGGGTGCTCGATCATTTTCGGGAAGAACGTCACCGCGGCGGCATCCGGCTCCGCCCAGGGCCTGTACCTGATTGTCTCCGACATCGAGGCCGCTCGCAGAAATCTGCTCGATCGTGGCGTCGAGATCAGCGAAGTGTTCCACGACGCCGCCGGCGTGTACGCGGGCACGGACGAGCCCTACCTGTTTGGGCGGGTCCGGGTCAGCGGTCCGGATTCCGAGCATCGCAGCTACCGGTCGTTCGCTTCGTTCCGTGATCCGGACGGCAACGGATGGCTGATCCAGGAAATTACGGCACGGCTGCCCGGTCGCATCGACCCCGCGACCACGACCTTCGCGTCGGCGAACGATCTGGCGAGCGCGCTTCGGCGTGCGGCGGCCGCGCACGGGCAGCATGAGGCGCGGACGGGGCAAGCCGACGCGAACTGGCCGGACTGGTACGCCGAGCACATGGTGCGCGAGCAGGCCGGCGAAGAGCTGCCGAAATAAACGACTATGAGCCGGTTTTACCTGAATAGGCTAGTGAGGGTGAGGTTTCCACCGCCCGTGGTAACGATGACCAGATTCATTGCGACAAGCATCGTGTCGTAGCTCCAACCATTCGTCCCTGACTTGCCCCATAAGCCCGTGTGCCAAGCGAGTATTTTCTTCTGGATCGCACCGAGCATAATCAGAATCAAACCAATGGCGGCGAGTTGCTCGAAAACGCCCGAGATTACTCCGAGTCCACCCGCTAGCTCAGCCGGGCCCAAAACAACTGTAAAGCTCTTGCCCATTCCAATGTCCTTGCTGCGCGCTACCGGGTCTTTGAGATGTTTATAGCCACTGGTGATGAACACAATGCCAACCATGACGCGCAAGAACAGAAGCGCGAAATCGGTGAACTGAGCCAATTGGAGAAAAGTCATCTGAGTCACTCCGAGCCGCCATCGTACTCTCACGTTTTGCAGGGATGACCCAGTACCTGTCGACAGTGCAGCAGGTGGCGCGCAACGTAAAGCGTTGGCGCGAAGGAGATCAGCCGCTGCGCTGGACAGCCACAGGACTCCTAGAAACCGATAAGAAGTTCAGACGCATCAAAGGCTATCAAGAAATCCTGTTGCTGAAGTAGCGCTTGAATCTCCGCCGCGCGTTCAGCAGAAGGAGGTCCGGACAGTAGAAGTCGCTTGAACTTGGTTGCAGGTAGGCTTACAGTGCCGAACATCGAGAGTCGCTGCAATCAACTAAAACTCGGACATCCTCCACGCGCACTAGCCCGTGCGTCAACTCTGATGAACGCTAGCGCTGAATCGGAAGCGCGTTTTCGGGGATACGTGAAGGCAGGGTGCTCTGCGCGCGTTCGATTCAGCCGTTGAACCTGGCCGCCCAGTTTGCGGCGGACGCGGGCCCTATGGAGATTCAATGATGGGAAGGAGCGGCGTCGAGGTTCGCCACGGCCGAGCGCCAGGGTGCACCACCTGACACCTGGCGCGCAGAAGCTGGTTACGGCGAAAAAGTAGGGTGAAGAAGGTGGTTGAAGAAGCGGAAGAGGGGCGGAATCCGACGGGCAGGCGGAGAGATGCGAACCGCGCCGAGGCACGCGAAGAATACGAATTGGAGAGAATGCTTTCATGCTGCAACGGTGACTGCCGGCGGAGAGCGAAGTTGGATGTCAGCAGCCGTAAGCCTCTCGCTAACCTTCATCGGGCCATCGCACTTGGGGCCATGCCAAGAATCGGAAGAGTCTTTGGTGCAGGAGACGTTTTGTTCAGCTTGCAGTTGTTGTTGTTATTGTTGTTGTTGTCCCGAACCGAGAAGGTGAAAGCCAAGCGGTAGGAGAGTGGCACGCCGCCGCTTGGCCAGGAAGCCGAAGTTCCGTCACTCGCTCCCACTTGCGTGCCTTGCAGTTAAGCCTTCAACCCACTGCTCCAAATCGGGTAACATCTCCCGAATGGTACTCAAGGTGCTGTTTAGCGAAGACCCTGCTTTCGTTTTAAGGAGGGCTGACGAGTTTCTTTCATCGGAACCAGTTTTGCACAATCTGATTTTGTCGATTCTCCACTCCCGCGTCGCTCAGAGCGATGCAGGCCGATATTGGATTGCATTTGACGGGGAGAAAACTGTCGGCGTGGTCGTTCAGTCACCTCTAGAATACCCAGCGACCCTGACACCAATGGAGCCACGAGCGGTAATGGCAATCGTCAATACGATTGCGGAAGCGGGTGTGGCCCTCAGCGGTGTCAATGGGAACGCGGCGACAGCAGCCAGTTTCGCTGGGCAATGGAGTGAGCGATGTAAGTCTGCAGCCACACCCTTCCAGGGGATGCGTCTGTATGAACTCTTGGAGGTGGGAGAAGTTCCCGATACGGAGGGTCAGTTACGGCAGGCGGGTCCGAGAGACCGTAGTTTGATGATTCTCTGGACCCGTGCGTTTCAGAATGAAATTGGTGAGTCTGCAGCCGATACCGAACTTCGCGTAGACAGAGGCTTGGCCGCCAGACAACTCTGGCTTTGGGATCAAAACGGAGAGACGACGTCTATGGCCGTTGGCCGGGAACCGGTGCAAGGCGTGGTTCGTCTGTCCGGTGTCTATACGCCACCCGAGAAACGAAAGCACGGCTACGCGGCAGCCTGCGTTCATGCTTTGTCTAAACATCTTCGCGGCTCAGGGTATCGGTGCGTTCTCTATACCGACTTGGGTAACCCTACATCGAATTCCATTTACCGACGAATTGGGTATAGGGCCGTCGCAGAGGCTCTTCGTTATCGCTTTGAGTGATCCACCAAATGCAGCGGATCGTGCAAGCAAATTACCCGCGTATGTCAGCCACTCCTAACTAATAGCCTAAGACCTGATCACAAAATAGCGTGTCTCGGAGCCCGGCACAAACTGCTCAAAACGACGCACGCAAACGCCGCCTTCGATTACGCCCCGGAATTCTTGCATTTCAGAGGGAACAGTGCTGATGTCTTCCGGTTTCGAGATCACCGAACCTCTCGAAGTCTTTAAGGATTTGACGTAGCCCTTAATGAACAATTGTTCCATTGTTCCCAACCAAGACCCTTCAGTTCGCCGACAAAGTCAGAGTTTAACGGAAGAACTTTCGTTTCTGGCGTGAACTCGGAAATGACCGGGTACCAGTTGGGAAGATGGTGGCACGCCAGATACATTTCCGGAGAAATGAACGGAGTTGCCCGATTCGACTCAATAAGCGTAACGAGTTGCTCGGACTCGCCCGGTGAAAGCATCCAGCCACGATATATTGCAGTGGCGCCTTCCGATATGGTGCCTCGAATTCTGCAGGTCTTTTGGGCCAGTTCTTCCAAACAGATTATTGGTACACCACGGCCCAGTTACGCATTTTGTTGATCTGATCCTGAAATGCCTCGTCAGGCTGCTTGGGGTCGAGTGGGTGAGATGATAGAGAAAGTGTATGTGCACGCGTAGCTCGCAGCCATGTGGACGAAAAACACCCTAAGTATATCGCCGACGCCCAGGATTTCTGGAGTTCTGACTCTGGCGCGATAGATTTCGAGCTTGTCGCGTTCGGCGATGAAACGCTGCGGCGCTCCCGCGAGCGATGATAGCTGCATCGTCATGCTTTGGAAAGCGGGCGCTCTCTTACTGACCCTCGTCCTTTCACAGCCTGGCGCCATCGGCGTCAGAGCCGCGAAGGTAACGGCAAGCAATCTGCAATTCATGGCAGTCCCTTCATTGGTTAGGCACTGGTCTCCAAGAAGCATACCTCAGATATATTTCACGCATGCCGATAGTAACTTGATTGCCGCCCGCCAGTGGCCGGTAAGTTGTGCATTACCGGAGATGTGAGAGGATGTCCGATAGCAAACGCGTGGAAGGATAAGGTTATTTTTTTCGGATGGATTTTCTGGCGGTTCCCCCAGATCGAGCGACTGAGGGGCACCGCCAACTGAAAGTTCACGATCAACAACGCCGACGGGACTCGAACCCTCGGGAGCGACAATGATGATTGCGAGACCAAGCTTATTGGCAGTGCTTGTTGTTGCAGCATTGCTTTGCGGTGTGAGTGCACGTCCTTGTAGGGTCGGGGGCCAGCCGTCAGCCGTAGGTATGGTTCGAGAAGCCGATGTTATCGTGCGAGTGACGCCAGAGTTCTACGTACATGCAGCGTCGGATCCAACTACCGAACCGGATTCGAGGATTCAATTCAAAGTGCTTGAAGTCATCCGAGGAGAAATGCCAGCAGGTCATCTGGTGCTACGCGGCACTCTCGTAGACACTGATGATTTTAATGACCACGAGCCGCCCTATAACTTCGTGCGTCCTGACGGCAGGCGCGGTAGCTGTTTCGCCAGTTCGTATCGCTCGAGTGGGCAGTTTGTTTTGATGCTCAAGAGGAATCGTGACGGTGAACTTACGGTCAACTGGTATCCTCTCGCTCCTGTGAACGAACAACTTCGTTCATCCGACGACCCGTGGCTGCGGTGGGTGCGTAAAGAAGCCCAAAAGCCACGGAATACATCCAGCAAAGAACCGCGATAAACAGTTACGAGACCTCACTCCCGTATGGTCGCGTTAGTCGTCGAGTGGCCCCTTCCGACGAGTTAGAATTGCAGCGAACAACGATGGAATCGAAAGTCAGAACGGTCGTCACATTTGAAAGCACGGCATTTAACATGGCCGAGCCAAAGCACTTCACGCTCGATTTCCACAGGGAAGCGTTATTGACGCGAACGGATTTGTGAACCGCGGAGGGGCCAGTGTTTTCTAGCCTCCGGGTGCCTACGTCCACGACGCGGATCGCGGATGGAATGAGTTGCACCATGTCACTTCTATTCTATGCAGCCAGGTCAATGAAAAGAACAGATCGCCTGCCTACAGCAGTATCAGCGGCTTTTGCGCCCTCTCAAACTGAGCCGACAGTCTTTCACTTCACGGTTCACATTCACAGGGCTACAATGCGAATTTGATCGACGACGCCAACATGAAGCATTATCTCCCACAGAAGATACCTGCCATGATAACCAAGAAAGGGAGAGTCGCCATGCGTACTATTCTTGGCCTCTGCGGTTCGCTCCTGGTCATGGCCACTGCCGCAACCACCAGCCGTGCGCCAAAAGCTCCAGAACAAATCGATGTTCACTTTAGATTTCAAGAAGGAGTGGCGACGTTGCACGAACCCGTTGTGCTGTTATTCGAAGTTCACAACGGGCTGAAACAGCCCATCACCGTGACAGTTGGGTCGCTGACTAGGCAGTTTTACGACTTGACGCTGACAACGCCCAGAGGCCAAGTCCTTCGTAAGGATCCATTTAACGGCCAAGTAGATATCGTGACCGTTGGAGATGGCAAAATAATCGTAGAACCCGGCGCGGACTACAAGGAACCACTGGTGATGAATCAGTGGTTCTCTTTTGAGAGTCAAGGAACGTACTCCCTTACCAGCAAGTTGACTTCGGACATCGAGACTGCGGACGCGAGCTTTCAAGCCGAGAGCCAAACAGCTCAGCTATTGATAAATGCGAGGGACCCCACACGACTCAACAAAATTTGTGCCGACCTTGAGCAGCAGGCAGAAATGGCTAGTTCCGCAGAGGCAGCGCAATTCCCAGCACTGGCGTTGAGCTATGCTAATGACCCCATCGCTGTATCCTACTTGGACCGGCTGTTGTCGGCCCATACTTTGGCCTATGAAAAGGCCATAAAAGGATTGGAAAGAATAGGCACCGACGAGGCTGTCGAAGTTCTGTTGTCTGCCCTGAACGAAAATTGGGGAGACATCGCTGAGTTGGCGACAAGGAGCTTGGGACGAATGCAAGACCGGATCGCCAACCCTGGTCTAAAAGAGACGGTCACCAAGGCTGTAGAACGTTCGTCTGCGCGGGCGCGCAGTGAATTCATCAAAACGCAGATCGCATATTTAGACTACCGATCTCCTCAGCTTCAATGCGCCGCCATACAAAACCTCATGAAAGTTGAGAATGGCCTACAGCAGGCCGAACCCATTCTGCAGCGACTGGCCAATGACCCGAATCAACCCGCCGATGTGCGGGCCGGCGCGAAAGACGCGCTACAGAAACTTCATCTTTCTAACCGAGACCGCTAAATGTAGGTCGTGAAAGAGATTCTGCGTAGTGAGAATTGCGGCAACCTGCTGCTTCGTTGTGTATCCTTTACGGACGCGCTGGCATAGGTAAACCCAGAAACGGGAAGTACTTAGCGCATGCGGAATATTGTGGGAATCACGCCAAAACGCCCTTTGAGCCGAGGTCGCGGGTTCGATCCCCACTGTCCCTACCAACCTCACGATTGAGAAATCATCCACTTACGACTGTCCATTTTCCCGCGTACCTCCCGTTTAGCTTTCCACTCAGTCGGCGCACAAGGGTACGCGGCAATGTCGGCAGCAATTGCGATGCGCTTCCTAACAACCGTACACTTGGAATGGGACGATTTGGGACAAACGCCTTGAGCGAGTCTCCCGGGGTAACCTCATGTTTGAACGGTACACGGAGAAGGCGCGACGTGTGATTTTCTTCGCGCGCTATGAAGCGAGTCACTACGGCAGCCCCTACATCGAGACCGAACATCTGTTGTTGGGGCTTCTGCGAGAGGACCGAACTCTTGCAAAGAGGTTTCTAGGTGAAGTCAACTCCGAAGGAGGAATTCGTGCAGAAATCGAGAGGCACATCACGTCACGAGAACGCTTCTCTACTTCGGTGGAAGTGCCTCTGACACTCGAATCCAAGAAGATTCTGAACCTGGCGGCCGAAGAGGCCGATAGACTGGGACACCGTCACATCGGAACTGAGCACATGCTGCTTGGTCTATTACGCGTGGAGGATTCGCTTGCTGGCAAGATTCTCGCGGCAAGGGGCGTCAGCGTGACAACCCTTCGAGAGCAAGTGGCAAAAATCTCGGTTGAGAGTAGCAATGTGCAGCCAAAATCAAGCAAGAGAGCCATGGCTACTCTGGACAGTTTCCTTGCCGGGCTTAAATGGCATAAAGCGGAGGAACTGTTGACTTTTTTCGCCGAGAACGCGCAATTCGTGGACGTCCATGGAAAACGATGGAATCGCGGGGAAATCCGTAAGGAATTTGAGGCCTTGTTTGCCCCCTATGCCAAGAAAAATGCCACTTACATAATTGAAGAAACCCTCGCGGACAATAACGACCTGCTGATTGTCATTCTCCTGTGGAAAAACGCAATCCTCGCTAGCCTAGAGCGGGTCTGGATCCACAGGATGAGTGTGGTCCTTGTTCCTCAAGGCGATGATTGGGCCATTATCCTAGCGCAAGTGACTCCGGCTCATCCTACGTAGATTATTGTAGTTATTGTATGAAGCCCGCTTTATTTACTTAATCCGTGCATCGAGATCGAGAGATCGGCTAACCGCCCGCTTGAATTGGCACAAAAACCGACCCAAAATCCCTTATTGCTGCCTTTTGCTGCCTCGCCTTTTTACAACATCCGTCACATCAAGAGGATATGGCGGAAGTGTGTGGGAGTCGAATGTAACCACTCTTGGAATTTCAAGGACTTACGAAGGCGCTATGTCAATCCAGCCCAAACGATTATTCTGAAGTGTGACTGAAAATCCAGACACACCCCTAAAGACCCCACATCGGAAAAGCTCTTTCCGATCCTTCGTTCGATGGATTCTCATCGGAGTCCCACTTCTTTGGTCGCTTGCTGTGCTGATCCTTGTGGCTGCCCGGTGGATCGACCCACCGACCACCGCGGTGCATATCGAGCGCCGCTTGCAGGCATGGATTCACCACACGCGGTATCACGAACGATACGAATTCGTTCCGCTGAGCCAAATCTCGCCCGATTTCCAGCACGCTGTCATCGCCGCGGAAGACGCGAGCTTCTACCAGCATCATGGATTCGATTGGCACGCGATGCAAATCGCTGCTGAAGACGATATAGAAGGCGGCCGCATTCGCGGTGGGTCCACCCTTACGCAGCAACTGGTAAAAAACCTGTTCTTCGGAACCGGCCGCTCCTTCCTCCGCAAGGGTGCCGAGTTCACACTTGTCCCGGTGGCCGAATTGGTCCTCGGCAAGCAGCGCATTCTGGAGCTCTACCTCAACGTGGTCGAATGGGGCCCTGGTGTTTATGGTGCGGAGTCAGCGTGCCGTTACAACTACCGAACCTCGGCCCGGAGTATCGACCGGCAACAAGCGGCCCAACTCGCCGCAATTCTGCCGTTGCCCCTGAAGCGACGGCCAGATCACATGAATCACTATAGCGGACTCATCCTAGAGCGGATGCGCCAAATGGGTTGGTAATCGCGCATCACATTGTTGAGAATCTTGGAGCATTCGTACCGATAAAACAGCAAATGGATGCGGGAACGAACGCGATTGTGCGACATTACCGGCCATGATGCCCGCTCAGGCTTAACTCGTTCTCCGCGTGCTAATTAGAAGCGCGTGCACAGATTGGACCAGTAATGTCGAAAATTACCGGCCAAACTGTTTGATTCTATGGCGCTTACGCGCGAATCAAGGTGCAAACAGATTTGGCCGGTAATTTTTAACTAATCGGGCACTGACTGGACACGCAGACCGAGAAGTAGAAACCAACCCTCTTGGCTAGCAATTGGAGCAACCCAACGAGAATCACGCCAGGCATAAAAAGATGGCAAAAGAGATAATGATGCGTCTGAAACGCAATCCTGCGCACTCAACGTCTATACAGTGACGCTCCGCACGCGGCTAAGATTGGTCGACGACGATGCCTCAATTCGCGACGTGGTGCCACGTCGGGGGGAATAATGACGAAGCATCTGAAAGCAGCCGTCGTTTGTTTCGGTCTGGCGATGCCATTGCTGTCCGGCCGCATTAGTGCCGCACAGCAGAAAAAGCCCACGAATCCCGCGCCAATCCCTGCGCAAATCCTCGCAGCGAGGAAGGTCTTTATCACCAATGGCGGCGGAGATGAATCTCACTATGAGGAAGCGTCTTACAGCGGCAGGCCAGACCGCGTATACAACGAGTTTTATGCGGCTATGAAAACCTGGGGGCGCTATGAACGGGTAACCGCGCCGGGGGATGCGGACCTGGTTTTCGAGATACGGCTGACCGTTTTTCAACTCCAGCGTGAACGAGTGCTGACAGACGATAGTCCGGCGTTTGATTCCCAGTTTCGGATCGTCATCCGCGACCCGAAGACCCACGAGACGTTGTGGGGGCTTACCGAGCATGCGCAAGGGGCCGTGCAGCGAAGTCCAGAGAATTGCGGGGCCAGCGGTCGCGGACCCCGCGAAGAATTCGCCCACATTTTGGTGAGAGTTTCAAAAGAAAACGCGGAGTGGCCAAAGTCTGAATAATGGGGTTACCGGAAACTGAGACATTAAGCCTGTTGCGGGAACGGAAGAGGCTTGGCCATCTCCAGCATGGGATGGTGGTATTTTTCGTGGGCGAACTCATGCGCAATCCGCCATCCTTGACGATAATAGAACTGTACCGCGACCAGATTCGACTTAACGACGCGAAGGCGGCACGTCTGACAACCGCGAGCAGCTATCTCGGATTCACCTTGTGCGAGCAGCCTCCTTCCGACACCTTGTCGCCGGTACTCCTGAAGCACCCAAAGGTCATCAACCCACTCCTGGTGCGTTATAATTACCCCAAGAATCTTCGCATCAGATGCTGCTACCCATGCCAGCGGCCAGTCCTCGTCTTTGAACTCCAAGGGGACAGGATTCGGAGCGAAAAGATCCTTAAACGTCTCAGTCGCTACGATCTCTATGAGGTCTCGCACTGAGTCGTACTCGTGGGGTCGCGGTCGCCGGATAGCCACATCGATGGGCACGGACCTATCTTAAGCTTTTGAAGCAAGTCCTGGAGCAGTGAAACCTGCTTGGTGGCTCGAGCGCTATCTTCAAAAGCGAGCACGGCGACTCGGACTTCAATTGCCTGAAGTGTTGTGGCCCTTTACTCGCGCGTACTGGGCGAGCGGTGAGCACGCCAGGTCCTGGTGGCCATCGCCCGGGGCGCGTTCCCGTCATGGAACAGTTGCCTCCACTTCTCCTAGACTTCGAGATCGAACTGGCTCACGGTGGATAGGGCCAGCGTCGCGTAAACCGGCTTGCATGTTGGAGAGGCGACGTACGGCACGATCGTGGATATGAACAAGAGATCAAACTCACGACCGCCTTGGGTGTGGACAGCACTCGCGGTCCAGTTTGCGCTTCTTTCGCTTACTGCTTACGGATGCGTCCAGGCGCTTGAGTTGTGGTCGCGGTACGCGGCTTCGGGAATGGGTGCGCAATTTGCAGTTCGTGTATTCTTCCCTGCGGCAATGGTAGGGGTCTCGCTGATTGGGCTATGGCGGACTAGGCGGTGGGGATGGATCCTTGCTTTGGTTGCGGACGGCGCCTTATGCGCTCAGACACTGTGGTTTCTTTTGGACTACGCGACCCGCGCCGTCCGTAATGCGCGCTGGCTCGCATTCAATATATGGGAGTTTGTTGCGCTCGCCGTCCTGCTACACAGACCTGTGCGGGATCATTTTCTGCAACGGAGCCGGGTTCCACGTAAGGCCACAGTGCCGCTGGTCCGCACTGAAAGCGGGGTAGATCAAGCGGGCAAACTGCTGCGCATACTGGTTTACTTCGCTGTGGCAGTTGTTGCCGCGTGTGTCGTCACGGCTTTTTCGCTCGCAGTCTTCATGGGTCAGAAGAACGGAGGTAGCCAGGGCTTCGCGTTGTTTCTCTACTTTGGCCTTATGACTGGCTGCGTGACATCACTTCTCTTCAGCTTGATCCTTACTTTGGCGGCTCGCAAACTTGGCCCGGCGCGGTTATGGCTGTGGCTGCTACTTGGGGGATTGCTTGCGCCGGGCCTCATTTTCGTACTGGCATCCATTGGGAAGATGTATGGAGGGGCGGGACCCTTCAACTTTGTCTTTTGGGGACCAGAAACCCTACTCCAAGTGTGGTGGCTGACTCTTCCCGCTGGAGTTTTCACTGCGTGGATCTGCTACGCAATGCATCCTTGGGGCTTCTCACAGTCTCACCAAACTAGGACCTACCACCCGCTTGTTTAGTGTTTCCAGCCCTTCGGATTGAACAGAGTCGTTAGCCGACAATTTAAGGTAAATACCGGATTGACGCTGTAACTCTCGAACCGATAATGGATGAGGAGGGTGCCAAGTGTCCTCACGCGACGAAGTGACCGCTGGTACCAACGGAGGCATCCGGAGGGGAGCGCGGACAATCTTGGCCGAGCCGGTAGAGCTTGCCAACCTTAACCGAAGCTGGAGCACGGAGGCTACTTCAACGCATAACATCAGTTCTCGTGGCGCTCGCGTGACCACGCAGCGACTTTGGGAACCAGGAAGTCTTGTGCTACTTAAATCTCTCCGTAGCGACTTCTGGGCGAGGGCGAGGGTGGTCTATTGGCGGTCCTTCTCAAGCAGCAGACATAGTATCGGATTAGAATTCATCGTACAGGGCGGTCAATGGCCGGTGGGCAATTAGCCTCCCGTGATGTTCTCAGTCACGAATGGCCAGCCACCTTCCCCGTCTCCGCGAAAGCCAGCCTCACCATTCCAGCCAACCGAAAATTTAGAATCCTTCACTCGTGGCGAAGCGCGACTGACGTCTCGATCCTCGCTGCGCGCCACGCTGGGAAACATGCTGAGATTGCTGCGGCGATCACAATTGCGCCGAGCACACTGATCCAGGGCGCCGCATCAGTAAGCTGCACGCCAAACAATTGACTTCGCACCGCAAGCCCCGCTATAACCGCACCCAAAGTGCCCGCGACGAGACCTGAGGCGACGACGATCCCACCGCGAGCAAGAATCATTCGCACAACTTGGGACTGCATGGCACCGAGCGCAACCCGTATTCCGATCTCGCGGCGGCGAAGCTCAACTAGATGAGCAAGTGAACCATACAAGCCGACCACCGCGAGCACCATGCCGGTGAATGCCAATCCATTCAGCAGGAACGCGACAAAACGCCGCAGCTTCAAAGACGCGGCGACCCGCTCATCCATGGGCCGCACATCATACAAAGCGACACCAGGATCGAATGTGGCGATGGCCTTGCGTACTGCCACTGTTGTGTCCACATCGCCCTTCGTGCGCAGCACCAGGTACGTTGATTCGGTCCGCTCTTGTAACTCAGGATAGTAGACTTCCGGTTCCTGAGGTCCACCCAAGTCGCTATTATGCACGCTGCCGACAACGCCGATGATGCGGGCTGGGGTGCCCGCTCCGCCGCTGCCGATGGGTTTTCCGACCGGTTCCTCGCCGGGGAAATAGCGGTGCGCCAATTCTTCATCGATCACGGCAACTAGCGGCGACCCGGTCCGGTCGCGATTCGTAAACGTACGGCCCTTCAACAGCGGAATCCCTATGGCTTCGAAATAGCCGGGGAAAGTGATGCTGATCTGCGCTTCCGGAGGTGGATTGCTCTTCGGCCGCTCTGGTAATTGCAATTCTTCGGTCCAGACTCCGCTCGGATTGAACGGAATCGCGTTAGCGCCCGAGGCCGCCTCGACTCCGGGTAAAGATGCCAACTCCGCTAGCAGTGGTTCAAAGAACTTCGTGTTCCAACTCTGATCAGCGACGTAGCTCCGGCTCGGCAGATCAAGCGCTCCGGTCCAGACGTGAGGCTGTTCGAACCCTGCCGGTACGCGTGTCAGATTCAGGAATCTGCGGTTCAACTGCGTGGCCGTAAAAATGAGAGCGACTGCCAAGGCGATCTGGGCAGCCACAATTCCGTTCCGCCAGCCGCCGCCCCTTGTTGACGTGCGCGTTGCCCCGCCTTTTAATGCTTGTTCAACGGGCAGTTCCGCGGTGAGCAGCGCCGGGAGCAGTCCCGCGCAGATCGTGCTTATCAGCGCCAGCGCCAGTGCAAAAAAAAGAGTCCAACTCTGAACTGGTGTGGGCTGCGCCAGTGGTCCGTAGAGATTGCCAAGGTGAACTCCCCAGATCGCGAAAAGAAAGCCCAAAATGCAACCCGAAAAAACCAGAACGCCCGTTTCGGTCAGGATCTGTCGGACAATCCGATATTTCGTAGCCCCAATTGCCATTCTCACGGCGACTTCGCTATTCCGGGCGGTCGCTCGAATTAGCAGCAAACCGCTGACATTGATGCAGGCAATCAGCAAAACCGACAACGCAGCGCCAAATGCAAGGTAGAGCCAGCCCCGGATCGCTTCTGTTTGCTCATCGCCAAGCTGCCGCGTGCTGAAGTGCCAGCCGTCACTTTTCGGATAGAACGATGGGAAACTGGATGCCAGTTCGTCGCCGATCGCTTGCAGCGCCGATTTCGTTCTTTGGAGAGTCACATCCGGAGAAAGCCGCACGACCATATGCAGCCACTTCTCCAGCCGTCCTCCCTGGATCGTAAACTCACCCTGCCGCAGAGCAACGGGAATCCAGAGCTGCGTTTCGTGCGAGGGGAACTGGAAGTTGTGTGGCATGACGCCGACGACCGTGTAGGGCGCTCCATTCAAATAGATGATGCGGCCGAGCACGTTCGGATCGGCGCCGAAAGCACTGCGCCACAACCCGTCGCTGAGAAGAGTGGTCCCAGCGGCTCCATATTGATCTTCTGCCTCGGAGAAAGCTCGTCCCAATTGCGGCTTCACACAGAGAACATCAAAGAGCGTTGCGGACGCGTTGACGGCGTTGATATGCCGCGCGTCGTTCAGACCGGTCAGCGTTAGATCGTTCCAGTAGAAGATGCCGGCGCTCGTAAACACATCTGTGTGTCGCCTGATTTCGGCGTAGTCAAACGCGGAGACGCCCCCCACTGAAACCTGGCTTTTGGGAAAGAAGTTGTGGACGAATAAGAGCTGTTGCGCATCTGGGTACGGGAGCGGCTTGAGTAGAGCCTGATAAAGCACGCTGAAGACCGCCGTCGAACTGCCGATCCCAAGCCCCAGAACGATCACGGCAATAACGGTGAACCCCGGCTGTTTCCGAATCTGCCGCAAGGCAAACCGCACATCGTGGATGAAACTGGTAAAGAGCTGTCCCATGGCGTTGGTCTCGGCTCCAGGATATCTCGCCTCGTTTTACTGGGTCAATTTTTAGAATCACGCCTCGGTGGATCGACGTTCGAATTCCAGGCGCACTTCCAGGCAGGCATTTTGAACGAAAGGGACTACCCGCCGAAAGTCGCCTAGAGTTTGCCGGAGAAGCCAAAAGCTAGCGTCCACGCATTGTAAAAGTGACGCCCTTTTATAGGCTACAATTTCGCTCTATGAGGTTCATCAGCCTTTCGTTAGGCGACGCGCTGATCTTCTTGCAGCTCGGCTCAGGGCTTACGAGGAACTACAGCGAGCACAAAGTGCGTCCATGGAGCGGTCCGGAACGGTTAATGTTCACTGATTGTTCCCTCGTTTTTCGGAAGTCATTTGAAACATTCGATGATGGAAAATTCGCCCACACTTTTAGGAAACCGTCGGCTCGTAACTAAAAACTTAGCGGCACGGATGGCAACCGACATAACATCGCGAATATGCTGGCCCGAAACTCGTAGTCCGGCTGAGGCATCTTTCGGGCGGGCTTTAGTCGACTTCATCGGAATCTCTTAGGGTCTGGATGTTCACGAACCACTTCTACGGTAACGATGTTTACCAGATCTATCTATATAGTTCTGTGTATAGTTCCACGTACGAGAATATTTATTGTTTCCACCATACGTACGAGATGTACGCTAAGCTGACCGCGGCCACAATTGTGAGAATAACAAGGCAGCCGCCGAAAAGAGGAGAAGCCCTTTGGGGGGGGGCTATAGTCATGTTATCTAGACAGCAATTTACCTCCATTCATATATTCCAGCTCTGTCAAGATCACTTTGCGTGGGCTGCTTCACCGTTGTCGTCGTTTGCCCAGGCGAACGTACGCAATCGCCAACAGCACGACGACCACTAGCAGCACATGAGAGTGGAGTCCTGATGTGAATCGGAAGAATAAGAAGTCCACTATGCGGAGGGTCAGAAAGACGGCAGCGACAAATATCGCAGTGGCGGCCAACATTCTTCGCTGCCTCATCTCAAGCAAAGGCTACATGAAGCGACGCGCCCCCGATACGTCTGGTGTTTGCCTTGTTTCCTTTGTGCGGAGAGCGGTTGCGATCCTGATGTTCTGCCAATTACCATGGCGAAGGAGACGCAACGTCGCGGAAAGCAGGTCGTCGGAAGCTCGTCTCGGCCGAGGTTGTAGTCTCGAAGACAGCTCGATTTAAGTTTTGGACCACGGTCAATTCAGACATTTTAGAATCCGGTTGTCACTCGTGCCGCCGAGAACTGCTCACAAAAACCGGATGCATATCCCTTAATTAATGCCGCCTTTTGCCGCCCCGTTTTCCTGAGACTACCGTTAAATCAGCCAGATATGGCGGAAGCGTGTGGGAGTCGGATGTAACCACTCATGGAATTTCAAGGACTTACGAGGAACTCCAGGGAGCACAAAGTGGGTCTAAGGAGCAGCCTGGAACGGTTAATGTTCCCTGATTGTTCTCTCGTTTTTCCCAAGGTATTTGAAACATTCGATGGTGGAAAATTCACCCACACTTGGACGGAAACGTCGGCTCAAAACTAAAAACTCAGCGGCACGAATGGCAAGCCGACGCACGAATGGTAGCGATCAAGCAGTTTTTGGAATCTGAAATCATATAAGTATTTAGTGGGACTTACCCCAGGATCCCGATTTCAACCATCTGGCCGGGCTTGAGGGACTGCAATACGACGAGAGCATGCGGGACATGCGGCCGGATGTCATCCAGGTCGTTCGAAGCTGGGCGGATGATCAAGATAGCGATCTTCCGGCCTGTGATCTTCTGCTGATGGCGAATGTTCTTGTCTATTGTGACGAGGACGTCAAAGCGCTCTTCAGCCAAGTACCGCCATCGGCAAAAAGGAATTTGACCGATGAGCAATCTCATTTCAAAGTGGCGGTCAAGCTCGTTCTGGCTTCTTCGATCGCCGCAATAGCTTCGGCACTGGTTACACTGGGGAAATCTTCAAGAAACTCAGACAGCGTCCGCCCATGCTCCAGATAGTCTGTCAGCGACTTAAAAGGAACTCGCGTCCCGCGAAAGACGGGTTCACCGCTGAGGATAGCCGGGTTGCGGACAATAATGCTCGAGGCCATTTTGCGAATCTCCTTCCGAAAGTTTAGCGTATTCTCTCACTTTTTCGCATCTTTCTCGTGCGAATTGCGGCCCGGCATAACTTCCGGCAACGGTAAGGCACTCCTGTATTAGCTTGGCAACTCAACACTGTAGACCATGACGTTCGTACCCTCGAGATCCTCCAAGTGTTCGGGATCCCTTTAGCCAGCCACCAAGGCCGATTACTCCTAAAATTCACAAAGCAATTTCAGTTAGACTTAACCCAAGCCGAAGGCATGAAACCTCACACGTCCGACGGGAAGGAGGACATCTCGCCTATGTTTAAGGTCGATTCAATGGGGTTTCTGTTGAGCATGTGCGTAACCCTCAACGCCCAGACCTCTCCCTGGGAAGTACAATTTAAACGCCTCATGGATCAGCCGAGGCAGGTAGTTTCCGCTTTTGTGATGTATCCCTGGAGAGACGGTAAGCCGGAGTCGCCGAATGGCCTAAATGAAGTCCCGCACAGTAACACGATTCGAATCGTATCCGTAGAGCTGCCTGTCCCTAACTACAGTCGCTGGTTTCACTGGAGCAGCCAGGATGGCACGACTTGGGTTGATTTTGTAGAGTTCCCCTCTCGTCAGGCTGCGACAGAGTTGCTGCAGTCAGCTCGCCAAAGGCATACCGGCTATCGCGATGCGGATCAGCTCTTGCTATTCACCAATCTTTGCGACTCCACAAAAGATGCGATAGGAACTGCACTGATTGGCCCTTCTGGTCAGCTGCTCAATGTGGGCATGAAGTTGTCGATAGCAGTTTGCCCAGCAGCCATGGCGGAGTCTGAGTTGAAAACACTGGATGACGCTATCAGCCGCCTTCAAATGACCTTGCAATCGCTCGCGGTCCGAGTGCTGGACCCTGCGTATGTCACGTTCGACCCTAAGATTTCGGCGAAACCCGACGCGATACGTTTGTTGCGGATGGCTGCCTTCGCCCGCCTTTGGAGCGAAGTAAAATACAATTTTGTCTATCTAGAACAGCGTTCGGAAGTTGATTGGGAAGGCGTGCTCGAACGCTATATGCCTCGCATCGCAGCTGCGAATGATGACGTTGAGTATGGCCGAATCCTGGAAGAAGTTGTCGCACTTCTTAAAGACGGTCATACCAGCGCATATCCAAAAGCAGTGGCGCCTATGGATGGACCACTTGTAAACCTTGAACCCATCCAGGGCAAACCAGTTGTAACCGCTGTTGGTAACCTTCCTGAACTAGCTCCTATAAAGCCGGGGATGGAATTGATTGAGATAGATCATGCGCCGGTCGCAACCATCATCAGGCGGGACATCGATCCGTACATTGCGTCCAGCACGGCGCAAGATCGAGCACTGCGAGAAATGCGCATGCTTCTTAAAGGACCGCCGGATGGCGCGATTCAGACAAAGTGGGTTGACCTTCAGGGCAAAACGCTTGAAGTCGTTCTGCATCGAAATGCGTCGAAAAACCGAAGCGCCATGCCCACAAAGCAGCGAGAGCGATTCGAATACACAGAATTGCCCGGCCACATCAGCTACATGGCATTAAATGATTTTGGCGACGAGGGGGTGGTCGGGGATTTCGAATCGAAATTTCAACAGGCCCGCAAAGCCAAGGCATGGATCCTGGATCTTCGCGACAATGGCGGGGGCAACAGCTCGATTGGGTACCAAATCTTGGGTCACTTCCTTACCGCAGCAGCGCAAGGAGAAGCTTGGCGCACCCGTCTTTACAACCCTACCTTGCGGGCGTGGGGGAAACCTCAGAGTTGGTATGAAGGAAGCCCAGACGCAATCCAACTTGCCGATGGGCCACGCTATGCCGGTCCCGTCTACGTCCTCACGGGTCCGAGCACTTGCAGCGCCGCCGAGGATTTCCTGATTCCGCTCAAGGAACACAAACGGGCGACACTCGTAGGCGAGCCGACGTGTGGCTCTTCGGGCCAACCTCTGTTTTTCTCAATTTACGGCGCCGATGCCCGTGTCTGCACGAAATGGGACCGCTTCCCAAATGGCACCGAATTTGTCGGGATCGGCGTCCTCCCCGATGTTGCCGCTGGTCGCACCAGGGAGGATGTAGCTACGGGCCGGGACGCCGTTCTTGAAGCGGCGATCCGGCTCGCATCTCGCTAACCTGAGTGCTTGACTCCGAAGGGCTGGGCAAACGCAGATTTGAATTGCCGTTTTGGTTCGACTTCAGCGGACGCTTTTCTATTAGTTAGCAGATCTGAAACCCCAATCGACCGCCGTATCGAGACGAAATCTGAAAGGATAACGTCAGCACAAATGAGCGCTGCGGAAATCGTGAAGCTGCGGGACGCACTCTTTAGAGTCCATTCCAGGCGTCAGAGTGATACAGCAGCCGATGGACGAAGGGGATGACTACCATGAGTGGGATCTTGAACCCTTGCTGGGGCCTTGAGTTTTGGATCACGATCAATTCAGGCATTTTGGGATCCGGTTGTCACTCGTGCCGCCGATGGCTACCGGCTGATTTCTATTATCGATTTCGACCGCCTCGCCCCGGTTGCCGACGCGGAAAATGTCAGTCTGAGGACTACGAGATTAGAGTTATCGCAAAGGAAGGCTCTTAGGAATCTGAAAGCCGATGCAAATGCAGCGACGCTTATGCGAGGAGAGGAAATCGGTTCATGCTACTCCGGCCAGATGGTTCGGCGCAGCCATACATGCTGCGAAAACCGTTTCACAACTGGGAGCCTGACAAGTGGGTATGAAAAATCTAACTGATACAAGGTGGATTAAATTAAAGGGCGTGCTGTTTCTGTTGTTAGGGCTGCTTTCGGCAGCTTTCCTGTTCTTCGAGCACCCCACGCTCAGCGTGGCATTTCTGATAGTAGTTGCTGTGTGGTCCTTCTGTCGCTTCTACTATTTTGCTTTCTATGTGATCGAGCACTACGTAGACCCGAGTTACAGATTTTCTGGGCTTCTGTCTTTTGCTCGCTACGTATTTCAGAAAAGAACGAACGGACAGACTCGTGGATGAAACAAAGTCCTGATAAGTCGGTAACCGAACATCTGACCCGCCATCCTGCATACGCTAAAATACGAGGCATGACGGGCCGCTCTCCTTCAGCCAAGTCCATTCACTTTTGCTTCATGCCAACGCCGAATTGATTCCCGGCACGAATTACTTTGCCGTTTTCGATCACGAGTTCAAACAGTTTTTCGCTCTGCACCGGGCGGCCGGTTTCGTCCTGTAGCGTTGCCACAATCTTTTTCGTCTTCACATCGATGATCTCGCCCGTTGAAGAATATCCGAATCGCCCATCTATGCTGAAGCTAACCCAACCGATACAATCCCGGACCTTGATGCTGGTGACTTGCTTCGGCGGCATCGCCGTTGCATCGAATACGTGTATGGCGTTGTTCGCGCAGTCCGCCAGCCAAAGTTCTTTCTCGTCAGGAGTCAAAGCGATTCCATGACTCGGGCATCCGTGACGCTTGACTGGACCCTGCGAGTAGCCATCAACCTCTACACGGTATAGTTTCTTGCCTGTGCGCAGATCACCTACTTCGAAGCCCAGCAGGCCATTAATGTTGACGAAAACCAGCGTATTGTCCCCGTTAACCGTAAACGGCCGGATCATATTGTCGAATGGACCCACTTTACTTTCGATCTTCTGCGTTCTCGCATCCGCCACCGCAAGAACGGGAGACCTCAAGCTCGCTAGGTAGACGCGCTGACCGTCTGCCGAATAGATGGTATTGTGCGAACCGGGTTCTGCTTCAATCGTTGCAATCACGTCCCCCGTCATTGCATTCACCACGTGCCACGCTGTTCCCTCGAGCTGTGGGACATACAATATCTTGCCGTCGGGCGAAATTGCCATCCGGTCGCATCCGCCGTTGTAGGTCTTGTCCCAGATCTTCTTGCCACTGACGGCGTCGATGGCGATCATCCGATTCAGGGATGTAACGTAGACCCTGCCGGTCGTCGCGCTGGCCGCGATCCCCTTGACGTTCTCTGGATTCTCACCATCGGGAACACTCCAGGTTTGTATGCGCCGGACAAACTTATATCCATTGTCCACATCGAAAACGAGGATCCCGACGCCACCATGTTCCACGTAATTGCGGACTCCCGGACTGGCTACATACAGAAGGTGTTGATCTGCCCCCACCCGCATCGGATCAGGGGACATGAAGAGAGAAAACGACGCTAACAGCAGGATCAGCGCAGGATAGCTAAGTCTTCTCATTTTCGCTCTGAACTCGGACTGTGCTCTTTGGTTTGCGCGAGGGTGCCGCACTCTCATGATATACCTTTTCTTTGCCGCCCTATCAAGCTGCTCGATGACGTGCTAATTCGAAACGGTCTGGAAGATCATCAAGCGTTCGGAAGACGCAAGGGAACGGACCCGACCCACAGACGATTTCTTTCAGAGAATAGAATGACGGACGATCTGTATGGACGGTAACCGCGCTAATCAGGCGCGGTGCCCCATACTTACTCCAACCACTTCGCCGAGCGAGACATTGTCAACTTGAGAAAAATCAGGATCCAAAAAGATCGCGAATCAGAGCAATTCCGAAGGCGAAGGCGAAGGCGAAGGCGAAGGCAAAGGCGAAGGCAAAGGCAAACCCATAACCAAAACTTTCGAGTTACCTTCTTGTCCTGACGGCTCAGCATTGAGCCAATTAGGGACATTGCCAAACCCGTAGCGGTAGGGCTCACCAATAGATTAATTCCATGGAGGCGCGACGGGTGCACCAGGGGACGCGGAAAGACGAGAAGACTCAACCCGCCCGACAAAGCATCCAGAAGCACATAGCTTGCCAAGGCAAGCACAGGATTCGCAAAACGGAATGTCTCGAAGAGCTTGGCTATCGCCCGTAGAACAAGGTCCAAAACAGCAGCCATGACGAGTTTTTTTCGTGTACCCGCGCGCTGGCCGAAGCGCTAGCGGCGCTAGGAGAATCGCGACGACAAATTGAGCGATTTTGGTTCCCTCGAACGCCAAGTGGCGATGCTGCGCGGCGAAATTGAGCGCATCGAAGCGGAGCGCTCTGCATCCAGAAGCCGCGTTTCTTTCGCCAACGTTTTCTTCTCCTTGCAGGAGGAACGCACATCGACTGCCGAGACGATTGGAGCGAAACTTCGCAGCGCCGCGATCGGCGGTTTGAACGATGCTCTCGGCAGCCTCCCCTCCGTCCTATTGTTCACGGCAGGCCACAGCCCGATTCTCGTTTTGTGGGCGGTGCTCATTTATTTCCCGGCGCGCTACTTCTGGCGCCGCCGTTCACAGTTGGCCTTCAGCGAGGCCCAAGCTCCCAAGTAACGTTGGTAACGTGGGGGGCGGCCTGCCCGCCCACGGGCTCTATGCTAAAATGGGAAAGGAGGTTCGTCATGGCAGCACTTGACTGGTTGCAGTGTCCGGCCGTCGAACGCGTGCCGGGGAGACTTAGCGGCGCATGGGTGTTTCGCGATACCCGGATGCCTGTGTCCGCAGTCTTCGAGAACCTCGAGGCCGGAGCCAGTATCGAGGAAATCATCGAGCAGTTCGACCTCACACGGGAACAGATCAGCGCGGTACTTGAATTTGCCGCCCGGAGTCTTGATCCGGTGCCCACTCCCGCTGTAAATTCCTCTGTGGATGCTCGTTCTGTTGGACCACGTAACGCCTAGCGGCGTTGCCCGGTTCCTTCCGGGTCACACCGTCACAAAGGCCAAAGACCGAGGATGGGACACGCTCACCAACGGCGAATTGTTGGCCGAAGCGGAGCACGCGGGTTTCGACGTGCTTCTTACGGCCGATAAGAACATGCGCTATCAGCAGAACCTCCGTGGCCACAAAATAGCGATTGTAGTGTTGAGCACTCCTCAGTGGCCAGTAGTGCGGCTGCATCGCGACAGGATTGCTGCCGCCGTGAACGCGGTAAAGCCGGGAAGCCAGTCGGAAGTGCAGCTTCCCAATCGATAAAACTCCCTCCTTCCTTCAGTCCATTGTTACTACGCTTGCCTTGCCACTAGAGGACCACGGCGATGGTAACGCTTGCATTGACTGATCAACTGTGTAACGTATACCACAGTGAGGGGAGGAATGACGCCACCCTTGAGGCTCTCTCTTATTGCCGCCTTTTGCCGCCTTTTGCCGCCTCGTCAAATCGCTAAGTTGCTGTTGGGAAAAGGATGGTTGGTAGGAGCGTGGGGATCATGCCCTTGCCCTGGGGAATGAAACGCTATGCCGCGGAAAGCAGGTCGTCGGAAGCGCAACTCGGCCGAGGTTGTAGCCTTGAAGACAGTTTGATTTAAGCTTTGGATCACGAGCGATTCAGGCATTTTGGGATCCGGTCGTCACTTGTGCCGCCGAGAACTGCTCACAAAACCAGATGCATATCTCTCAATGCCGCCTTTTGCCGCCTCGTTTTTTTTGCAACTACCGTCAAATCAGATAGATATGGCGGAAGCGTGTGGGAGTCGCTCACACCCCCGCCATTGATAGCACGTAAGTTACTGATTCTAGGAAGTTCTAGTACCAGCAAAAAGCGCAGAATCAGCCAAGTCCGCTACACCCACGCTACACGGCTATTGTCATTGCGTTTCTAATTCATCTGGTTGTGGTCGCTGCACATTACGAAGTCAGACGGTGGGGAGAACCAGTAACAAAAGATTGTCTCGTGTGGCTGACCAAAAACGTCGTCATAAGTGACTCTCCCCTGGACGTAGGGCCGCTCACGACCGACTCCGAATATTTGCGTGAACTTCCCTTGGTAGTCTGACGCAATCTGAGTAGCGCCGGGTGCGATAACATACCCCGTCGGAGGGCGGTCCCTGATATAACCCTCTTTTTTCAGCGTGTCCAAGAATTCCTTGGGCGCGTTCTGCGGAAGTGCAATAGGGGAACTGGAGTTTTTACTAAGGTCAACATCAGGCGGCCCTACGCGCCTTTCACCTCCGAAAGTGGTAACTGTAACCATAGTGACATTTATGGCTGGGGACTTCCCTGTGTTCTTCATAGTGACGGCGAAGTTTCCAGTTTTCTCGCCTACATCGACAGTTACCCACGCCCGTTGGTCCAGTCGCAATTGAAGTTGGACGGCCTCGACACTATTCTTAGCGGCTGTTGCTTGGTCACTGGAGAACCTTAGTTGTTCCCTGGCCGCCTCCGCAATCTTCTCAGCGGCCTTGGCACTTCTGTCTGCCACTCTGTAGGCTTCAGATGCATTGTCGGTCTGCACCTTTAGCAGTTTGTCCGACTCTTTTTGCTGTCGAGTTAAGGCCGTCTCCGAATCTTGGCGTTGCTGCTCGTTTGCTGCGATAGCGTCTTTTCGGGACTGTTCTGCAACTTTAGCTGCTTTATCCGAAGCGCTCCATTGCATGAAGCCGAACAACGCGGATACACCTGCAATCACTAGAGCGATGCCCGCCACCTTCGCCGTCCATCTTTCACGAGATGCTTCTGTTTTCAGAAAACCCATGTACGTGATTATCGACGTATGCAGGAGATTATGAAAGATGAACTCGAAATCTTCTGGGACGTTCTGTCCGAGAACGGAAAGTGGTCAAACGGGCACGGCTCGCTTGGTGATTTCAAAAGGCTGATATGCCCGTCGCCCCTCCCATTCCGCGCGCGACGCGGTAACATTTCGTTACATCTGCCCCCGAAACGCTCGACTTAAACTCCCGCGTTGATTTGGTGACCCCAACGCCGCTACTTGTGAGTCCCTGAATGGGCGTCCTCATTCAATTGCGCATGAGTGTTCGGGTAGCCAATCAATCACGACCCCTACGACGGTACTTATGAAGGGCAAAGGCTCAAAAGTTTAGCAGTAAAAGTTTGCTGGACTCGCCACCAGCAACACCCGCCCGCAAGGGTAGGGTAGATTCCTGACGGCATCATCGACTCCAAAATCGGTGGTGCCTTCTTTCTCTGGCGGGCAGGACAATCTCTGGCGAGATTTCCCGTATTTTTGAAAGCGCAATTCAGTTTGCGCCAATTTTATTTTACGCCAGCATTTTGTACGACGGGTGTATACGACGGTGATGCCAGCGAGGCTGGGAAGGAATAATAAATGGCACTAACAACAACGATGGCTCGCGTTCGCTCCCGCGCGGATGACCTTAAAGTTTCCGCAAAGATATCTGCTCGACAACTCGCCGTGCTGGTCGGCATGTCGCCCACCGTTCTCGGCAACGCTTTTTCTGGTGTGACGTACATCGGCGCGGAAAAAGAACGAGAGCTTTCAGATACTACGCTCTTGCTCGTTGAATTGGAGTTAGCACTGAAACCGTGCCGACTTCCTGAGAAGAACGACGACCTCCGCGCTCTCCTCGATTACGTTCGAGAGAATAAGACTGAGCCGACCAGGGTTCGAGAGGCGATGCATTCGTTGTTCGGACGTAGCAGCGAGTGAGCGAGTTTTGCAGTACCAATATGAATTGGTGGTGCTTCCACGTTCGTCGGTCAATCCGAGCAAGGGACAGGGAGAACTCATGACTATCGGATGGCGAGATGAGGAACGTACTAGATTACACGGCGGGCTTTTGCCCGAACCGATTTGCGTTGGATGATATTTTTAGAAACGTCGAGAGCATTATCGACGCAGAACCCACAGGTGAATTGCGAACGAAGATGCTAGCGGAGTTTCGAGCGTTCAAGATTGCGAACCAGCGATTCGGGATGTATTTGTTGGAGCAAGATACGCGGCTGTTTGGCTGGAAGAGGTAACGCTGGCAACCATTCGGGAACTGGCGAGAAAGGCAGGTTAACAACGTCTTGGCGCATAGTCGAGACGAACGAGGATAACGATGATACACACAGGGATGGTAGTAGCGTTTCAAGAGAGAAAAAGATGGGGCTTTATCGAAGAGAGCGACGGCTCGCGATGGTTTTTTCATACCGATAACGCCGAGAAGGGTTTCCAAGTAAGACTCGGAGTTTACGTCACCTTCGAAATTGGACCACCGCTCACGTTGGGGAAGCCGGACCAAGCAATCGATGTACGCCCGCTGGAAGTTGAGAAGAAAGTTGAGGTTGGCGGGGTGCAATCGTGACCACCGTGGTGTCGGTACAGCGCGTGAAACGGGCACTAAAAGATAACGTTGATGTTGCGCCGAGCAGTCTGCTGGCTGTTATGGAGAACTTGGATGACCACGATAGGGACTACTTGACTCGGGCGGACAAGATGGTTCGTGGTTTGGTTCGCGACGGGATGTCTATGAAGGACGCGATTGCGGTTACAGTTGAAACTATATCAGACAATTACGAGATTCCAGTGCAGGCAGCGGAAGTTGCGGCTGTTCAATCCCCCATCATTCAGCCAGACGTGAGCGGTGAGTTTCCCTCACCCGCAGACGGTGCCGTTTGGATGCTGGTGGAGCATGGCATTCCGCAAACCGTGTTGTGCGGCGTTGATTGGGCACACGTTGCGGAAGGGCGACGCGGCAAAGCTCCATTCCTTTCAGCGTGGCAACGTCCAGAGAACACGCTGCGAACAGCGGATGCAATTCACGCGGCAGCTGTGAAGTACCCGGGATGCAACTTCGGCAGCGTCTTCAATAGTGACACCTTCGCATTTGAAGCCGATACCCCGCCCGCTGGTATTTCCTCTGTTGCCGCACGCTTCTCAAGTCAAGGCGGGACGTTTACGTCCCAACTAAAGATTGCGTCCAGCGAGGGGCGTGGGCACCGCTACTACCGCTGGGTCTCAGGTATTAAGAACGTGGCACAGAGCTTGGATGCCACGAAGTACGGAGATTTTTCCATCCGTGTTAGTGGCGAGCAGTGCGTTAGCCCGGGCAGCGTCCATATACGGACGAGGAAGCAATACCGAGTTATTTCCACGGCTGTTATCGCCGCTCCATCTCTTGCTGAGATGGACTTTTGGAAGAGCGAACAAGTAGAAAAGAAGAGCACGTCAACCGTGGATGAGAAAGGCGAGCGTCGATTAATTCAGCACGGGAATATGCATGGCGCTTACATCTCGGAGGCAGGAAGCTTGCTGGGACGCGGCTACGATAAGGACGATGTTGTCGAGACGACGGTACGTTGGATGGTAGCGAACGGAGAGCCTCCCGTTGACGAAGACAAGGTTCGGAAGGATGTTTCAAACTTCGTAAAGAACCGAGAACAGGGGCAGCCTGCGGAGGCGACGGCGTTGGCGATGAACCAGCAGCCGACCGCGCTTATCGTGGCGTTGGGCGACCCGACACAGCCAGCGGTCCCGTTAACACCAGATGTAGTTAATGGCATCCCGGAGTTCGACGAAGCGGCTATCACAGGCATTTACCGCAAGATAGTAGACGCAGCATGTAACGGCACAACAGTTCCGAGACAGTACGCATTCCTCGCAGCCAAGGTTTACATCGGTGCGATGATATCGCCCTGCGTAAAGTTTGAGGGGATGGCGGACACGTCCAGTTATTACGGGGTGCCTATCGGAATATCGGGCACGGGCAAGGGACTCGCTTGGCAGAGAGTTGTGAAGGATATCCTCACTTGTGGTGAGACGCTCAAAGTACACGCTGTGAAGATTATAGAAGGCAGCGGAGACAGCGGTGCGGGATTAATGGATTTCTTCTTTGATTCACCGAGAGATGCCCCCGTCATCTGCATGATAGATGAAGCCGCCGAGTTGGGGCACAAAGCAAGCGACCAGAAGCAGCCTGAGATACTGGACGCCATCATCCGGCTGGCTACCAAGCACGAGTTCACACGAGTAAAGGCGTCTAAGAGTCATAAGGCAACGGCGGGACGCCACCACGACAACGCACACCTCAGTTTATACATGTGCGCCCAAAACAAAGAGGTCATCGCCTCTGCCTTCCCCAACAAGCGCGGGATGGGAATTTACGAGCGGTTTTACTGCGAGTATTCACCTCCAGTCTTGGTTGGCAGACTACCAGCGGTTGACCCAGCCCTGGCAGGGGAGATATGGCAGGAAGTTCAACAACTACAGCGGGCGGGCAAAATTACAATCGGCGACGGAGTCGAAGACGCCGTGGACGCTTATTGGGCTGGTTTGCCTCCTGACATACAGACCTTGGTTCGGCTGAAATCTCACTTGATGCGGGACGTATTCATCAACGCTCACGGGCGCGGCTCCAAAATAGCAGAGACCCGGGACTGGGTGGCGGCTGAGAAGAATTTCCTACGATTCTTGAAGATTAAAGCGGAGTTCTTCAACCAAGACATTCCAGACAGAATTGGTCTGTTCATCGCTCGATTGAAGGACATCACGGATACGATGCGGAAGCGGCTGAACAAGGGCGAGCCAGTCTGGCAGGTGGCGATGTCCTTAAGGGACATCCAGACAGAGGCGCATGCCTACCGCGACAACCAACTGCACACGTTCAAGACGGCGTGGAGTTCGTTTGCGGAGTTTGTGACGCTGGTACCTATCAAGATGACGAACGGGCAGACGTACGACAAATACATCCCAGCACCTGATATGAAAGAGGAGTGGTGGTTAAAGACGCCCGAGCAGGTTTGACTTGCTGCCACCGCTTCACTTGCTGCCAGCACTCCAGCCAGATGTTCGCTATTTCTTCGCTTTCGGGGGGAAACTTGAAAATTTTGGCAGCAAGTGCATCCCCTTTAGAATCATCACTACCACCTGCTGCCAAAACAGTTGCGCCTTACTCACACTCTCTCTCTTATAAGTAGGTGGTGTGTATATGAAGCAAGTGAATGGCAGCAAGTGTTTTTCACGTCTCTTTCACCCGGCTTAAGAGGGACGCACCTGTGAGGGAGGAACCTCAGAAACTCCGCGTTACGCGCGCCGAGAACCTGAAAATTGCCTATTCAGCAACAAGTTATTGCCTAAAATGGTTATATTGTACTCATAATACACGACTTATATATCATCAACGCCTTTCCAGCGTGGAATGGACGTCCAACGGCAACGAAGGCGTGCTCGTAAAGAGTCGATTCCCCGCTTCGAGTGCGCCTACAGCCTCGCTATTGCGTCTGGGAGGCATAAGGGAAGGCAGTGCTAGTCCGCTGTCGCAAACGATATGGTTGGTTAACGCGGGTCTCGCGGGAATGTTCAATGGCTCGCCGGGTCCGGGTGAGGTCTTGCGGGCTGATTGTTGACCCGAGGAGGAGCGGGGCCGGAAGGCACATATCGGAGGGTTGTCTGGGAGGGTGATGAAGGCGTGAAATCGTGCGTCAAAAACGTCCGTTTCTTACGCACTTGTTGTAAAACAAAAACCCCGCCGAATCCAAAGGACTTAGCGGGGCGTTACTGGACACGTTATTTACGCACTAAGCAGCAGCGAGCCGACGCACCGAACCTTCGGAGATGCCTAGTTCACGTCCAATGGCCCGCAGCGAGAGACCAGAAGACCGTAGACGGGCGATGTCTGAGGATTGGACATTGAGCCGAGGGCGTCCAATCTGGCGTCCCTTGGACCGCGCAATCGCAAGCCCTGCCTTTGTACGCTCAGACAGCCGGACACGTTCTTGCTTGGCGACCACGGCCAGGATGCCGATAACGGCGTCTTTGAAGATGCCGCACGAGTCGAGGTATTGCTCGGTGAAACTCTTGTAACCGACACCGCAAGCTGTGAGCCGATTGAGATGTTGCAGTGTTTCGAGGACGCCTTCGCGGGACAGGCGGTCCAGGGACCAAAACAGGAGGAGGTCGAACTTGCGCTTCGAGGCGTCAGCAAACATCGTTTGGAACTGAGCACGGTCGCTTGTGCCGCCAGTCTCGCGGTCAATGTACTCCCGCGTGATTTGCCAGTCTTGCTTTGCAGCGAACTCTCGCAACTGGACGAGTTGGTTTTCTGTTTCTTGGCCTTTGTCCTTGGTGGAAACGCGAGCGTATAAGCCGATTTTCATTGTTCACCCCGAAGGTTGAGTTTAAGTCGAATGTAATCACTGACAGAGAGCTTGGCTTTTTCAGACGCTTGTTCCAAGACCTTGTGTTCAGCGGGCGTCAAGCGCAACGCAATTAAATGGCTCGACCGCTCTTTCGCTGGCTTCTTCGGCCTGCCCATCTTTGTCATACTTTATGTATAACAGTAAGTGGACTGATTGTCAAGAGAAAAATACGGCACAATTAGCAACAAGCAACAGCCACGCAAGGATTCGAAGCGACGACAGGAACCGACGCCTGAATCCAAACCGATGCCGTCCCCGAAGGTTTCCGTGGTCGAGTCGTCTTGGTCTTGATAGAACATTTTTCTGGTTAACGGGTCCCCTTTTCCTTCTGGGCTTTAGCCCATGCCGTACAACCCCCAGCCGCCTTCGGCTGGGAGTTACGACAGGCGTCAGAGTTCCCAACATATTTTTCTAGCCGTCTCCGATTTTGGAGGGGTGGGGGATACGGCGGGGGAGGTCACAATTTTTGAAATTTCAAAAGGTACCCCCAGAATTACCCGTAGGCATCCGCCACGGCAGGAGACAAAGCAGTGAGCAAAAAGAACATGAAGCATCCGTCTGACTTGAAGAATTTTAAGCGTTCGTTCAGTCAGAACGGGATTCACATTTACGAAATTTCCAAAAGGCAAGCAAGGCAGGTGATGCAGGAATTCCCCGAGTTCTTTGCTAAAGCATCTTTCAAAAAGATGAAGCGTCTCTTCTATCTGGATGCACGCTGTAGCAAGCAGCCCATCATTCTCGGATTAGAGTAACGAACAAATTCAGTGCTAATCAAAGAAGCAATAAACCAGAAAAACTAAACCAAGGCCCCGCCTAAAGGAGAGGAGTATGGAAGCAGATCAACAGTATCAACACGATGTAGCAAGATTGGAGGCACACCGCTTGGCCTTAAGAGATGATGAGTTTCGCCGTGTAAGCGATTTGGTGCGCCAAGAGGCACGAGAGCACACTCGTTTTGTTCAACAGCGCCGAGCAGCCGTCGTGCTGAACGACCGTGACCTGAATACAATTTGTGTTTCGAGCGCGGACGGACAACAGGTTGTCACTATCACATTCAATTCCGTGCGTCATCAGATAGAGGTCAAGAATGGACTTCGTTATCTATTTCAAGTGGATATCGATTTGCACGGAAATCCAATCGTGACTGGTAAAAAGTATGGTCAACCGCTGGGTATCGTAACCGATGACCAAGTGATTGACGGTGTACGCCACGCAATCAATAAAATCACGGATTTGCCTCTGCCTTTAGCTTAAAAACCGTATTAACCGAAGTAGTCCGACAGCCCTTGAGTCCTCTGGGCTGTTTTCATGGGAGAAAGGAATGTCAGACGAAATAGAAGTGACCTCGCTAGAAAGCGAGACGGAAGAGGTGTCGCTAGTCGCTGCGCAGCCGCCAAGAAAAGGACGCGGCATAGACTTGAGCAGCCTGACTCCGGAAGAATTGAAGCAGCACAAACACGCTATCGATGGGAAGAGCCGAACGAAACGCAAAGAGAAGGCACAGCAAGCGAGTTTTGTTTATAGCAGCCCAACGGAGCCAACCAAGCCCGAGGCGAAAGAAATCCTCGCAGCCCGTGGTGTGAAGAACCCGCACGTCATCGACGTTTGCTATGAATTGGCGTTGAACGCTGCGGAGCAAATGGGCGTCGCGCCAAATAGATTCCTTTTCCAAAATGGAATTGCCAAAACTCTGGAATCTTACGCCCAGAAGACCCCGCAACTTTTAGAGCTTGTTCCAGAGGAACCTGTTCTCGGCGAACTCAGCAACCGCGCGGAATTGGTCTGCCTGCACGACTTCTCTATCGCATGGCGCGAAGACGCCGTGGACTTCCCAGAATTCCTTCGGCTACGCAGGCTCTGCAAAACAGACGCCTTCGAACTCGGAAAGCTTCTGGATAAGGACTTTGAGGAGTGCTGTCAAGGACAGTGGGCTAAGTTCCTGCCCCGCTTCAACCCCGACACTTTGCCGCCAAATTACAGCCAGAAAGAAATGCGCTTGTGGCTGGACTCCATCACCCCCGTGAAGGACTACTTGCTCATGGCGTCTAGAAACTCGATGAAGAGCAGCTTCGTGCTGGTGTGGCTGTTAACTCTACATCTTTGCGCCCCAGATGCCCGCGCGCTTCTCGTCAGCGAGACCCAAAAGTTGAGTTCCGGCTTCATACGTTCTTATCGAAATTACTGGGAGGTCCAGCCCAACTCCGAGACGATGTTGCAAAAACTCTTCCCCGAGTATTGCATCAAGTCGGGCGAAGGTTCGGAGCAGAACTTCCGCTCTCCGATGGCCCATTTAAATCTGATTCAGCCTTCCGCCAGCAAGTCTTCCGCAGAGACGGCAGAAACCGGAGGCAGAGCAGAGGTCATCATCGAAGACGACATCATCAGCAATTTGACCGTGGGCACGGAAGAACAGATTCAGAAAAGCATCAACGTCCATTCGTTGCTGCAAAAACTTCGCGAGGTCCTCGGCTCATTCACTATTGTTGTTGGCACGCCTTGGGCATCGAATGACCTTTACAGCCACTTGTTGGAGCAAGCGGAACAAAACAAAGACGAGGCCACGTTGGCTTCCCTCATTGACCCGATTGTCGAGGTCAAGCCGCACGCTCGCCACAAACTGACACCAGCACTGCTCCCGACACTCACGGAAGAGGACGTGGAGTCATATTTGCTACCCGTTCGTATGCCGTGGAGATTCATCAAAAAAGAGATTGCCGCCAATCCGACATTTGCTCTCTCTCAAAACTTTTGCATCTTCCCCCTCGCAGAGGACGACCAGTTGCGCTGCCAGTTCGACAGCGAAGAGTTATACGCCCGTGTGAAACACTCAGGCTTTTTCGGTTCACCTGTTACGGCACAAACGGTAATGAGTTTGGACAGGGCTTACTCAACGAGCCGTTACGCAGATTTTTCTTGCTGCGTTGTGGGAAAACTCCAGCCCGTAGACGGAAAGCAAGCACTCGTCATTGTTGATGTGAAGATGGATAGGTGGAAAGAATCGGAACTGGTTCGCAATGTCGTTGATGCGATTGAGAAGCACAAGCCGTCGATTTTGGTCGCGGAAACGGATAAGGGTTGGGAAATGTTAGCCCAGTCTATCAAGGAGCAGTGCGTTCGCCGTGGAATCCCCCCGCCATACTTCCGTTGGAAGACTGTAGCGACGGCAGATAGAGCAATGGCACGACGGGTAAAAAGTTGCGAGTTGCCTCTCTCAGATGGGCGGCTTTGGTTTACGTCATCTCACTGGACGGAAAACGCCTTACTTCAACTGGAAAAGTTTGACGGGATTCACAACTCAAATTCCCACAGGAAGGACGACTTTCCAGCGGCTCTCTCACTTCTGTTTCAAGAACTGGGACCGAAATACAACGAAGAGATAAATGCGGAGGACTTGGAGAAACGTAAAAGAGAAGACGACGAGGAGGGCGCGAGAGAACGAAAGCGTCACTTTTACAATGCAATGTTCTCTGGAGACCCGCCGAAACTCGCACCGCAGCTAGAAGAGCCAGCAGCGGAACAGAAGACCGATCCGCGCTTGGCCTTATTTGGAAGAAATGGAAAGACAGGCCCCTGGAGGATGTGATGAGTCTTAAGTGTACTTTTTGCGCCGCAACGTGGGAGACACTCCCACCGAACGCCCAGCAGGTTGGAACGTCAAGGGGTAGTTTTCGAATGTATTTGATCGACGGGACGCCGCACTATATCCGCAGCGCCCGGGCAGGAAGGAATAAAAAGACGGCGGAAACCGTCAGGGAGCAACATGAGCACGTTTAAGCAAGACAGGCAAGACGCCGCCATAGCGGCACGGAAGGAAGCGAACACAGCCACCTACAAAGCATGGGTTGCGAAGAACCCAGAATTTTTCGATTGCGAAGCCAATAGGCAAATGCTCTTCGGACCCTACGGCTATATGGACTTCACGGACTCGTTGAGCGAGTCCAATCTTGATTTCGCATACGGAAATTTGAAGAGCCGACTCGCGCTTCAAAAAATCAAACCACCTGAAGTAATAAAAGCCGAACTGATAGAAGAAATCATTTCGTTGCTCTCGGCTCACAGCCGCCGTGACCAATTCATGTTGAAGACCGAGGAAACTAGAATGCGTCACATGTCGATGGACGCCCTCCAAGCTAGACTCGCGGAACTCAAAGCCAAAATCGGCATGGCATCCCAGCCTGTCTCGACGCTTAAAAAGTTCGTGGCAGACGCGAGGCGCGACGAGAGACCTTTTCCTAACTTTCCAACCTTGGACACTTCGGTCCAAGCCGCCGAAATTAAGGCTATGGAATCGTCTGCTTTGAAGCGTCTGGTTCGTCTGTATTCAGCGGAACAGGTGAACGCCCGGTTGGCAGGAAGAAGTTAGGAATTTCAAACGCGCAACCCGCGTATAGGAGAAATACAATGCAAAGCACTGAAGAAGTTCTCAGAATTTTTGACGAATGGTCGAGACACTACGCCCCATCGAATTTCATTCAAAACGAGAAGAACGGCGCACTCTTGGCGGATTATATCCTCAAGAACTACGGGCTCGTTAGCATCACTTATTTAAGTCTAGCCGTGAGCGCCCTAGCCTCTCAACTTGATTTGTTGCCGGAACCGAAGAAGTTAACTGTTGACGAACAGGCGGCTATTTTCCAAGCGAAAGAATTCGCTCGCATCCAAAAAGAAACGTTGGAAAACTCCATCCCATTCTCGGAACGTGTGACAGCCGAAAAAGTGAAGCGAGAAAAAGAAGCGCAAATTAAGCGCCAAGCCGACGCGAAAGGCGCACTTGTTACCGCAATTGCAGGCTACCAATGCTACCTAGCGAGCGGCAAAGGCGTCGATTACCTCACGACCGAGATGGTGCAAAATGAATTGCACACCGTCAAGGCTGGCAATGACGCTATTCGCACTCTGGCCGTTGTTCAGCAAATCATTCAAGACCTTCCCGACCACCCACGCCAAGGCGACGTTGCCAGAGTCGTTGAGGTTTTGAACGCCCGATTGAAGTAAGAGTTTCGCTCGCCGCGTTCCCGGGAGAACAACGCAATAGCAGGGATTGGGCCGCTCCTGATAGAGCGGCCTTCGCACTCATACCACTAAAAAGTTTGGTTAGGGTCAACCTGACCACTCGCGGACTATAGCCGCGTGCCCTAGGGCAAAGGAAGACATATGTCACAAGAACTGGAAGCGAAAATTGCAGCACTGGAAGCTAGACTCAATCAGCTGGACGCTGATTGGCATGAGAGTTTCCGTCGTCAAATCGAGGATTGGAACGCGAATTTCGATGATTACTCGGCCATCGTCGTAAGAGCAAGAGACGGCTTTTACAAGGACTTCGATGAGAAAACCGCCCACATCGAGACCCGCTTGAGCGAACACGAACAGACTGTTCGCGAAGGCCTCGACGCTTACGTACAAAAGCTGCTTGCGACTTCTAGCAGTGAAGTTGTCGCGAGTGCTTTAGTTGTCGCCTTGAAGAACACGGTGCTCAAAACACGTCCCGCGACTCGCGAGGAAGTAAGAAAGGGCGACGGCGTTGTTGTGGTCCGCAACGCAGCGCGCGGAGAGTAACCCGTCAAAGCATCTAAGAAAGCAAGGGCCGTCCGAAGTTGGGCGGCTCTTTCTATTTCAAGTAACTGCATGTTGCGCCCAGCGCAAAGAGAGGAGAGATGACAGCACCAATAGTCAAGGTGAAACTCACCGAGGAACAAAAGCGCCTCGTTCCCGACTGGGAGGAACAGGTCGCGGTCTTTCAGCAAAATTGCAACAAACGCGCGAAAGACAAGAGTCAGCGTTTCCGAATTTCCTTGCACGAGGGCGGTCACACGGCCCAATACCGCAACCAATTCGGTTGGAATGTTAAGTTCCACGGTCCTTATGTGAGTTATGACCGTGAGAGTAATAAACTCGGCTTCACTCTAGGCGCGGTCTCCGCGATACGCACCAACAACTACGAGCCGCTCGATTGGCAACGCGGGATGGTCAGCACCGCCGCATTTCTTCTGGTGGAACACTTCACTGGAGAGCCAGACGACGACTTCACCATCCAGAACGACCTCAAAGGGCTGCGAGCCGAATTAGGTGAAAATGCGGACACGAACAAAGCGGTTACGTACGCCGAACTCATGCTAGAAGACCAGTTAAGCGGCCCGACGTTTCTCTCTCAGCTGGAACAGGCGTGCCGCGATTACGAAATGGACGTGTACGGGACCGACGAAGCCACGACATGGGGCTGGCGTGAGTACCGCCCCGAGTTGAAGGGGGCACGACACCGAGTCATCTCACCGTATTGCGGATGTTACGGAACGTTAATTGAACACGGCGGTGTCTTGACACTCTTGGTGGAAGGAGAGGCGTGGCGTCCTGAGGATAAACTTCGCGGCTGTCCACTAGAGGTTGTAATTGCGGAGCCGCAACGAGAAGGCGTGGAGCGCGTGGTTCGAGAGTGGAATCGAGCGGTCTCTTGCGAAGTCCTGAACGGCGAATAGGAGAAACGATGCAAAAACAAACTTCGGAAATGTTGCTTAAATTGAAGCGGGAACAGTTGGAGAAGATTGTCTTGGAGAACGTCAACAAACTGTTTGAGGAAGATTCCAAACATCTTGTAGACGACTATGTTAAGAAAGTGCCCAAGGGTAAAGAAGCGGGGTGATTTCTCTCGCTCGTCGGCTGATTTGCGACCTTAATTCCTCACTTTCGAGTTCCTGCCCGACTGCGTTCTGACCTTGGTCCCACAAATCATCCGCGATAGCGTCAACCTCCTTTTTCGTGCGCGTCGAGTTCTTATAGCAGTCCGCACACATTTCGTCCCACAGCTTTCGGTCAATCGTGTCCCCCGCATAGTCCGTGGTGGTGAGCCTCCGAGAACATTCACCGCCAGCCGCATAGCCTTTCGCGAGTCTAAACAGCCACTCGTCCCCTTCGGGTTGTTTGTAATCGAGCGTTTTTATCCTCGCCCACTGACCTAAGAACGGGTTTTCCTTGTTCGCCTCCTTATAAGAAATCAGTGGTGGGACGTACTCGAATCGCGTGACGCCAGCCTCTCGAAAATAGTGTTCATGCCCCGCCTCATACTTCGCAAACAAGTCCAAGTATTCTGGTTTGGATAGCCGACTGAGAAGGTCGTTCATCTCTTTCAAGAACTTTGGATGGCTCCGCAAATGCACCGGAACCTGCGAAACATCAATTCGAGGTGTGTTTGTCACGGCGGGTTTGGTAGCTATCGCTTCTTGCTCCGGTTCGGCGGTTCCAGGCTCACACCGAGCAAAGAAGCTTGGGTGTAGATGGAAGCTTCCGTGCGGCCCAGCTTCAAACCGATGACCCGCGTCGGGGTGTTTTCGTTGGCGAGTTTCTTAAGTTGCTTCTTATCGTCTTTCGTCCAAGACTTGCCAGTGTTGCGTGTTGATTTGGGCATCGCGGACCTCCTGAATTATTTTCAGACTGAGCGGGAACGCATCGCGTGGTTCGAGAGTGGAATCGAGCGGGTGCGACAGTCCTGAATTAGTTTATGGCCGAATCGGAGAATGTAACTGTTGCACCAGCGGACTTTGCCTCGTAATAAAACGAAATTTCTATCGACCTCTTGGGCCATTTCCACTTCCAGATTTTGAGTTGCTCATTCGTAAAGGACGGACTGCCGAAAGTTTGAGTCAGCGCAGTTTTCATCTGTTGACGATTTGAATCTCCGTCAAGATACGCATCGCCCTGATAAAACTTGCCATGCACAAAGGAATAGTCTTCTTCTCTCACAGGGACACCAAATAACGGCTCAGGTTTCTTAGATAACGGAACGTACATCGTCAGCCCGTCGTCCGTTGGCCCCATCTGCTTTTTGAGTCCCGCCTGAGGTCGAGCGCCCCATTTTAAATTTCTGAATCCGGTCGGCGGCTCGCCAATGGCAGCGATGCTAGCCGTGGTGAGGACAAAGATTACTACGACTGTCAGAGTTTGAGTCTTGGTCATAAGGCTCGCTTTTGCCGACGTGCTATACTCCCGGCATTATGACCGAAGCGATAACACTGGTCGAGAAATAGACCGCAAACACGCGGTGAAACAGTTACTACAAACTCTGCGGGATGCCAACAGATGAGCGGATTTTGGTCGTTGATTGTGCGACATTGGAAGGAACTAGGCATCACCGCCTCATCCGCAATTGCCGCGACGGGGTGGATTTATGCAAGATATCGGGCGCACCGTCAAAAACGTCTAGACACAAGGGTTCTTGACGCATTGGGCAATCATGCGTGGTCGCCCAACCGACCATTCATCGGAGGCGGAGCAACTTGTGTCAGAGCCAGCGAGATAGCCGAGCTTTTCCGTTTGCCTGTGGACAATGTAGCCGACAGCCTTGAGAGGTTGGAGACTAAGGGCAGGGTGCGGAGGTCGGAGGGCGATGTACCGCCCTACTGGTCCATCATTCGACGATAAGCCTTTTGAGGAAGGAGTCACTTTCAATGCCCCCACGCCATCCGAAGGTCAGCGGCGTAAAAATCGGTCAATTCCAAGGATTGAAAATCTATGGAGAATTGAAAATGCCAAAGCGCCGAGGCAGGGCACGTGTCCTAATCCAGATATTCCAAGACGAACCTAAGCAACTACGCGTTGCAGAATGTCTAAGCTATGCAAAGTCAGTCAAAATTATTTTTGAAACGGAAGATTTCCGTAACAGTAAAGGCCAAGTAGTCATTCTGAATCGGTCTACGCCCTGAATCCGCGTGCTGCCAGCACCTCTTGATAGTCTTTTCTCGCGTCCAAAAAGACTCCCACGCCGTCACTGTACGTAAATGACCCCGACCGCGCCTGCGTGGCGGTTGGGCTGTCGGCTGGCGTTCCGCATTGCGTGGTTCGGCTTTACCGAAGACTGCCACATCTCACTAGCATTCGCTCTTCGAAGCGTGTCAAGACCCATTCGGGTTTGGTACTCTCGTGCAATTTGGAGCCGGATTCCGCGCGTTGTCTCTAAGACACACTCCTGTCTCCTGCCGTTGACGATGCAAGATGGCAAGAGAAATACTTATCGCAGAGGTGCCCTTCCCATGATTTATTACGCAGAGGAGCGGAGCGAGGGATATGCAGTCATAGGCCGAGGCAACGACAGGGCGGCAAAGATTGGGTTGAAAGAAAACCAAGCGGACAAATTGGCGCACAGACTCGCGGAACCGGACGGCTATGTAGAATGGAGAGGGCTCGACGGAAAATTCGAGCGTTGCCCGTGTAAGGTGTGTAAGCAAAACCGCCGATGATGGACACTACAACTCTTCTCGTTACCGTTGCGGCTACGCTCGTTGGTTCGGGTTTTGGGACAGCGATAGTTGGGGCGTTGCTTTCGAGGCGATTCAACACCCAACTCGAAACACACAAGGCCCTGCTTCAACGCAACGGACGAATCCACGAGCGTCAACTTGACGCTCTTTCCACAATACAAGCAAAACTTGATGAAGCCTTATTCTATTTGCAACGGGCTACATCTGGAAAGATTCAGGGCGAGGTATCAGACAAGGAATTGCTGGCGCGGATGAGCCGTGCTCTCGCACCCGCATCCGAGGAACTCTCAAAGAATAGATTGCTCATCAGCGAGAGCTTGGCGCAAAAGCTAGACTCATTCTTTGACAAAATGGTGTCGGCGGGAATCACTCTGAATTTAGCCCTAGACCCGATGGTCCCGAACGGCCAGCCGAGAGCCGAATTATGGGACAAAGCAAGAGATACAGCCCACAAAGAAATACCTCCTATTTTGACGGCGATTAGGGACGAAGCCAGAAAAGTAATTCACGGCTAGCGTAGGCACCCACCCGTGCACACATACTGTCACCCGTTTCTAACTTCGCATTGTACCGCCCCTTTGAGGTACTGTTGAACGTCGCCTTTCTCGCCTAAATCAGTCGGCCATCGGTACGATTTATCGCTATACCGCTTTGTGGATGCATCATGCAAATGTCTGAACGGCTGCTGCCAATCGCCCCCTTGGTCTGAGACATCTTTCAGGGCATCGAAAACCAATTTCACAATCAATGGTATATCAGTGTCCCAGTTTGGACGGTGTTTCTTCGCATTTGATTTGCGATAATCAGAATCTCGCCAAGCGGTCAAGTGAAACAGATGCACTTCAATCGGATTTTCAAAGTCTTTCAAGGCTTGGTTGACCAGCGGGCCGATTGGTGGAACTCCAAAGTCAGAGAGTATGATGTCGGTGTCGTGCCTTCTGACGTTTCTGTAGAACTTGATTAACGAGCGAGCATGTAACAAGAAACAGTCCCGTATCATTACGACGCTATTTGGCAACAGCTTTTCAAGCGTATCTTTCGTCTCATTCGATGCTGTTGGGCCAACCATGTTCCACGCACACCCGCTGGCTGCGAGCCATCTATGGGGGTCAATGACGTGGAAGAACGCTGCTTTGAGGTCTAATTTTGTCATCGGAAATGCGCTTACAACGGTGATTCGTCTGGCTCGGGTTCAGGCACTGGCAGCCCGAGACAAATCCAAATGAACCACAGAACTAAGTTCTTTTCGGTCGTACCGTCGCCTTCAAACCTCATTCTCACGGTTTCATCTTTCTTGGAAGAGACTATTTCCAAATCGCTCGGATGGCGTTGTCGAACGCGGTTTGACGCTCTGGAATCCATTTGCTGTAATGCTTCCGAACGATATCCTCCGTGTTCCCAAGGAGAGTAGCAACGTGGGATACAGGCAACCCTGCCACTAACAACCGTTTTGCAGCCGTGTGCCGGAACTGGTGGGGATGACCGTCAATACCTGCGGTCTTGAAAATTCTCCCGTAAATCTTGCGCCAGTTCTTCGTCAAGTCATCTAAATCGCTCTTGCCGCTCCAAAACGGCGTCTCACCTTTGAACGCGTGGAACGCTTTTCCCAGTTCGACGGGAATCGGGCAAGACACTGCGGTACCAGTCTTCGCTCGACGTAGTTCCACGTACCAGCCGGAACCATTCTTGACCACGCGGCTCTTGGACAGCATCGAGGCGTCGCCGATAGCAAGACCCGTCGTGAGCATCAACCTGGTCAGCACGATTAGTCGGTCGCGGTTAGGTCCGCTATACGCTTCGCACGCCTTCAAAATCTTCTCGATTTCTTCCTCGTTGAATGGAACAACGTCCGTGTCCCCTACTTTCGGGGATTTTAACGGCTTCGCGGCTGACTCTTTAATCCAGCCGTTCTCCACGCACCAAGAGAAAAACCGCTTCAAGCGTTCGATGTGCTTTCCCGCAGTTCGGGGGCTGTACGTGGTCCACGAGTTGCGAAATTCTCGAACCTGCACCACGCCCAGTTGTTTCAAGAAGATGTAGCCATGCTGCTTGCAGTAGTCGTTCAGCCGGGTAAGTAGAATCCTGTACAGTTTCAACGTCGGAGTCTGGATGTTGTTCTTGGCATCGGCTTGGAAATCGTCCGTGGCCTTCTGAACAGTTAATGCGCCGCTGTCTCCGGTCGAGTATGCGTCGATTCCATCCGCCTCCATATCACGGGCGCGGCGTTGAGCCGCTTGCCAGTCACGTACGCCGAGAGATTTTTGAAGCCGGGTGCTGCCCTGAGTCCAGTCCATCCAAATCGGACATTGGCAGCGCAGATTGTCGCGGCTGTCGTTGGGGCATTTTCTAACGTGGCGTCGGTATAGGTTCAGCACGACAGCCTCGTGTGAACCCGCTCCGCGACAGAGTGCGGGATGCGCAGCGTTTTGTACGCTCTCCGGTTCCTAGTGCCATCGCTGCCAATTTTGAGGACTCCATCTTCGCTCTTGAATAGGTCGCGGATGGTTTGCACCGACACGCCCCAGAGGTCGGCAAGTTCGGCGGGGGCGTAATGCCTCTCCTCAGCCATCACGTAGGACTCTTCGAAGTCATGAAGGCCGAGTTCGTCGAGGCGGAGTTTGGCTGGTTTATTCCAGTTCAGGAACTTCTCGGAAGCCCGGACTGAATCCGCAGGATTCGGCTGTTTCGGGGTGGGGTGTGGCATCGGGAGCAGTATACCAAATCCGGCTACGCCTACGCTACACGAACTTTCTAAGCCTCTGGAACCCGCATAAACACTGCATGAAATTGGCGGAAGCGTGTGGGAGTCGAACCCACCATTCGACCCGCGAAGGACCGAATCGCCGGCTTTGAAGGCCGGGAAGATCACCGGACCCCTTTCGCCTCCGTCGACAGTATAGGATCAGGCGCGAACAGTTTCAATTGCGGGAGCCGCGACTTTGGTGCGAATCAACGCTGCAACCAAGTCGTAGAGCTTCGGACTGGTGCAAACTTCGTAGTAAGGATGCGAGGAGGCCGCGCCGATTTTGCCGTCGGGGAGGAGTTCGCGCGCCAGGCTCTTACGCAGAATGAGCAATTCCACCGATTCTCCCATTGGCACTTCGCCGTAGTGCAGCGTGACGTTTTCTTTGCCCCACGGCATTTCCAGCTTCATTTCCACAGAATCGAGCGAAATCTCTTCGGATAGTTTTTCGAAACCTTCTTCATTCAGTTCGATGCCGTTCATGTTGAAACGCACGAGGAATTCGTCTAACTCTTCCGCCGAAGCCCCTTCCATCGCGGTCAGGAATTGGTACACGCAAAAGTGCGACTTTTGTCCGGAAAGCATGCGCTTCGCGAGTTTCGCGCACCCAGAAAGACGGTCCGAGAGGTTCAGCGCCTTGGAGATCATGATCTTCGAGTCGCCATCGGTCCAATATGTCGGCGCGGAGCCTTGAAACGCGACGCCTACACCGAGTTCAAGAGCGGGAAGATCGCTCGCGGCGGCGCAGTCGTTATAGGAATTACAAACGGCGAGAATTTGCCGCGACAAAATGCAGGCTTTCGCGACGGAGCGGGTGTACGTGCGGGTAGACTCCGTCTCGAAGATCGCCAGGATCACCGCATCCCCTTCGATAAAGACTTTCTTCGCTCCAAAGCGGTCCAGCAGTTTCTTCACTGGTTCGTGCAGGTTCAAACTGAAATGCGACGCCGGGCTCAGCCCGCGCGACAGCAGGTCTTGGGTCATTTTCGTTGAGCCGCGCACGTCGGCTTTGATGATCACGTGCGAGACGACTTGATCCTGTCTGGTCTTCGCTTCTTCTTGGAGCACGCACTCATAGAGCCTGTTATTCAGCCGGGACAGCTCGCGCGCCTGTTCGGTAGTCACCAAATGAACGCGTTCCATGCACGTCGTCAAGTGCTCCGCGTCGCGTAGATCGCGGCGCAAACGCAAAAAATCCGTCGCAAACCGCAGCACGAGTCCGCGAATTTCCTCTCTCGAATAACGCCGAATCTTTTTCGAAAGTTCCTCGACGGGTTTCAATGAAAGCTGTTTCGCGGGAACGTGCTTCAGTACTTGCTCGACCTGCTTCATCTCCTCTTTCGAGACAAGAGCTTTGCGCAGCTGCTGCAAATGCACCGGAGGGCAGTACTCCTTGGCAATTGGGCGAATTTCGTAGCCCGCCAGCACGTGATAGAGCACATCATGCTGCTCCAAACGGTCAACTAACTGCGCTAGTAGGCGCGCCTTCTCTGTCGGTTCGGTGTCTCCGATGGATACATCGAAAAGCCGTTTGGCGTTTTCCGGATCGTTCAGGTAATCCCCAAGCCGCCCTCTGTAGTCTTTGTTAAAAAAGTCCAGCTTCTGCTTTGCCGCGTCGATTTGCGGTCCCATCTCTTCGAGTTTCACTTCCTGGTGCTTTAGCCGCATTTCGATGTCGTTCAGCGAAGCCTTTAAATCCGAAGGATCGGCAGAATTCAGAAATTTGTTGAGGAAACTTTCGCCGCGTTCCAGCTTTTTCCGGAGGCCCTCGCGTTGTTCTTCCAAGCTGGCGATTTCAGTGCGCATTGCCGCCGCTTGTTCGAGCAAAGCGTTGTGCTCCTGGTTGGCCTCCGTAAACGCGGGATCCTGGCCGATTGTGAGTCCCGCCTCGCAAATAAATTCCTGAAAGAGCGCATCCATGGCCTCGAAGCGGTCCGGATCACGGGCATAATTCCCCAGCAACACGTAATGCTCCAAAAAGAAAACGTCGTCTTTTCCACCGTCGAGAAAGATCAGCCGGTTTTTCAGGAGCTCATAAAGCGGCGCAAAATCGTCGCCGAACAACGCCCGGCGGGTTTTGGCGATTACACTATCCTCGACGTCTGCGAGCATCTGCGCGACTTGCTGTCCTACGCCGCGGATGACCTTCTGTCTCGCCGACTGCAGTTCTGACAGCCGCGCTTTGATTACGTGCGCTTGCTGGCTGTGTTCGAAGTGTTCGCCGCGCTGGCGGACCCATTCCTTCCCTTCCAGGATCAGATTGGCGAATTGATTGGCTAATTCCTGGGTTAGACATTTCAACAGACCAAGCCGGAACACAAGATCGATTTCGATATTTTTATAATACTTGGCTTGGGTGAGTGCACTTTGCAGCAGGTCGGTTAGCAGCTTGCGGAACGCCGCATTGTCCAGGCTCTTGGTGGCGCGCAGTTCAATGCCGGAAAAATACGTCGCGCTGGTGCTCTGGCGAATCAAGTCAAACAAATAATCGCGCGCCGCAAGGACGAACTTCGGGCTAAGGAACACGTCGTGGTGGATATTGTCCACTCCGATAGATAACGACCCCATAGGGATCGTAACGTTATAGCTCTTCAGTTCGATCCGCGCCGCTTCTACCAAGCCTAGTGTGAGAGTCTCGTCCGGCATGCACACTCCACCCGAAGGGGCTTCAACCAAGCTAACAGCGCGCACCCAATGCCGCAACAAAACTGCCCGCTTCGGTAACGAGATAGTAAGGACCGCGCTGCAAGCGTAAAAAAAGGAGGTTCACAGAACCGAAATGAGCCGCGAATCTCCGCCGTGGTGTTCCAGGCGGATGTGAATCTTCGGCCAGGGCGACAGCAGGGGAAAACGCTCCGACCATTCCAAAATTACGATGGCCGGCTTGGCGAACACATCTTCCAAACCGAGCGTCTCGAAATCATGGAAACTCTCGATGCGGTATAAATCAGCGTGGTAAACCTTGGAAGCTTTACCGTACACGTGGACGAGCGTAAATGTGGGACTCGTAACTTCGTTTTCGCTCGCAGCTCCCAGTCCCGCAACGATGCCTTTCGTCAACGTAGTCTTGCCGCTTCCAAGATCGCCTGTAAGCAAAACAAGAACTGGCGCTGTAAGCCGCTTCGCAAGTTCCCGCCCCCAGTTGGTAGTTTCTTCGGAGGAGCGTGTGATGATCTCTTCAGCCACCGAACTGAATCTCCCTGAGGAGACCTTCCCGGGCTTCCGGAATCGTGTGGGCTACGTCGTGTGCCAGGACGCCGGAAGGTTCCCCTTGCCGGGCAAGAATGTCTGCTGCAGTTCCGTGCAAGTAAACTCCCAACGCCAGGACACGCAGCCAATCCTCGGTACCAAATTGCGCGGTCAGTGCAGAAAGAACGCCCGTGAGCACGTCCCCAGAGCCGCCCTTGGCAAGACTCGGTCCACCGCTTGTGTTGACCCAGGTGCGGCCGTCAGGCGCAGCAAGGATGGTGTGGAAGCCTTTCAACACGACATGCGCATTCCAGACCCGCGCAGCATCGGAAGCGAGTTTCAGCCGATCCGATTGAACCGCAGACGTACTAGTGCCCAGGAGCCGCGCCATTTCGCCTGGATGTGGCGTTACGACTAGAAACTCTGACTTGCGTTCACGCAGAAGGTCGCCTTGACCGTCGAAGCAATTGAGTCCGTCCGCATCGAGAATAATCGGCATCGTTGCTTCGCGCACAAGGTGCTGGACCGCCTGTCGGGTCTCTGCCTGCGTCCCGATTCCCGGGCCGATGGCAAGAACCGACTTGCTCTTTAATATTGTCGTGAATCGCCCAGAGAGGATATTTGAGGCAGCCATCGCTCCTTCCTCTGCCGAGACGAGTGGCTCGGTCATATACTCCGGATGAGCCGAGGCGATCACGGGCAGCACGGCATCTGGGCACGCAATCGTGGTCAGGCCGGCTCCGGCGCGCATACAAGCCTGTCCAGCCAGAATTGCGGCGCCGGCTTTTCCGAGCGATCCTGCGACCAACAGAACGTGGCCGAATTTTCCTTTGTGCGAGTCTGCGGCTCGAACCAGACGCAGGGACTCAAATTCATCTGGCGCGGCCCAGCGCAATGCAGTTTTGCCAATCTCTTCGATGAGCTTAAGGGGAGAGCCTATGTTGACTACTTCAAGCACGCCGCAGGTCTCGGCCCCTGAAGAAATGAGCTGCCCAATCTTTGGTGCCGTAAATGTGACCGTCCAGTGGGCAAATAGTACGGGGCCTTCAGGACTTTCTCCATCTGACGGTAACCCCGAGGGAGTGTCCACTGCGAGAATGAAAGCCGGCCAAGGAGCTGTGGCTTGTCCGGAACGATTATTTATATCAGAAATGGCTCTTGCGATCGCGCCGCTCACCGCCCCACGCAGGCCCGTTCCGAGCAGGGCGTCGACAATCACATTTGAAGCGCAGACTTCCGGCCAGACGCGCTCCCAGTCATCATCGTTGGCAACGATTTGGACTTCGCTACCGCCGCCAATCCACTTTGTCAAATTCACGGCGGCATCGCCGCGAACATCTTCTGGCTTACCAAACAACAGCACGCGCGTTGGCACTTTTGACTCGCGGAGGTGGCGGGCGGCGACAAATCCGTCGCCTCCGTTGTTACCTTTCCCGCAAAGGACGAGCGCGCGGATGAGTTCGCGGCCGGCAACGACTCGCCTTACAGCACCAGCTGCCTTCCGGCCGGCGGATTCCATCAATTGCAGGCTGGGAATGCCAAAACGCTCGGTCGTTAGACGGTCGACCTCGCGCATCTCGGCTGCAGTCAGAGCTTTCATTTGAAAAAGTTCACAAGTTGCTCAGAGCATCCATCCGCCGCTGACGTTTACAACTTGGCCGGTCACATACTCCGCTTCGTCCGACGCAAAGAACGCGACGGCATTGGCCACATCTTCGACCGTCGGCGGTCGGCCAATCGGAAATCGCGCATCGCGAATACGACGCGCTTCGCTCAGCGTCAGTTCTTTTTCGTCGATGCTTGAGGGATTGACCACGTTTACGGTGATTCCGTTCTTTGCTTCTTCGAGCGCCAACGAGCGCGAAAGCGCCACAACCGCGGCCTTGGCTGCTGCGTATGCCGAAATCTTCGCCTGACCAAATGCTCGCTCCGCGCCCACAGCTCCAAGGTTCACGATTCGGCCCCAGCGTCCACGCCGCATGTGCGGCAACGAGGCCCGGCTGACATAGACAACGCTCGATAGATTGGAGGTAAAGATGCTTTGCCAGTCTTCCAGAGAAGATTCCGCCAGCGTGCCCCACCGAAATCCCCCTACATTGTTGACGACAATATCGATCCGCCCAAACCGATCGCCAACGGTCTCGACCAACTGCTCCGCTCGCGCCGCATCGGTCACATCCGTTTCCACCGCGACGCAATCCGCGCCGCTCGCCTGCAATTGCCGCAGCGCTTGTTGCGCGGCAGTCTTATTTGATCGATAGGAGATGGCGATGCGCGCCCCTTCTTGCGCCAGCCGGACGGCAATTCCACGGCCGATTCCTCTGCTCCCTCCAGTAATCAGCGCCACACGATTCACAAGCGGCATTCGTCTCCTCGGCTGCAACTCTGGAAAGCTTGTCAGTATAGCCCACTCGCAAAAGTCGCACTACCGCAGCTCCAGGCTGCGTTCCCTACCTGCATCCCCTGCTTGCATAGGCTAGCGCAGCCGCGCGACGACCACCGTCATGTCGTCCGCTTGCTCCGGCGTGCCCGCCCACTCCTCCGCCGCCATCATCAGCGATTGCCCAACAACGCGGGGTGCTGAGCTTTGCACGCGAAGCGCAGCCTCCTGCAACCGGCGGATGCCGAACTCTTCTCCGTATACGTTTTCTGGCTCGACCAATCCGTCGCTGTATTCCACTAGCAGCGCATTGGGAGGGACCAGCACCGAACCCTCTTCATAGACGTAGTCTTCCACCACGCCGAGAACCATTCCACCTTTGTCGAGATGCTTCGACTTTCCATTGGAGATCAGGAACCCCGGCAAATGCCCGGCATTGGTATAGCGCAGCGTGCGCGTCGCGCTGTCGTACACGGCAATAAAAAACGTGGCGAACCGGTCGTCGGCGGTATTTCGCACCATGTGCATGTTCAGCCGCGCAACCAGGTCCGCCGTGCTCATTTTTTCGCTGTTGGGCGACAGAAGCTGGCTGCGCAACGCCGCCTGCAGGCTGGCCATCAAGAGTGCCGCGGAAATTCCTTTTCCCGAAATATCTGCCAGGGCGATGGCGAGGTGAGTGGGGCTAAGCTGAATGAAATCGTAATAGTCGCCGCTGACTGTACGCGCCGCTTTGTTGATCGCTTCGAGCTCGACTCCGTTGAGCGACGGCACCTTTTGCGGGAAGAGTTGGTTCTGCACTTCGCTGGCGATGGAAAGCTCATTTTCAAGCCGCTGCCGTTTTTTGGACTCTTCCAGCAAAGCGCTGATCGAACCGGTCATGTCATTGAACGATTCGCCCAGCACCCCCAGCTGATCCCGGCGTTCGATCCGCACGCGATGCGTCCAATCGCCCGCTTTCACGTATTGCGTAGCCTCATACAGACCGCTCACGGCTTTCGTGATTTGCCGAGTCATCACGAAGCCGGTGATGAACGCCGCGATCTCGATCAGGAGAAAAACAATTAATATGGCGACAAACAGGATTGCGAACGAGCCGGTGAGCTCACCCAGCGAGGCAAAAATGCGCATATTCAATCGCGAGGGCCGCGCATTGAAGGTTACGAGCACCGGCCGTTGCGGATCACGGATTTTTGCGCCCGCGCCTACATAAACCGCATCCAGCCGGGAAAACCCGGTGACCGCCGGGTCAATAATCCAATGAGATGGTGCGTGAAGAATCCTGTTTTTCGCGAGAATTGGCAGTGTGGTCTCGTATTGTATGTCGCCCGAAGTGTAGAGAATTCCCCGTCGCGCGCCGCCCTCAAATTTGCGCGTCAGGTTCAGCTGAATGGCACCAAGATCTGGCGCAATCAAAGCCAGGAACTCTGGCGTTACCAGCAGACGCAGGGTCACGACGCGTACGCCTTTTGGTTCCGGCATCTCTCTTAGGCTCATCAAATAAAGTTTGTCGCCCTCTTCCACCAAGCCCGCGAACGAGTTCTTCCCTGTGCCGGCCACCAATCCCAGCAACGTGGGGTCGTCGGAGAAACCAATGCCTAAGCCCGGGAGTTCCTGATCGTGGACCAGGTAGGACTGCTCGGCAAGCACGCGTTCCGCTTCGTCCTCGGAAGTTCCTTTTGGCAACGTTCGATGCGCGGCGGCAATGTGCTCTGTGATGTCGGCCATCATGGCGATGCGGCGATGGATGTCGTCATAAAGCAGGTAGGCACCGAGCTGCGAATACAAGATTTGGCCCGCAAGCACCGCGAGCGTCAAGATTAGAAGAATCGGGACGACGGCGATGAACAGATACGCAACGATCAGCCGGTTGCGCAGGCTCCAGAGCAGCCGGGTCCGCCACCAACCGGCAAACCGAAAGACCACATAGACGGTCGCGACAATCGCTAAGAATTTAAGGAGGTTGAAAAGTCCGCCCTTGAAATCCAGTAGAGCGCAAACCGCTCCGGCAAGAATCAGCAGCATGGCAAAGAGGTCGATCCGCGAGAGGCGGCGCCACGCATGTCGGAAGTTCAGAGACAGAGCAGTCATCGGGCGCATAGTGCGAAATACCACTTTACCTGAAGAAGTCTCGCCCGCGCAGGGCAAACGCGCGGCGAGAACCAGGGAAGGAGTTCACGCACGGGGATAGCGGAAGCCTACTTGGCTTCGTTGCGCACCCGGCTATGTTTCACGCTGTAGGTAAAATAGATCACCAAGCCGACGACGAGCCAGACGACTAGGCGTATCCACGTCACCGCCTTCAGCCCGGCCATGAGGCCGAGGGACACCACCATGCCCAAGATCGGCACTAGCGGAACCAGCGGAGTCTTGAATGGGCGCACGAGTTCCGGGCGCCGCACGCGCAATATCCATACGCCGGCGCAAACAATCACGAATGCGAGCAACGTGCCGATACTAACGAGTTGGCCGAGATCACCGATCGGCACGAGCGCTCCCACAAACGCGACGCAAAGTCCAACAATCGCGGTGGACTTCCACGGCGTGCGAAAACGCGGATGAATGTCGCCGGCCCATTTCCAAAGCAAGCCGTCATTGGCCATCGAATAAAAGACGCGCGACTGCCCGAGCATCATGACCAACATAACCGTGCTCAACCCCGCCAGCGCGCCCGCGTTGACGACGTAGCTGCCCCACTTCACACCGGTTTCGCGCATCGCAAGAGACACGGGAGCGCCGATGTTCAGCCTCGAGTAGTGCACAGTGGCAGTCAGCAGGCCGGAAACGAGTAGATACAAGATCGTGCAAACGATCAAGGACCCGAGGATGCCGATGGGCATGTCCTTTTGCGGATTTTTTGCTTCTTGCGCCGCGGTGGAAACCGCATCAAATCCGATGTAGGCAAAGAAGACCACGCCCGCGCCTCTTAAGATGCCCGACAAGCCAAACGAGCCAAACGTCCCGGTATTGGGCGGAATGAAGACTTTCCAATTTGCATGCACAATTTCCGGATGCTTCATCACGAACGCGCCGGCGACGGCGATAAAGACCAACACTGCGGTCAGCTTTACGAACACGACTCCGGTATTGAAGTTCGCCGACTCCTTGATGCCGATGATGAGAAGCGTTGTGACCGCAAGCATGGCCAGAAACGCAATTAGATTGAACTTTGCGGTCACCGTAGGCAGTCCCACGACCTGGTCTACGCTCATGGCGAGCGTGTTTAGCGGCGTCCACCGGCCCTCATACAGCACCCATTGGGCTCCCGGAACGTCGCAGATCTGCGGTGGCAAGCTGATGCCATAGTCTTGCAGGAAGGCGACGAGCGTGCTGCTCCACCCGCTGGCCACCGTTGCTGCGCCGAAGGCGTACTCCAAAATCAGGTCCCAACCGATGATCCAGGCGACTATTTCGCCCAGAGTTGCATAGCCGTAGGTGTACGCGGAACCGGCGATCGGGATCATGGATGCGAATTCCGCGTAGCACAGTCCGGCGAAGACGCAGCCGATTCCCGCAAGAACGTATGACAACATGATCGAGGGCCCGGCATAGAGCGATGCCGCGGACCCGGTCATGACAAAGATGCCGGCGCCGATGATGGCTCCGATTCCCAGCGTGACCAGGTTTACGGGGCCGAGAGCGCGCTTGAGGCTGTGCTCTCCGGTGTCTCCGGCTTCCTTCATCAGCGTGGTCATGGACTTCGTCGCGAATAAGGGGTTGCCCATGCAACTGCTCCTTTAGGCGGTCTGCGCCTGGTTTCCTCTACCAACCGATATCCGACCAAATAGGCTTTGCACATTGTAGGGGCGCAGCATGCTGCCCCCTACAGAAAACTTACGAGCTTTAGTCGTTCGCCTGCGCGGCCCTTCCTGCGCGTCTCGACCAGAACCAGTAGACCGGCAGACCCAGAAGGACGATGAATAATCCGCCGCCCGCCGTTTGGGTTTGATAGAGGAGAAGGACGATCATGATGGCCGTCGCGGCGACGATATAGAGCAGAGGGACGAATGGATAGCCGAACGCTCGGTACGGCCTCTCCGCTTCCGGACGCTTTCGACGCAATACGAAAATTCCAATGATCGTCAGCACGTAGAAGAGCAGCACGGCGAAAACAACGTAGTTCAGCAAGTCGCTGTACAGGTTGCCGAAGGTGACTGCTCCGGACGCGTCCACACGGCGGGTCCGCAGCAAAATCAGGACGATGATCCAGATGCCTTGATACATCAGAGCGCTTTGCGGTACGCCTTTCTTGCTGAGTTTGCCTGTGGAGCGGAAGAATAGGCCGTCGCGCGCCATGGCGTAGGAAACGCGCGCGCCGGCAAGGATCAGCCCGTTGTTGCAGCCAAAGGTTGAAATAATGATGGCTACCGCCATGATCACTGCGCCCGGAGCACCAAATACTGCGTTCAGAGCTGCTGTGGCTACTCGATCGTCGGGCGCCGTCTGGATTTGAACTAGCGGCAAAACAAACAGGTACGCGAGGTTTGCGAGGCAGTAGAGCGTAATGACGATGCACGTCCCGAAGGCCATGGAAAGCGCGACGTCGCGCTTCGGATTCTTTACTTCGGCGGCGGTGAAACCGATGTTGTTCCAAGCGTCCGCGGAAAAAAGAGAGCCGACCTGCGCTACCCCGTAGGCGACAATCAAGCCTAAGACGCCGCTGGCCGCCGTAACGGTCGGTATTACTCCCCGCAGGAAATTCGCACCCGGTTCAATTGGCACCGCACCGCGAATGGACCAGAAATGCGAGAAATTCTCCGTCATCGCCCCGGCGTTTTTGCCCACAAAGATTCCGAGAATGATCAATCCGACCAGAGATAGAGTCTTCGCGCTGGTAAAGATGTTTTGAATCAATTTGCCGAGCCGTACACCCAGGGTGTTCAAAAATGTGATCAATACGATCATCAGAACCCCGACGAGTTGCTGAACTGAGAGGCTTATAGCAAGCTTTGAGCCCAGCGCGATTGGCGCGACAACCCACGTTGTCGGCGAGATCGCGGGAAACAGCACACCCAGGTACCGCGCGAAACCAACTGCGACGGCTGCAATTGTTCCGGTCTGGATAACGAGAAAGAGGGTCCAGCCGTACAGGAATCCCCACAGAGGCGAATACGCTTCGCGCAAATAGATGTACTGGCCCCCGGCGTGAGGAAACATCGCGGCCAGCTCTCCGTACGACAGCGCCGCAGAGACCGTCAGCAATCCGGTGAGCACCCAAGTCATCAGTAGGCCGCCCGGCGAACCGGTTTGCCGAGAAATGTCCGCCGCGACGATGAAGATGCCGGAGCCGATCATGGACCCGACGACGATCATCGTGCCGTCGAACAGGCCGATGGCGCGCACGAATCCGGGGCCGCTTCTTGCTGAGTTCTGTGGAAGAGGATGGATGGTGTCGGCCATTCGGAGGATGCCTCAGAACGTCGCCGCATGCTTCGCGGCTTCCAGTGTCGCAATATATTGCCGAGCGCGCTGGGCGGGATCGGCCGCGCTCAGAATTCCGCCAATTACCGCTACAGAATCGGCTCCGGCCTCAATCGCTGCCGCTGCCCGCTCCAAGGTGATTCCGCCAATGGCCACAATCGGCTTCTCGGTTAGCCCTCGTACCCTTCGAAGGAAAGCCAAGCCCACGACCGGATCTGGATTGGCCTTAGAGGATGTGCCGAATATGGGGCCTACCGCGATGTAGTCAGCCGAACTCGTCGCCGCCCGGTCGAACTGCTCCAAATTGTGGGTCGAGACTCCGACCAGCCGGTCCCGCCCGATCACCCTCCGGGTCTGCTCCACGGCCAAATCTTCCTGTCCGACGTGCACGCCGCTGGCCCCGGCGAGAAACGCCACGTCGGGACGGTCATTCACAAAAAACGACACGCCACGCGGGACGAGCGTTTCGGCTAGTTCACGGGAGGATTCGAGATACTGTCGCGCCGAGGCAGATTTATTCCGATACTGGAGGAGACGAACCCCAGCTTCGGCCAAGCTCGCGGCACAATCTCTTTCAGGAGAAGTAATCAACGCTGCGTCTAGTATCACATACAGCCTGGGGAGGACAAGGTGCATAGAAACCTATTTTCCGCTTGTACCTAGCAATCTTTCGATAAAGTGCGTGTCAAAACGGCCAGCGGCAAAGTCCGCATCGGCAAGAATTCGCCGGTGCAGCGGAATGGAAGTCTTAATTCCCTCGATGACGAACATTTCCAGCGCGCGCTTCATTCGCCCGATGGCTTCGGCACGGTCGCGGCCTTTGACGATCAGCTTCGCAATCATGGAATCGTAGTACGGTGGAATCACGGCGTCGGTGTAAGCCGCCGAATCCACGCGAACCCCCGTCCCGCCTGGCGCCTGGAATGTTGTGATGCGTCCCGCCGAGGGCACGAAAGTTTCCGGATCTTCGGCATTGATGCGGCACTCGATGGCGTGGCCGGAGAAGTTCATTTCGCCGACAGCGTCCTCCAGTCCTTCGCCTGCCGCGATGCGAATCTGCGCTTTGATCAGGTCCACGCCCGTCACCAGTTCGGTCACCGGATGCTCGACCTGAATGCGGGCATTCATTTCGATAAAGTAGATCGAACCGTCTTGGTCCATAAGGAACTCGACGGTTCCCGCATTCGTGTACCCGACCTTCTCGAGCGCCCGGACAACCTTGGCGCCCAGATCTTTCCGCCTCTTCGCGTCCATCACCGGTGAGGGCGACTCTTCGAGGAGCTTCTGGTGCCGCCGCTGAATGCTGCACTCGCGTTCGCCCAGATGGATCACTTTGCCATGTTGGTCGCCCAACACTTGAAACTCGATGTGCCGCGGGTGTTCGAGAAATTTTTCCGCGTAGACGTCTGGCGTACCGAACGCCTGTTGGGCTTCGCTGCGCGCGGTTTCGTAAGCGTTCAGAAGCTCCTCCTGCTTGTGAACCACCCGCATGCCTCGGCCGCCGCCGCCCGCGGAAGCCTTGATGATCAGTGGAAAGCCAATTCTCCTGGCTTCTTTGGCGAGCTGTTCTTCCCCTTCCACAACGCCTTCGCTTCCAGGAACGGTGGGCACCCCCAGCGCATGCATTTCCCGGCGCGCTCGGTCTTTTTCGCCCATCATTTCGATAACTTCCGGAGTTGGGCCGATAAACGTGATTTCGGAGGCTTCGCAGACCTTGGCAAAGTTGGCGTTTTCGGAGAGGAAACCATATCCGGGATGGATGGCATCCACATTGGTGATTTCTGCTGCGCTGATGACTTGAGGAATGTTCAGGTAACTCTCGCTGCTTCGCGGCGGCCCGATACATACCGCTTCGTCCGCAAACCGCACGTGCAGCGAATTCCGGTCGGCTTCGGAATACACCGCTACCGTGGAAATGCCCAGCTCTTTGCAGGCACAGATGACCCGCAACGCGATTTCCCCGCGATTGGCTACTAGGATTTTCTGGAACATGGCCTCGGTCGCCGGCTACCTCTTCCGGCTGGGACGGATGCCGAACAGCGGCTGGCCATATTCCACGGGCTGCCCGTTTTCGACAAAGATACGAATCAGTTCGCCGCTTTCGTCCGACTCGATTTCATTCATAAGCTTCATGGCTTCCACGATGCATAGGGTTTGCCCGGATTCGACATGCGCGCCGATCTTAACAAAGCCTTCAGCACCAGGGCTCGGAGCCTCATAGTACGTTCCCACAATCGGAGACTTGACTAGGTGCAGATCCTCGGTCGCCCGTGGCTCCGGCGATGCGGCTGCAGCGCTCTGGGAAGCCGACCCCTGCCGTTCTGTCGTGCCAGGAATGATAATCTCAGGCACCCCCATGGAACGCCCGTAGATGGGGACCCCAGCGGACGGCTTCTTGAGGCGGATCCGCAAGTCGCCCCGCGAATATTCGAATTCCTCCAGGTTGTGCTCGCTCATAAAACGCAGGAGTTGCTCGATTTGCTGGACTTCTGGACTAGCGATGGAGGAACTTTCTGCTGCCTTCGAGGGCTGTTTTCGTTTCATGCCTGTGTCAGAGCTCGATGAGATCCCGCGGTATGCGGGTCAGTACTTCGGTATTCCCTGCATGCACGGCCACATCATCTTCGATGCGAATTCCCCCGACGCCCGCCATGTAAACCCCGGGTTCAATAGTGACCACGCATCCCGGTTCCAGGCGTGCTTTTTGTCCGCGTGCCAGCCGCGGATCCTCGTGTACTTCCAGGCCCAATCCGTGCCCCGTGCTATGCGTGAAAAGCCGGTCGAGTTTGTAACCGGCCAGAACTTGCCTCGCCGCAGCATCCACATCCCCGCAGCTGACTCCAGCTCTTACTGCCGCTATCGCCGCAGTCTGTGCTTCTAGGACCGCTCGGTACCATTCTTTCACACGCGCCGGAGCCCTGCCAACGTACACAGTGCGGGTGATGTCGCTGCAATAGTGCGCGAGTATAGCACCCAGGTCTAGTACCACCAACTCATTTTTCCTCAATCGCTTGGCGGTTGGGCGCGCATGCGGCAAGGCAGACCGATCGCCAAAGGCAACGATAGTCTCGAATGCCGGACCAGAGGCACCGCCCCTCCGCATCTGGTATTCAATCTCTGCGGCGACCTCATTTTCCATTACCCCGGGCTTGAGCAGGTTTATCGCGCTGGTGAGAACGTCCCCTGCCAGAATGGCCGCTTGGCGCATGTGCGCCAGCTCAGAGGGCTCTTTCCGCGCCCGGAGGGTTCCCACCAGTCCCGGAGCGGCGATCCATTTGGTAAGCGCCCCAGCTGCTTTTCGGAGCAGTCTCAGCTGCGCCACCGAAGTTTGCGCGGGGTCGAATCCGGCTCGCCGAATGCCTTTCTGCCGCAGAAACCGTCCTGTGGACTCCAGAAGGGAGCCTTTCTGCTCGATCAATCGGACCGAGGAGGTCTCTTTGCGCACTTGCGTAGTGAACCTCCCGTCGGTAACGAGGGCCGCGGCTCCCTGGCTGACAATGAGCACTCCGGCTTCCCCCGTAAAACCCGACAGGTAGTACCAGTTCGCCGGATGAGTGATGACTAAAGCATCTAGCTTCGCAGCGGAAATCAGGCCGGTAAGCGCTTTTCGCCGGATTTTGAAGGTTGAACTCATAAATAAAACGAGGAGACCGCAGTCTCCTCGTTTCCGAACCAATTTTAATGTCTTGCGTCCGAATTACCCAGGGATAATCCGGGGTGTTAGGAAGAACAGCAACTCCTGCGATTGGATGGAGATAGTCGTCCGCTTGAAGAGATTTCCAATGAGCGGCAAGCTGCCGACGATGGGAACCTCCTGGACGTTGGTGTTCTGGGTAGAGACGATGATTCCGCCAATGACGACGGTCCCGCCATCCTGGACCAGCACTTTGGTCTGCGCGGACTGTGTGTCCAGGGCCGGAATGCCTTGCACGCGCGGAATACCTTGATCGATCTGGGTGTTTTCCACGAGCACGTCCATGAAGATCGTGCCTTCGCCGGTAATCTGGGGCGTCACTTCCAGTTGCAACACCGCGTCGATGAATTGTACCGAAATGGTGTTGTTGACGGTCGTCTGAATGGGTAACTTGACGCCCTGCTTGATGATTGCCTTTTCGTTGTTCTGCGTCACGATACGCGGCTTGGAAAGAAGCTTGCCGACGCCCTTGGATTCGGCCGCCGTGATAAAGAAGTCCAGAGCGAAGTTGGCCGACCTAAAGGAGTAGCCAAAGCCGCTTGTCGGCCCGGCGGCGCCAAAGTTAGTGGCCAGCGGAATTCCGGTCCCTCCCCCGCCCGTGCCGCTCGTCGGTGCGCTGAAGAGCGGGGGGGGAGGCGTCGTGGTGATGGTGCCAGGGCTTCCGCCGACTTGCGGCGCACCGGAAAAGAGGTTCTGATTGTGTGCGGTAGTGCTCGCACCTGCAAAACCCAGCTGGGTACCGAGGTCGGACGCGAAAGCCCGCGATGCGGAGATCACGCGCGCTTCGATCTCCACTTGCTGGGACTTGCGGTCCAGTTGGCGGATAAGATTGTCGATGACCGGGAAGACTACCGGGATGTCGCGGATGATGAGCTGATTCGAACGGTCATCCGCTATGATATCGCCGCGCGAGCTGAGAAACTTCTTCAGCGTATTCGCCAACACCGACGCCTTAGCGTAGTTCAATACGCGCGTGGTGGTCGCCGGAGCAATCGCTTCTGTTTGTGCCTTTTCGAGGTCGCGCTGCGTCTCCGCTTCCGTCTTGAGCGTGCTGCGTGTCGCTATGCGCAATACGTTTCCGTTGAGTTGCTTGTCGAGACCGTTGTTCTGCAGAACGATGTCTAGCGCCTGATCCCACGGCACCTCATCGAGAACGATCGTCAGTGTCCCCTTGACTGCGGGGTCTAACACCACGTTCAACCCGCTGATCTCGTGGATCAACCGGAAAAAGTCGCGCAGATCAACGTCCTTGAGGTTCACCGAGATCGGCTCTCCCGTGTACTTTCCGGGTGACACCGGAGCCGACGACGCAGGTGCCTGTTGGGCCTGTGCCGATGATGCCGCCAGTTTGTTGGCGGCAGCATTTGACGCCTGGGCAGCTGTTTGCGCCGCATTTTGCGCCGTTGCCGGGCGCGCTGGCTCATTGGTCCCGCCAAACGATGCAAGGACAACTGAGGGCTGGGTCAGTTCGCCGGGCAAAGCAAAGCGAGGAGCAGGAATCCGCAAAGAACTGAGGGGCCGCGCGGTAGAACGCGGGACCGCGGCGCTGTATTCGAATCCCGCGCGCGTCTTCGTATTCTGCTCTGAAGTCACCGTCTGGGGATTCGAGGGGGCTGCGCCGGGTGCTTCCGGCGGGGCATCAAACTGGACCACCACCGCCGTTCCATCATGCGAAATCTGGTAAGGAGCCACACCACTCAGGTCGACCACCACGCGCGCCACATTCGGCCGGTACTGACCGAGACGCACGTCGCGAACGGGTTCCGACGAGCCGGGAATCACGGTCTTATCGACCGCTAGACGCGCGCCGGAGAAATCCAGCACCAATCGCTCCGGATTCTGCATCCGCGAGGCATGGACGTCGAGCCGCCCTTCACCTTCCACGCGTACACTGGCGTGTTGTGGCGCTTCGGTTATCGCCACGCTTCTGATCACCGCGGAGGTCGCGGTCGCGCCAGAGGGCTCCTGGGCCTGAGCAAGCACCGGGTTTGCGCCCAGCGCTGCGCTCGAGAGGATCAGGAAGCCACACCGATAGGCGGGCCAATTCGTCTTCATTGCTGTTCTCCTGCACTGGAGTAAATTCTCTTGTTTACTTGACGTTCCACGGGCTTGCCAAACGCATCTTTCCCGATCTCATGGAACGAAACGCCATCCATCGCAATCTTTTCCACGCGTCCGTCGTACAACTGATCGCCTTCACGGAGAAAATAGGTCCGCGCTTGCGGATTGGTTACCACCGCAATCATGCCGTTTGGCGCCTTCACGATGCCGTCAAGCCTCAGTGTGCTTACTTGCAGGCCGGCCTTGCCGGGAGGCAGTGCCGCTGTGGCATTTTTTTGCGCCTGCTGGCGAGCGACCAAAGACTCAAACGGGTCGCGCCGCGCGCCCTTTTCTTCGCCTTCCTTCGGCGCGTCCGGGTTCACCCGGGACTCGACAGGCTTGGCTGGCTTAGGAGCCTTGGCCACTTTGACAGTTGCGGGCTTTGCCGCGTGCTTCGCCGCCGGTGTTGCTGGTTTTGCTGACTGCGGCGCAGCCTTCCCAGCGGCCGGTGGCGCAGGCTTCGCGCCAGCGGGAGCCGTAGGATTAGCTTGCGCACGCAGCGCAGGTGCGGCTGCCGCGAGCAAAATCCCTAGTACGAGAGTTATTGCTGAACGCATAGATCGCTCATTCCCGCTCAGGGTTTCCCAACCGGCTTGACTGCGGACTTCGCCCCCGAAGTTGCAGAGCTCGGTGCCACGTCAGCCGGCTTGGTAAAGAAAGTCGTCGCCGTAAATACAGCAGAAACCGTCGTCCCCGGCCGTATCGCATACCTCGTGCCCTTGGGCTTGTCCGGATCAGAAAAATCCAAATCACCTACGTTGATGATTCTCGACAGCCGGCCCAACCGCCCGAAAAAATCCATCAGATTAAAGTACGGCCCGTCCGCTTGCACTTCGAAGGGCATTTCATAGTGAAACTCACGCGGCACGATCGCCTGGGCGGTCAGCCGCCGAATTTGTACGTTGGACGAGCTCGCCGCTCCCTGCAGCAGGCGAATGAATTCATCGGTCTCTTTTTCTTCCGGGACGATGGTCTTGAGCGTGTCGAGTTGTTTCGAGAGCGCATCCATCTGCTGCTTCAATTCGCCATAACGCTGTTTGTAAACCTGCAGTTGTTGCACTTCGGTATTCAGAGTCGAACGCTGCTGGACGGCCTTGTCCACGGCATCGCGCTCCTGAGCCACGGGGGAGAGCGGAATGTAGACTCCCAGAAGAAGCACAACGACCGCGATGGCTACGGCCACCAGACCCTGCATGAACACCGACATGTCACGAAACGGATTGGCCATGGTGGTCCCTTACCCTTTCTTGGCCGGAGTCGCGGCTGGCGCAGCTTTGTTCGGTGTATTGGCCGCCCTTGGCTGCGTTGGTGTTGGCCCGGTCTGCGGGGGAGTGATTTCAGCGGACAACTGGAAAACAAAAGTCTGCACGCCAGTGTTCTTGTCGTCCTGCTTCGTTTCCTTGATTTCCACCTTCTGGAAATAGCCCGAGCGCTTCAAAGCCGTGATGAAATTGGCGACCGCATTGACGGAAGCCGAAGAACCCTCGAGCGAAAGGTTGCTTCCCTTTCTAGTCATGGTCGTCAGCCAAAGATTCTCTGTCCGCGAAACCGTGTTGGCCACCATGTCTAGCAGGTCTTGCCCGCCCGTGCGGTCATGCTGCAATTGCTCGATCGTGGACACCCGCTGCTGAAGCACCTGCTTCTGTTTATCAAACGATTCCACTTGCTGTTTGATGCTTTCGAGATCGGTCTTCTGCGCTTGCAACGTCTTGATCTTGCTGTTCTCGGTATTGAGCTGCTGTTGCCACGAATAAAAGAGAAAACCGAGAACCAGAACGCCGAGCAGCAAGCCTGCGCCAATAAACAACACCGGAAGCGCTGCCCCGGTGTCCACCGGCCGGCGCGAGGCCTTGGGCCTAATTTGTCCGAGAAGGTTTATGCGAATCATGGTTAGTCAAAGCTCCTCAGTGCCAGTCCCACGGCAATGGCCAGCCGCGGCGACATCTCGCGGATTTGGTCATCGCTGTGCCGGCTGGGATTGACGAGCACTTTCCGGAAAGGATTCAGTTCTTCCACCGGCATTGCGAATTCTTCCCTGAGCAAGTCCACCAGCCCCGGAACGCGCGCCGTACCACCCGCCACGACGATGCGCTGAATATTCTCTCCGCTGGCTGTCGCCCGGAAGAAGTCAAAGGTCTTTTGTATTTCCAGCGTCAGGATGTCCGATACGCTGCGCAGGATTTGCTGTTTCTGTTCATCCGTTACGCTGGGAAGCGTGTCGCCCTTCTTCAGCCGTTCCGCATCTTCGAAGCTCAGGTCCAATTCTTTCTGCAGCGCGTCGGTGTACTGGTTGCCGCCCACGCTGACGTCGCGGGTGAACAACGGTACTCCACCACGCACGATATTAATGTTCATTACGCTCGCGCCGATATTCAGCAGCGCTACCGTTTGCCCGGCATCCGGCTCGTAGTTCATTTCAAAGCAGTTCTGCAGGCCGAATGCATCGATGTCCACAACCACCGGCGTTTTGCCCGCCTGTGCCAGTACGTTGGTGTGGTTGAGAATCTTGTCCTTCTTCACGGCCACCAGCAGAACATCCATCTGCGCGTCCATCGATTCCAGCAACTGGTAGCTCAGATTCACATCGGCGATATCGAACGGAATGTGCTGGCTGGCTTCTGACGGAATGCGATCGTACAACTCCTCTTCGGTCATCAAAGGAAGCGGCACTCTCTTCACGATCACCGAGTGCCCCGAAACCGACGTCGCCACGTTCTTGGTCTTGACCCTTTGCGCATCAAATATCTTGCTGATGGCGTTGGCCACTTGCGGCGCGTCCATGATGGCGCCATCCACGACGGTGTCCTGCGCCAGCGGTTCCATTCCAAAACTTACCAGTTCGTAGCCCGCCTTGGTGGCCTTCAGCTCCACTGCCTTGATCGAGCTTGAGCCGATGTCCAGCCCAACCAGCTGCCTTGATTTCTTGCCCATTCCCAACATGTCTCGGCCTCTTTCGCCTTCACTCTCGGCAGACTATCGACGCCTCGCATGCGCCTGGCTCATCTTACGTTCCATCCAGCGGTCCAGAATCGTCTTACGCAGTTTCCAACGATTACCAAGTTTGAATGCCGGAATTTCGCCCTCCGTGATGTAACGGTACAGGGTGTCCGGGGAGATCCCCAGATACTGCGACGCCTGCCTCACATTCATCACTTCACGCGATTCATTCACGAGGAACGTCACCCCGGCGCCCGAACTCACGCCAACACCACCACTTGTCAAGAGCACCCCTGCTGCTGCGCTGCCGATATTTCTGAGGTGTGACCCTTAGAAGCTTTATGACATTCAGAACCTCAGAGCGTCAAGGGATTCTCTACCGGAGTTGCCCTAAAACTACCCCTATTCTTAGGCAGTTCTCGGGTATTGGGGGTAGTTCGTACGAGAGATTGTGTGTGCGAGGGAAGCGGACCACAACTAATTGTGGTTTATACCCTTCCGGCCTGTACCTAGGGACGGTTAACCTTTGTGGTCGGGTGCTCGGTTACTCTTTGTGCAAACTCACAATTGCAACGTTTTCCAAATCGCGGCGATACGCGCTCGCGTTCCTTCATCCATTAGAATCTCATCCGGCCACGGCCGCGTGAATCCTTCGCTCGCCCACTTGCGTGTTGCGTCGATTCCCATTTTTGAGCCGTAGTCTTGCATTCTCTGCGCGTGATCGAGGCTATCCACTGGTCCCAGCGAGAACTGTACGTCGCGCTCGGGGTCCAGCGCGCAGAGCGTTTTCCACACAACCTCGTTGTAATTGCGCACGTTTACGTCCTGATCCACCACTACAATCACTTTTGTGAACATGGCCTGCCCCAGCGACCAGATCGCGTTCATGATTTTCCGCGCGTGACCCGGGTACGACTTGCGAATCGCCACAATCATCAAGTTGTGAAAGATTCCCTCCGCAGGCATGGCCACATCCACAATCTCCGGATACTGCATCTTCATCACCGGCAGAAAAACGCGTTCTACCGCGTAGCCCATGTAATAGTCCTCTTGCGGAGGCGGGCCCACCACGGTCGTCAGATAGATGGGGTCCTTCTTGTGGGTCACGCACTCCACGTGAAATACCGGGTACTCCCCTTCCAATGAATAAAATCCCGTGTGGTCTCCGAACGGACCTTCCGTCCGCAGCTCGTTCAAATTCACGTATCCTTCGAGTACAATCTCGGCGTTGGCGGGTACTTCGAGCTCGTTCGTTTCGCACGTGACCATCTCCACCGGTTCGCGCCGCAAAAATCCCGCGAACATCATCTCATCCAAATCCGGCGGAATCGGAAGCATCCCCGAGAGTGCCGTGGCCGGGTCTGCTCCAATCGCGACGCTGACGGTAATGCGCCCTTCCGGATTTTTCGCTCGCGCTCTCCGGAAATGTTCCGCTCCGTGTTTTTGTGTCTGCCAATGCATGCCCGTTGTTCGCTGGTCGTAAACCTGCATCCGGTACATCCCGACGTTTCGCTTTCCGGTCTCCGGGTTTTTCGTGAATACCAGCGGAAAGGTGATAAACCGACCGCCATCCTGTGGCCAGCACTTCAAAATCGGAAAATCAAACAGGTTTACGTCCGGGCCATGGTGCATCACTTCCTTGCAAGCGCCGGTCTTCACGCTTTTCGGGAAAAAGGATCCCAGCTCCGCCAGTTTCGGCAGCATCTTGATCTTGTCGAAAAGACCCTGCGGCGTCTCCATCTTCAAAAAGCTCTGAATCCGCGCTGCCACTTCGTCCAACTCTCCCACTTCAAAGGCCAGCGCCATCCGCCGCACACTTCCAAAGGTGTTCACCAGCAAGGGCACGCGGGAGCCCTTCGGCTTTTCAAACAACAGGGCCGGGCCAACGCTGTCGGGCAGCCGGTTCTTATCCCGCGCGATGCGCTGCGTTACTTCCGTGATTTCCAGAATGGGGTCGACCTCCGCGCGAATCCGCTTCAGCTCCCCGGCCTTCTCCAGTTTCTGGACGAACTCCCGCAAATCCCGATACGCCAATTCCGTTCCTCCCCTTCTCTACTTTTGCTTTCAACTGCGGCGGGCTGCCGGAATGGAAGACTCTAGCATGTTAGTGCGTTGGCGAAGAAACGCAGCCGCTCGAGAAACTCTCTTCACTGCACGTGCGCGTCAAACACACCAGTCTCCACCTGCCCCGCGCGTTTGATCTGCACAAACATCCGGTACTCCCCGGACTTGGGAAATCCGTAGGGAAAACTCACTTCCGAGGTCAGCAACTCGGATATGGGCATCCCATCCAGCATGGCCTGATCCGCAGTTATCGCTCGATTTCCTTCGGGCACACCGTTCGCCAACTCCAGCGCGGCCATCGAAGCAGAACCTGCGGGATGAATATGCGCGAACACGCTCATGTCCGAACTCACGAACTCCGCGTGCCCGGCCATCCCCATATATGGCTCCAGGTCTTTCGCGGGATTCCCCTCTTTATCCTCAACCTTGAATTTGAAAACCA
>Ga0210394_10000710_pt1 | contig 63799 bp, 60 predicted proteins | sample IncBWC12MmetaG_FD_160121 | JGI IMG/M metagenome (GOLD analysis project Ga0210394, IMG submission 160121) | Forest soil microbial communities from Barre Woods Harvard Forest LTER site, Petersham, Massachusetts, United States - Inc-BW-C-12-M | ecosystem: Environmental > Terrestrial > Soil >...
TCCTGCAATCCCGGACCGGAAAGCGCAAGAGGCAAACCAGTCTCGTCGGTTTCGTCCTGCACCACGCGCGCCAGCGCCACCGAGAGAAATTGCGGGAGATGCGAGACGATGCCCACCGCCCAATCGTGCGTATCCGCATCGCACCACACCGGTTCCGCACCCAGTGCGCGCACCAGCGCAGCAAATCCCTGGACCCGCGGATCCGGATCGTCTTCCGAACCGAGCAGCGCATACCGCGCGCCGGAAAATAAATCAGCATCGGCTCGCGCCACTCCGGAAGTTTCTTTCCCGGCCATGGGATGCCCGCCCAGAAAGCGCGCAGCGCCAGCAAAAGCATTTTTCGCCGCACGGCAAATTGCAACTTTGGTGCTTCCTGCATCCGTGATCAGCGAGCCGGCTTTTGCCGCCGCAGCAATTGCGGGAAGCGCTTCGATCGTCGTTCCAATCGGCAGCGCGACGTACACCAGGTCCGCTCCGCGCACCGCCGCGGCCAGAGCCGGCGCAGCTTCGCGCACCGCGCCGCGTGTGAGCGCCGCCTGTAGCGTCTCCGCGCGGTCGAACCCCACAATCGAAGTGTCCGGGAAATGTTTGTGCAGCGCCAGACCGAACGATCCGCCGATCAGGCCAGTTCCGAGGATGGCCACGCGTGAGAAGGGAACTGCGCTGGGCGTCAAAGGCACGCGATAGTTTAATGCAAATTGCCGGAATTCGTCAGAGTGCGGAGGAGCCCGCCGCGCGGCGCTCGCCCGGAATGTCGTCCGGCTCGATGACTTCCACCTGCGAGACGTCCTCGAGTTTTTCGATTTGCCGCACCAGCGTATTTTCGGCCCGATCGGCCTGCACCGTCATCTGGATATCGAGAAAGTGTCCATCCTCGGTGGTGTCTGCGGTCAGGTGCAACAGGTCGAAGCGGCGCCGGCGCGTGACTCCCAGGATACGCACCAGCGCGCCTTCGCTTTGCTTGACGCGCACCTGTAGCGTAAATTTGTTCACCGCGCAACCTCGCGCGCCACTTCATGCTGGTGCAGCATTTCGGAATTCGAGCGTCCCGGACCGACGATGGGCCAGACGTTCGCTTCCTGATGAATCAGCACATGCGCGAGCACCGGGCCGGGTTCCGCGAGCAGCCGATCAATCGCGGACGAAACCTCCGCGCGATCTTCCACCCGAAACGCGGGAATACCCATGGACTCCGCCACGCGGCAGAAATCGGGATTGTCGGAAAGATCCACTTCGCTGTAGCGCTTGTCGTGGAACAGCTCCTGCCACTGGCGCACCATGCCCAGCGCGCGGTTGTCGAAGAGCACGATCTTCACCGGCAAATCGTACCGCCGCAGCGTGGCCAGCTCCTGCAGGTTCATCATGATCGAGCCGTCGCCGGAAACATTAATCACGCAGGCATTGGGAAACGCCAGCTGCGCGCCAATCGCCGCGGGCAAGCCGAATCCCATGGTGCCCAGGCCGCCGCTGCTCAGATGTTGCGAGGGGCGATTGAAATGAAAATGTTGCGCGACCCACATCTGGTGTTGGCCCACGTCGCAAGCGACGATGGAATCATCGCCCGCGCGATCCGAAAGACTTTTCAGAAAACCGGGCGCATACACCTCCGTGCCGGGCGCGGCATAATCCCAGGCGTGCGCTTCTTTGGATGCGATGCACTCGCGGCGCCACGGCTCGATCTGCGCCAGCTTGCATGCCAGCGCTTTCAGGGCATGGCGCAGGTCGCCAATCACCGGAACATCCGCGCGACGCAGCTTGCTGACTTCCGCGCGGTCCACGTCCAGGTGAATCACCTTGGCATTCGGCGCAAACGCATTCAGCCGCCCGGTTGCCCGGTCGTCGAAGCGCGCGCCCACGCAGATCAGCAAATCGCAAGTCTGTACCGCGTGATTGGCGGTCTTCGTCCCGTGCATGCCCATCATTCCCAGCGCAAGTTCGTGCGTGGTAGGCAGAGCGCCCAGGCCTTTCAGCGTGGCTACCACCGGAATGCGCGTCGTTTCAATGAAGGCGCGGAATTGCTCCAGCGCGTTGCCCATGCCAATGCCGCCGCCCGCATATACCACCGGGTTGCGGCTCTCACGCATCAGTAGGAGCGCGCGCGTGATGGATTCCTTGGAAGGTTCGGCGATTTCTTCGCTGCTGCTCTCTCGGTGGAATTCAAAATCGGCCACAGTGTTGGCAATGTCCTTTGGCAAATCAATCAGCACCGGGCCGGGACGTCCGGAACGCGCGATGCGGAAAGCTTCATGCACGATGCGCGGCAGTTCCGCAGCAGTTTTCGCGAGGAAGCTGTGCTTCACCACCGGCAGGGTGATGCCGAAGATGTCCACCTCTTGAAACGCGTCGGTGCCCATCAGCGAAGTGGCCACCTGGCCGGTGATCGCGACCATCGGGACGGAGTCCATGTAGGCGTTGGCGATTCCCGTCACCAGATTCGTTGCGCCGGGTCCGGACGTGGCCATGCACACGCCCACTTTTCCTGTAGCGCGCGCGTAGCCGTCCGCGGCGAGCGCGGCGGCCTGTTCGTGACGCACCAGGATGTGCCGGATCTTCGAATCCAGCAGCGCGTCGTACACGGGCATGATCGCTCCGCCGGGATACCCGAAAATGAGTTCGACGCCCTCGTGTTCGAGGGCTTTCACCAAAAATTCCGCGCCCTTCATTTGGCACCCCTTGCGGACGTCGCCGTCTCCGGCTTCAGCCAGGACATTTGCGCGCGCAATTCCGCACCGACTTTTTCGATCGGGTGGTTCTTGTCCTTTTCCAGAAGCTTGTTGTAGACAGGCCGCCCGGTCTGATTCTCAAGAATCCATTCCTTGGCGAACGCGCCGGACTGAATTTCGCCAAGAATTTTCCTCATGCTTTCGCGGACGTGCGCGTCAATCACCCGCGAACCTCTGGTAATATCGCCGTACTTGGCCGTCTCGCTGACGAACTGATGCATTTTGGCGATACCACCTTCGTAAATCAGATCCACGATCAGTTTCAGTTCGTGCAGGCATTCGAAATACGCGGCCTCCGGCTGATATCCGGCTTGCACCAGAGTTTCCCAGCCCGCTTGAATTAATTCGCGCGCGCCGCCGCATAGCACGGCTTGCTCGCCGAACAAATCGGTCTCGGTTTCTTCCGCAAATGTGGTCTGAATCACTCCGGCGCGTGTGCCGCCGATGGCGCTGGCGTAGGCCAGGGTGCGGTCAAATGCATGGCCCGATGCATCCTGATGAATCGCGAGCAAGCACGGTACGCCACCGCCGCCTTCATAGGTTCGCCGCACCAGATTTCCCGGACCTTTGGGCGCGACCATGGTGATGTCTACCGTTTTAGGGGGCGTAATTTGGCCGTAATGAATATTGAAGCCATGGGAGAACAGAATCATGGCGCCTTCTTTCAGGCTGGGCGCCACTTCATTCTGATACAGCGCCGGCTGCGCCATGTCCGGCGCGAGCATCACGATTACGTCCGCGCCTTCGACCGCTTCCGCCGGGCCGGTAAGTTTCCAGCCGTCCTGCTCGGCCTGTTTCCACGACGGGCCGCCGCGGCGAAGTCCGACCGTCACATTCAGTTTGCTGTCGCGCAGGTTCAGCGCGTGCGCGCGGCCCTGGCTGCCGTAGCCCAGCACGGCAATGCGTTTTCCCTCGAGAGCGCGCGGATTCGTGTCGGTGTCCCAGAACATTTTCGCCATGGTCAATCTCCTTGTATTTGCAATTCCTACGCGGCGCTGGTTACGGCGCCCAGTGATGCCGATGTGACAAGCTTTGCGTACTTGGCCATCACGCCAGAGGTGTAATTCGGCGCGGGCGGTTTCCATTGCGCGCGCCGTTCGTCCAGATTGGCGGCGACGTCCAGCCGTCGCGCGCGCACGTCCAGAGTAATAATGTCCCCGTCGCGCAAAAACGCGATGGGGCCGCCATTCGCTGCTTCCGGCGCCACGTGACCCACCATGAGCCCGTGAGTTGCGCCGCTGAAACGGCCATCGGTGATCAACGCAATCTTGTCGTCAATGCCTTGGCCGACCAGCGCGCCGGTAACTGCCAGCATTTCGCGCATTCCTGGGCCGCCCTTGGGTCCCTCGTAACGTATGACGACGACGTCTCCCGGCTGAATCTGGCGGCTCTGCACGGCTGCGAAGGCTGCTTCTTCAGAATCGAACACGCGAGCCGGCCCGCTGTGCAGAACGCGTTCGTGCCCGGCCAGCTTTACGACGCAACCATCCGGGGCAATCGATCCATGCAAGATCGCCAGGCCGCCGTCAGCTTTGATCGGCTTCGCGAGTGGGCGCAGCACTTCCTGTCCGGCAATTTCGTTCGCATCGCGAAATTCTTCAAACAGGTTTCGCCCCGATGCCGTGATTCCGTCTTTCAACAGCCCGGCTTCGAGCAGACGCTGGCCCAGCACGCGCATCCCGCCCGCGCGGAACATGTCCGGCGCGGTAAACCGACCGCCGGGTTTCAGGTCCGCCAGCACCGGAGTCTTCGCGGAAATTTCATCGAAATCCTTCAGCGCCAGCGGCACGCCCGCGTCGGAAGCAATTGCCAGAAGATGTAGCACCGCGTTGGTCGAACCTCCCGTAGCTGCCACCGACGCGATGGCGTTGTGCAGCGATTCCCGCGTGATGATTTGCTTGGGCCGAATGTCGTCCTTCAGCAGCTGCATCACCAGCTTGCCGCAATCGAACGCGGCCTTGCCCTTGCGCGGATCGGTCGCCGGAATCTCGTTTGCGCCCATCGGAGAAATTCCCAGAAACGTGAGCGCGGTGGCCATCGTGTTCGCGGTGAACTGCCCGCCGCACGCGCCGGCGCCAGGACACGCTACGTCCTCCAGCTCGCCCAACTGCTTTTCCGTCATCTTGCCCGCCGCGCACGCGCCCACTGCTTCGAACACATCCTGGATGGTGACTTCATGCCCCGCGAAGTGCCCCGCCAGAATCGAGCCGCCATAGAGCGAAAGGGAAGGGAGGTTCAGCCGCGCCAGCGCCATCACCGTCGCGGGAATGGTCTTGTCGCAGCCGCAAATCGCCACCACCGCGTCGAACGCGTGCGCGCGCACAAAAAGTTCAATCGAATCGGCAATCACTTCGCGCGACACCAGCGAAGCCTTCATGCCTTCGGTGCCCATGGTGATGCCGTCGGAAATTGTGATGGTGTCGAATTCGATGGGCGTGCCGCCAGCGGCGCGTACGCCGGCCTTCACGCGTTCCGCCAGTTGCCGCAAATGAAAATTGCAGGGAGTAACTTCGGTCCAGGTATTGGCTATGGCCACGAGCGGGCGCGCCAAATCGGCGTCGGTGAGGCCGGTGGCCTTCAGCATGGCCCTGGCGGGCGCGCGGGAAATCCCCTTCTTGATGGCGTCGCTCTGCATGTTGTCCTTAGTAGTAGGCGTCCGGCGGGGTGATAAGTCCAATTTGTAATTCTTGGCAAATTCATAAAAGAAGCTTATATGTAATTTCTGCGCGCCGGGCTTGACGCTGCGGCCCGACTTTCGTATAGTGGAGCTCAGTAAGGACTTAAGAGGACGCACAAGGCGCGTGGGTAATAAGTATTATTACCGTTTCGCTTTTACCAGCCGCTTCCCTTATACGGGGGAGCGGGCCGGCGAGACGCGCGCGGATCACGCAACACCTAGCAACTAAGAACCGCACCAAGTCTTCTAAGCCGGCCGCGACCCTCAAGGGAACGCGGCCTTTTTTGTTTTTAGCCACATTTTCAGAGCGTAGCAAAGGGGAGAAGCGGGATGAGTGAAATCAAAATAGGCGACTGGCGCGCGAAAATTGACGCGATTGACACCACTCTGCTGCACCTGCTGAACGTGCGCGCGGGTTTTGCGCTGGAGGTGGGCCGGCTGAAGGGTGCCCGCGGCATCGCCCTGCGCGTCCCCGCGCGCGAACAGGAAATTCTCACGCGGATGAAGAAGTTGAATCCCGGGCCGCTCGATGCCGAAGCCGTGGGCAAAATCTACAGCCAAATCCTGCATGAATCCATACGCATCCAGGAAGATCACGGCCTGGGCTCCGCGCGCGTTCCCAAACGTGCGAGGGCGCGCCTGGGAGAAAAACGACGCAAGGTGGCTGCGGCATGAAAAGCGCGGCCACAGCGCGCATCGCGTTTCAGGGCGAGCGCGGAGCATTCAGCGAAGAAGCCGCTCTGAAGCTGCTCGGCGTGGAGGTCACGCTGGTGCCGTGCACGACGTTTGACGCGACCTTCTCCGCGATTCGCAATCAGGCCGCCGATTACGTGCTCGCGCCGATGGAGAACAGCCTCGCGGGATCGGTACATCGCTCGTTCGATCTGCTGGTCGAAAGCGGCCTGCACATTGTGGGCGAGGTGATCATTCCGATTGTCCACAACTTGATCGGCCCCCCGGGAGCATTGCTCGAACGTATCGCGTCGGTGGAATCACACCCTGTGGCGCTCGCGCAGTGCGAGCAGTTTTTCATTGCGAATCCACACCTAAAGCGAATTCCCGCCGAAGATACCGCGGGAAGCGTGCGCGAAGTGATGCACGTGGGCGATGCCAGGCGCGCAGCGATTGCCAGCAAGCGTGCGGCCGAACTCTACGGCGCCGTGATCCTGCAAGAACATCTGGAAGACGACCGCGAGAACTACACGCGCTTCTTCTTGCTCGCGCCGTCCGCCCCTCAGCCGAAGGAATTTTCAGCAGCCGACAAAATCTCGCTCGTCTTTCAGCTAGCGCACAAGCCCGGAGCGCTGCACCACGCCCTGGAGCCCTTCGCGCGCCGCAATATCAACATGATGAAAATCGAAAGCCGCCCCGTGCACGGACGTCCATGGCAATACCGTTTTTATCTCGACCTGCAAGCCGCCGCGAGCGATTCGGAATTCGCAGCCGCGTTGGCCGAACTCGCGCAGCAAGCAGTCGAACTAAAAGTTCTTGGCTCGTACAAATCGGCGGAAACAGCGCCTGCCGGTAAATTTGTTCCCGAGGGGATCCAATGATCATCAACATGGCGGTAAACGCAACGGAAGAGCAGATTGACCACGTCGTGAAGCGCATCCAGGAGTGCGGTTTTCAGGCGCATCTGAGCCGCGGGGAGGAGCGAGCCGTGATTGGAGTCGTCGGGAAGAGCGAAAAGCATCGCGGAGAACTGGAGGCGCTGCAGGCGGCGCCGGGCGTGGAAGAAATCATCCGCATCACGCATCCTTTCAAGCTGGCGTCCAGAAATTTTCGCCCCGAAGGCTCGGTGGTCGAACTCGGCAAGGGCGTTTCGATCGGCGGAGCGGAAATTGTAGCGGCGGCGGGGCCGTGCGCCGTCGAGTCCGCGGCGCAGATCGGCGAAATTGCCGAACGCGTCGCGCGCGCCGGAGCAAAACTGCTGCGTGGCGGCGCTTTCAAACCGCGCTCGTCACCGTATTCCTTTCAAGGGCTCGGCGAAGAAGGCCTGAAGCTGATGCGCGCCGCGGCGGACGACAACGGTTTGCTGGTGGTCAGCGAAGTGATGGACCCTTCGCAGATTGACGTGATGCTGCCGTACGTGGACGTGCTGCAAGTGGGCGCGCGCAACATGCAGAATTATTATCTGCTGCGCGCGCTCGGCGAAATTCAGAAGCCGGTGCTGCTGAAGCGCGGCATGTCCGCCACGATCGAAGAACTGCTGCTCAGCGCCGAATACATCATGTCCGGCGGAAACTACAGCGTGATTCTGTGCGAGCGCGGCATACGCACCTTCGACACCTACATGCGCAACACCATGGACATCGCCGCCATTCCGGTGATCAAGCAGCTCTCGCATTTGCCGGTGGTTGCTGACCCCTCGCACGGTACCGGACGCCGCGACAAAGTCGGCGCCATGGCGCGCGCCGCCGTAGCTGCCGGCGCCGACGGCTTGCTGATCGAAGTCCATCAGGACCCCGAGCGCGCGCTCTCCGACGGCGCGCAATCGCTCTACCCCGATCAATTCGCCCAACTGATGGCCGAAGCCCGTATGATCGCGCCGGCGGTCGGGCGCCGCATCGCCGAGGAGAAGGCGCACCAACGCGCCGCGGTGTGAGGGGTGAGCCTCCCTCTATAACGTTGTCGGCGGTTACCGGAAGATTTCAGCCGGGCCGACCGGCGTTAGCTGGCGCGATTTTCCTGATTACCGTATAGGAGTCCGTTATTGCCTCTAGGATATCGCGCAAAGATCATAGGGAAGACCGCGATCGCCGCGTGCGGGTTGTACTTGTTGTTGGCAATCGCAAGCTTTTGCCTCGAAAGTTGGCCCCCAGCGAAAAGCAGCTTCGATTCGCTGCGCTCTGTGGACGGAGTGGTTGACGTTCGTATTCTCGATTCCGGATTGTGGGGACTAAAGTCCTACCTTTACCAAATTGATGCAAACGAAGGGCGGGTCTTGGAGTTGGAGAACAAATCCGTTTCAAGTGAAGAGTTTGCAATCCCCCCATGGAGCGCGCTCCCCGGCGGTCACGGCGACACGGGCTCGTCCCATAACTTTTGCGAAGGCACCATCTCGTCTCATAACTTCCCAGGATTCTCTTCGCCAGACGGTCGATACGTCGTCGGCTCAATCGGGGATGACGGGCAGCAGTCGAATGCCGCAGGTCCAATCCCGGTCGTCGTCGAACGCTCAAGTGACCACAGCGAAGTTCTTCGGGCTTCCATTCCGCCTCGCTATTTTGTATGCGGTGTAGCCTGGTCGCCGGATTCGAAGGCGGTTGCGTTACTTTTGTGGTCGGAACACTTTGGGTTCAACCCCTTGGATTTGCTGAGCGCTTTCGCCGGGCACCCGATTCAGTACAAATCCTTCGGCTTCCTGATACTGAGTCTCGAGGAGCATAGGTCCGTAGGTGTGATGCGATTTGCAGGTGGATACGCAGGGGGATGGGCAGCGATCGGGTGGAAACCGCTGCACGAGTAGTCTTATGATTCGCTCCGATTTCTCGTCTCAAGTCAACGCCATCTCAACACACCAGCAGGGTGATGACGCACACAAGTACAAAAACGAACGGCGCAGGGGTCATACGCTCACGACCTCTGCGCCGTTGTTGCGTCGGCTGCCGGTTGAGATGGACTGAAGCCAGGGCCAAATCTCCTAAGGCTCCGTCGGGATTACGCCGGGCGCAAACAGATCGGACAAATCGTTCGCGTTGGCCGCGTCACCCAAAAACGGCGACGTGCCCCCTTTCGCCTTCACGTGGAAAATTTCCTGCATCGTCCTCAGATCGGACGAATGGGAATAGTCGATCGCGCTGGCATAGGGAAGGCCGTTCACGTTCGGATGAGCAAGTCGCGAGATGATGATCTCGCCCAGCGTGTGATTGAAGTCGTCCTGGTTGTCGCCGGGGGCGCCGTCGTTTTCGGTTTCGTCCCACCAGAGGATGATCACGCCGCCGTCCTGATAGGCCCGGGATGACATAATCATCGGAACAAGCCGGCTCAAAGTGTTGTCGCCCAACCGGATATTGGCCGCATCGCCCGTCAGGCCGGCAAAGCCTCCGGTTATTCCGCTGTGCATCTCGTTGTATTGGTCGGGCGTAATCCAGTTGTAATTCGCTACGCCGTCCTGCTTCAGGTCGAATGCTAGCTGCTGCAACGGCGCGTAGTTATGGGACAGAGGGTTCGTGGTGGTTGCATTGTTGCCGCCATTGGTATCGGTGAAGAAGACCTGCGGATTGTGTTTGCAGGCATAGTTATATTGGCTGGAATCGTTGTACGCATTGAGGTAGTTGTCAGGACCAAATAGTCCGGACAAGCTGACGAGGGGAACGGTCCATGCGTCCGCCGACAACGGCAAATTGATGAGCTGCCCGTTCGCGGTCGTCAAGTCGATGTCTTCCTGATATGACTTCCACGTCCATCCTGCCTTTTGCAGCAGTCCAGTGAGGTTCTGGGTCGTCTGGGCATTGGGGGGATTGTCCGCGTACGGATCGTCATCGTCCAGGATGCCGAAGTTGGTGCCGGCCTCCGCCCACAGGTAGTTGGGTTCGGAAGGATGAATGTGCGGGTTGTTCCCGCTGGGAGTGGCCAATACGTTGTGGTAGGCCGTAGCGTAGGATACTTCCTCGCTGATGTTCTTCAGGCGGCCGTCAACGTAGACCAGCGCGGTTCCGTTCACCAGGCTATTAATGAACGGAGCGTTCGGGCTCTGAAAAATTTGCCCAATCCCGCCGGGGACGGTGGCTGGCTGAGTCCAGTTGTGATTTTCCAGAGCGATTACGAAAACGTGTTTCACTTCGCGGGAATTATCGTTCCAATCGTCATCGTTTTGCTGGGCGCTTGCGTTCCAGCCGCTCAGCGCAGCCAGCAGTGCGAGCACAGCAATCGCGCGTACATACCGAAATGGGGACATTCGAGCCTCCAAGCCAAGGATTTGCGGCGCGTGCCGGAACGCTCGTCAGCTCATTTTTCAGCAAACCCGAACGGCCAAGGCCGCCGCTCGTAGAGACTATCTGGCGCTTTTTGCGGCAGGATGATTGGCACGTTAAAAAACGGAAGACAGACCGCGCCTTCGTTGAATTTTCTTGCATCCCAAAAAACAAAACTCCGACAATGGTGTTAGTGACGAAGCGGGAAGTCGGAGCTGGAAGGCGGCGTCGGTTGCGGTCTTCACTCCTGCGCGATTGTTCGGAGGAACCGGATGCACAGCCCTAAGCGGCGCGCGTCTATTGCAGTTTTTTTCGCGGCGGTGTTCTTCCTCGGGTTCTTCGCGTCCGCACGAACGCCTGCGCCGGCCACAGCTCAAGACATGGTCGTAGGCGTCAACGTGGTCAATCCCCTGCGCGCCAGCGTGGCCGATCAAAATACCCTCCTCAGCCAGCTCAAGGTGGCGCAGGTGCGCGTCATCCGCTGCGGCTTCTCGAACGACGACAAGGGCACCAGTTTCGCCAAGCGCGCCGCCGCGCAGGGAATTCGCATCCAGTTGATTGTCGGCCCTCAGTACTCCCCCGACGCGCCGACGCGGCCCTACCAGCCCGGCGTATTCCCGGCCATGTGGAGCGGTCATCCGCTTTCCTTCGCCGATCCCGTGCTCTCCAGAGCAAACTTTCAGAAGCTCTTCGACAGCCTGGACGCGAACGCCATCGCGCTGGCGGGCGTCGAACTCGGCAACGAAATCAATTGGGCCGCGTTCAATCCCGAATTCCCGCTGCCCGGCGAGGGAAAAATCCTCAGCAGCCAGGATCTCGCCCACGATCCCGAGGGCAAGCAAATCGCCAAGGGTTTTCTGCAATACGTCAAAATTCTAACGGTCCTCAAAGAAGTCCGCGACAACTCCCGCTTGAACCACAGCACGCCGCTCATCTCCGCGGGCATGGTGAGCGCCGAAGACGGCGCGAAGCTCTACAACAACAAAAAAGAAGACATGGTCAGCCTGGCCGCGACCATCGAGTTTCTCCGCGCCCATGGCCTCGATTCGCTCGTCGATGCCTACGGAGTCCACAGCTATCCCTCCGCCGCGCAGCCCGGCAATCCCGCCGCCGCGGCCGAGCGCACGGCGCGCCTCAACAGCGTTGACCTCGCCGAGTGCCGCGCAACAGGAACCGCCCCAGGCAAGCCCTGCTGGATCACCGAATGGGGATTTCCCAACAAGGACCTATCGTGCCCGCCGAAGGAAACCGCTCGTACGCTCCTCGTCCAGGAACTCCGCAGCGATTTTGCCGCGGGCGCCGCCGAACATCGTCTCGCCGGAATAGATTATTTCTCGTGGGACTCCGATCCATGGTCGAAGACGATCGATCCCGACAGCGTCTATCGTTGCGGCTCGCTCACCGAGAGCGGCCGCGCGGCGATCGCTCCCGCCGGTATGGAAACAGCCGATGACCCGACCGCTTCGATGCGCGTCCGCGTAGGCGTTCCATTAGTCGCCCGCGGCCCAGCCCCGAACATCGCCGACGCCGCATTCACCGAGGTTCAGCTTCCCGACGGCCTGTTTCGCGGATTCACCGCTGCGGGAACTACCTTCGCCATCGATGGAAAACATCCCTACGACATGGGTGGCCAAGCCGCCACAGTCTTGAAGCCAGGACCGGCCGGCAGTCCCGATTCCTGCGGGCAATGGATCGACCACGTGGAGTTGGAAGGCAAGACGCTCTACGGCTGGGTCCACAACGAAACGGCGTGCGATTACGCGAAATACGGCCAAACCCACGCAATGATGACCATTGGCTCCTCGACCGACTACGGGCTCACCTGGAAGATCCTGGGGACGATCATCCGAGGCACCGATCCACCGGCCGCAAACAAGGAGACTGGTGACAGCTGCATGACCGCGGTGCGCGTCCAGGATGGCTACGACTACGCCTTCTGCCTGCACAATGGGGGTCATTCCTGGGATGCTGGCTACGGTTTCGTCGCGCGCGCCCCCGCGAACGATCCCGGCCCGGGCAAGTGGAAGAAATATTTCAATGGCCAATGGAGCGAGCCGGGCGTTGACGGCAAATCCAGTAAAGTTGACGGATCGGGTGTGGCCTACTGGAACACCACCCATCAGATCGTCGGCCTCAACTGGGTCAAAGGCGGTATGGGCCTGATTGCGTCGCCGGACCCGCTGCATTTCACCGCCGTGATGTCGCAGCCTCTCATGCTGTCCGAGCCGGGCGATTGGTCGCGCAAGAATGGCCTCGAACTGCTGTCATATCCCAGTTTGATCGATGCGCACACGGGACTCAACCAGCTCAGCGACCATTGGCTGCTCGCGTATATGTATCTGAACCCCGGCGAGAATTTCGGAAAACGCTATCTCATCTTTCGTCCCGTGGATATTTCCTGGTCGCGCGCGCCCGGCGAACCGCAAGTCGGCGAGATGCTCACCCATTGGTACGACGCCGCCGAGCACGATCACTGGACTACCACCGCGCCCGTGCCGGGGAACTACGCCGCATACAAATTGGTGGCTCAGCTCGGATACGTGATGACCGCGCCGCCCGACTCGACAGCGAAGTCCGTCGAACTGGAAGAATGCCTTAGCACGTGGCCCGGCCATCCGGACCACATCCTCATTCAGAAGAGTGTCTGCGAAACGCAGGGCTACAAGCGCCTGCGCAGCGCTGGGTTCGTCTTTTCAGCCCCGCAGCCCAGCACCCAGCCGCTGTACCGTTGCTACTCCGGCGCCGAAAAATCCCACTTCGCTTCCAACAAAGACGACTGCGACAATATGGGCAAGCGCGAAGCATTGCTGGGCTACGATCTGAAGCAATAGCCGGGCACGCGCCATTGCTTTTTAGTTTTCAACTCCGAACATTCGATTCTGAACTGATTGCTGGTTCGCGGTTCGCGACTTCTGATTCGAGCCAATTTCTGAATTGCATCCGGGAGTTCAGAACTCCAGCCGCATTTGGAACGCGATCATGCGTGGCGTGCTATCACCGCCCAGGCCGACGCCGAGGAGGCCAGTCGGTGGAGAGGTCGTGTAGGTAAGCGCTCCAAACCCCGTCTGTGTTGTGGGCTTCCCCGGAATCCCTGCCAGCGCCATGCTCGGCAGCGCGAAATTTGGATGATTGAGGACGTTGAAGAACTGTGTGTCGAACCGCAGTTTCACACCCTCGGTCAACGGAAACGATTTCGTAAGGTAGAAGTCGCTCCACGCAAAATGGGGGCCGCGCAGCGCGTTGCGGCCCAGATTCCCGAATTGACAGTGCGCTGCGCTGTCGCCTGCGAAGCATGCCCCAGTGCTCGGATCAACGGTTGAGACAAAGGCATCGGGGTTGAGCCACTGAACCGTGCCTGGTTGCGTGACGCCCGGAATGCGATTGTGTTCGTAGAGCGGTACGCCGGGAACGACGCTCGCGAACTGCGGCCCGCTGCCGTTCACGATACCAGCGCCATTCGCCGAGTAGGGCGTGCTCAACACCGAGAACGGAATTCCGCTGTGCCAGAATGCCGTGCCGGAAACTTGCCATCCGTTCATGGCGTAGCCCAGCGCGCGATTACTCACCTTTACGGGCAGTTGATAGACGTATTGAACGTTGAGATTGTGGCGGATGTCGTAATCGCAGGGACCGTAGTCGCGGGCGAGTTCTCCTGGCAGCGGCGACAGAATTCCGCCTGCTGAAAATTGCAGGAAACCGCCGTTGGAAACGGTGTCCATGCAGCGGCTAAAAGTGTAATTCACTTGTCCCTGCAGGCCGTGGCTGAGGCGCTTGATGGCGGTGAGTTGCAACCCGTTGTAGTGGCTATTCGCGCCGGTAGAAAATTGCGCGACGGCTGCGAAGCGTGGGTCGGTGGGCTGCTGGTAGGGATACGGAGCGAAGCAGCCATTGCACACGGTCTGGTATCCGTTCACTTGCGAGAGGTAGGGTTGGTTCACGGCGCGGGTTCCTACATATTGCACGTGCAGGCTGCCAGTATTGCCGAACTGATGCTCAATGCCCAAGCTCCACTCCATGAAATAGGGAGCGTGGAGCGTGCCGTTGGGGACAGCATTGAGCGCTACCGGAGGGAGGCACGTCGCCGGATTTCGCTGCGAAGAGGCGCAGGAAAGCTCGCCTGGGGAAAATCCCGAGTGGAAAATTTGGTTGGCCGCGACAGTTGCGTCCACCGCGCTACCCGGTACTCCGGGAGCGATGGCGGTGCCGCCGACCGTTCCCAGAAGGCCGCCCTGGAATGTGCTGACGTAGGGAGGATTGACGCCGACCACATCGGCGATGGCGCCAGGCAATATGTCGCTGAAAATTCCGAAGCCGGCGCGAAGTACGGTTTTGGGTTCAAACTGCCAGGCGACAGCAGTTCTGGGTTGCAGGATCGCGAAGGGTGTTGAGGAAAATACGTGGCCGAGACCGGTTTGAATTGTGGCGTTCAAGGGCTTATTGACATCGTGGGAAATAGAGTCGAAAGAGCCGCCCAGTCGAGCGATCTCCCGGTGCGGATTCAATGGATTGGAATTCAAGGTATCTCGTATGCCAAAGGTCCAGGTAAGTTTTTTGGTTATCTTCCAGGTGTCTTGTGCATACAGGTCGAGGTTTAGGAAGTTGAACGGCTGATTTGCGGACGTGGGGAAAGTCTCTGTTGCCGTGGATGCGACCCCATAAATGTACTGTGGCAGATCGGTGTAGGTGACCGTCGGGACCGAACCTTCTCCGAAATCATAGTCGTTCAGGCGGAAGATGCGAGTGTTCGTTCCAAAGCGAAGTTCGTGCCCGCTATGGCTCCAAGCGAGGTTGTCGTTGATAAAGAACCGAGAGGCGCGTCGTCCCTGTACCCAGGTATTGTCGAGCCCCCCCACCGTGGTGAAAGGGGCATTCGCGCCACTGCCTTGCAAGACAATGGGGAATGCGGAAAGGGTCTTCTGAAAATTCGCAGGCCCGAATAGGCTCTCGTACCACGAAAATGCCGGGTTGAAGTAGTTCACCAGATTCTGGGAAAACACATGCGTGTAGCCCGCTGCAAAGGAGTACAGCGGTTGAGGCGAAAGAGCATTGAACAGAGAGTTGATGGGATCGGTCCAGGCGGCTTGCAGCCCGGTGTCCGCCTGAAAACGATACCAGGCGGTGTTTTGTTCATTGATGTTGTAATCGATTCGAGCCGTCTGCACTTGTTCATGATCGTCGCTCGAATGCGAGACGCTCTGCCGATTGGCGCAACCGTTTCCATCATTGGCAATTGCGGGCGAAGCTCCACCAAGATCAAACGGGCAGCCGAGAATCGCGAGGGGAGTTCCGCTTGTATTTCCGTAGAGCGAAAACATCTTCTGATAGAACGGCACCGACTGCGGAGACGGCTGATAGACCGATCGCGTGACGGAATCGGTGCCGCCCAACGGGAGCTGCTGCAAGACGAAATTCTGAAATGCCGGAGTTGGGACCGTGGTGGCCGTGACGATGGGTAGTGCGATTCTGACCCACTCGCTATCGAAAAAGAAGAACAGCTTATTGCGAACAAGCGGAGCGCCCACGCTGCCGCCGAAGTGGTTCACGGTCGAGCGCGGTTTGCGATTTCCTGGAGTGGCGTTCGTGAAGTAGTCGGCCGCGTTGAACCGCGAGCCGTTCCACAGCTCGTATAGGTTTCCGTGGAACTGGTTGGTTCCGGATTTGGTGACATAGTTGACTTGCGACGCGCCGTAGCGCCCCTGGTCAACGGCATAGGAAAGCGTGTTGACCGTTACTTCCGATATCGAATTGAGGCCGAGGACAAGATTCGTGGAGAGGCCACTGTTGAGATTGGTGAGGGGATCGTTAGTTTCCAGCCCGTCAACGATGTAGCCGTTCGATAGCGCAGGCAGTCCATTGAACTCCACGTTGCCATACCCGTTCGTGCCGCCGACGAAATCATTGCCGCTGCCGGCCGTGTTGACGAGGGCGCCTGCTGCAAACTGCAGCGGGTAGGTGAGGTCGCCGCCGGGGTTGGGGAGATTTTCGAGGGATTGTGCATTCAGATTCGTGGACGTGTTCGCATTAGCGGGATTGATGAGGGGAGCCTCGCCGGTTACTTCCACGGTCTGATTTGATTGGGCCACCTGGAGAACGAAATCAACGGTCTGCGTCTGTCCCAGACCGGAAAATACCCCCTGATTTTGCTGCGTCGCGAAGCCTGCTGCTTCCACTTGCACCGAGTAGTTGCCGGGTTTCAGTTGCGGGAAGTTGAATCGGCCTGCATCATCGGTTTTTGCGCCGCGCTTCAGGCCGGTTTCCTGATTGGCGATCGTCACGGTGGCACCGGCCACGGCCGCCCCAGTGATATCGCTCACTTGGCCGACGATTGCACTGGTGGTTTCGCCCTGCGCCAGGATCTCCATGGGCAGGAGAAGCACCGAACTCAGCAGGAGCAACGCGCGTGCGATTGGGAGCGACATGGCTTAATCTCGGATGATGTCACATGTTAACGCTAGTTAATTACAAAAGTAAATGTGGATTTATATGGTGGATGGCAGACCCTTCCCTAGCACCCAAACGAGCGCATTAAGAATTTCCGGGAGCCGCACTCCCGCGGCACGCGAGGGTGCGGCTTTTGACGTTCCATTGTTGAAATCACTTCGCGATCTCGCCGCCCTTGCGTTGCTCGCATTGCAGGCGCTTTTCGCCCAACTTCACAAACGTACAGCCGCCCTATTTTCCATTGAAAAAAACGTACGGGCGCCGGCACTTTTTCGGCCAGTTAGCACAAATCTAACGCTGCGTACAGCTGATCGCGCGCGGTCCTCGTGCTGCGCTCGCTGCGGAGCCAGCAAATGTGCGGGAATCACGATTGACAAGTCACAAATCACGCACTTCTAATCGGCTCCGCTGCGAGTAGAAATCGGCGCAACCCATTGACAACAAACGGAGGACTCCGATTCCCATCGGTCGGCAATCGCGTGTTTGGCGCACGCGTTTTGGCCTGTGCGAAGCGCAGACGGAAGGTGCAGAGAGATCCCTCGCCCGTTTCAGCGGGCTCAGGATGACGGCGCGAGACGACGACGACCTGTCGTGATTATTAAGATCCCCTCACAACGTGCAATTACGCACAGTATTCCGGTCCGCGGAAATTCATACTGTGGTCTTCGGAGCTACTTAAGGAGACTTCCTGTGCAAAAGTTTGCAGCGTTGGTGGCAGTGCTGGCCGGTTTGGGCGCGTGTACAGCGGCCCAGGCTCAAACGGCAGTTTCGTCCGACAGCAGTCATATCGTCATATACCGAGAGAACGTGGTCAGCCGCACGACACGAGCGGTGAGTTACAAACACCGCAGCGGGTCCACAAAAATTGATTTTGCAGGCACCGATTTGATGGCCGCTGCACAAGGCGAAGCGCGCGTCGAGAGCAAGCGCGGCGCGCTGGAAATCAAAGCGGAATTTTCCGGGCTCGAGAGGCCCACGGCGTTTGGCAACGAGTATCTGACCTATGTGTTGTGGGCAGTTTCGCCGGAAGGTCGGGCGGTGAACATCGGCGAGGTGTTGGTGGGCGAAAACCATCGCAGCAAGCTCGATGTGACCACGGACCTGCAGGCTTTCGCGATGATCGTAACCGCCGAACCTTATTATGCGGTGCGGCGCCCGAGCAACGTGGTGGTGCTGGAGAACGTGATTCGTCCGGACACTGTTGGCGCCAGCGAAGTTGTAGATGCCAAATTCGAGCTGATTGATCGCGGCGGCTACATTCCCACCGGATATCACTTCGACCCGGTGGTCTTGAACGCGAAGCTGCCTCTGGAATTCTTTGAGGCACGCAACGCGGTGCGCATCGCCCGATCGGCCGGCGCAGAGACGTACGCAACGACTAGCTATGAAAATGCCGTCGCGCAATTGAAAGTCGTGGACGATTTGGCAACGATGAGACACCTCGAGACGAAAGAACTGATCGCAAAATCGCGTGAAGTGGTGCAGACGGCCGACGACGCGCGCGAAATCGCAGTGAAGCGAGAGGATGCGGAGCGCTTGGACGCCGAGAGGGACGCGGCCGCGGGTCAAGTCGCTGACGCTACCGCCAAGTCCGCTGCAGACGTGCGGGCTCGCCGGCACGCAGAAGAAGCAGGGGCCGAAGCCGACCGGCGTCGTGCGGGTGGGGATCACGCAGCCGCTGCGGCACAACTGCAGACCCAGGCCGCGCAAGCGGACGCGGATCGCAATCGAGCCGCCGCGGCTAATTCGGATCAGGCAGCCGCTGCGGCACAACTGGCGGCGCAGGATGCTCGAGAGGACGCAGACCGCAATCGAGCCGCGGCCGTGAATTCGGATCAACAACTCCAGCAAGCCGTGCAGGATCGTGAAGAGCTGCGCGCGAAATTACTGCAACAGTTCAACGCCATTCTCTCGACGCGCGACACGGCTCGTGGGCTGGTGGTGAATTTGTCGGACGTGCTTTTCGATACCGGCAGGTACACCCTTCGTCCGGGTGCGCGCGAGAAGTTGTCGAAAATTTCCGGGATCATTCTGGTTTACCCGGACTTGCGGCTGGCGATTGAAGGGAACACCGACAGCGTGGGCGGCGACGCGATGAATCAGACGTTGTCGGAACAACGCGCGAAAGCCGTATTGGATTATTTGGCCATGCAGAACATTCCTACGACGTCCATGACTTCACAGGGATTCGGCAAGACGCAGCCCGTCGCGACAAACGACACGGCGGAAGGGCGTCAACAGAATCGCCGCGTGGAGATGATCGTCTCAGGCGAGGTGATTGGAACGACGGTCGGGCCTGTCTCGCAGAACCTGCCGCCGCGCAACCGGCCCTAGGTTTTCTAGGTTGAACGATTCCAGCAGAGCTGCAAGTTGACAATGGAAAGTTAAGAGTTGAAAGCGAAAGGTCACCGGCTATTGGACGTCGGTGACCTTTCCGTTTGTAAAGATCACTTTCATGTCGGGATAGAAGTACATTTGCTTGGCGCCGAGGTTGACGATCTTTTGCGGCTGGCCGAGGATCGTGACCACCTGTTCGGTCGTTTGGCCCAGGGCGATGGTCTTCGGAGGCGCGGCTGGTTGCGCGGCGGCTGGCGCCGGTGGTGCGGCGTTGTCCCCGGCCGGAGCCTCCTGCGTGTCGGCCTCTGCGGTGATTACCTCCTCGACGGTCTTGATGACATTGTCGGCCGGGGGAACGGCGCCTTTGGGGAACGGAAATTTCAGCTGGGTGTAGTAGCGTACGTCGTTGTAAGGATCGCTGTAAAACTGAAAGACGACGCCGTCGTCTTTCACAAGGTAGTCCGTGACCCAAAACTTTTCGCCGGCGACGAACTTGCGCTGCGCGATATTCGTGGTTTGTTGATTGGCCGGCGCGAGGGCCATGCCCCAAGCCATGTTGGCGCCGAAGCCCAGGGAGATGGTTCCGTTCTTGTAAGTGTTGGTGGGCGGCGCAATCGCTTCGGTGCTGCACATCACCAGGCCGTCTTTGTGTAGTACGAGAACGGAGCCGGCTGTGACGATGTCCGAGCGGTCGGTGGTCATCTTGGTGCGCTTGAACTCGGCGGTCAGCCGCTTCTGGATTTCGGAGCGCTGGTCTTGACCCCGCAGCGGAGGCGCCACACCCGCCAGTGCCAGCGTCAATGCCAGAACCGGAGCCAGATAAATCACTCGGCGCATAACCTGCCTCCTCTTGAGCGCAAGCGCGATTTTCATTTTGCTGTGCCGCCCGGCCGATGGATAAATTACACCTGCCGCTGTTCGTACGCAATTCCACGGGGTTTCCGTTAAGTCGCGCCGAAGCGTCGTCGCGCGCGTTTATTCGCGTCGCTCGCGAAAGAGCCGTTCCGTCAGTCTCCCTGTTCCGCGATGAAGGCGTCCACGGTTAGAACCGTTGCTTGCGCCGGGAAAACCTTCTCGGTGAGAACGCGGTGAACTTCTTGGTCGGCGTCAAAGCAGGCGTCCTGGAGGACGACGCAGCGGAAATCTAGGTCGGCGGCGCGCCGCAGGGTGGAGAGGGTGATGCCGCTGGTCGAGATTCCGAAGAACACCAGATTCTCGATGCCGCGCGACCGCAGAATCAGGTGCAGTTGGTTCTCCGAAAATGCGCCGACACGCTGTTTATAGACAACGAGATCCTCGGGGCGCGCGACGGCGCTGTGAAATTCATTGGATGGTGTGCCGATTATGAAGAGATTATTTTCTTTCAGCCTCTTGAATCGGGACTCCGTATCTGGAATTTCAGGATGGCCCGCGGAAAATCCCAGTCCTACGTGGATAATCTGAAATTGCTTCTTGCGAGCGAATTCCACGGCTTTGCTTGCGTTGGGGAGGATGGCTTCTGCGCCGGGTACAAATCCAAAAATGCCTTTCTGGTAATCGAGAGTGAGCAACGCTGTCTTTTTTGATTCCAGTTTCATGGGGTTTCCTTTCGTGTGAGTTCGATGGCGCCCGAAATCACCGCTCTGGCGTCGCGGCTGGTGGCGCGACCGCGGCGTCGCCGGCGTGCCGGGCCCCGTTTTTGCGATTGCCTTTGCGGCTGCGAGTCGTCATTTACATCCCTTCGGCCTGCGTGCGATACTTCCCGAACTGAGGGACGGAGGTACGTCCATGCGCAGCGCGATTCGTGCAGCTTCGTTTTTCCCGGCGCTTCTCGCCGCAACACTCTCTTGCGTGAGCGCGATCCCGGCGTTTGCGTCGGGCGATGACAAGCCTGCCGCGCCGTCTTCTAAGGTGGCTCGGCCGGACCGCGAAAAGAAAGTGTACACCAACGACGATATTGACCAGATGTGGCCCAAGGCGCAAGCGGTGACGAGTGACTCGCAGACTTATCCTGCAAGCGCGTACACGCCGCCCGTAGCGCGGCGGTCCGCTGCTGTTTCTCGTCCTGTGAGCGCGGCAAGCGCCACGAGCGCTTCGGCAAGTCCCGAAAAGAATCCGGTATGGTACGCAGCGCAGGTCGAATCGCTCTACGCGGAACTGGAGCGCGTGAGCAGCCAAGAAGAAAGCTTGCGCGATTTCCGCGCGAACGGAACGGATGCCGGTGTGACGGTCGGGCTGAAATTCGACGCTCCGTGCGAAGGTATCACCACGGACAACGCGATTCAGCAGCTGGCGATACGCAGGCAGGAAATCGAGCAGCAGCTCGATGATCTTCAGGACACGGCGCAGCAAAACGGCGTCCCGCCCGCTGTATTTCAGGATCCGTCCGGAATTCTGCAAGCCACGCAGAAGCCGTTAAGCCCCGGGCAGGAACGGGCGGTGCTTATGGAAAGACAGAGTGAGCTGATCGCCAAATTCAACGGCGTGCAGAACCAACTGGCGGACATGTCCAGCCAAGCCGCCGCACAGGGCATCGTGCTGCTGCCACCCACGCCGGAATGGGGCGGCAACCTGACCACCAACCGGATCCAGAGCCTCGACGAGCGGGCCAACCAGCTCCAAAACGCCCTCGGAGAGAATGAAGACGCCGCACGCCAAGCAGGGCTCGCGCCCTCCGCGCTGCCCTAGAGACGGCTGAGGCATGCACGAACAAATCAAGAGCTCGCGGCGCCTGACCACACCGGCGGTGCCGGCGAGAGTAGCTGTTTGTAATGAGCGGTTTGGCATCCTCCGCAGCAGACTTGGATTTCACACTCCAGACTCCATTCTTGACTTGGCTTCGTACAGTCTTGCTGGAGCCTTTTTTACAGCGAATACCCGAGGGGAGAATTTTCTTGCGGCTACTATGATTTGGTTCGCCAGCCCAATTTCTTCGAGAGGTGGGTTGTGCGAAAAACTTCAGTGCTACGCTTCACGTTGCTGTTTCTTTCCGGCGCCGCTTTATTGATCGTGGGCGGTCTATCGAATCAACTGCGAGCTTCTGTTGCGCCGTCGACGTTCCTGCGGGCGCAGCCTGGCGATGAACCTGCGGTTGCTACATTCGCGGGCAAGATCGTTTCGCAGAATGGCGACCGATTTATCCTGCGAGACGAAGCCAACGAGGTGTGGTACCACCTGGACGACCAGCAGCAGGCACGGAAATATTTTGGCAAGAATGTCGTGGTGACCGGCGTTCTGGATGGGCGCTCTGATATGATTCGCGTGCGCAACATCGTCGAGGCCAATCCATAAAATCACGCCGCTGCGGGTAAAGGTGCGTGCCGCGGCTGCTAAACCGGTACTTCAGCGGCTAAAGCCGCTCTGTTTTCACGGCGGTTACGGCACGACTGAGCAGTTTGCGGAAAAACGCTCGGAACCATTTCCCCAGGGGCTAAAGCCCATTGCAAGCCAGGCACTTATTGCCAGAGCTAAAGCTCCGACCCCCTAAAAACCGACTTTTTCCGCGAACTGTGGAGCTGTGCCCCGCCGAAAAACAGCAGTTCTCACACACACTCTGAAGCCATGACTTGCAAAGATTATCGAGTTCAGTGACAGGCTCGCAACGGCTCTTGCGACCCGTATCCGGCGGTGTGCGAGACGGCTGCAGTTTTCCCGAAACGGTGTGGCGTATTTGCGCACTACTTCTTTGAAAGTTACGAGCGATCCACGCGACTGACACGGCGTGGGCTGCCGGAAACTTGGGAGGCAGTGCCATGCGTTTTACTCTGCGCTGGATCATGCTGGTGGTTTTGCTGTGGTGCGATGCTCTTGCAGGGTGCGGCGGTGGCGGCTTCAGCGGCTGGCAAGTGGTGCGCGGTGCGAGCGATTCAGCGCCGAATAGCGGAATGAAGACGATATTTGTGAACTGTCCGGCAGGGAAGAGCGTGCTGGGCGGAGGCGCCGTGGTGGGTTTTCAGCAGGGAAATAATGTTCCGACGGATCCGAACGGGATTTTAACGGAGAGCGAACCGAACGGCGGCAATAACGGCTGGCAGGCGTCCGCGGTGGATCACACGCCGGGAGATCAATGGGCGATTATCGCGTACGCGATCTGCGCGAACGTTCATTAGACGCCTTCGGCGTGGCCGCGAGGCCTCTCCGCATACGAGGCGCAGATTTTGGCGATCCTCTGGGATCCTGCCTCGCGGACTTTTGTCAAGTCTCCCGATGCGAAGTTTACGCGCAGTTACCGGCTGCGTTAGACTGCGGACACTTTATGAGGCGCGCGCCACTGTGGAAGTGTCCGAAGTGTCGAAGGCTTTTTGCCAATCGCAAGCAATCGCATTTCTGCTCGAACTATACGCTGCGCCAGCATCTGAGCGGGAAGAGTCCGGCGGCGATTGCGCTGTTCCGCGAATTCGCAAAACTGGTGAAACGGTGCGGCCCGGTGCGCGTGGTGCCTGAAAAAACGCGTATTGCGTTCCAAGTGCGCATGAGCTTTGCGGCAGTGAGCCTAAGCAGAGAGAGCATCGTCGGTCATGTGGTGCTGGCTCGCCGTTTGGAGAATCCACGCTTCACTAAGATCGAATACATTTCGCCTCGCAATCATGTTCATTCGTTCCGTTTCCATTCGCGGCAGGAACTGGATCGCGCAGTCCTTGCGTGGCTTCGCGAAGCATACCGGGTGGGCCAGCAACGACATTTGTCGAAGTGAGCGCAGCGAAGAAAAAACGGATCCCTCATCCGCTTCCGCGGGCTCGGGAGGACATACGCGGAGTTCTTTCGGCGCAGTATTTTCAGCGGGATTCACTGGCGTGGCGCGCGCTGGGGAGAGCCGGTGACGGGAGTGCTGCAGTCGGATCCGGGGCTGGCGTCTGGTTGATGACCGTGACTCCCGACGACGCCCATGCGAGACGGCCATTGCTATTCGCGACTTCTTCGACGATTTTTGTGAACAGGCGATCCAGCATGATGGTGCGCTTGGTATAGTCCACCACATAGTTGACGGTAAATTCTAGCGAGGCGGCATTCACAGCGAGCGCGACCACGGGCTCGATGGGAGGGTTTTCGGTGCGATAGTCATCACTTACCGCGTCCCAGGAGTTCTGTGCCTCGGCCAGGTACCCGCCAATCGCCTCTTTGGCTACGCGCAGCAGCATGGCTCTGGCCAGGGTCGCATCGCTGGTGATGGTGAGCACCACTTTAATCTGGTCCCAGATGAAGCGAAATCCTTGCGAGTAGTTGAAAACGGAGCCTTTCAAGACGGCGTTATTGGGGATGCGCACGATGCGTCCGCTGTACAAGTCGCGGCCAACCCAGCTGCCGACTTCCATCAAAGTGGTGCGCAGCAAACCGATGTCAATCACGTCGCCGCGCGTATCGCCGATCTGAACTCTGTCTCCCACGACGTACAGCCTGGAAAAACCGATGGAAAAGGCACCGGCAATACTGGCCAGCATGTCCTGCAATGCGACGGCGACGCCAGCGCCGGCCACACCGAGGGCAAAGCTGAGGCGGCCCAGGCGATCCTCAAATAGGATTGCGAGGAAAAGAAGAATTGCGACGTATCCGGAAAAGACCACGAACTTGCGAACCTTATAGCGCGCATCGGCCTGGCCAAAGCGCCGGGGCAGAGTTTGCTCCAGCACGTGAAACGCGCCGTGAATGACGAGGATTCCAAGAATCGCGGCAACGCATTTACCGACCAGCGAGAGCGACATTGCGTCTTTGAAGAGTTCCTTCATTCAGCCACCATCATTCCTCGTTCGCGGCGACGTGGCGGGTGAAGCGGTAGGTGTAATCCGCCACGATTGCCTGAGCCTAACGCAGTAGCGGACCGCCGGGCAAGCTGGCGTTTTGGGTCGGCTGCACCTGGTATTCCAGAGTGTGGGAGCTCCGCAATCAGTCAGCACGCAAGATTAATTTCTGAGCAATTCTCGGGCGCGGGTTCCTGTGGAAAGCGCGAACGCTTGCAGCGGTGAAGTGCGGGCAGGTGGTTGACGAACTTCGGTTCCGCCAGTAAAGTAGCTTAGGGTCGTGCGAGCGACCCTTTTTTGTTGTCTCCCTCTCGGCTGGGAGGTCGTACAATTGGCAGTACATCAGATTCTGGATCTGATTATCCTGGTTCGAGTCCAGGCCTCCCAGCCAATCTTTTCAATTGTCCCTGCCGCTCGGCTCATCTGCCACGATTGATTTTGCTCCAAGGATGCGAAAACCGTACTGTAAGAAATACCAATTTCGTAAGAGTCCAAGTTCCGCTAGTTTGGCGCTCGAAGTACGAGCATCGACACGCGCTATGACCAATTCGAAAAACGGTGCATCACTTTCGAGGGGCTGGGCCTCATGATCCATGGACTAGCAGTAACGGCAAGAACAAACGCGGAAACTGAAAGCGATCTAGAGCATCGGCGCGCCGTTTGCAGAATTGGAAGGTTGCTGTACAGGCGAGGATTCGTCGTGGCATCGGAAGGTAATCTGTCGGTGCGGCTCGGCGCTGATCGCATTCTCGTGACTCCCGCCGGGGTGTGCAAAGGCTGGCTTTCGCCGGACGACTTGATGATTACCGACCTGGAGGGGATGGTTGTCTCTGGAACCGGACACCCTTCTTCGGAGCTGCAAATGCACCTTCTCTTCTATCGTTTAAGACCGGACGCACGGTCCGTCTGCCATGCACACCCGCCCATCGCCACGGGATTTGCTGCTTCCGGACGCGCGCTCGAAGAAGCAGTCCTCCCGGAAGTAGTAAGCGTTCTCGGAAAAATTCCTCTCGCCCCCTACGGCACGCCGGGCACGTGGGAAGTCTGCGCAAGCATCGAATCTTTAGTGCCAAACCACGATGCAATCCTGCTCGAAAATCACGGCGTCGTGACCTGTGGCGCAGACCTGATCGCGGCATATCACCATATGGAGACCGTGGAGCACTTTGCTCGAGTACTGATGACCGCGAACTCGCTCGGTGGACCGCGCTTGCTGACACACGCCGAGGTGCAGAAACTCAATGCCGCCGCACGGGGAGCCCGGCACTTGGCCTCGCGAAGGCAAAAGAAAGTTCTGCCTGCTGCAAACGGCCGGGGTCGATTCGAGCTTACGCAGTCCGAATTCAAACAGTTCAAGGTGGGCTCTGGAGCAAACCATACCAGACGCTCCTAGCGGACGCAGCTTAACCCGGACGTCTCTGGGGCCTCTCAGTCTTACTGATGCACCATCGTTGTGATCGCCCAGGAGGTGGAACAGATTGCAAGCTTGATCCTTTCATAATAGTGGCTTTATCTTTCATCGCTGTCGCACCATGGAACACAAGTCGACGGTTCTTATGTCGATCGGCTTTAAAACTCTCAAATGGTCCGAGGATGGTCACTTTCACTGTCAAAAGTGACAATACCGTCTGCCATTGCTCCCTGCCATAGTTCCAAGCTTGCGATCTAATTTACTCGGGATTCGCAGGAATTGACTCCATGAATAAGGAAAGGCGCACGGTTAAAGCTTCGAAGCCCGTTAGGCGACAGAATCGTGTAAAAATCGCTGTCTGCATCGCGATGCTGCTGGCGGGACTCTGTTATTGGAAATTTGCAAGCCGCCAAACCGTTCAGGCGACCGAACTTCCTCAGATGACGATGGCGGAAAGCCTGCCCACGGCCACGAGCGGTTTCGCGCCGACCGTTGAAAACAAGAATACTCCCGCCACGTCTGCGCCTCCGGCAATGGCCTGGATCCCGGGCGGTGAATTCTCCATGGGCGCGCAGGATCCGCCGGCGAAGGACCAAGTTGGCATGCAGGGCACGCTCGATTCGCGCCCGGTTCACCGCGTGTACGTCGATGGATTCTGGATGGATAAGACTGACGTCACGAACGGGGAGTTCGCCAAATTTGTGAAAGCTACGGGGTACCTCACCGTCGCGGAACGCAAACCCAGGGCGGAGGACTTTCCAGGCGCGCCGCCGGAAAACCTGGTGGCGGGATCGGTGGTTTTCTCGGCGCCTGACCATGAAGTCCCCTTGACTGACCATTATCAATGGTGGGCGTATATTCCCGGTGCGAACTGGCGCCACCCGCTCGGTCCGGCGAGCAGCATCCAGGGAAAGGCGGATTATCCCGTGGTGCACGTCGCCTACGAGGATGCTACGGCTTATGCAAAATGGACCGGTAAGCGATTGCCGACCGAGGCCGAATGGGAATTCGCGGCACGAGGCGGACTGACCGGGCAACCGTTTGTTTGGGGCGACGAGTTTCGGCCAAAAGGACAGTGGATGGCCAATACGTTTCAGGGTCATTTTCCCGACAAGGACACGGGAGAAGACCACTACGTTGGGATTACAGCAGTCGGGCGGTTTCCGGGGAACGGCTACGGTCTTTATGATATGGCGGGGAACGTGTGGCAGTGGACGAGCGATTGGTATCGCCCGGATTACTACCAGCAATTGGTGGATGTGGGCGGTGTGACGCGAAATCCCAAGGGCCCGGATTCGCCCTACGATCCTAGCGAGCCGAACGAGCGAAAAAAGACCCAACGTGGAGGTTCGTTCCTATGCACCGATCAGTATTGCTCGCGCTATATGGTGGGCACTCGGGGCAAAGGCGAGGTGAGCACCGGGACGAATCACCTCGGTTTCCGCTGCGTGAAAGACGTGTTGCCAGGCGTCTCCCGATAAAAGGCTCTCGTCAATCCGCGCCTGTCTTCGTCGTCGCCCCAGTTCGGAAGAGCAGGGACCAGAAGTCGTCCTCGCCCAGGACCCGCCGCAATTCCCGGAATGCAAAAAGTGGAAGGAAAGTACAAAATATGACGACACTTCGGGCCAGGATCTCGTTGACGCGTATGCCGTGGTACGCGGTTGCAAAGCTTTCTCCGTGCCAGCGTCGTTTGATCGCTTCCTCGACAATGTGAAAGGCGAACACCAGCAAGCTAAACAGCAACGCCTTATAAAGCGCGGACTGAAACAGTGGCTCGGATTCGTGTTTCTTGCCAAGGTGGGCGTATTCGCCGATGAGCATGACTTTGGCGATTACCAGAGCGTTGATCAGCGCAGTGCCATAAGTGAAATACGAAATGTGAAACTGGTTTAGCAGAAGCATGCTGTAGGTCGCGACGGCGCAAAAAAAGAACGCTAGATACAAGGCGATCACGGCAAATTCGCGCAATTCGTGCGTGGCCTTCTGCTTCAGAGTCGCTTGCTTAGGATTTTCGGCATGCATTGAGACTCCCCGTTTTTCGCCAGGCACTTTTCACCGTTCCCCGCGTCCAGCCAACGGCTGCGCCTACTTTCACTTGAACTGCCAGGGCCGGAACTACGGCATCCAAGTACCGCTGCGGTCCCGGGCTACCGTCGACGAATGCCAGCGCGGGCTCCTGGCGGTAGCATGGATCGTTTCTGGTGCTACCCTGCCAGCCGATAACCCGAAAATGCTTACGGTGAGCAGGATCCTAACATGCAGGAAGAAGCCGATCCCGAGCGTGAGAATCTCTAGAACTATCTCCTTATGGAATCGCCGCGTTTTAATTCTGCTGGCTCTGAAGCCAACGGGACGCATATCCGGGTGTCGGAGAGTCGGATGACTTAGCGAAGGGGAGGCCGATGGAATTGTCAGTTTTGACAATTCACACCGTTTCTGACTTTCTCTATGTTCCCAGCATGTTAACGATACCGGAACCGGACGGAGCTTCTACCCTCGAACACACAGAGGTGTCCTCAGCCCCTCCCCAGCGGTTCGTCCGGGGTCTTCTCCGATGTCACTTTCGGATTCTGACTTGTGACTACCTATACTTTCGGCCACTTTATATGATATAGCTAGCAATCAGCCTCACGGAAGGCATAGTTGTCGATATCGCTATTACTCTAACCATAACAAAACAACAATTTGAAAAAGTGTTCTGTTTTGCATAGTTGGGCGTTCGTCAGTTGGTACACTTTCCGGCCAGCGTTCGAAAGTAACACCTAACCAAGGCAGTTTTCAGATCGTATCGGCGATCCGAGTCGCCGACGGCTTGTCACTCGCAGGACAAAATGAAAGGAGTACGAATTACGAACGTGGGAGGGTCCACTCGATGCATTCGTGTCCAGCGAGTGTCCGCACGTTGGTTGACAGCAGCTTTGGTGTTCGCCGCTGATTTTTAGCTCGGAGGCAGTTGATGGCAGTTGGCTCTAGTCGGCCTTCATGGAGTTTCCCAAATTGGGACTCTATCTTGCACGGCACAATCTTATTGTGCCTCGTTGCCATGCTTTCGTACGCGGCTTCCGCGCTGGGAGCCGCACTGGCGCTCCGCCCTCAAATGCTTTCGCCGCTTTGGCCGGGTTGCGTGCTTCTGGTGTCGGTGCTGCTACTGGTCTCGCGAAGGATGTGGCCAATCCTTATCGTGACCGCCTTCGCCGTGTTTTTTTTCTATGACTGGCACAGCGGAACGCCGGCGAGTACGGCTGCCTGGCTGATATTGGCGGACACGGTGGAAGTTCTCACTGCCGCATTGTGTCTCGGCTATTTTTTCGTGGGCATACCTCGCCTGAATAGTGTAAAGGCACTGGCTAAGTTTTCCTTCTTTGCGGTGATCCTCGCGCCGGCGGCGGGAGCTTTTGTCGGCGCGCTGGCCGTCCCGGGGAGCTATTGGACGAATTGGAGGACGAGCTTCTTTTCCGAAGCTCTGGGGTTCCTCACGCTGATGCCCGCCATTCTTAGTTGGGTCGGCAAAAGTTCACCCGGGAACCACAAGTCGCGTGCCTACTACCTCGAAGGCGCTGCACTGATCGCCGGGTTGCTGATTTTCGGATATCTTCTGTTCGTTGCTCCTGGTAACACCAGCCCACCTGAACTGTTCTATTTCCTCGTGCCATTTATGTTGTGGTCCGCGCTGCGTTTCGGTTCGACCGGGGTCAGCACATCGGTGATTCTGATCGCATTCCTGTCGATTTGGGGTGCAACCCATGGCCGAGGTCCCTTCACGGATTCGCAACACCTGAATAACCTATTGTCGCTGCAGCTTTTCTTATTCTTCGCGGCAGCACCTTTTATGGTCCTCGCCGGCCTTGTCGAAGAGCGCCAGGCGGCAGCGGATGAGCTCGGCGAGAGCGAGGGAAAATTCCGTAGTGTCTTCCGCGATGCCGGCATGGGAATGGCGATCGTTTCACCCGAAGGTGTCTTTCTTGCTGGCAATGATGCATTGTGCAAGTTCATTGGGTATACGGAAGAAGAACTTCTCGGCAAGACCGTGCAATCGCTCACGCATCCGGACGACTGGCCGACGTTTTCGCAGAGGTTGAGCCAGGCGCTCGCGGACGGAGCCAGCTTCCAGGGCGTGGAGAAGCGCTGTCTGCACAAAGATGGAAAAGTGCTGTGCGGGGAGTGCAGTGCTTCGTTGATTCGGGATATCCATGGGAAGCCTCAGTATTTCGTTGCCGAAGTGCTGGATATTACCGATCGCAAGCGAGCAGAGCAGACGCTGCGCGAAAGCGAACAACGTTTCCGTCGGGTCGCAGACGCGGCGCCGGTGCTGATCTGGATGACTGGGACCGAAAAACGCTGCACTTTTTTCAACCAGGGCTGGCTCAATTTCACCGGTCGAACCCTCGAACAAGAGTTGGGAAACCGTTGGGGTTCCGGAGTGTACCCGGATGATCTGGATCGTTGTCTTGGCATCTACTCAGGCGCGTTTGATGCCCGGGTTGAATTTGAAATGGAGTACCGTCTGAAACGCTTCGACGGAAAATATCGCTGGATTGTTGATTATGGCGTGCCCAGATTTGAATCCGATGGAACTTTCTTTGGTTATATCGGCTCATGCGTGGACATCACGGAACGCAAGGCAGCAGCGGAGTCGCTCGAAGTATTGAGTGGGCGGCTGATCGCCGCGCAAGAGGAAGAACGCGGGCGCATCGCCAGAGAGCTCCACGACGACTTCAGCCAGCGATTGGCGTTGCTGGGCATCGGGCTTTCGCGGCTGTGGAAGAAGCGGCCGGAGTCTGAAGAAGAGGAAAGAACCCTGGTGCGAGAATTATGGAATCGCACCCAGGAAATATCTTCAGACGTTCATCGCCTTTCCCATCAACTCCATTCCAGCAAACTCGAGCACGTGGGTCTGGGGCCCGCTCTCATGGGACTTTGCGAAGAGATCGGCGAAAAGTATGGGATTCAGGTAGAGTTCACGGACCGCGGCGTTCCATCGCAAATCCCGAAGGATGTGGCGCTGTGTCTCTTCCGCGTTGCCCAGGAGGCGCTGAGCAACGTGGTCAAACACAGTCGAGCAAAGCAAGCCCAGGTGGAACTTTGTAACCCGAACAGTGAAATCCACCTGCGGATCGTCGACGCCGGGCAGGGTTTTGATGTCGCTCTCAGCAACACAGACGTGGGCATCGGACTCGTCGGAATGCGCGAGCGCCTTCGACTGGTAGCCGGAAGACTGTCGGTGCAATCCGCGCCCGCGCGAGGGACTGAAATTCTTGCAGCGGTTCCGGTATCGGTTTCCGTTGATGAAGCACATGCAAGTACAACTACTGCGGGAGGAACCAGATCATGAGGCGCACACGCGTACTGTTAGCAGATGACCATCAGATGTTGGCGGATGCGCTGAGGGGTGTTCTGGAGCCCCGATTTGAAGTAGTCGGCGCGGTGACCGACGGGCGTTCACTTCTGGACGCCGCCGAGAAGTTGCGACCGGACGTCATCGTGCTCGATATTGCCATGCCCCAGTTAAATGGCCTAGACGCCGGGAGGAAGCTCCAACAGAAGATGCCCGCCGTCAAACTTATTTACATGACCATGAATGAGGACCCTTACCTAATAGGGGAGGCTTTTCGTGCAGGGGCATCGGCATTTCTTCTGAAGCAGGCAGCCGGCTTTGAGTTGATCGACGCGATCGAAAAAGTGTTGAAGGGAGGTAGATATCTGACTCCCCGCGCGGCAAAGGGTCTGGCGAGTATCTCGATGCGAGAGCCCAAGGCCCGCGAACATGTCCCTGGACCAAGCGGACGAGAACGGGAAGTTATTCAGCTATTGGCCGAGGGCCGCACCATGAAAGAAGCAGCCAGCTTGCTGAAAATAACCACCCGCACTGTCGCTGCGCACAAATACCACGCCATGGAGATTTTGCAGATCAAAACGAACGCCGAACTCGTTCAGTACGCCATCAAGAGCAAAATCATCTCCGTCTAACGAACACCATTTTTCTATCCTACTGTTAATTTTGCCAATATCCAGCCGGTGGAATCGCGCTCAAGATGGGTGTGGATGCCTACCTCCACGCTAAGCGAGACGAACTCGAGGGCCCAGATTGATGAGCCTTTCATGTTGCACCGGCGTCCCAAAACCTTTGTGGAGGACTAGCGAACAGCTCAGGGATGAGCTCTGATGACTCGAAAACGGGTGTTAGTCGCGGATGATCTCGCTCCCGTGTTAAGCACCGTGGCCGCATTGCTGCGCGAATCATTCGATGTCGTTGACACGGTTTCCGATGGGCGAGCGGCTCTGGAAGCAACGATGAAGCTCGAACCCGACTTGGTTGTCTTGGACATCTCGATGCCGGTAATGAGTGGAATCGAAGTCGCGGAAGAGCTGCAGAGGCAGGGTAACAGAGCCAAGATCGTATTTCTCACGGTTCACGAGGATCAGGACATTCTGAACACCTGCCGGGCCGCCGGGGGGCTGGGATACGTCATCAAGGTTCTGATGGATACCGACTTGGTGCCGGCGATGAATGAGGCGCTGGCTGGTCATACATTTACGTCTTGCTTTCCGTCTCAAGAGGACATGCCTTAAGCAGGAATCGCCGTGAGTCGTAGCAAAGTTTTCAGCGACGCCGGTCACGGTTGACCGTCACTTGGAACGTAGCAAACAGACGTGTTTTAAATTCCAATAGGAGAGAAAACACAATGAAACTCGTAGCGGCAGCTTTGTTAGTGTCGGCCTGCGTTGGACTAACCTTCGCGCAATCACAAACGCCACCGGCCAAAGGGCCGAGCGTGGCGGAAACGGTCAAGCAAATCGAACGCGACTGGGTTGATGCGGTGAAAGCCGGCGATGCTGACAAAGTTAGCCAGATCCTCGCCGATGATTGGATAGGCGTTGGTTACGACGGCACCAGGGAAACGAAGAAGAACCATCTGGCGGACATGAAGTCCGGCACGGCGAAGCTTGAGTCTTTCGAATTCGGGCCCATGGATGTGAAGGTGTTGGGGAGTGTTGCCGTCGTCCAGGGCAGCAACACCGAAAAAAGCAACACCGCCGATGGAAAAGATTCCAGCGGGAAATATGCCTGGATGGATGTCTTTGTTAAGCGCGACGGCAAGTGGGTCATCGTCCGCTCGCAAAGCACGGAGTCAACGATTCGAGAATGAATTCCTGGCACTCTTCAAAAAAATCCGATTTGTAAAAGGGAATCCCATGAAAACACGGTTTCTCCTGGTTCTCGCGCTTCTGATTGGTCTCACTTCTACAGGCGCTTTCGCACAAGATGTTTACGTAAATTCCAGCCCCAATGCGACTTTCGCTCAATATCACACCTATGCCTGGGGACAACAACAGAACCCCAACCAGATCGCCAATTCATTTCTGGCGCAGGAAGCGCAAACCCAGATCAACAATCAGCTGCAGAGCAAGGGCCTCAAGTTGGTTCAAGAGTCAGAGAATCCCGATTTGATCGTGGTCGGCAGCGGCGGGATGAAGACGCAGACATCGTACAACGCTTGGGGCATGCGCGGAATTGGCGGCGGAATGGGCGGGATCACTCCGCAGCAGAGTTTGACCGGCACTTTGATCGTGGACATTTACGACGTGAAAGAGAAACAACTGGTCTGGCGTGGCATTGCGCAAGGCACCTTGAACGAAAAGAACTCCCAGAAAAATATGCAGCTGGTGGACAAAGCGGTCGCCAAGATGTTCAAGAAATATCCATCGTAACGCTATGTCGGTTCCGCGGCACGAATTCTTCTACTTCAGCAACACTGCGGACCTGATGGCGATGCGTTATGACCAGTGGAGGGTCAGCTTCAAAACCATCAAGGGCAACCTGTTCACCGGCGAGGCATCCAGCACCTAGGCCCCCATCGTAACCATCTTGCGCCAGGACCCGTGGGAGCGCTATCAGGACGAGTCGATGAATTACGGCAGATGGTGGGGCGAAAAGCTATGGACGATGGTGCCCGCGACCGTGATTGTGAGCCAGTTCCTGGCGACGTTTAAGGAATATCCGCCGAGCCAGGCGAGCGGCGGACTTACGGTCACCCAGTTCCTTGACGCTGTCTCGCAAGGTGCTTCTGGGGCTGGTAAATAGTTGAATGTTTGATTCGATAGTAAAGATCCACGCCGCTTCATCGAGAGGCGGCCCGGGCAAAAGCGAACGGGCCCGGGGCCTAAATCATCGCACGCCCCTCACCGCGCCTCGCGCACTCTTGTGGAGGTTGGATCTTAACTATCGATTCGGTCGCGCAGATCGCTTGATACCAAGGTGCCCTTAAGGCGACAGTGTATCGTCCGACAATTTCCGTTGCGGCATGTAATGCCAGAGTGCCTTCGGTTTTCTGATAAGACGAAGAGATGAAATGCGTCCGTGGCTGATGGCAGCACTTATTTTGTTGTTGCGCTGCTTGACCGTGCACGCTCAAACATCCACAACGGAGTTCCTGCCCGAGATCGATGCGAATTTCAAATTGAATTCTAATGTGCGATTTCTCTTTCAAGCGAAAGAGACGAGAGAAGGTGGCGATCCTACCCAAGCCGAAGTAGGGCCCAGCATCGAATTTTATTTGAAGCCGTTGCTCAAACTGAAGAACGTGACTCTTTTCGATCTGGACGACGCGAAGTCCAGGCCGCTCGTGTTGGCTGTGGGATACCGCGTTGTTCCCTCACCGGGCAAGCCCACGATAAATCGGCTGGAACCGGTACTCACATTTCACGTTCCCATTACGGCTCGGATTCTGATTACCGATAGAAACCGCGGCGACCTTGATTGGTCCCCCGGCAAGTTCGTCTGGCGCTATCGCAACCGGTTGACGGCCGAACGGCGCTTCGCGATCAGGAATTACCATCCTGCACCGTACGTCAACGCAGAGATCTTCTATGAGAGCCAGTACGCAAAAATCAGCTCCACCAATTTCTACGCGGGCTGCTTGCTGCCGGTGAGCAAGCATGTCGAGTTCGATCCGTATTATGAACACGAGAACAACACGGGCAAGCGCCCGAATGAACAAGTGAACGCCCTGGGTCTGATACTGAACCTTTTCTTCTAGGACTCGCAAGCCGGCACGGCAACTCGCTACGCTTCTACGAAGGCCTTCCGGAAATGGAGCCTCGCTTTTCGGATTGAAGCCATGGTTCCCCCCATCAGCGGCCCGGCGCAAAGCGTCTCTGGCAGGGATAAAGAGCGTCGCTGCAAATATCTTCCGTAGAGACAGTTGTGTTTGATCCCGATGCGATTGTTACTTCTGACAATTATCTCCACTGCGCGCCAGGCACAGAATCGGCAATCCGGTAAGTCGGCAGCACGCTGGCTGGCGAAAGACAAACAAGGAGTTTCGCTTGAGGTCAAATCAGAAATTCGCGGTATCGGCGATATTCTTGGGACTGCTGTTGCTCGCGAACGCATGCCCGTCTGGCGCGCAAGCGACTTCTGCACCACGCAGAACTGATGTAGTTGAAAACACTACGTCAAGCTCCACGGACTCAGCCGCGAATCTGGCAGCGACGGACGCAGCTACGCCTTCCGACGCCGACCCCGCCGCGGCAACTCCCGGCGGCGGTGCTGCTGCCGCTGCCGCCAGCACGGCCTCCGAAAGCGACTGGCACTTCACCGTGTCTCCCTACCTGTGGTTTCCTGGTGTCCACGGAAATATTGCCGGCCCGAACGGCGGGGAATTCGGCTTCAGCGCGTCCCCTGGCGATCTGCTTTCGCACCTCCGTATTGGATTGATGGGCGTGGTAGAACCACGTTACAAGCGAATCTTGATGCCGCTGGATATTATGTGGATCCGCCTGGGTTCTGATCGAGCGCTCCCCAACACTCCCGGCCAGGGCGTTGCGAACTTGCGAGCGACCGAGTTCCTCCTGACGCAGAAGCTCGGCTACCGGCTGATTGATTCAGAAAAGGTCAAGATTGACGCACTCGCGGGATTCCGCTACTGGTACTTCGGGGAAAATCTATCGTTTACCACCAACACTCTGAATTTCTCCGCGTCGCAGAGTTGGGTGGACCCGCTGGTTGGCGGACGCATCACTGGAATTCTGACGCCCAAAGTGGAAGTTACGGTTGGAGGTGATGTCGGCGGCTGGGGCGTCGGTTCCCAAATAGATTACCAGGCGTTCGGTCTTCTGGGCTATCGCATCAAACCTGCATTGGCGCTGCAGGCTGGTTACCGCTATCTCTACTTTGACCGGCGTCGCGCCTCAGGCACATACCTGGACGTCGCGACTTCCGGGGTGCTGTTTGGCGTTAGCATCACTCTCAAATAGGCAAAGCGGTTTGCGAAATTTTCCGGATGCCATAGCGATGACGAATTCACGCGCCTACCAATGCCGCGGTCTTTCTCGCTCGACGCGCAAGCAGCCGGCCGAACAAACCGCGTAAGCCATTCCTTCTGTCAGCAAGGAATCAACGACGACACCTTGTCTCACGCTTTCTGGCGAAACCTGTCAATCTTGACAATACCGCTAAATCCGCCCGAATCGTATTCTCCCGTTGGTTAGGGTGGAGGGCCCGGGTTGAGGCTAACCCCACGCTTTGTTCTTGAGATGGGCGCCCAACGCCTCTCCCAAGACTCTTTTCCGGGTCCTCCAAAAACTCAAGCCAGAGGCGATGCGATGGCGGCCTCTGCTGAATCCGCCTTGGGATTTTTTGACCGAGTAATCGGCGGCATCGAGACAAAGGGTTTTGCGACTGGTAGCGACAACGGTCCAGCTATAGGGGAAGGTGGCGGTGGACGCACGCGATGGTGCTGGCAGCTGAATCTTGACACAGATGAAGGGAGCATTCCGATGAGTCAGGCAGTTGCGATTAGCTGCAGAAAACAGTCCCGCGTCAGTTTCTTTGTTTTTATCGCCAGGCGCTTGGTATGTATCGGCGCCGTCGCGCTGGTCGCCGGTGGCGCCGCCATCGCGCAGAATGGTGAAGTGCAGCAGAAGCTTGCGGCTGCGAAGCAGGCTGCTGCTGAAAATAAGCAGCGACTCCGCCAGTATCAATGGACGGAAACAACGCAGCTCACGCTGAAGGGAGACCCGAAACCTGCAACGGAAAAATTGTGTCAGTATGGACCGGACGGGCAGGTTCAGAAGACTCCGATCGGTCCTCCACCGGAACAACCCAGTGGTGGCAGATTGAAGCAGAGAATCATTGAAAAGAAAAAAGCGGAGATGGTGGACTACATGGATGACGTGAAGGGCGTCCTGAGCATGTACGTTCCGCCCGACCCCGACAAAATGCAACAAGCCTATCAAGCAGGCAAACTCTCGCTCAATCCCGCCGGCGGTGTCGTGAATTTAATCTTCACGGATTATGCCCAGCCCGGCGATCGCATGACGCTGGTGTTTAACCCTGAAATAAAAAAGATCATTTCCTTGAGCGTCAACACGTACATGGGTCAGGCGAAAGACGCAGTGACGTTGCAGGTTCAGATGGCCCCTCTGCCCGATGGAACCAGCTACGCGCAGCAGACGGTTCTTACTGCGACCGCCAAAGAGTTGGTCGTGACCACGACCAACTCCAATTATCAGAGGCTCGGCGGCTAGCAAGCCGCCGCCGAGAGCGAGGCCCAGCGCTAGCCAAGCTAAGACGTTCGCCCGACCTTCCGTGCGTCTGACGTCTACAGGTAACTTCGGAATCAGCGCGGAAATCCGGAATCGTGGGAGTCGGGCGATGCGAACTAGACAAACGTTTGCGTGGATGCTGGCGGGAGTGCTTCTGGCCGTCTCTGGCATCGCGCTCGCGCAGAACGCAAACCAGAACCGTACGCTCATCGTAAACGGCCAGTCCCAAAACGTGCCGGTGATCCAGGTTAACGGTCGCTCCTACGTCGATCTGGAAGCTCTGGCGCGCGCGGCAAATGGCTCGCTCAGTTTTTCTGGAAACCAGATTGCCTTAACCCTGCCCGGCTCAGCGGCCAACGCGAACACAACATCCGCGCCCGCGCCTGCTCCGGCTCCCGCATCGAATCCGGGATTTTCACAAGCGTTCTTGAAGGCAGGTATAGAGCAAATGGGCACCATCCGGGAATGGCATACGGCGCTCGCGGCTGCGATTCAAAATGGAACTCCTGCGGCGGCAAATTGGCTTGCGCCGTATCGCAATCAGGCGGCTATCAACCTGCGTCTGGTTTCGGTCGCAATCCAAACGGATTCCGATCGCAGAGCCTTGCAGTTGTTGACCAACGAGTTTCAGAACATGTCGAAATTAGCCGACAAGTACATCGCCGCGCGCAATAGCTTGACCTACGTTTCGCCCGACGCGCTACAGGACGATGGATTGAACCAACGCATCGTGGCCTGCGGGCATTCGCTAGGCGCCATGGCTGCGAGTGGTCAGTTTCTGGACGATGGTTCGTGCAATTGAAGCGCGGAATTTCGCAAGCCAGCGCTTATCGTTGGACCGAACGCAGTCGATTGTTACTTTTGACAATTACGTCGCTTCAGCACCGCGAGCAGCATCACCGTATCCGTGACACTGCGACGCGGCACTTAGTTCAAGGACGGCCGCATCGTTCCGTTTAGCAAGGGTGAAAACGGGCAGAGAACGAGTCACTTGCGGGTACTTGACTTCATCATTACGTTTGACGGTTCGCCTTGTCACAATCGCGCAGGAGGTCCCTATGGAAAAACGCGGCTTGCCAGTTCAACGGTGCATGGCAGTCCTTCTCGCGATTTGCATGAATATTAGCCTCGCCACTGGAGCCGCGGGTTTCGCACAGACCGGAAGCTCTCCCGCCACGACGCCGGATCAGCTCGATAAACTCCTGGCCCCGGTCGCGCTATATCCGGACGCGCTGCTCATGCAGGTCCTGGCGGCTTCCATAAACTCCCAGGAAGTCTTGGATGGAGGCAACTGGCTGCTGCAAAACAAGAGTCTGGAAGGAGAGCAACTCGACAGCGCCGCAAAAGCGGCTGGATTCGGCCCCGCCATGATGGCGCTGTTTCATTTTCCCCAGGTCGTGGACATGATGTGCTCGGAAATTGACTGGACCAAGCAGTTGGGAGAAGCGTTCACCGCGAACCAGAGTGCAGTTCTTGATTCGGTCCAGCGGCTTCGGCTGCAGGCGAAACAGGCCGGGAATCTGCAAACCACTCCGCAGCAGACCGTGGTGACGCAACAAGCCAGCGGCCAACAGGTGATTGTGATCCAGCCCACAAATCCCCAGATCATTTATGTGCCGCAATACAATCCGGTGCAAGTGTACGTCGCACCTCCGCCCAGCCAGCCTGCGACAGGCGTCGTTATCGCATTCGGCGTCGGCATGGCGGTCGGAGCGATGTTTGCCAGCAACAATTACTATTACCCGCGCTGGGGATACGGCGGCGGAGTGTACTACCGGGGCGGTCCGTGGGTGGTCCATCACTATGCTTATCGCCCGGTGTACGGCCCCAACTATCACCGCGCAACTTTGTACTCTCGCCCGCCGAATTACGCCTACGCTTATAACCGGCCATATCCAGGGAACACGCACTACAATTCGAACAACTACTACAACAATTACCGCGGCAACACCAACAATCAAAACAAGAGCAATAACACCATCAATCGCAACGTCAGCGGGAACAACGTCACGATCAATACCGGCAACCAGGTCAACAAGACGGGAAATACGGCGGTGAAAACTGGTAACACCGCATCCAATCCGAATTGGAAGGGGCAATCTACCTACAACGGCGGTAACAAGAGCGGTGGCAGTCCAGCCAACAACACCTCCAGGAATCCGTCCACACCAAACGCCAGGACCTATCCTGCCAATCAGGCCAATACGCAGGCTGTGAAACCGGATCGTGGCTATTCCTCAGGCTCGGCAACTTCGTCCCAAACGCGTCCGGCCCCCAAGCCGCCCGCCCAAACTCGACCGGCCGGCGCATTCGAAGGAGCAGGAAACACCGGTAAAACGGAGAGAACCGCAAGCCAGCGCGGGGCAGCGAGCACGCAAGCGAAAAGGGGAGGCCAATGAGAACTCAAGCTTCGATTCGTACACAGCCACTTCTTTTCGTCGCGGGCCTTTTGTATCTAATGACCGTGACGCCACTAAGTGCGCAAGCACTCAGCGGACAAAAGACTTTCTCCTCGCCATTGGAAGCGGTGCACGCTTTGGTGGACGCGGCGCGTTCGGGGGATCCAGCGGAACTCGAACCGTTGCTCGGTCCGCAGGCGACGCAGCTCATAGCTTCCGGCGATGCGGGTGCCGCCAAGGAACTTCTCGCGGGCTTCGTCAAAGCCTATGGCGAAAAACATTCGCTTTCGGTTGAAGCCCAAGGTTTCGAATTTCTGCAAGTGGGCGAGGGCAATTGGCCGTTCCCCTTTCCGATCGTTCGCGATGGCAAAGTCTGGTATTTCGACATCGACCGTGGCAACGAGGAAATCCTGGATCGCCGCGTCGGCCGCAACGAACTCGGTGCGATCGCCGTGTGTGAGGGCTATGTCCAAAGCCAAATCGAATATGGTTCCGAAGGACGTGATGGCAATCCCAGCGGCATCTACGCGCAGCGATTTCACAGCAATCCAGGCAAACAAGACGGTCTCTACTGGCCCGTTTCCAAAGACGAGCACGAGAGCCCGATGGGCCCTTTTGTCGCGAGCGCCTCTGCCGAGGAATATTCGGGGCAGCCAGCGGGAAGCCCCGTCCCCTATTACGGTTACGTTTATAGGATCATTACTGAGCAGGGTCCCGACGCGCCGGGCGGCGCGAAAAGCTATCTGGTGGATGGAAAGCTCACAGGCGGTTTCGCTATGATCGCCTACCCGGCGCAATATCACTCCAGCGGCGTCATGACCTTCCTGGTCAATCAAGACGGTGTTGTGTATCAGCAGGACCTGGGTGACCAAACGGCCGACCTTGCATCCAAAATCACTGCCTACAATCCTGATAGTTCTTGGGAGCCCGTTCAGCAGTAATTCATCCGGCAATGCACGGATGACTGTTGGGAGCTCTTCTGTTGATGCGAGCGATTGCGATTAGCCCGTGGTCGTAGGATCAAGCTGCGTCGTTCTTAACCCCGCGACTTAGACTGTCAGTTCTGACAATTACCAACCGCTACGCTCAAGGCCTAGCATTCCTAATCCTGCGGAGGTGCTCGCACCCTTGCACGAAGCGATCGGCAACGACGTCCTTCGGTCAAGGCAGGAGTTCAAAGAGGAGCATAAATATGAACTGGATGAAAGCTTGCCTGCTTGCACCATGTGTCGCACTCCTGGGACTGGCGGCATCATCGACCCCAGCGCAGGATGTTCCGGTTTTCGAGTTCAATCACGCAGACAGCGCAATTAAGTTCAACGTGAAGGCGTCGGTACCCATCGCGGGTACCTTTGACAAATGGGACGCCAGCATGACATTTACTTCTCCTGACTTAGCCACTGGCGTTTTGGACATCAAGATTCAGGCCGCCTCGGTGAACACTGGAAGCGGTATGAAGGACGGCAAGTTGAAAAGCAAAGACTTCTTCGATGCCGAACACGATCCGTTGATCACGTTTCACTCCACAAAGGTCACCCAGACCGGTCCGAACACCGTTGAATTAGACGGCGACTTCACGATTCGTGGTGTGACGAAGGCCGAAAAGCTGACTTTTACCATTACTGGCAAAGGTACGGGCGCGGGCGAGCTTACCGGCACCATGGCTTTCGACCGCAAGGATTACGGGATGAACAGCGGCATTCCGTTCATCAAGATCGCGGACCGGGTCGAGGTGATCGTGGACCTCAAGGGCAAGCGAGTCAGTGGGCCTCCCGTGGTCTTTAAGCAGTAGTCAGCTTGGCTCCGTAAACGGTGTAGCACCTGGTTTACTCGGACTGCGCTGTACAAAGTTTTCTCGGGCTGGGCTTCCGAGGCATGGCAGCACGCTTATATCATTGAGGGAGGTTGGCCAAAATATGGTACGCAATGTCCGCATAGCCTCGATTATTTTGCTGCTTATGTGGATCACGGCAGTCCGCGTTAACGCTCAGCAGAAAAAACCGAACATCCTCGTTATCATGACCGATGACGTCGGCGTGTGGAATATCAGCGCCTACCATCGTGGCATGATGGGCGGTCGAACGCCCAACATTGACCGCATAGCCAACGAAGGGGCGCTCTTCACCGATTACTATGCCCAGCAGAGTTGCACGGCGGGGCGCGCTGCGTTTATTACGGGGCAACATCCCTTCCGTACCGGTCTTTTGACTGTCGGTCTGCCGGGTGCGACTCTCGGATTGCAGAAGGAAGACCCCACCATCGCCGACCTGCTCAAGCCCCTCGGATACGCCACCGGCCAAATTGGCAAGAACCACCTCGGTGACCGAAACGAATTCTTGCCCACTGTTCACGGCTTCGATCTTTTTGACGGAAATCTCTATCACCTCAACGCCGAGGAAGAGCCGGAAGACCCGGACTACCCGAAGGACCCCGCCTTTCACGAGAAGTTTAGTCCGCGCGGCGTGCTCCGCTGTGTCGCTTTGACTTCTGACAACCCGGCGCCCGCCGACCCGCGTTTCGGCGCCTGGGGAAAACAAAAGTGCGAAGACACCGGTCCTCTCACGCGCAAGCGCATGGAGACTGCGGAGGAAGAGCTGCTCAAGGCTTCGCTCGATTTCATGGACAGTTCCGTGAAAAGCGGAAAACCATTCTTTCTCTGGCACAACACCACGCGCATGCACGTTTGGACCCGTCTCAGTCCGGAGTGGGAAAACAAGAGCGGTTATGGCCTCTACGCGGATGGGATGCTGGAACTCGATTGGGTCGTCGGCCAGCTTCTGAAAAAGCTCGATGACCTGGGCATCGCGGACAACACCATTGTTGTTTTGACCTCGGACAACGGCGCCGAGAAATTCTCCTGGCCGGATGGGGGCACCGAGCCTTTCCGTGGAGAGAAGGGCACCACTTGGGAGGGAGGATTCCGTGTGCCTTGCGTTGCTCGCTGGCCCGGCGTCATCAAGCCAAACACCATCATCAACGACATCGCCTCGCACGAGGACTGGACGCCTACTTTCCTTGCCGCAGCCGGTGTGCCTGATGTGAAGCAGCAACTCCTCACAGGGTATAAGGGCGTTGACAGGACATTCAAGGTGCACCTCGACGGATACGACATGACTGACCTTCTCTCCGGAAAAGGACCCGGCCAGCGCAAGGAGATTTTCTACTTTGACGATTCCGGCAGCCTCAATGCGTTTCGATACGGCGATTGGAAGGTGACCTTTGCGACGAAGGACTCCTGGTGGGCCGATGTCGCGAAACCGCGTACCATACCTCTGGTAATTAACCTTCGGCAGGACCCGTTCGAGGTGTCATCTGATTCTCCGATGTACACTCGCTGGTACGGCGATAAGCTCTGGGTCCTGGTTCCGTCGCAGGCCATCGTTGGACAGTTCCTCATGACGTTCAAGGAATTCCCGCAAAGGCAGAAATCCGCATCCTTCAACATTCAACTGATCTTGGACCAGATGAGAACGCAATCCGACTGACGCGTTCCGCGAGGGTTTCGATTGTGGCGGGCCGGTCGAAAACTGGCCCCCACTCGCTTCTCCGCGGGAATGCTTTCGCCGGATGATCTCGCGCGAAGGAATTTAGCTGGAGCGAGGAGATCGATATGGGACTTGTCGCAGCCCGTCTTCGCTGGACCATGAAAACCGGTCTGGCGCTATGCGTCGTACTACTCGCGACAGTTGCTGCGCAAGCACAGCGAGATCCTTTGCCATCGTGGAATAACGGAGCCGCGAAACAAGCGATCATTTCTTTCGTCAGGGATACGACAGAAAAATCCAGCTCCAAATATGTCGAACCCAAGGATCGCATCGCTACGTTTGACCAGGACGGCACCCTTTGGACGGAACACCCGTTGTACACCCAGGCCATGCAGCAATGAGCGTGGAGGCCGTGACCGGATCGGGCAAAGGGATCGAATAGTCGTGAAGTGAAACGTCATGGAGCGGCCATTCGCGTTGAGGGCTATCGGATGTTTCGGGTAGGCCAGAGATCAAGGGAATAAGGATCGTTCGGTCGGTGATTTCGACGATTCTGATCCTGTCTGGAATTGGAGCTGGAATCTCTCCCACCTGTTAGTTTTGACAATTTGAAAATTGGGGGACTTATGTCAGTTTGCTGCAGCGCTGGTGGCGCGATAACTATGAGGACTCGTCGGTTCGACCACAAGTGGATAGCCGGTGTTCTGATTACATTCGTCCTGGTGATGGGAGCTTTCAAAACTGCCGCGCAGGACAAGCCCAAACGGGAAACGATTCAAGCGCAAGCCATGGGTCAGAACCGCGCTGCGGGCAAGAGCTTTAGCGTGACCGTCACAGTAGCATCGTACTCGACGCCGGACGATCAAAAGGCACTCCTTGATGCTTTCGCTCAAGGCGGTCAGGCGGCAGTTTCAAAAACCCTCTCGAAAATGAAATCGAAGGGTCGCGTAGCGGTCACTGGCACCTTGGGTTATGACATTGCGTACGTTAGAACGTTCCCGACCGCGGACGGCCGGAAAATACGCTTGATCACCGATCGCCCGATTCGGATAGCGGAAGCCCGCGAAGGTGGACGCTCGACGGACTACGACCTGTCGGCTCTCGAGTTGAACCTGAACAATGACAAGTCGAAGAATTCGGGAAGTTTGATCATTGGACTGCGCATCAAGGTGGATAAAGACAATCAGTTGGTTTTTGAAAGCTATGGTTCGGGACCGTGGAACCTTGTGAATGTGATGGAGCGATAGGGTCCTGGTTCCTTGGCCACATTCGGGCTCCCATGTTGGTTGTCGCGAATTCCGGCTTTTGTAAGCGTCCAGCCGGCTTCGCTGCGGCGGCGTGACCCTGACAGGAGGATTCAAGATGAAGAAACGAATCGCAGTGTGGCTTCCGCTTTTTATGTTCTTCGCCGCTTGTCCTGCGGCTCTGGCGCAGGTTGCGCCGCAGTCGCCAGGAACTAAGAGCCAGTCCGCTCAGTCATCGGCCAGCGCCACACAGAAGAAGAACATCCAGGCTTACATCGACCTGATGCGAGCCAATGTGCGTGACCAGAAGGCCGAGATTATGGGCTCCGTCATGGAATTGAACGCACAGGATGCCGCGAAATTCTGGCCGATCTACAGCGAGTACGACGCCGAATTATCCAAGGTCAATGATCTGCGAGTCGCAAATATCAAGGACTATGCGCAGAATTATTCACAAATGACCGACGAAAAAGCGGACCAACTGATTCAAAACGCCCTGAACTACCGGAAGCAGCGTTCGGAACTGCTTGCGAAATACTATGGCCGCATGAAGGAAGCGTTGGGAGCGGTTACTGCCGCACGGTTCGCGCAGATCGAGGACCAATTGCTCTTGATTATCGATCTTCAGATCGCTTCTTCTCTGCCGATCGTTGGAGAAGGCTCGTGAGCGCAACGAAGGAGAAAAAGAATATGCGAAAGGCGTCTGTTTGTGCCGTGGCCATTCTGCTCGGAATTGTATCCATACAGGGAGATACCTTCGCCAAGGTCTTCCCCGCACCTTGTAGCGCGGCGTCCGCCACGGCTGCGTCTGCTGCGGCGCAAAGTACGAAGAAGATCTACGTGCCTGCCGGAACCCGCATTTTGATCCGCATGATTGACTCCATAGATTCGACCAAACAAAAGGCGGGAGATCGCTTCACCGCGAGCCTGGAAACGAATCTCGTGGTGGACAACATAGTGGTGGCACCCAGGGGAACCACGGTCTACGGCCGCCTGGCGTCTGCTGAGTCGGCTGGCAGGATGAAAGGCAGCTCTGAACTGTCGCTCGAGTTGACCGATATCGTGATCAAGGGCACCGCCTATCCGCTTCTTACCAGTACCTATGACGTCAAGGGACAAGGTGAAGGCAGCAAGACGGCCAAGAAAGTTATCGGCGGCGCCGGCCTGGGCGCGCTGATTGGCGGGATTGCAGGAGGCGGAAAGGGTGCTGGAATCGGTGCGCTGGCCGGCGCTGGCGCGGGAACAGCTGTCGCCGCCTCCAAAAAGGGCCAGCAGCTGACGATACCGAGCGAGACTCTCTTGGAATTTCGTCTGCAGCAGCCCGGATCGCTGCCAGTCTCTTCCTGATCTATATAGCACGCACAGAATTCCATTCGTGATCGCGGTTCCGAGCGTCTCGCGCCAAGCGTGAAGACCGATGATCATAAAAGCGTGAGGTTTTCCAGCGCTGGCTGGCACGGTGAAGGTTTCTGCCAACGCCGACTATCATCGGCGAAAGCAAGCAGCTCATAACAGTGCCGGATCTTTCCGATTAGCGCGCATGCAGGGACTCAGCGAGGCTTGTCAGATTTTGCGGACTCACGCGAATGATACCTCGGCGCGGGCTGTCGATATCCGCTATGAGGAAAAACGCGATCGATAGAACGAGCGGTAGAACCAGGTGGATGGCTCCTACCTTAGAGCGGCGCCCGCCATAGCCGAACACAACGTTGGCGCAAATGGCGATTAGGGCCATCAAGACCCATGCCGCCGTTGGAATTCGATTCCACCAGGCGGCCTGTGTGTATCCCAGCGAGTTCAAAATATCGTTCATTCCTGACACGGTCAGCGCGAGCACCGGCGTCGCGTGCGCCGCATCCGACGAAACCGTGACAGCGGACCAGAGACGGGTCTGCAGTTGGGCAGTAGTATCGTTGATCTGTCGAAGTGCCCTGCCATTGTCGGTCTCGTAGAACAGTACGCGTTGGTCGAGATAGTTAACCAGCAAGGCACGCACTCGCGCCGCATCGGCAGCAGGCAGCAGGTCTGCCCGGACATATTCCGTGCCAATCGCGTTGGCCTCTGCCTCCTCGCAATTTTTCCGCTGATCGTACCGGTTGGTGGCCATGGAAAAGCTGAATCCAATAATCAAGCCGAGCAGCGTCAGGGTAGCGGCCACCAGAACATCGAGGTCATGGCTCATGTCTTCGTCCGGGGGCTGTCGTCTGCGAAGCGCGACACCGATCCGCTCCGAGAGCCATAGCACGACGAAGGAAAATAAGAGAACAAGAAATGGCGATATCATCTGATTCTGCGCACCGTTTAGCCTTGCATCCCGCTCTGGTCACTTTGGAACTTACGGCACATTCATAGGGATAGATCGAGTCGGACTGCGCGGACGGGTCGTGATGGTGACGCGCAAGTCCGACAACGCCGGATTGGGATCACGATCGATCGTTCAGAAAACAGATCTACTTTAAGCCGTGGATTCTTTTAGTGATGGCTCGTGGACAGGCGGTTTCGATGTTCGAAAGCCGCCCTCATGCTAGAATTTCTTGCCGGATCATTTAGCGGACGAGTCCAGCTGTTGGCCAAGGGCGTCCAGTTTCGCTTTGTTCTGCCCGTAATCGACCGTGGCATCGATCTCATCTGCGAGGTCGCTGACGATTCGCGTATTCGCCTTCAGATACTCAGGATAGGGCGGAGCGGTAGGGCGGCTCTTGCTCTTGTTCAGACGATCGATGGTGGCGTTCATATTCGTGGCCAAGTCGTTCGCGAATCCGGTAATGCGATCAATTGCATCTTGTTGCCACGGGCTGGCCACCGTCCGGTGCGATTGCAATCCCCGCATATTCTGCTGTAGTTCATTCACATCAGCCTTGATCTTCTCAAGCGCCGTAGAGTGCGTTTGCCAGCTCAGTCCGGTGGTTTGCGCGTAAGACTGCATCTGTATCGCGTCCTTCTTGATTTTGACAACGATCGCCTTGGCGTCGGTCAACTGCCCGGTGACGCTGGGATTGTCGCTTGCTCCCTGCGCATAGGAGGTGCTGGGGATCGCGAGACATCCGAGCGATAGAATCACACTGCAGATTACTTTTCTTGGATTCATTGGTTTTTCCTCTTTTTTGAAGTGCCTAAAATCCCCGCCCCAGAGTGGCCGTGTGTCCGTCTACTCCAGCAAGGTCACACTGCCACTCGCAACGTCGTAGTACCCCGCGACAACCTGGAGCTTGCCTTCTTTCACTAATCCCGCGACGACCGTAGATGCTTCTCGCAGCAGAGCTGCCTGGATCTTGGCGTTTGCCTTGGTTGCTGCCTCTAGATTCGAACCCGCCTGGTCCACGGCAGGCTGAATATGTGGATACAGGGCGCTGATTTGTCCGGGAACTTCCTTCGCTTGAATCGTGGCCTTCACCGCTCCGCAGTTGCCGTGTCCCATCACCAGAATTACTTTTGTGCCCAACACAGCGGCTCCATATTCAAGGCTCGCGATAATCTCCGGGGTGACGAAATTGCCAGCGATGCGCGTAACAAAAATGTGACCGATACTTTGGTCGAAAACCAACTCAACCGGCACACGCGAATCTGCGCAAGACAGCACTGCCGCGAATGGCTCCTGCTTTTCTGCTGTGTTTTGTTTGAGCATCCCCAGGTCTTCATCAAATGCTGTCAGCCGGCCTGACGTGAAGCGTTGGTTGCCATGCATCAGTTCCTGGAGCGCGGCGGCCGGGCTAAGCGTGCTCTGAGCTTGCAAAGAATCCGGGGCGGCGCACTCCATGCCAGCCGCCGTGAGTAAGCCAGCCAATGCCCCTCCCGCGGCTGTCTGCAGGAATCCCCGCCTTGAGCAATGCTTATCGGGTGTGCGAGTTTCAACGCTCGCACTCGGGCGGTGGAACGGCCCGGGTGCGATCTCCTGTATGTCTCGCTTGGTACTCGATATTGAATTGAGAAGAGATTTCAAGTGTTCTCTCCTTCGACTTTAGACTTGTCATACGTGAACGACCGTTGCCCTTCCCGATTTCCGTAAGCCGAATTCCCAAGCGGGCAATTTCATAACGTCGAATTCGCGGCACCGATCTTCGTGCCAATCACTTCACCGGAAATTATGATCTCCACACGCCTGTTTAATTGACGTCCAGCGCCCGTGTCGTTGCTAGCAGCCGGATTCGTCTCGCCAAATCCCGTAGCCGTCACCGAAGCCGCGTCCAGACTCTGCTGAATCAAATAATCTCTTACCGAATTGGCGCGCCGGTCCGAGAGCGTCTGGTTAAACCCTTCCGTTCCAGTGCTATCCGTATAGCCCTCGATCGCGAGGCGCAGCCCAGGGTGAGCGAGTACGATGCCGGAAAGTTTTGCGAGTGCTTCGCGTGCCGGAGGCTGCAGATCGTATTTCGCCGTCGCGAACAAGACGTCGGCCATGTTGACTTTCAAGCCGCGGGGGGTATCCGTTGTCGGGAGCACGCGGTTGAACTGATCAAGCAAAGTGGCGCGCAGTTGCTGCTTCTCCAATTCCGCCTGAGCGGCGGCCGCCTGCGCTTCTTTCTCGCTTCGCAGAGCGGCTTCGCTCGCCGCGTTCGCCTGGGCGGCGGATGCTGCTTGCTGCGCGGCATCGCGCTCTGCTTGCAGTTTCTGAATTTCTGCTTGCTGACGCGCCACTTCTTCCTGTTTCTGTTTCGCTTCGGCCGCTGCGGCGGCTGCCTGCGCCGCCGCCGTAGCGCTTTGCGCTTCCGCCTGCTGGGTAGCCAGCCGCTCGGCTTCTGCGCGTTTGAGGGAAATCTGCCGCGCATCGGACGCTGTCTGTACGGCGTCGCGCGCCGCAGCGATTACTTGCTTCTTACTTCCCTTGCTCTTCAGAAGCCGTTCTGCTTCCTTCAAGGAGCTTTCTGCTTTGCTTAAGGAATCGGACGCGTACTTATTGGCGCCGGCTTGCACCGCAATCTGGATCGCATTGCGCGCCTGGTAAACCTCCAACGGCACGTTCGGGGAAAAATTAGTGACCGGTTGTGTTACGTCGGATACCGTGTAAGTGTACTGGCCCCGACGCAGCAATTCGTAGTTTGCGGTCACGTCCTGAGTGGTTCCCTTCGTGTCCGAGCGAGCAATGTTTTCGAGCACCACCACGTCGCTGGGCATGTTGACGGCAAAGTACGGCTCGGCCGTGACGATCAGACCGAACGATTGCAACGGAGTCGTCGCAAAAAGTTTGCTGTCCGTTCCATTCAACGTTACCTCTCCCAGGTTGGTGGGCTTACCGTCGGGCGTAATCGCCCACAATACATAGGTCAGATACTCGCGGCCGAACATTTGTGCTGACTGTAGATTGTTGAATTTCGCGTCAATCGTGATTGAACCTTTCTTGCTGTCGATCTTTGCCTGACCCTTGGCCAGAGGAAGCAGCGGCGTGCCCCGGAAACCGATCATCGTAGAGCCGCTGCGGTGCTGGTAATTGATTGCCGTTACCGTCTTGCCCACCATCGTGACGTGGTAAATCGACTGGTTCGGCTGCGGAGCCGCGCTTTGCTCTTGAGCTCCCGCTTGCAACGAAAAAGCCAACAGCGCCAGACTCAGCATTGCGAACTTCCGATTCATTGTTTTCTCCACCGCTTGTTTCGCCGCGTCTCATGTACTCCGGCCAAGGGCCCCAGGGCGAGTACGCACGACCGTCCGAGCTTGCGACGAATTGCTTGAGAATCCCGCCTACCATATGTCGGGCGCCACGATGACTCAATTGTCAAAACTTACAAGTCACGGCAAGCAGCCGATACCCATCGCAAAGTGCGTTCCTTCCAGAACTGTGGACCTGCCCGACCGTCAATCTGCTCAACCGCGCGAGCGGGAATCAATCCCAAACGCTGGTTCAACTGGAACTGGTAGTTTTGACAATGTTCGGCAGTGGCTTTTGTGCCCGACTATCTACGAGCAACCATTGGCTTGCAAAGGCTTGCGTGTATTCATGCCGCGCTGCTTCTATGCGCATTGGGCCACAGAGACCGGAATATCTGCGCGTCGCCTGATCACGGCCCTTCGCATCATGATTTATGTAATGGCTGCAACGGGCACGGTGCCGCGCGCTGGAAGCTCTAACTTTGGGCAGAGGTATAGTTCCGCGAAGCGACTGTGTGTGCCGATAAAGCCGATCACATGGAAATCGCTAGCAGCACAGCACGAAAATCCGAGGTGGGGCGCAGATCGACGACTTGCGCCGAGCGCTATCTGTACGTTTTGCTGTTCTGCGTAGGTTATCTGTCAATCGGCATCCCGTGTCTCGGTCAAGAAAATCCGCAAGTGGAGCAGGCATCGGCCGATGTAGCCTCACAGGAGAATTCGCCGAAGCCGGGAGCGCAGGAGTCGCAGTCCACAGCGCCTGCGAAGCCCGAGACAGCGCCGAAAAAAAAGAAGAAGCTCGGCGGACGAGGTGCGTTTGTCGTCGCGCCTCTTCCCATATCGAGTCCGGCGGTCGGTTCGGGAATTGTTCCGGTACTTGGCTATATCTTTCCCTTCAGCACCAGGGACAAGGTTTCCCCGCCTTCAACGATTGGCGCAGCCGGTCTGATTACCAACAATGGCAGTCGCGGCTTCGCCGTCGGCGGACAACTCTTCCTGAAGCAAAATACCTACGAGATCACATCGGGTTACGTGCATGGCAATGTGGACTACAACATTTACGGCACCGGCATTGCCTCGAATCTCAAACTGCCTCTAGCACAAACCGGTCAGGCGTTCTTTGGCGAGGTCCTCCGCCGGGTCGGATGGAAGATTTTCGTGGGTCCTCGATTCATAACTGGACGTTCATTCGTTACGATCGTGCCAAATAGCGGCAGCATCGTCCCAGTTCCCCCGGAAGTCGGTCTGCACAGCAATCTCACAGCGATCGGTGCACGCGTGACCCGCGATACACGCCCCAACCACTTCTACCCCCTCAGCGGCACTTTCTTTACCTTCACTTCGGATTTCTTTTCCCAGGCGCTGGATAGCAAGTACTCCTTCCAATCATACCGATCTGAGTTCGACAAATATTGGAGCTTGAGCGAGAAACAAGTCCTCGCCTATGACGCCTATTTCTGCGGAACCAGCGGCGCCCCCCCGTTCTATGGGAATTGCATCTATGGCACCAGTAACGAATTGCGAGGATACACGGCGGGCAAATACTTCACTCGCTTCACGCTCGCGACCCAATTGGAATATCGCCTGGTCTTGCCAAAGCGGTTTGGCCTCGTCGTGTTTGGCGGACTTGGTGGAACGATTCCCGGCGGAAGTCAGCTGTTACAAAGGGTGCAGAGCGATCGTTTTCTGCCCGCCGGAGGCGGCGGCCTGCGCTATGAGCTAAGCAAGAAGTACCACGTCAATCTTCGAGCGGACATCGCCCAGGGCAGGGACGGCCACACCTTTGGTTTGGGCGTTGGTGAGGCGTTTTGACGCAACAAGATGCCATCGCAGGGCCGGAGTTTTTCTGGTAACGGAGCGCGATCGAACTTCACAACGGCCGTCGCTTGATTTCAACTGCTGCGTCTTCCAAATTTCCGAATGCTGGAACATTTGCCGCCCAATCGGGTTCCTCAAAAATCCACCGGCTCACACGAGTTGGCGGCACCGATCCAGAGGTACGGCCTGGGTCGAGCTTCGCTGGATAGCCCCGCTGCCGATCACTCGCCGCTCGAATATTTCGGCGATCCCGTTTCGGCCTAGGAGTCAGGAAATGATCATTGCGCTTATTAGGGTTCGCCGCGCGAGCCACATTTTTCTGCTCGCTCTATTTTGGGCGTGTCTGTGTTCTGCCGCGCACGCCAAACGAAAAGACGTAGTCATCATGAACAACGGTGACCATTTCACCGGCGAAGTAAAACGCCTGCAGAACGGTTTGTTGTACGTCGAAACGGACTACGTGTCCGGCAGTGTTGGGCTGGATTGGAATCAGGTCGAGTCGGTCCAGAGCACCGCAACTTACAGGATTGTGTTGAACAACGGCAAGAGACTGGAAGGAAGGATTGAAAAAGTTTCCGGTGAAAAAGCGAAGGAAGCAGACTTCCTGATTCGTGAAGCGACGGAGGAAGTGCAAGTTCCGTCAGTGGAGATCGTGAGTATCGAGACGAAAAAACCCACCTTCTGGCGACAGCTGCAGGGAGCCATTGATCTTGGTTATAGCTTCACTAGTGGAAATAGCCAAACGGCGCTGAACGTCAACACCAGCGCGGCGTATCGGACCGCGGGATGGGAGGCCGCGACGGCATTTGACTCCACGTTTGGCGGGCAGGCAGGAGCCTCCAAAACAAATCGTCAAGACTTGCAGCTGACGTTCGCCAAGTTCCTGAACAGAAATTCCTACCTGCTGGCGCTCTCCGACTTTCTTCATAGCAGCCAGCAAGATTTGACGCTGCGTACCACGCTCGGTGGTGGCTATGGACGCTACTTGAAACGCACCACCAACAGCAATCTTTCCTGGTTAGCCGGCCTCGTGTTTGTTGACGAATCGTTTGACACGAAGGCCGGACAGCCCTCGGGCCAGCATGCCGAGGGTTTGCTGGGGCTGCAATACAGCCTGGTTCGCTTCAAGTTCGGAGAGTTCGACTCACAGCTGCTGACATTTCCGGGACTGACGGATACGGGTCGTATCCGGGTAACGACGAATAATTCTATAAACATCAAGCTAACGAACAATTTTCATTTTGCCTTCACCTTCTGGGACAACTTCGATAGCAGACCACCCATGACTGCAAAACGAAATGAGCTAGGAGTGAGCTCGGGGATCGGCTGGTCTTTCTAGGCCGTCCGAAGCGGACGGGCTGTATGATGGAACATCACTCGACCATCCGAGATCTGTCACTTATGACAATGGCACCCCTTGTAGCTGGTGCCAGAATCGAAGCCTCATCGATGCCGCGGGTAGACGGACGGAGCTTTTGCAACCGCTCGCGACGAGAATGGGAGAAATAGCTTGAGACGACGCGCGGTCCTGATTCTGGCGGTACTCGCTGGGTTCACATTTTTGAACGGCAAATCCACGAAGTTCGTGTTCACTTGGAAGAACCCCAGTTATTCCGGCGCACATTTCCAGAACATTCTGGTGCTGGGCATAAACGGCAAAGTAGAGAATCGAGCCGAATTTGAAGATCAGCTTTCAGCGGCGATAACCCGGCCGGGAATTCATGCCATTCCCAGCTATTCGCTTCTGCCCAGGCCCGATTCGACGCCTCTCGATATGAACCAATTGCGGGACGTCGTTCGCGGGCAAAACATTGATGCCATCGTGGCCTCCAGGCTAATAAAGGTAAATAAGACCGTCACCTACATCCCAGGGCAGGCTTACGTGCCCTATCCGTACTACGGCACGTTTTACGGCTATTACGGCGCCATTTACCCGGTGGTCTATTCCCCAGACTATCTTCGCGTGGACAAGACCGCGCAAATAGAAACGAATTTTTATTCAGCGGCTAAGCCCGATGGGGAGCTCATTTGGACCGGAACCAGCGATACGGTTAACCCTCGTTCGCCGCTGAAGGCTATTGATGCGATTGCGAAACTTATCGTTCAAGAATTGGAGAAGGAAAAAATCATCTAGTTGGCGCGGCGGGTCGTCCGCTCGCAATCGAAACGCTCGGAAACAATCAGACTTTAACCGTGGTGCGAGCGCAAGCGGAGTTCCATTCCGTGAATGATTGTGAGCGGCTCGCGCCGTTTCTTCCCGTGCTCTCAATCCCCGGACTGTCCGATCGGTCCACCTCGACCGGGCATTTTGCGCAGGATGGGTCCGGATAATACGCAATGTCTACCTGCGTGCAGCACGTCGAATCGCGCTTTCGGATTATGCTGCGTATCGTCTGGACGGGGAAAAGCCAGCGAAGGTGGCTTCTCAGTGGCAATGGCGTCGAACCCTTGAGGGGAATGTCTTCTGGCCGTTCGAGACGTTCATTCTAAATCGCGGATCGCTGCAGCCTACTTAGCGGAGCGTCGCTGCGTATGCTGCCTGAACGCTTCCTGTTTGAGCTGCTCTAATTTCGCCGGGGGCAGTTCGAGCTCTATGTGGCCACAATCCAGACACACCGAAATATCTTGGCTGACGTAGAGCGGGGCTCGATCCACATTTTCAGGTTCGCGAAAAGCAAGAGTCATTTCGGATTTGAAGCTCCGCTCGTTACTGGATGCGCACTTCTTGCAAGACATAGTGCCTCCTCTGCGGCCCAATTCTAGCATTGGTCATTGCGAATCGGCACATCGCCGTGCTGGCGCCCTGCCGTTCTTCTCGGGTTACCCGAAAAGGGCACGGCGATTGAATGCGCTCAAATCGGTACCGATCCGTCCAAGTCGTGCTAGCAGAGCACGTTGCCGCGGCAGGCCTAGGCGACGCTCCGAACTGCAAGGCCTTCGGGATCAATCGGCAAATTCAATCGCAGGCGCAGTCGAGGACGGGAAACCAGAAAGAGTGTTAGGAAGGGAAGCTATCCTTGCGAAACGAATTCTGTGGGGTTTTCGGAGTCGCGGCTATGATCGACGAGCCCGCATTGGCTTTGCCAAGGCCGAATGCAACGCAAGAGTTGAGTCCGTCAGTTGCCGCAAACCTCTTCCACTTCAACCGCGGACGGCTAAGGCTTCTTGCGTTTCAAGATTCGCAAGGTGGACAAGGCGTCGTTCATTTCTCGTCGCTCGTCGCGAGAAACCCGGGCCGCGCACGTGGCACGCGCATGGATGGCGTCCTCCGCTGCTTCCACTCGAGCCTGAAGTCGCTTCGGATCAAGCTCAAGAATTGCGGCTCGGTATAAGTCCCGCCATTGACTTTCGACCATCTGCAACTCCTGGAAGGGCCAGTAGCCGTCTTGGTTCAGGGTTCTAGACCAACTGGACACACCGCTAATCCCGAACCAGTTCCGGAAGGCAGAGCTTCCCATGTGGAAACGGCGATGTCGTTGCGACAGAGCAACCTGGAACTTGCTCCAGCGCCACGACACCAAAAGAGATGAGCCGAGGGAATGTCTGGTGCGCCCGTTCGCCGGCAGGGAGAGCAAATAAATCCTTTACCGCAGCGTTCCAGCGCTCTCGCCCGAATTCGCGCGCGAGCGCTTCTGGCAATAGGGTGACGCCATCAGTCGGTCAAATCCTGACTGACAAACCGCTTACCTGACATTACCGCTTGCACCGCCAGCAAGAGATCCCGGTCAACGTTTATTTTCAAAACGTAGCCCTCAACGCCCACACTGAGTGCCCGTTCCGCCACTTTCGCAGACGTTTCTGCGGTCAAGTAGATGATTTTAGATTCCGGCACAAGCTTGCGGATCTGTCTGGCGGCTTCGATTCCGTTCAGGCTTGGAAGCCCGATGTCCAACAAAATCAACTCCGGTCTTACTTCTCTCGCTTTCCGAACTGCTTCAAGCCCATCCGCCGCAAAGTCAACGACGCGCAAGTTTTGATTTTCGCGGAGCTTCTCAGCGATACAGTCTCGCCAACCGCCGAAATCTTCGACAACCAGAACGCGGACCAAGGATTGTTCGCTGATAACTTTCTCCCATTTTGAGTTTACGATCACAGGGACCACTCCTGGTGTAAACATATGACCGCCAGCAAAGCATCCCATGCAGGAGAGAGTGCGTCGTTGTCCGGAAGCAAGCTGTAACTTGCTTTCGCGCAACTAAGGGGAGCAAAGGCACGGCGAAGAAAGGCGAGCGGAACGGCACTCAGAGTTCGTGCGGAAAAAGTCGAGCAGGCTCGCGGAGCAAGATTTTACCGCGACTCTTTTTTACTACACCGCGGCGTTGCCACGCACTCAGCAGACGGCTGGCAGTGAAAGCTGTCACGTTCGCGGCATTCGCCAATTCCTCATTAGTGATATCCAGTTCTACGCCACCCGAGACGCTTTGACCAATCACCCCGGCCAGGCTACCCAGTACACCGGCCAATCTTTGTTCAGCAGAGTGACAAGTCAGCGCGACATGCGCGGCAAGATACCACGCTAAGTAGTCCGAGGCGGTGGCCAAGGCATTCTCCAGCAGTACCGGATATTGCGCCACAAAACCTCGGATCGTGGCCCGGTCCCACACTAACAGGCTAGACTCTCTCACCGTTTCCGAGCCAAGAAGATACGTAGCAGGTTTTGCCAGTAGCGCCTTTCCTCCGATGAGTTCGCCCGCCGCGATCCAGTGCAGCAGGATGTGTTGCCCCTCCAGCTCGTCGAAGAAATATCGGGCGCGGCCCTTCGTAACCAAGAACAGGTTGTCTGCCGGGTGCCCCTGATTGGTGATCACGGAATTGGCAGCGAAGCGGCGAGGCTTTGCGGCGGCTAGGATTTTCTTGCGGTCCTGTAGAGCTAGACCATCGAAAAAGGTCGATATCCAACCCACGGATACGGCAGCGATTCTCGAAGAGGCCATAGGTGCTGCTCCCTGAGGGGATATTCCCTTCGTAGGCGGAGGAATAGCGGCGTGATGCTTTCATAAGTCAGGCAAACACGGAACTGTCAGAATTGACAGTGCCAGCGGAATGTTTCCGCATTACCAGCGTTACCGGGCGTTGCGAACTACACGGAGGAATTTCGCATTCAGCAAGCACTGTCCGTCTCGGCTGGCGCGATCTCTACTGACAGTGAAGCTAGCGCGTTTGCCCGCCGAGGATCGAGTGGCTCGTTTCGTTTTCTACCAAGCCCAACATCCTGTCATTTATGACAATTGCGTCTTGCCACCGCTCGTGCCACCCTCGCCGTCTAATTGAATCGGTGCGCCAACTCAGAGCAGTTTTTTTGCGCGAGGTGAAATTAAGGAGGATTCACCGGGGCCGGCACCTCTGCAGGATTCTCGGGCTGTTTTGCTTTGGCCGAGAAACTCGTTGTGTCGTGAGCGAGGAGGCGAGCGATCCGCGAGGCAGCGGTTCAAGTCCGAAACTCGCAGTGAAGAGGTACAACGACCCTGATGCAGACTCCTCTCCCAGTTGCAAGTCAGAATCGGTTTCTGGCGCATCCGCGGTCCATGCTCGAGCGTTTCGTTCGGGACGAGACTTCCGGCTCGATCCTTCTCTTTGGAGCCACCGTTGCCGCTCTCGTTTGGGCGAATTCGCCCTGGAGCGCATCCTATTTTGCTCTTTGGAAGCTTCCCTTAAGTTTGGGTCGCCGCCCTCTTCTCTCGATGGACTTGCATCACTGGATCGATGACGGATTGATGGTGCTGTTTTTTCTGGTTGTCGGACTTGAAATCAAGCGTGAGATCGTAAAGGGCGAGCTATCGTCCTTTCGCCAAGCGGCGCTTCCTATTATGGCGGCGCTGGGCGGCATGATCCTTCCGGCTCTTGTCTATTTCACTTTGAATCAATCAGGCCTGGGCGCGCGCGGATGGGGCATCCCCATGGCAACGGACATCGGCTTCGCGATGGGTGTTCTCGCGCTGCTCGGCAAGCGCATACCCTCGAGCCTGCGTGTATTCATGCTCGCGCTGGCCATCGTGGACGACGTCGGAGCTATCCTCGTGATTGCCTTCTTTTATACTCCTACGATTTCTCTACCGGCTCTGACGACAGCGGGCGGTTTGTTGGCGCTCCTCATAGTGCTGGCGATGCGTCGGGCTCCTATCTCCGTCTTCGTGGTCGTGGGCTTTTTTTTCTGGGCGGCGGTTCTGAGTTCTGGGGTGCATGCAACGATTGCTGGTGTGATTCTAGGGCTAATCGCGCCGATCAAGCCGAAGTTCCGTCCGGAAGAGTTGGCGGAGAGTGCGGAACCGCTCCTGAGAAATTTCCGAACCCAGATCTTGAGTCAGGACAAGGCGTCCGCGGAAGCCTCCCTCACTGCACTGGATCAACTTCTCCGCGGCACGGATTCGATTGCCGAGCGTCTGGAAAGAACCCTTCATCCTTGGGTGTGTTTCCTCGTTCTTCCGTTGTTCGCTTTAGCTAGCGCGGGTGTCGTCTTGTCTACCGCACAACTCAAGCTGGCGCTTTCAAGCCCGATCGCGCTGGGGGTAGTTTTGGGCATGGTCGTGGGGAAAGCGGTGGGAATAACTGCGTTTTCTTTTTTGGCCGTGCGATCGAAAATTGCTGGGATGGCCGCCGGTTTGACGTGGGCGGGGATTACTGGAGTCGGCATTCTGGCAGGCGTGGGTTTTACGGTCGCTCTGTTTATTAGCGGCCTCTCTTTCGGGGATGAGAGCTTAGTCGCTACCGCAAAAGTCGCAGTTCTCGCAGCCTCCTTGGCAGCGGGCACAATCGGCTACTTCTATCTCCGCTTTGCGCTCAGCAACAACTCCGAACGAACGTAAGCAAAATGGCGGTAAAAGGTACAACGACTAAACCGTTCGTTCACCGGTTTTTCTGGAGGTCTCGCAAATCGCGGATATCGTATTTGGCAATGGGGGTTTCACGAAGCCCGCGGTTGGTTTTGGTCGCTTTCAGAACGACGACTTTGAGACTGTGGGGCGGCTAAACGTTCTCGAGCGGGCCGAAAATCTAGTAAGCCTGTCCCATTGCTTGCATTCGCGATAAGCGCGGCCACCTCGGACCAGTAGTTTTGGGATAGTCCCGCAGGGACGCGGCGCGCCGACTGTATGTTCTGACAATTGAAACGTTGTCGCTCGCTAGGTTAGGCTGTCCTCCAATCTGAATTCGATTTCTTGCCGACCATGAGCCTGCGCTTTTTCCTGACAGCATTCGTCTCGTTTGCGGCAGGGGCGGCGCAACTCGCCGCACAGGATTTGGCGCCGCGAGCCTACATAATCACGCCCTTACACTCCAACGCAGTCACGATCACCTGCAGCTTCTTCGACGGAGGGGTGAACTTTAATGGCACCGTACCTATCGCCAACGCCACCGGAACCTACTACATTCCGATTCTCAGCTACTACCACTCGCTGAACTTCTTCGGGCGCTCGGCAAACCTCACCGCCTCGTTGCCCTATGGGGTGGGAAATTTCAAAGGCGACGTCGCAGGGCAAACCCGAGCGATATACCGCTCGGGCCTGCTCGATTCCACTTTTCGATTTTCCGTGAACCTGTTCGGCGGCCGCGCCATGCAACCGAAAGAGATGGCAAGCTGGAAGGAAAAGAGATTGCTTGGAGTAAGCGTGAAGGTGGTGGCGCCAACCGGCCAATACGACGCAACGAAACTCGTAAATTGGGGAAGCAATCGGTGGGCTTTCAAGCCGGAGATTGGATATTCCGAACGCTGGGGCCACTGGGTGCTTGACGGTTATGCCGGGGTTTGGTTTTACACCAGGAACCCCGCGTCGTTCGATGGCCCCGTCGTCGCCCCGCAGGCGGAAGCACCCATAGGCGCTTTCGAAGGTCATCTGAGTTATGACTTGAAGCCGCGCTTGTGGGTGTCGCTGGATGGAAATTTCTGGGCCGGCGGCATCACCAGCTTGAGCGGCATAAAGAATTTGCAGACGAAGCAAACCGGATCGCGAATTGGAGCGACGGCCTCCATCCCGATCAACAAACACCAATCCATAAAAGGCAGCTATAGCGACGGCACATATGTGCGATTCGGCGGAAACTATCAAAGCGTTTCGGTGGCATGGCAGTACTCCTGGGTGGGCCAACCAAAATAAGACTAAATGAAGTACAAGCTCGCTTTGTACCACTCACATTGTCAGTTCTGACAGTTACGCGTTTGGCGGACTTGTGAGAGTGTCACTTCGTTTATGTCCGACCAACATAAGGAATAAACCGACATGCGGTATTTGAATACCGGTCTGAGATTTCTGGTCGTTCTTGGGTTCCTGTGTACGCTGCCGTTGCTGGCCGTTGCTCCAGCGGGCGCTCAACAATCTACTTCCGGCGCACCGGTCACCGCGCAAGAAGCCTATGAAATAGGCGTCGAGGCTTACGTCTACTTCTACCCCCTCGTGACCGTGGACGTGACCCGGCGGCAATTGACCAACATCGAAGCTGGCAAGATGGTGGGTCGTGGCCCGATGAATACGTTCACCCACTTTCGTTCCTACCCTCCTGCGGACCTCAAGACTGTCGTGCGATTCAACTTCGACACGTTATATTCGCTGGCTTGGCTGGACCTGACCAAGGAACCCATGGTCGTTTCTGCTCCGGACACCGATGGTCGCTACTATTTGCTTCCGATGCTCGACATGTGGACTGACGTCTTTGCTGTGCCGGGAAAGCGCACGTCGGGCACCAAGGCGGGAAACTTTGCGGTGGTGCCTCCGGGATGGCAGGGAAAGCTACCAACGGGAGTGCAAAAAATTCAGTCGCCAACCTTCTACGTCTCGATTGTTGGTCGGACCCAAACCAATGGTCCGAGCGACTACGCCGCAGTGAACAAGGTGCAGGACGGCTACACCATCACTCCGCTCTCGCAATGGGGCAAGGCACCGCAACCAGTGCGTGCGGTTATTGACCCGTCGGTGGACATGAAGACCCCGCCGCTCGACCAAGTGAACCACATGCCTGCTGGCGCTTACTTCAAGTATGCTGCCGAACTCATGAAAGTAAGCCCGCCGCACATCACCGACTGGTCCACCATCGAGCGGCTAAAGCGAATCGGCATTGCACCGGGGACGAGTTTTGATTACGAGCGGCTCGACCCGAGCGTTCAACAGGCTTTGGACAGAGCTGCCGCGGATGCACTGAAAAACATGTACGCGAAGATGCCGACGCTTTCCCGTGTCGTCAACGGCTGGCAGATGAACACGGACACGATGGGCGTTTACGGCGACTACTACCTGAAACGTGCCATTGTTGCCATGGTTGGCTTGGGCGCGAACCAGCCGGAGGACTCTATCTATCCCCTGAACTTTGCGGATGCAGATGGAAAACCTCCGGTAGGGCAGCACAACTACATTCTTCACTTTAGCAAGGAAGAGATTCCGCCCGTCAATGCATTCTGGTCCGTGACGATGTACGACGAGGCGGGATTTCAAGTGGCGAATCCCATCAACCGCTTTGCCATCGGCGACCGTGATGCTCTGAAATACGACTCAGATGGCTCGCTGAATCTCTACATCCAGCATGACGATCCGGGCGGCGAAAAGACTTCCAACTGGTTGCCTTCTCCCGCTGCAGGCACGCTCGGCGTCACCATGCGTCTTTATGCGCCAAAGGCACAGGCATTGGATGGGCGTTGGAACCCGCCTGCAATTAAGCGAGTTGATGGGAGTGACACTCTTCCGCAATAGCAGCGATTTGCGCTTGAGGGATTTGATTGTTCACTGGATCAAGACGTCAGTGCCTGACAAACGCAGCGCGTGCAACGGGTGAGCGCAACACTGGCGCGTGTGCGGTTCAACATTCTTTCATTACTGTTTCACTAATCAAAATTCACTGCAATACGGGACATACATGAGTCCGCACGACTCGTCAGGAGAATTGAAAATGAAAATCGCGCGGTTGGTGAGAATGCCTTCGCTCTCCAGGTTTGCCTGCATGCTTGGATGGACCGCGGGCTCTCTGGTGCTCATCGCGTGCGTGGCCGCTTTGGGCCAGACGTCCGGGGCCCAGGAAGAGTTCGTCCGTCAGTCGGCGCCGCAACTGCTGACATTCGACGAACTGGTCCAGCTGGAAAAGACGGACGATCCCAGTCCGGAGCTCGCCGCTCGTCTGGATCAGCTTTTGCACACTCCGTTTCTCAGCAATGAGGCGTTTTACGCCGGGGCCAAGCCAAATCGCCCATCGTCTGATACCCTCGGCCCCTTCCTGCGCGCGACGACGTGGAACATCGAAAGAGGAATTGAGTTTGACGGGATCCGGATCAGCCTCACGGAACCCGATAAATTTGAAGCCTACATCCAGGAGAAGAAGGACCCTAAATCAAAGCCGCTCACGGCCGATGCGCTAGCGGTCGTCAAGAGTCAACTGGACATCCTGAAACCTACCGATCTCTTCGTTTTGAACGAAGTGGACAACGGAGTTACGCGCACGGATTATCGCGACGTTGGCCGCGAACTCGCGCAAGCGCTGCACATGAACTACGCCTATGCCGTCGAGTTCCTGGAGATCGATCCGCTGAATCTGGGCCTCGAACAAGTAAAGATGGCCGACAAGGACGCGCAAGCGGACATACAGAAGTCCTTCGAGCCGGACAAGAGCCGATACCTCGGTCTACATGGAACCGCAGTTCTAAGCCGGTATCCCATCCGCAAGGCGACCATCCGCTCCCTGCCCGTTTGCTACGACTGGTTTCTCGGTGAAAAGAAGGCAATCTCCAAACTGGAATCCGGGAAGCGAGCGGGCGCCAATCTTGTCTTCATGGAGCGCATCACGCGCGAGGTTCGCCGCGGCGGCCGCACGACACTCTTCGTGGAACTCGCAGTGCCGGAATCTCCGACGGGAGCGATAACCGTGGTCGCACCGCACCTGGAGACGAAGTGCAAACCGGAATGCCGCCGAAAACAAATGGCAGCGATCCTGGAATGGATAAAAGCCGAGAAAAATCCGGTGATTCTCGCAGGTGACTTTAATACCTCCGGGAGCGATACGTCGCCAACTTCGGTATCCAAGGTCATCACCAACCGCCTGAAAGACCCCGACAAGTGGGCGGTCACTGCGATCAGGTGGTCCACCGGGGCTCCAACCATCCTGCTCGTGCCTGTGAACATAATGCGAAACAAGAATGACCCTACTGGTTTTGACCTGCCCTTGCTGTCGCGCAAAAAAGAGGCAAAACTTTTCGGCGATCTAAATAACTTCCGCTTCGATGATGGCAACACGTTTGACTTCCGCGGCGAAGATGCGCGCAGCGCGGATAACCGAGGCGGCACCCTGAGCGATTCGAATCAGCGCGCCACCAAGGGCTTTCGGTACACATTCGCTCTGGCGCGCACCTTCGGCGGGCTCTTCGGTGAATACAAACTTGACTGGGTTTTTGTCAAGGGTTACGCGACCGACTCGTCCAAGCCGGGAGGGAGCTACAAGTTTTCGCCGAATTTTGCTCGAACGCTGCAGGAAGTGAATGAAGCTCCTGACGATTCACTGTCGGATCATTTTCCAATCACCGTGGACGTTCCGCT